>Ga0065721_10004326_pt1 | contig 31157 bp, 31 predicted proteins | sample Mesricmetagenome_FD_59108 | JGI IMG/M metagenome (GOLD analysis project Ga0065721, IMG submission 59108) | Mesophilic microbial community from rice straw/compost enrichment Sample: eDNA_1 v2 (version 2) | ecosystem: Engineered > Solid waste > Grass > Composting > Bioreactor | place: USA: Davis...
GAGCCGGCAGGACCTCGCTTGACCTCGGCCGATAAGGCCGACCCGAAGACGGTCACTGCCAACCCGGGAGCGCGGCCGTTACCGCCTCCCGGGAACATTTAAACAGACTTCACCGATACAAGCCCGAGGGCGACGATCCGGGGGTGGGAGTGGTTCAGCTATCAACCTATGGCCCCCTCCTAGGACCTCCTCTTCAGCGGGCGATCGCGGCCGGCGCCGAGGGTGGTTTGCCGCGCTGGATGGCGGCGGTGACCAATTGGCGGATTTCGGCTGGCTGGTGGTGGCCGAAAATCTCCAGATATTCCACGCCGGCCCGGCGCAAGGCCTCGCGCTTGACGGCGTCGCGGGCCGGGGCGTCGCCCTGGAAATGGCCATTGCCCTGGTGCTCGATGGCCAGGATGGGGAAGCCGAACGTATCGATGATCAGCATGTCGAGCCGTTTGGAATTGATGCAGCGAAAGGCTTCGGTGTCGGGGGAGGAGAGGATTTCGCCCATGCTGGTCTGCGCCATGAGGCGATAGCCGGGGCCGCATTTCGGCAGATGGGCTTCGATGGTGCGGAAGAGGTCGAATTCGGCGCGGGAGAGCAGACGCTGCCTGTCGAAGCGGGAGCGCATGACGATGCGCAATTGGTCTGAGGCATCGATGGGCGTCGAACGCCGCTGCTGGGTCAGCAGGCGCGCAAGGCCGAGCAGCAGCGCCAATCCCAGGATCGACAAGGGCAGCAGATAATCCATCCCCGGCGCCTCGGTATGAGAACTTTTCGGGAACAAAATTGCCGCCGCCGCGCCGGATTGTCAATCGGGGCCGGGGGTGGCCATGCAGGTGGATTGCCCGGACGCGCCGGGCAATGACGGTTGGGCGGATCAGTGATCCTCATGGGCGTCGGCGACGCCGAGGCGCCAATAGCCGGCGGCTTTGACATATTCGGGATTGAAGCCGCGGCTTTCGGTGAGATGGGCGCGGACCGACTTGGCCATGCCGACTTCGCCGGCAATATAGGCATAGGCGACGCCCTCAGGGAACCTTGCGGCGCGGGCGGCGTCGAGCACGAGGCTGGTGGTGCCGGCGGGAGCGCCGTTGCGATGCAGATAGGTGAGGGTGAGATCGGCCTCGGTGTCGAAACGCTGCTCCTCGGCGGCATTGTCGACCTCGATCAGGGCGAGGACCCTGGCGCCGGCCGGCAATTCCTCGATGCGGCGGCCGATGGCGGGCAGGGCGGTTTCGTCGCCGGCCAGCAGATACCAGTCGAAGGCCATGGGAATGACCAGCGAGCCGCGCGGGCCGCCGATCACCAGGGTTTTTCCCGGCGCCGCGGCGGCGGCCCAGCTGGCGGCGGGACCATCGCCATGCAGCACGAAGTCGAGCTCGATCCAGCCCTGGGCGATGTTCCAGAAGCGCGGGGTGTAATCGCGCATCTCCGGCCTTGTGCCGGGCGGGAATTCGGCGCCGGTCGGGCCGATGGGCGGCAGCAGGGGCGTCACGCCCTCGGGGAAGAAGAAGGCCTTGATGTGGTCGGCATGACCGGGCGAGGCAAAACCTTCCAGATCGCCCTCGAGGCGGATGCGGCGCATCAGCGGGGTGATGTCGGTGATTGCGGTGACCGTCAGCAGGCGCAGGCGGGTGTCGTGGCGGACGCGCCGGGCCGCGCGCGGATCGATGGTCTCGGTCATGTCTTATCCTGATAAATCTAGTCAGCAAATACGCCATGCCCATGGCGAAGGCAAGCCGCCAGCACCGGAGCGAGATAAATGGCCGCCGGGGCTCGCCTCGGGGTGGGGCGGCCTATATAGGCAGGCGGTCCCGCCCCGCGCCGTTTCCATCATGCATCCGCTGCTTTCCCGATATATTGCCCGCCACGAGCCACGCCATGACTGGCGCATTCATGCCAAATCCGTCGCCGGAACCACGGCCAGCGTCACCCTGATCGGCTGGTTTTCGGCGGTGACCGGGCTGCCGCTGCTGCTGGCGCCGCTGGCGCCCACGGCGCTGCTGATGTTCAGCCAGCCCGAATCGCCGGGGGCGCAGCCGATCAATATCTTCGCCGGCTATCTGGTGGGCACGATCATGGCGGTGCTGGCCATGCAGGTCGTGCCCGAGCCCTGGTGGCTGGCGACGCTCTGCGTGGGCCTGACCATGCTGATCATGCTGGTCCTGCGGGTGACTCACCCGCCCGCCGCGGCGGTGCCGCTATTGGCCTATTCCGGGCCGGTCGAGCCGCTGACGCTATTCGCCGTCCTCTTCCTCGCCTGCACGCTGCTGGTGCTGGTGGGGGTGATCGTGCATCGCCTGCCGCCGCGCAACCGCTATCCGCTGCCGCTGGTCGAGGAAATCGACGGGGAATAGACGCGGCTAGTAGCCGAGCATCCGGTCTTGCTCCTGGCGCAGGGCATAGAGCCGGGTGCTGGTATCGGGCCGGGCATTGGCGCTGGTGAGCAATTCGCCCTTGGAAATCGGCGCCGTCACCTTGCCGCCTTCGAGCAGGCCGACCGGCAGGGCACCAAGGGCGCGGGCATCGGTGACTTTCATGGCATAGGACCGGTAGCAGGTCTCCCCGATGGCATCGAGAGCGTCGCCCGGCTTGAGGTCGCGCTTGGCGACGGCGCAGACTTCGGCCACCGGACGGGGCAGGGGCACCATGTCGGGCTTGCCGGTCAGCATGATGCGGGCGCAGGTCAGGGGGACTTCGAGGCTCGTCAGGTGATAGGGGCGGAAGAAGGCGTAATAGGGCCCATGGCCGATATGGAGATCGTCCATGCGCTCGATGATGCGGGGATGTTCGGCCTTGACGATGACGAAGACGCCGGGCGCCACGCCCTTGCCGATGGTGAAATCGACGACGCCGGAGGAATTGAGGATGCCGCCATCGGCCTTGGGGATCAGGACCTTGGCCATGTCCTCGCGATTGGTGGCCGGGCCGTGCATGCCGGGCACGTCGGGGAGGAGACCGGTGGCATTGGCGATGGCGGTCATTTCGACCGCGGTTTTGGAGCCATCGACGAATTCGACCAGCATGCGCGGGTTCATGTTCCGGCGCGCGGCTTCCTCACGGTAATCGTCGGGCACGGCGTCGTGCTTCAAGGGATTGTTCTTGCCCTTGCCGGCGGCGACGATGTCGAGGCCCAGGGCGGAGACGAATTCGATCAGCTCCATGCAGGAGCTCGGCTCGTCGCCGGCGCCGACCGAATAGACGACGCCCAGCCTGTCGGCCTGGGCCTTCAGATAGGGGCCTATGGTGACGTCGGCTTCCACGTTCATCATCACCAGATGCTTGCCATGTTCCATGGCAAGCAGATCGTAATCGGCGGCGACGCCCGGCTTGCCGGTGGCGTCGATGACGACGTCGATATTGGGCGTGGTAACCAGGGTTTCGGCGGAGGTGACGGCGATCTTGCCTGCTTCGATGGCGGCACCGGCCTGGGCGGGGCTGTCGGCGATACGACCCATGGAAGCGTCGCCGTCATAGGCGATCTTCATGGCGTCGAGCGCGGTATGGGGCCGGCGGGTGGCGATGGCGGCCATGTCGATGCCCGGCATAAGGCTCATCTGGGTGACCAGATCGGTGCCCATCTCGCCCGAGCCGATGACGCCGACGCGAATGGTCTTGCCCTCGGCGGCGCGGGCAGCGAGGTCACGGGCAAGGCCGGTCAGGGCGATTTTGGGAGGCATGGCGGTTCCGATCCAAGTGTCGGGGATGCGATAGCGCCGCGGCGGGGCGGGGGCAAGGCTTTCAAGCGGCCAAGGCCTTGTTGGTGGACGAGGGCTGGGGCTGTCGCCGGCATTTGGGGGCCAGCCCTGCGAGCGTGGCGCTCCGGGCCTATGCCCCTCCAGTCGCGCCACTGGCGCGCCTGGCCCCTTCGGGGACGGGGCATAGTTAGCACTTCTTAAACCGTTGCCGCTGAATATGCCGGGCGGAGAGGGACTCCGGGGGCGAGCCGTCATGGCCAAGCAAAGCACAAGAGCAGTGGCGCTGCCATCGATCATCGATCTCGACGCCATCGACGCGATCCGCGACCAGCTCGCCGAGGCGCTGGACGAAGGCGCGGTGCTGGTGGATGCGGGCGGGGTGGAGCGCGTGTCGACCAATGCGCTGCTGCTGCTGGTCAGCGCCGCCGAAACGGCCCGGAGAAACCATTTTGACTTCGGCATTGCGACGCCGAGCGCGGCCATGCTCGCCGCGATCGAGCGGCTGGGCCTCGGCGCCCAGTTTTCAGGGATGATGAGACAATGACCTTGCGCGTACTGACGGTGGACGATTCGCGAACCATCCTGGCCATGCTGCATCACACGCTGTCCAATGCGGGTTTCGAAGTGCTGCAGGCCGAGGACGGCAAGCAGGGGCTCGACCTGCTCAAGGCCGAGAGCGTCGACGTGGTGATCACCGATATCAACATGCCGGTCATGGACGGAATCGAGTTCATCAAGAACGTACGCGCCACCGGCCAGCACAATTCGCTGCCCATCCTGATCCTCACCACCGAAACCAGCCAGGACAAGCGCGACCAGGGCAAGGCCGCGGGCGGCACCGGCTGGATCGTCAAGCCGTTCGACCCGGAAAAGCTGATCTCGGTGATCCAGCGCGTCGTGCATTGACCAGAACCGGACCCAGAAGGGTTGGATAGGCGTAGATGAGTGATCTCGACGACTTTAAGGCCACCTATTTCGACGAATGCTCGGAGCTGCTCACCGAGCTCGAAGAGCAATTCGCGGCCATCGAGGCCGGCGAGCGCGATGCCGACCGGCTGAACGCGGTTTTCCGCGCCATCCATTCGATCAAGGGCGGCGCCGGCGCTTTCGGCTTTTCGGCCATGGTGGGCTTTGCCCATGCCTATGAAACCCTGCTCGATTATGTCCGCGACGGGCGGGTGGAGCTCACCGACGAGGTGGTGAGCCTGTGCATCCGGGCCAATGACATCGTCGCCGATCACGTCAATGCCGCCCAGTCCGGGGACGATCTGCCGGCCGATTACGGCGCCGATGAGAAGGCGCGCTTCGATGCCCTGGCGCGCGGCGACAGCGCCGAGGACGAGGAAGGCGAGCCGATCGAGGATTTCGATATCGAGTTCACCCCCGTCATGGTCAATCTGGACGCCCCGGCATCGGGCGAGGCCCCGGTGGAAGACGCTTTCGAGGCGCCGCCGATGCAGGCCGAGACGGGAAGCTGGGAAATCCGCTTCACCCCGCATCGGGCGCTCTATGCCCGTGCCAACGATCCGCTGCTGCTGTTCCGCGAACTGGCGGCCTTGGGGCGGATGCAGGTGGTGGCGCGGCTGGGCGAGGTGCCCCCGCTGTCCGATTTCGAGCCCTTTGCGGTCTATTGCTCCTGGGAGATCACGCTGTCGGCGCCGGAATTGAGCGAAGCGGCGATCCGGGAAGTGTTCGAATTCGTCGACGGCGATTGCGACATCGTCATCGCCCAGGCCGGGTCCGCTCCTTTTGCCGGGGCCTCATTCGAGGATAGCCCGGCTGTCGAAGCCGCCGCAGCGGTGCAGGACGAGCCGGACCTATCGAGCCTACTGGCCCTCACCGATGACGAGATGAACGGGGGGCCGCTGGTGGCGGATCTGGCCGAGCCCGTGGCGCCGCCCGAAGACTTTGCGCCCGAACCCGAGGCGGCGCCGGCCGGCGCCCAGGACGCGTTCGAGGAAGCGCCGGCGCTGTCCTTCACGGCCCTGGCCGAAGCCATCCAGCCCGCCCCACCCCCGCAGGCGGCCAAGCCCGCCATGCCGGCGGCCAAGGCGCTGCCGACCGCGGGGGAGGGCGAGGAGGGCCATCGCAGCGTCGGCGTGCAATCGATCCGCGTCGATCTCGACAAGGTGGATCGCGTTGTCAACATGGTGGGCGAACTGGTCATCACCCAATCCATGCTGACCCAGCAGATGGATGAGACCCTGCGCGCCCGCTATACCGAATTGGTGCGGGGGCTCGAAGTGCTGGCGCAGACGACGCGGGGCCTGCAGGATTCGGTGATGGCGATCCGCGCCCAGCCGGTCAAATCGGTGTTCTCGCGCATGCCGCGGCTGGTGCGGGAGCTGGCGAGCAAGACCGGCAAGAAGATCAAGCTCGAAACGATCGGCGAGAATACCGAGATCGACAAGACGGTCATCGAGCAGCTTTCCGATCCGCTGACCCATATGATCCGCAATTCGGCCGATCACGGCATCGAGGATCCGGCAAGGCGGCTGGCCGCCGGCAAGGGCGAGACCGGCACGATAAGGCTGTCGGCGGAGCAGGCGGGCGGCAATATCCTGATCATCGTCGAGGATGACGGCGCCGGCATCAATCGCGAGCGCGTGCTGAAGCTGGCGCGCGACAAGGGGATCGTGGCGCCCGAAATCACCCCGACCGACGAGCAGATCGACCAATTGATCTTCGCCCCGGGCTTTTCGACCGCCGAGGCGGTGAGCGACATTTCCGGGCGCGGCGTCGGCATGGACGTGGTGCTCTCCAATATCAAGAAGATCGGCGGCTCGGTGCATGTCCGGAGCTGGACCGGCAAGGGCACGCGCATGACGCTGCGCCTGCCGCTGACGCTGGCCGTGCTCGATGTCATGCTGGTCAAGGTCGGCGGCGGTCCCTATGTGGTGCCGCTCTCCTCGATCGTGGAAACCATGCAATGCTCCAGGGCCAATTTCGAGCGCGTGCCCTCGGGTGGACGGGTGCTGCAGGTGCGGGGCGAATATGTACAGGTCATCGATCTGGGCCAGCGGTTCGGCCTGCCCAATGCGGTGCCGGCGGAGGAGCAGTTCGTGGTGCTCTGCGAGACCGAGGGCAGCCAGAAGGTGGCTTTGGTTGTGGACGATATCATCGGCCAGCAGCAGGTGGTCATCAAGAGCCTCGAAGAGAATTTCGAGCGCGTGGACGGCATTGCCGGCGGCACCATCCTGGGCGACGGCAATGTGGCGCTGATCGTGGACGTGCAGGGCCTGCGCAGCACCCATATCCATCAGAATGCGGCCTGATTTGCGGGCCTGGTGTTAAGACATTGGCGTCATCTGGCGCGATAGAGTGAATGAGCTGCCCAGGACGGGCATTGGAAAGGCAGAGAAATGGAAGCCCTTAGCCTTCGCGACGACATGAGCGACAAGAGTGCCGCTGCCGGGCAGAACAGCCTGCAGCTGATCGCCTTTTCCATCGGCGAGCAGACCTATGGGGTCGAAATCACCACGGTGCGCGAAATCCGCGCCTGGAACGGCGCGACGCCCCTGCCCAATACAAGAGAATTCGTGCGCGGCGTCATCAATCTGCGCGGCACGATCGTGCCGATCTTCGACCTGCGCGCCCGCTTCGGCGACGGCCAGACCGCGCCCACCAAGAACCATGTCGTGGTGGTGATGAGCGTCGGCGACAAATGGGTCGGGATCCTGGTCGATGCGGTGAGCGACATCCTCACCGTCAATCGCGACGACATCCACAACGTGCCCGAGGGCAATGCCATCGACACCGAATTGCTCAACGGCATCGTCACCCATGACAATCGCATGGTCGGCCTCATCGACCTGCATGCCGTGGTGACCGGCGCGAAGATGGATGGCTAGGGCCGGTTCACCGCAATGGAATTTTGAAGGGCGCCCCGGGCGCCCTTTTTATTTTGGGCCGTTTCTATCGTGCTCATCGTCACCCTCGGGCCGGAGCCGCTGCCGTGGGGTGTGGTGGCAGGCCCTCGGGTCGGGCCCGAGGGTGACGAGTTGTGGTTGGGGCTGGATCGTTCGACACACGCGATGCGGCACCCTCCCCTTGCGGAGAGGGCAAGCAGAGCTTGGGTCCGGGAGGGCCTAGCGGCGCTCGGGAGGGGGACGGGCGGCAGGGTGTAGTACTGGACACTAGAGATAGGTGGAATGGATCGGGGGCTGGTCCTGCCGGTCGGCGATGCCGTTTTCGTAGATGATGGGCACGGCGCGCCAGTTTCGCCGATGCAGGACTGGCCCGTCATGCGTCTTGGAATGGCGGGACACAGGGAAAGACATGCCGGTCACAGCCCTCGCTCATGCCGCCGGAAATCCAATGGCCGGCAGATGATTTCCTATTGCCGCGCAAACTCATCGCACGTCGATCCAGCCGCCGCTGCGCTCGCTGGCAAAGATCGCGTCCAGCACCTTCATGGAGGCAATCGCGTCCTCCACACCCCATGGCAGGGCCTGTTCCCCCAGCACGGCCAGGGCAAAGGCCTCGGCCTGTTCGGTATATTGATCGCATGCGGGCAGGATTTCCCGGCGGGCCAGCGAGCCATCGAACGGCGCGCCCGTATCCACGGTGATGGCGGTGCGTTCGTTGGCCGGGGCGTTAAAGGGAATGACGATATCGAGCTTGGCCTTGCTGCCCAGCACCTGGAGGCTCTGCTCGCCAGCCGTCTGGGTCGAACAGATGAAGCTCAATTGCCGGCCCTGGCCGAAATCCATGAGTACGCTGGCAAGCCGGTCGGTCTTGAAGGCGCCATCCCGTTCGACCATGGCCACGACGCGCAGGGGCTCGCTCTCGAAGAGGAACCGTCCCGCGGTGATCGGATAGCAGCCGATGTCCATCAGGCCGCCGCCGCCGATATCGGCCTGGTTGCGCACATTGGCTGGGTCGGCATTGAAATAGGTGAAGACGGCGTTGATGGCCCGTACCTCTCCCAGTTCGCCCGAGCGGATGATGTCCCGCGCGCGCAGCCATTGTGGATGAAAGCGGATCATGAAGGCCTCAAGCACGAGGCGGCCGGCCGGGACGTCACGCAATTGCTCGGCTTCGGCGGCGGAAAGCGCGATGGGCTTTTCGCACAGCACATGCTTGCCGGCCCGGGCCGCGGCCAAGGTCATGGGCACGTGCAGGTGATTTGGCAGCGGGTTGTAGATGGCGTCGATCTGCGGATCGGCAAACAATTCCTCGTAGGAGCCATAGGCCTTGGGGATGCCCAGCCGGGCGGCAGCGGCCTCGGCCTTGCCGAGATCGCGCGAGGCGATGGCGACCACTTCCGAATGCGGCGAAGCCATGATCGCCGGCGTCACCTTTTCCATGCCGATATTGGCGGTCGAGAGAATGCCCCAGCGGACCTTTTTCATGTGTCTTATCCTTATCGCTTGGCTGAATTGCCTGCCTGTGGGCGGGGGTTAGCGGAAAAAGTCCTGGTCTTCGGGGGCGAGATAGCGCTGGGCGCGCTCGGGCACGATCTCCACTCCCATGCCGGGGCGGTCGGGCACGGTGATCATGCCGTTCTCCACCGCCGGCAAGCCATCGACGATGTCGTTCCACCAGTCCGGATCGCCATGGGTATATTCGAAGGCGATGAAATTGTTCGGCAGGGTCGCCGATACCTGCACGAGGGCGCCAAGGCCGAGAACGCCGTTGGCGGTGCCATGCGGGGCCATGGTGATGCCGTGCAGATCCGCATGTTCGGCGATCCATTTGAGCTCGGCTATGCCACCGACATCGGCCGGATCCGGCCCCACGACATGCACGGCCTGGGTCTCGATCAGCTCCTTGAAATTCTGCCGCAGATAAATCTGTTCGCCGGTATGGATCGGCGTGGTCGACATGCGGGTCAGCTCGCGATAGATGCCGGCATTGACCCAGGGTGTGTAATCGCCGGTCAGGAGGTCCTCGATCCACATGAGGTTGAAGGGTTCGAGCAGCTTGGCGAGCCGGATCGCGTCGCCCAGCATCCAGCCCGGTCCGCAATCAAGTGCGAGGCCCACGCTGTCGCCGGTGACCTCCTTCATGGCCGCGACGCAATCGACGAAGTGGCGCAGGCCCTTTTCGGTAATCGGGCCACGGTCGAGCGCGCCGTGGAACGGGCTTGCGCCGGGCTCGCCGTAATAGAAATCGGGCACTTCGCGCTTCATGGCCGAGTGGAAGCCGATCGGTTGCTTGAAGATGGTGAAACCCTGGGGCAGCGCCATCATCTTCTTCATGTCGTCGGCATAGTCTTCGGGACGATAACCGCTCATCGGAAACCGCACCGAGCCGTTATAGACGCGCACCCTGTCACGCACCTTGCCGCCGAGCAATTTGTGCACCGGCAGGCCGGCGGCCTTGCCGGCCAGATCCCACAGAGCCATCTCGATGACGCTGACCGCCGTGCCCCAGGGCTTGAAGCCGCCGCGCTGGCGGATCTTGAGCATGACGCGCTCGACCAGAGTCGGATCCTCGCCGATCAGCGCGTCGCGGAAGGCAAGGATATGCGGCTTGAGATAGGGCTTCCAGGTTTCCGCCTGCGCATAGCCCGAAATGCCTTCATCGGTGACGATGCGCACGATCGGGCTCTTGCCGATAATGGCACATTTCAAGTCGACGATCTTCAACTGATCCCCCAGGATATTGGTCTTTCTAGGCGGGCATGGCCCGGCTGATCTTTTCGCCCGTCTCGATGGCGGCCATTCGGATGACCTCCATTCGGGCGGTTTCGGTGCCGGTCAGGAACGGCACGCTGACGGCGGCGACCATCTTGCCGCTCTTGGTGAAGATGGGCGCCGCGAAAGCCTGGATCGAAGGCGCGTTTTCGCCCTTGTCCTGCGCCCAGCCCAGCCGCCGAATGCGCGTCAATTCGGTGCGAAGGCGCTTCGGGTCGGTCACGGTCTTGGCGGTGAAGGCGCTGAGCGGCCGGCTGAGCCAGCGCGACAGGTCCTCCGGCTCCAGATAAGCGAGAAGAAGCTTGCTGGCCGCGCCGGCATGCACGGGCATGCGCTGCCCGGGTGCCACGGTCAGGGCATATTCGCGCCGCCCCTGCGCCGCGGCGAGCACCAGGACACCCTCGTTGTCGATGACGCTGAGCTTGACCCCCTCGCCGAGCTCGGCTGCCAATTGATCGAGGAAGGGCTGGGTGATGGCGACGAGGTCGATATCACTGGCTCGCGAGGCCACGTGCGATGCCAGCGTCAGCAGCCGGGCGCCCAGATGGTAGGCGCCCGCATCGTCGCGGCGCACGACATCGTGCCCCTGAAGCGTGTTGAGGATGCGATAGACCGAGGTGCGCGGCTGCTTCAGGACCGCGGTCAGATCGCTGATCGTCATTCCCGTGTCGCGCTGTTCGAGCGCGGCGAGCAGGTCCATCATGCGATCGATGACCGGGATGGTGTGCTTGTTGGTAGCGCTCGTGTCGATATCGCTGATCAAGGAATCGTCCGCTGTTGACATTTTATGGCCTTGCACTAGCATAAGTTTATGAACTGTCAAAGTTCATATTTGGATTGATTGACCAAGGTCGACCGTCTGGCGCAACGACGCCAATGAGGATTTTCAAGTAGATCAGACCGCGCTTCGACCGAAAAGGGCCGCCCTTTTCGGCAGTTCGTCGGAGCGCGGCGCCCAGGGGTTCGTTTCATGCTGACAGTTTCCGCCATCACCCACGTCGCCATTCGGGTCAAGGACATCGGCCGCACGCTCGATTTCTACGTCAACGGGCTGGGCTTTGCCGAGATGATGCGCCTCGATCGTGATGGTCGCCTCTGGCTGGTCTATCTGCGCATTACCGACGAGCAATATCTCGAGATTTTCCCGGAAGGTGAAGGCGAGCGGGCCAGCGAACGCGAAGCGGTGGGCTACAACCATATGTGCCTGCAGGTTCCCGATATCGAGCAGTGTGTGCGGGAGCTGAATGCAGCCGGCGTGGAAATGATCCGCCCCAAGGTTCAGGGCGCGGATGGCAATTGGCAGACCTGGATCGAAGATCCTGACGGCCACCGGATCGAGCTCATGCAGATGGCGGAAAACTCGATGCAGGCCCAGGCCGTGGCCCGGATCAAGGCAGGCTGAGCCGTGGCACGCATCACCTATCTTACGGCGATCGACTTCGGCGCCGGCGAGCTGGCAAGCCTGCCCAGGTCGCTGGGCGAGCTCGGGATTTCCCGGCCGCTGCTGGTTTCCGACCGCGGTATCGAAGTCTCGGGCCTGCTGGCTCGCGTGCAGGACTTCCTGCCGGACACGAGCGTCGTCTTTCTCGACACGCCGCCCAATCCGACCGAGGGCGCGGTGCAGGCCGCCCTCGCGGCCTATCGTGACGGCAGATGCGATGGCATCGTTGCCCTGGGCGGCGGATCGCCGATCGACCTGGCCAAGGGCGTTGCCCTGCTCGCCACCCATGATGGCGAGCTCGAACACTATGCCGCCATCTATGGCGGACTTGAGAAAATCACATCGGCCGTCGCGCCGATGATCGCGATTCCCACCACTGCCGGCACCGGAGCCGAAGTGGGGCGCGCAGCGCTGCTGACCCTGGCGGATGGCAGGAAGCTGGGCATTATCAGTCCGCACCTGATACCCCGCCGCGCCATTTGCGATCCCGAGCTGACGCTTGGCCTGCCGCCTTACCTGACGGCTGCGACCGGCTTGGACGCGCTCTCCCATTGCATCGAGACCTTCCTGTCGCCGCGCTTCAATCCGACTGCGGACGCTATCGCGCTCGACGGCGCCGGACGCATCTGGCGCAACCTGTCGCTCGCCTTTGCCGATGGCAGTAATGCCGAGGCCCGCAGCGCGGTCATGCTCGGCGCGCTGCATGGTGGCCTCTCCTTCCAGAAGGGGCTGGGTGCGGTGCATTCGCTGAGCCACGCCCTGGGCGGCCTGCAGGCTTTGAAGCTGCATCACGGCACGCTCAACGCCATCCTCATGCCGCTCGTCCTGCGGTTCAACGCCCCTGTCGTGGGTGAGAAGCTGGACCGGCTCAAGGCCGCGATGGGGCTCGCCACAGGGGCCGACCTGGCCGATGAACTCCAGGCGCTGAACAGCACCTTCGCTCTCCCCGCCGGGCTGGCGCAACTGGGCGTGCGGCGCGATCAGTTCGATTGGATCGCCGAGCGCGCCCTTGCCGATCACCACGCCAACCCCACCAACTCCGCGAGAGGCTTCCGCGCAAGATTATCGCGCCATCCTCGAAGCGGCCATGGCCGATACGACATCACCGGAACAGACCCAATGAAAATTGTCGCCCTCAAGACCTTCGTGGCCAATGTGTCCCGAACCAATTTCGTATTCGTCAAACTCTATACCGACGAGGGCATAGAGGGCGTGGGCGAGGCGACGCTGGAGTGGAAAACCAATACGGTCGTGGCTGCCCTCGAGGAGCTCGAAAGGGTTCTCATCGGCAAGGATCCCTTCGCCGTGGATGCCCTGGTCGAGCAATTGCACCGCGACAGCTATTGGCGCACCGGCGCTGTGTTCCGTACCGCTTTGGGTGGCATCGAGGCGGCGCTGCTCGATATCAAGGGCAAGGCGCTCGGCGTGCCCGTCTTTGAGCTGCTCGGCGGCAAGTTCCGCGACCGCATCCCCTGCTATGCCAATCACTGGTATTTCGGCGCCGCGACGCCCGAGCAATATGCCGAGAATGCCCGCAAGGCGGTGGCCATGGGCTATCATGCGCTGAAATGGGACCCGTTCGACGTAGCCGATCTCGAAATGGACCGCAAGCAGCGCCGGCAGACCATCGAGATCGTGGAGGCGGTGCGCGACGCGGTTGGCCCAGACGTCAACCTGATGCTGGACGTGCATGGCCGTCTCAACGTGCCGACTGCTATCGCCATGTGCAAGGCGCTGGCGCCTTATGACCTGACCTGGATCGAGGAGCCGACGCCACCGGAAAGCATCGATGCGCTGGCCGATGTGCGCGCCAACAGCCCCGTTCCCATCGCGGCGGGCGAACGCTTCTACGAGCCGGCGCGGTTCCTCGAAGCGCTGGCCAAGAAAGCCGTCGACATCCTCCAGCCCGATGTCTCCCATGCCGGCGGCATGGGCGAAACCAAGCGTATCGCCCATAATGCGCATGCGCATCTCATCCCGATCGCGCCACACAATCCGGTCGGGCCGGTGATGAATGCGATGACGCTGCACATGTCGGTGGCCATTCCCAATTTCTCGGTCTTCGAGACCGTGTCCGTCGACGTGCCCTGGCGCAAGGAGCTGGTGCGCGAGACCCTGCAGTTCGAGGATGGCTTCATGCTGGCTCCGACCGCACCGGGTCTGGGTGTCGAGCTCATCGAAGAGGCCTGCGCGCGCTTTCCCTACGAGGCGACCAATATTCCGCTCTTCGATGGTTCGATGAATACGAACGGCGTTGCCACGGGCAAGCAGACCTTCGGCAATTGAGCGGCGCCTGATACGCCGAATCGAGCGAGCATGAGCCAGTCCCTGCTGATCCGAGGCGGCCGCGTCATGGATCCGGCCTCAGCCCTTGATGCCTCTGCCGATATCCTGGTGGCGGGTGGCAGGGTCGTCGCCATCGGCCCCGGGCTCGACGCGTCGGGTGCCCGCATCATCGATGCGGCGGGCGCCCTGGTGCTGCCCGGCCTGGTCGACATGCATACCCATGCCTATTGGGGCGGCACGCTGCTGGGGGTCAATGCGGACAAGCTTGGCCCGAGAAACGGCGTCACGACCTGGGTGGATTGCGGCAGCAGCGGCGCGGCCACATTCGAGGGCTTTCTCCATCACGTGATCCGACCCAGCCGGGTGCGCATCATCCCGCTGATCAACCTTTCCTATATCGGGCTCACCGCCGCGGGCAATCTCAGCATGGATGTCGGCGAATTGCACGATTGGCGCTTTGCCGATCTGCGCGAGCTGATGCGCATGCGCGAGCAGTTCGGCGGCGAAATCGCCGGCCTCAAGCTGCGCGTCAGCAACAATGCCTGCGGCCAGAATGGGCCCGTGCTGCTCCCCCTCGCGCGAGAAGCGGCCGACCTGATGGGGGTGCCGCTGATGATCCATGTCGGCGCCGCGCCACCGACCATCGACGAGGTCATGCCTTATCTCAAGACGGGCGATATCCTGACCCATATCTATAATCCTGCCCTGGGTGGATGCGTCCTCGACGCGGCGGGCAGGGTGCGGAACTCGGTGCGTGACGGCATTGCCCGAGGAGTGCGGATGGATGTCGGCCATGGCGGCAGCAGCTTCTCCTTCCGCGTCGCCGAAAGGGCACTGGACCAGGGCCTGCTCCCCGACGCCATCAGCACCGACCTGCACGCCCACAACATCGATGGCCCGGTCTTCGACCTGCCATCGGTCATAGCCAAGTTTCTGGCGCTGGGGATGGATCTCGCAGATGTCCTGGAGCGTGTGACCATCAGGCCCGCCACGATTATCGGCCGACCCGAACTGGGTCGGCTGGAGCCGGGTGGCGAAGCCGACATTGCAATCTTTCGCCTCGGCGACGGCGGCGACCCGCTGCGCGATTCGGAGGGGCAGACCCGCTTCGCCCCGCAGAGCCTGCGTCACGAACTGACCATCTGCCGTGGCGAGGTGGTCGAAACGTTCGAGGACGGGCGCAGCGAAGGGCGCCATTACCGAAACTGAACCCGGACAGGCGCAGCACCCGGTTGACAAAGAGAGCCTCTCTGCGCCAAAGTGCATAATAGAACTGATAAAGTTCAAATATGAACTGGACTATCAATAAGGTCCGCTGTCGGTCGGAGGAATTCGGACATTGTTGGCGACGGGAGCCCCAAGGGCATGCCCGCCGACCCGGCATCCAGACCGACAGGTCTTTTCCCGCCGATATGTGTTCGGCACAGCAACCACGGCCCGCCGGGCCGCAAAGGGAGGAAGTATGAAGACGCGTTCGATCAAGATCGGATTTGTGGGTGCCGTCTCGGCTCTTGCATTGTCCACCGGCATGACTTTTGCCGGTGAGGTTGTGTGGTGGACCCCCAACTTCAACGAAGCTCGCGCCCGCGAGCTGGTGGCCAAGTTCCAGGAAACCCACCCCGACATCACCGTGAATCTGCAGATCACGACGACCGATGGGCTGCCCCAGCGCGTGCTGACCGCCCTGCAATCCGGTGCCGCGCCCGATATCATCGATGTGCAGCATGGCTGGGTGAACGGCTATGCCCAGAACAATCTCGTGATCCCGCTCGACGACGTTTTGCAGGACCGCGAAGATTATGTGCCGGCGGCTCTCGATTACGTGACCTTGAACGATCAGCTCTGGGGCATGCCCTACCGCATCGAATCCCTGGCTGTGATCTACAACAAGGGCCATTTCGTCGAGGCCGGCCTCGATCCGGAAGCGCCGCCCCAGACCTGGGACGAGCTGATTGCGGTCGCCGAAGCCCTGACCCAGTCCGGCCGTTCGGGCTTCGCCATCACCGGTGGCGGTGAGGTTGGCAACACCATCTTCCGCTCCATGCCCTTCATGTGGATGAATGGCGGCGGCATCATTTCCGAGGATGGCACGCAGGTTCTGGTCAACAGCCCCGAAACCGTGGCCGCCGTCGAATTCTACACGAACTTCTACAAGAACGGCCTTTCCCCGTCTTCGACGCTCGAAAATGACGGCACCGCCAATCGGCGCCTGTTCATCGCCGAGACGGTCTCGATGTATCAGGCCGGCCAGTTCGACGTGAATTCGATCAAGACCGAGAATCCCAATATCGATATCGGGGTGATGACCATCCCGCATCCGGAAGGCAAGGATACCGCCGCGGTGCTGGGCGGCTGGAGCTTCGTGATCCCGGTCGACGCCAAGAATCCCGACGAGGCCAAAATCCTGCTCGGCTTCCTGGCCGAGGCGGAAAACCAGGGCTATCTGACGGATACCTTTCCGGCCCGTGTCAGCGCCATGGACATGGAGCGCTTCGACGACCCGATCCTGCAGGTCTACAAGGAAATGCTGCCTTTCGGCCGCCCGGCTCCGGCGCATCCGAACTGGGTGCAGATCTCCCAGGCCTATTTCGACGGCATCCAGCGCATCCTTCTGGGCGATGAAGACGCGCAGACGGCCATGGATGGCGCCGCCGCCGAAATCGAGGCCCTGCTCTAAGCCTTTCCTCCCGGTCTCCGGCTGCCTCGGTGCAGCCGGAGCACTTTTCTCCCTCGCCCGGTGAATGTGATGCACAGAAAATCGACTGGCTATCTCTTCGTGCTGCCCGCCCTGTTGGTGCTGGGCCTGCTGATCGCCTACCCCATAGCCTATACCGGCCTGCTCAGCGTCACGGATAACCAGGGCAATTACGTCGGGCTGGAAAATTTCCGGACCATTCTTGCGGCGCGGGCGACGCCGACCGCCTTCTTCAATACGCTCTGGTGGGTGGCTGGCTCCATCATCTTCCAGGTGATCCTGGGTGTCCTCACGGCCATCCTGCTCAACCAGAACTTCCGCGGCCGGGCCATCGTCCGTTCCGTGACGCTGATCCCCTGGGTCGTGCCTGGCATCGTCGCCGCCACCACCTGGGCCTGGATGCTCCATACCGAGTTCGGCATCATCAATTACATGCTGACAGCTCCAGGCATCATCGATGAGCCGGTCGGCTGGCTGACCAATGGCAGCACCGTCATGCCGGTGATGATCGCGATCAATGTGTGGAAGATGTTCCCCTTCGTCGCCATCATGGTCCTGGCCGGGCTGCAGTCGATCCCCAACGATCTCTACGAGGCCGCGCGCATCGATGGTGCCAGTTTCTGGGAAGAGGTCTGGTACGTCATGCTGCCCCAGGTGCGGCCGGTCATCATCGCGGTGACCCTGCTCCTGGTGATCTGGGCGCTCAATCACATCACCATCATCTATGCCATTACCCGCGGCGGCCCGGCGAACCGCACGCTTATCACCCCAATCCAGATTTTCCGCACGGCCTTCGAGAGTGTGCAGTTCAATCAGGCTGCGGCCCTTTCGGTGATGTTCTTCGCCGTCGCGATCACCGTGGTCTTCATCTACATCCGCACCACTGCGGCCAATGCCGGAGCATCCAAATGAGCGATACCACGCTGAAGCTCAAGCGCACCGGGCTGCCCGTGCCGCTCATCGTCATCGGCTCCGTCGTCCTGGTTGCGGTGTGTCTGTTTCCGTTCTGGTGGATGGGCCTGTCGTCCATCAAGACCCTGCGCGAGCTCTACACCATCCCGCCGATCTGGTGGCCCAGCATGCCGACGCTGGACAATTATTACACGGTGCTCTTCGAATCCAACATTCCCCGCTACTTCCTCAATAGCGTAGTGATTTCGCTGGGCTCGACTTTCCTCGCGATGATGCTGGCGATCTTCGCCTCCTACGGCTTCGCCCGCTTCGACTTCAAGGGCAAGCCGCTGCTGCAATCCTTCGTGCTGGTCGGCCAATTGCTGCCGACGGCCGCGATCATCGTGCCCCTGTTCGTCACGCTGCGCGTCCTGGGCCTGGTCAACACCTATTGGGGCCTGATCCTGATCTACATGATCATCACCCTGCCGCTCTCGGTCTGGATGCTGACCAGCTATTTCCGCGCCATTCCGGTGGAACTCGAGGAGGCAGCGATCATCGACGGCGCCAGCCGGCTGGGCGTGCTGTTCCGCATCACCCTGCCGCTCTCGGTCCCGGGGCTGATCTCCGTCCTGGTCTATGCCTTCGTAACCACCTGGAACGAGTTCATCTTCGCGCTGATCTTTGCCACCGACAGTTCGGTCAAGACCCTGCCGATCGGGTTGGCGGAATTCTCCACCGAGTTCAACACCGACTGGGGCGCCGTCATGGCCGCTTCCATGGTGATGACGCTCCCTATCGCCATCCTGTTTCTGTCGATGCAGCGCCTCTTCGTCGGCGGTATGACAGCCGGCGCCACCAAGGGCTGAGCCCGCCCTGAAAGGACCAGTCACATGGCTTCCCAATCCATTATTCCTCAGCTCGGCCTGGGCACCTATGGCCGCACCGGCGATGCCGGTATCGCCGCCATCGAAACGGCGCTCGACATCGGCTACCGCCATCTCGATACGGCGCAGAGCTACGATACCGAACAGACCGTGGGCGAAGCCGTCCGCCGCTCCGGCCTTGCGCGCCAGGACGTGTTCATCACGACCAAGGTGGCCGATACCAATCTGGCGCATGCCGACTTCATGCCCAGCGTGCGCAAGAGCCTCGATACGATCGGCGTCCATCAGGTCGACCTGCTGCTCATTCACTGGCCCGTTCCCGAAGACGTCGTGGCCTTCGAGAGCTATATGGAGGCGCTCAAGCAGGCGCAGGACGAAGGCTATGCCCGTCTGATCGGTGTCTCGAACTTCACCATTGCCCACCTCGATCGCGCCGCCAAGCTGCTCGGCCCGGGCGCGCTCGTCACCAATCAGGTGGAAATCCATCCCTGGCTGCAGGTGCCGATCCTGCGCGATTACGCGCGCTCGGCCGGTCTGCAGCTCACGGCCTACCAGCCGCTCGTCAAGGGCCAGGTGGCCGGGGACGAGGTGCTCAAGTCCATCGCCGGGACCCTCGATACGACGCCCGCCGCCGTGGCGCTCGCCTTTCTCATGGGTGAGGGGCATGTCGTCATTCCAGCCTCCAGCAGCCGCGGCAACCTGGAAAACAATTTCAGAGCGACCTCGCTCACGCTGACGGGGGAACAGATGGACGCCATCCGCGGCCGCAATCGCGGTTATCGCCATATCAATCCGGCCAAGTCCCCGCGCTGGGACGATTGAGGCGGCGTTTCGAAAGGAAATTCAGATGGGTTCGGTCTCTATTCGCAATGTCCGCAAGTCCTATGGCACCGTCGAAATCCTCCATGGGGTTTCGATCGACATTGCCGACGGGGAATTCGTCGTGCTGGTCGGCCCTTCGGGCTGCGGCAAGTCAACCCTGCTGCGCATGCTGGCGGGTCTTGAAGAAATCACGGGCGGTGAAGTCGCCATCGACGGGCGCGTGGTCAATGCGCTCCACCCCAAGGAACGCGACATCGCCATGGTGTTCCAGTCCTATGCGCTCTATCCGCATATGACGGTGGCGCAGAACATGGGCTTTTCGCTCAAGCTGGGCCGGGCGCCCAAGGAAGAAATCCAGCGGCGCGTCGCCGTCGCCGCCGAAATGCTCAGCCTCAAGCCCTATCTCGACCGCTATCCGCGCCAATTGTCGGGTGGGCAGCGGCAGCGCGTGGCCATGGGCCGGGCGATGGTGCGCGATCCCAAGGTGTTCCTTTTCGACGAGCCGCTCTCCAATCTCGACGCCAAGCTGCGCGTGCAGATGCGCTCGGAAATCAAGCAGAACCACCAGCGTCTCAAGACCACCACCGTCTATGTGACGCATGACCAGATCGAGGCCATGACCATGGCCGACCGCATCGTGGTCATGCATGACGGCATCGTTGAGCAGATCGGCACCCCGCTCGAGCTCTACGATTTCCCCAACAACCTGTTCGTCGCCGCCTTTATCGGCTCGCCGTCGATGAACCTCCTGGACGGCAAGCTCGCCGGCACTGCCTTTACCGCCGCCGACGGCAGCCTCATTCCCCTGCCTTTCGCGCCCGCGGCGCACGACGGGAAGATGGTGACGCTGGGCATCCGTCCGGAGCATTTCGTCATCGATCGTCAGGGCATCGGCGCCGAGATCGTCACCGTCGAGCCGACCGGTTCGGAAACCCAGGTCACGATGCGCCTTGGCGGCCATGAAGTGGTCGGCGTCTTCCGCGAGCGCATCAGTGCCGGTCCGGGAGAGATGCTGCATGTGACGCTCGACCCGCAGCGCATCCACCTCTTCGACAGTGATGGCCTTCGCGTCATCCTGGACCAGTAGGAGCGCGTTTCGTGGCCATCTATCCTGATCTGGCCGGCAAGGTCGTGCTGGTTACCGGCGGCGCCAGTGGTATCGGCGAATCCATCGTGCGCGCCTTTGCCCGGCAAGATGCCAAGGTTGGCTTTGTCGATATCGACGCGGAAGCGGGCGCGTCGCTGGCCGCGGAACTGACCGCGGCGGGCAGCACAGTGCGTTTCGAACCGCTCGATCTGCGCGATATCGAGGCCCTGAAGGCCGGCATCGCGAAGCTGCGCGCGGCTCTGGGGCCGATCGCGGTGCTGGTCAACAATGCCGCCCATGACGAGCGCCACCCGGCGCCCGACGTCACGCCGGATTATTTCGATGACCGGATCGCGGTCAATCTGCGGCACCAGTTCTTCGCAAGCCAGGCCGTGCTGCCCGACATGAAGGCGGCTGGCGGCGGCGTAATTCTATGCATGAGTTCGATTTCATGGATGGCCGGTTTCGGCGGCATGCCGATCTATACCGCCTCGAAATCGGCAATCATCGGCATGGTTCGATCGCTGGCCCGCGATTTCGGTCCCGACAATATCCGCGTCAATGCGATCACGCCGGGATGGATCGTCACCAAGCGCCAGCTCGAACTCTGGCTGACGCCGGAAGCCGATGCGGAGCGCAATGCACGCCAATCGCTCAAGCGCCGGATCTATCCGGACGACATTGCCAAGCTTGCCCTGTTTCTCGCATCCGAGGATGCGAGCGCCATCACCGCCCAGAACTACATCGCCGATGGCGGCTGGGTCTAAGCGCCTTTCCTTCTCCCTATATAGAGGCTTTCCACTTGCAGTCCCCCTCCGACATCCGCGACATCAGCCGTCCCCCGCGCGCCCACTGCGATGCCCTTGCCCAGATCGGCACGGCCACGGCGAGCAGCGAACTCAGCCTCATGGGCATTCGCGACGCGCAAATTCATGGGCCCCGCCCGCTCAAGACCGGCCGTTCGGTCGCCGGTCCGGCTCTGACCCTGCAGATGATGCCCAAGCGCGAGGATCTCTACGGTTCGAACGAATACGAGAACCCTGAACGGCAGCTGCATCGCCATGTGCTTTACCCCGCGCAGGCCGGCGACATGGTGGTTGTCGACGCACGCGGCGACATGGGCAGCGGCATTTTCGGGGAAATGATGCTCACCTATCTGGCCGGGCGCGGGGGCGCGGGTGTCGTGGTCGATGGATGCGTCCGCGACTCCGCCAAGGCGGCTGAGCTCGACCTCGGCATCTGGGTCAAGGGCGTCACGCCGAACTATCACGCCCAGACCAGCCTGATCCCCTTCGCCGTCAACGTGCCGATCGCCTGCGGCGGCGCCCTGGTGATGCCGGGCGACATCATCGTGGCCGATGATGACGGCGTGGTGGTCGTGCCCGTGGCGATGGCCGAGGAACTGATCAAGGAAGCCAGCAAGCACGCCGATTGGGAAGAATTCTCCCGTTATCGGCTGTCTCAAGGCGGCGATCTGCGGAAATATTATCCGCTGACGGCTGAGGTCGAGGACGAGTATCAGGCCTGGCGCGCTGCCCAGGCCGCACAAGGCTGAGAGAGATCCCATGTACAAGACCATGACCGGATCGGCCCATCCCCTGGCGCCGCCGGAAATTGCGGTCAAGGCCGTGCCGGAGGACGAACGGGTCTGGGTTCCGCAGGCGGAGGGCGTCTGGTTTCGGCCGCTGATGCTCAATACGCTTGTCGGGCAATGGTGCAACCTGCTGCGGGTGCGCCGTTCCGGCGTGCTCTCCCGCCACCTGCATCCAAACCCGGTCCATGGTTATGTGATCAAGGGGCGCTGGCATTACCGCGAGCACGACTGGGTGGCCGAGACCGGGTCATATGTGTTCGAGCCGCCGGGCGAAATTCACACGCTTCTCGTTCCCGAGGACGTGGAGGAAATGATCACCTTCTTCAACATCACCGGCTCGATGGTCTATCTCGACGACGCCAATGCCCATATCGGCTACGAGGACGTTTTCACCAAGATCGACATGTGCCGGGCCCATTACGAGCGCGTCGGGCTCGGAGCCGATTATGTCGACCAGTTCGTCCGCTGAGATCACCGATTATTCCTGGGCACGCGGCTGGTTCGCCGGCAAGAGCGTCCTGGTCACCGGCGGTACATCCGGCATCGGCGCGGCGGTGAGCCGGGCCTTTCTTCGCGCCGGCGCCCAGGTCATTGCCAGCGGCGTCAGCCAGCGCGAGCTCGACGCGCTGGCCGATGATCCGGACTTGGCCTCGGCAAGGCTTTCGGTGCTCGATGTCCGGGATGGCGAAGCCATTTCCCGCCTGATCTCCGGGCTGGATCGGCTCGACATTCTCGTCAACTGCGCCGGAATGATCCGGCGGGGCGAGGAACTCGATCCGGCGGTCTTCGAGCAGGTGCTGGACGTCAACCTCAATGGCACCATGCGCATGTGCGCCGCCGCGCGGCCGCTCCTGGCCGCCAGCGCCGGTGCGATCGTCAATCTTGCGTCCATGCTGTCCTTTTTCGGCGGCGGCCTCGTTCCCGCCTATTCGGCCAGCAAGGGTGGGGTGTCGCAGCTGACCAAGTCGCTGGCCATCGCCTTTGCGCCCGAGGCCATCCGCGTGAACGCCGTCGCTCCGGGATGGATCGCGACGCCGTTGACCCAGCCCCTGCGCGATGACGAGAGCAGGGCCGGCCCCATTCTCGGCCGCACACCCCTGGGACGTTGGGGCTATCCGGAGGAAGTGGCGAATGCCGTCCTCTTCCTCTGTTCTTCGGCCGCGACCTTTGTCACCGGCTCAACCCTGGTCGTCGATGGCGGCTATTCCATCACCTAACCTTTTCCTCAAGGATATTTACCGTGCGCCCAACGCCCACCATGGACGAGCTCCTGGCCGAAGAAGCCGCCCTCGTGCTCAAACGTTTCGACTATGCGCTGGCCTGGCAGGTCGGCGCATCGATTCAGGCGGTCGCCGCCGAGCGCAAGCTGCCCATCGGCATCGAGGTGGCGCACGGTGCCAGCCCGGTCTTCCTCGCCATCATGCCCGGCGCAACGCCGGATAATGTCGACTGGGTGCGCCGCAAACGCTCGGTCGCCCTGCGTTTTCACCATAGTTCGCTCTATATGCGGCTCCTCTGCGAGAGCAAGGAGGTCAATTTCCACGCCCGCTATCGCCTGCCCGAAGCCGATTATGCCGCCAGTGGCGGCGGCGTGCCGATCATGGTCGAGGGTGTGGGCGTCGTCGGCGCCGTATCCGTCAGCGGCCTGCCGGATGTCGAAGATCATCGGCTCGTCGTTGACGCCCTGCGGCCTCTGGTGGCCGAAACGGCTCGCTGATCAAGCGGGACCCGTCAGGTCTGCCGGTCTAAAACAACTCGGCTTCGCCGTGCACCTGGTGGGCGGCGATGCCGGATAGGGCGGGGACGCGGAGTTCGTCCAGGGTCAGGCTGGCCCAGATTTCGTCATAGACGCTGTCGGGGGCGGTGGGGGGCAGGAGGGCGAACTGGCGCACGGCCAGCGCCATGTTGTGGCAGCGCTGCTCGATGCGGTCCTGGCCCTGGAGAGCGGTGACGATCAATTGCATGGCATTCTGGACGCTGGGATCGGCGGCGATCTGCCGATCGGCCAGGATATCCAGGGCTTCGGTGATGCCTTCCAGCATGGACGCGGTCTGCCGCGCCGTCTCGTCCAGTTCCCTTGCCAGTTTCTGCAATGACATCGAATATTTACCCTAGCCCTGATGCGCTCACCCTATCCCCCCATTTCTAAACCTCTCCTTGCCGTGCCTGATCGTGCCAGCCCGCTCCGCCTTTGTGGTTAGCAATTGGCTAACGAGTTCTCCTCTACGATCCGGGTCGATTTGCCCGCACAGGTTTCCCAGCGACCGATGGCCCTTACTTCTTCCCTGCCACCCGAATTCGATCGTGGGGTGGTAACCAATGTCCATCAGGGCGATTGCCATGTGTCCAACCTGCCCGATGTCACCTTCTCCACCGTTCTGGGGTCGTGCGTCGCGGCCTGCATCCGGGATCGCGTCGCCAATGTCGGCGGCATGAACCATTTCCTGCTCGCCGAGCAATCCGGCGCCGCCCGCGACCGCTACGGGGCCTCGGCCCGCTATGGCGCCTTCGCCATGGAGCAATTGATCAACAAGGTGCTGAGCCAGGGCACGGGGCGGAAGGCCAACCTGGAGATCAAGATCTTCGGCGGCGGCAAGATCAATTCGGCCCTGGACGATGTGGGCGCCAAGAATATCGAATTCGTGCGGCAATTCCTGGTCGATGAAGGCTATGTGGCCACGAGCCAGGACCTGGGCGGCACCTATGCGCGGCGGGTATTGTTCAAGCCGCATTCGGGGCGCGCCTTCGTAAAGCGGCTCGACAGCGATATCGGCGCCAATGTGGCCCGGGAAGAACTGGCCATCGCCCGTCGCCGCGTGGTGGTGCCGGCCGCGGTCAGCGATATCGAGCTGTTCTAGACCGATCCGTCCGGCGGAGACCTTGCAAAGGTCTTGCCGGGCCGGGCGGCGCTATAGACTTGATTAACCATTCTCCGGCTAGGACTTTTTCATGCCGGACCGCTCCGCCACACTGATCGATTCGAGCCTGCATGGGCGCGGCTTCCAGCTCATGCTGGGCGCCTGCGGCCTCTGGCTGCTGGCGGGGATGATCGCGGTGGGCCTGCTGCTGGCGCTGGGGCCGGGCCCGGCCTGGTTCGCAATTTGCGGAAGCCTGGTGGGGCTGGCGGCGGCCGGAAGCCTTGCCGGCGGATATCTGTTCGATTGGCGCGACGAGGCCGAGCTGCGAGCAATGACCCTGGCAGCGGGCCTCGAGGCGCCGCCCGGGGCCAAGCTGAAAATGGCCGATATCGTGCATCTGCTGGGGGCAAGGCTCGACCGGGCGCATCATTTCCGCGCCGCCATCGGCGCGCTCGACATCGTCGCCCTGGTGGTCGATGCCGATGGCACGATCCTGGCGATGAGCCGGGGCGCCGAATTGCTGGCGCCGGGCGTGCATGAGGGGCAGAGCCTGGATGCCCTCTTCGGCGCCGGCTACCTGGCGGGCGGCGGCGCGCCCGAAGAGGGGCTAACCCTTCTCGGCGGGCGGCGGCTGATCATTGCCCGGCACGCCCTGCCATCGGGCCGCTATCTTTTGGAAATGCGGCCGGCGGGCCATTATCTCGATGACGACGAGCTGGACGCGCTGGCCGGGGCGCTGGGCGATGGCCAGAGCAGCTTCCGCTTCGAAACGAAAGCGGCCCAGGCCAATCCGGCCCTGGCGCTGCTCAATGCCAATCTGGAACGGCTGGATGCGGGCATGGCGCAGTTCCGCGCCATCCTGGCCGGGCAGGCGGATGGAGCCGCCGATCCCGGCCTGCCGCTGGCGGCCGAAGGCCAGCGCGTGCTTGACATGGTGGAGGCCTTGCTTAACCGGCAGCGCGAGGCGGACGATGTGCGCCAGGGCCTCGAGGCCCGGCTGGCTGCGGTCAAGACGCTGCTGGGGCAGTTCGAAACCCGCGCCGCGGCGCTGGAAGCGGCGGCGGAAAACGGGCAGGCGGACCTCTCGGGACAGGGGAGAAAGCTGGCCGCGCTGGAAGCGCAATTGGCCGAAAGCCGGCAGGCGGGGCGGGAGGCGGAAAACCTTGCCGATGCCGCCGAACAGGCGGCGGGGCGCATCGCGGCGCTGGTGGTCGATATCGACATCATGGCGCGCGATATCGACAGGATGAGCGCGGGCATCGAGGACGTGTCCTTCCGCACCAATCTGCTGGCGCTGAACGCGGCAGTGGAGGCGGCCCGGGCCGGCGAGAAGGGAGCGGGCTTTGCGGTGGTGGCCGACGAGGTCCGGCAATTGGCGCAGGCGACCAATCGCTCGGCCAAGGATATCCGCGCTATCGCCGACAAGGGCCGGGTGCAGGCGCGCCAGGGTCTCGGCGAGGCCGGCGAGCTGCAAAAAATCACCGAAGCGCTGCGGGAGCATTTACGCAATCTAAGCAATGCGCGGACCAGTATCGCGGCAAACGCGCAGGACGAAGCGGCGTCGGAACGACCCGCAATGCGGACCGGCAAGGCGGGCGACAGGATCGGTCAGGAGACCGTTTTCGTCCGCCGCGCGAGCTAGCCGGAAGAAGCCGGCGAACGAGGAAGAACGGCATGGAACAGGGAGAATTCTCCCTCAGCGAGCGGGAATTCGGGCGGATCAAGGCCCGGGTCTATTCGGTCGCCGGAATTGCGCTGTCCGACGCCAAGCGGACGCTGGTGGTATCGCGGCTTTCCAAGATCCTGCGGGCGCTGGGCCTGCCCAGTTTCGACGCCTATCTCGATTATCTCGAGCGGGGCGGCTCGGCCAAGGACGGGCAGGATTTCGTCAACGCACTGACCACGAATCTGACGCGCTTCTATCGCGAGGACCATCATTTCGAGCATTTGCGGGCCCATGTCGGCGCGCTGATGAGCGAAAGGCCGCGCGGCAGCCGGTTGCGCATCTGGTCGGCGGGCTGCTCGACCGGCCAGGAGCCCTATACCATCGCGCTCGACCTCCTGGCCGCCTTTCCCGATCTCAGGCGCTGGGACTTCAAAATCCTGGCTACCGATATCGATACGGCGGTGATCGCCAGGGCGGGGCAGGGCCTCTATCCGGAGAGCGAATTGACGGGCCTTGCGCCGGAGCGGGCAAGGCTGTTCGAGAAGAATGGCGACGGTACGATCCGCATTCCGGCCGCGGCGCGGGAGCTGGTCTCGTTCAAGCCGCTCAATCTCATCGGGCCCTGGCCGATGAAGGGGCCATTCGACGCCATCTTCTGCCGCAACGTCGCCATCTATTTCGACAAACCCACCCAGGGCGAGATGTTCGGTCGTTTCTCCAAAATGCTGGCGCCAGAAGGGTTTCTCTATATCGGGCATTCGGAAAATCTGGGTTCGGGTGGCGAGGGCTTCCGGCTGGTGGGCAAGACCATCTACCAGAGCCGCGAAAAACTGAGCAGGCGGGCCGCGTGATGGGCATCAGGGTTCTGGTCGTCGATGATTCAGCGCTGATCCGCGAGGTGCTCGGCCGCATGCTGACGCGGGACGGCGATATCGATGTGGTGGGCACGGCGGTCGATCCCATCGAGGCGCGCGAGAAGATAAAGGCGCTCGATCCGGACGTGGTGACGCTCGATATCGAAATGCCCAATATGAACGGGCTGGCTTTCCTCGAAAAGCTGATGCGGCTGCGGCCGACGCCGGTGGTCATGGTCTCGACCCTGACCAAGAAAGGCGCCAGCGAAACGCTGCTGGCGCTGGAACTGGGCGCGGTGGATTTCGTGGCCAAGCCCAGCGCGGAATTCGCCGGCGGGCTCGATGCATTCGGAGCCTCCCTGCGCGACAAGATCCGCGCGGCGGCCAAATCGGATGTGCGCGGCCGCTCGGTGAGCCGCGGCGAGGCTGTCAAGCCGGTTCTGCGCAGCGCGGCGGCGCCGGAGGGCGCGATGATCGCGCTGGGGGCGTCGACCGGGGGGGTGGAAGCGATCCGCGCCGTGCTGTCGCAATTGCCAGCCGATTGTCCGCCCGTGGTCATTGCCCAGCACATGCCGGCCGGCTTTACCGGGCGCTTTGCTGCGCGGCTGGACGAACTCTGCGCGCTCAAGGTGGTGGAGGCGGCCGACCGGATGCCGCTCCTGGCCGGCCATGCCTATGTGGCGCGGGGCGACCATCATCTCCGGGTCGAACGCTCCGCGGGCCAGCTCAAGTGCCGGCTGGGGCAGGAAGCGCTGGAAAGCGGGCACCGGCCCAGCGTCGACGTGCTGTTCTCTTCGGTGGCCAAGATTGTGGGGCCGCTGGCGGTGGGCGCGATCCTGACCGGGATGGGGCGCGACGGGGCGCGGGGGCTCAAGCTGATGCGTGAGGCCGGCGCCTATACGCTGGGACAGAACCAGGCCTCGGCCCTGGTCTATGGCATGCCGCGCGTCGCCTTCGAGGAGGGCGCGGTGGTCGAGCAGGTGCCGCTGGAGCAGATCGCGGCCAAGCTCGCCAATGCGCTGGTCAAGCTCCGCCCCGCCGCCTGAGCCGGCCGGAACAATGCGCCCGGTGCGGTTGATAGAATTGTAACGCTTGGCCCCTAGAGTCGGTACAAGTGCGGCCCGAAGGCCGTAGGCGCGTAGAGGTAAGAAAAACCATGCCAAAAGCAAGCGCTGTCAGCGTCCTGATCGTTGACGACCAGCAGTCGATGCGCGGTATCGCCAAGTATATTCTCACCCAATTGGGGTTCAAGGACATCATCGAGGCCAAATCCGGGCGCGATGCGCTGGGCAAGCTCGAAAAGTCCAATGTCGACCTGATCATTTCTGACTGGAACATGGACGATATCGACGGGCTGACCCTGCTCAAGGTCATCCGCAAGCATCCCCGCACCCAGGCCATGCCCTTCATCATGGCCACCGGGCGCTCCGACAAGGAGCAGGTCAAGGAAGCCATTTCTTTCGGCGTCAACAATTACATCATCAAGCCTTTCGACGCGATGACGATGAAGAAGCGCATCGAGGCCGTGATCGGCGCGCTGACCTGAGCGCCTCCCCGATCCCTATGTCCAGCGCCCCCGCCTTGCGGCAGGGGCGTTTTGCTTGGGGGTCGGGGATAATCGACTGTGAAGCATCTCGCATGGCCATGCCCGTGTGGCGGCGATGCCAACGGGATTTATCCGTAAGGAGTGATTAATCCCAAGCCTGTATCGTTTTCGCCCAGTCGATCGGAGGAATCGCGTCGCGCGCCAAAAAGGCCGGATCGCGAGATCGTCGCTGGGGGGAGAAGTATCCATGAAGGTATTGCCGCGTCTCAAGCTCGCGCAGAAATTGCCGCTGGCGCTGGTGGGGTCGGCGCTGCTGGTCAGCGCCGGGGTCGGCATTGCCAGCTACATGATCGGGCTGGGCACGGTTCAGGACCAGCGCGACCAGTCGATGCAGGCCTCGCTCAACACGGCGACGGCCCTGGTCAGCGATTATTACGGCAGCGCCGAGGTCGATCTCCGGCTCTTCGTGCAGCGCTCGGACACGGTGACGGCGATGAAGAACCTTGCCCGGGCGCTGGACGAATTGCGCATGGGCCTGGCCGAGCGCGCCGCCCAGCAATTGCAGCTCGCCTATGTCATCGAGAGCCCCAATCCCGAGGACCGGGCGGCGGTGGACAGCAATATCAAGGGCGCCACCTATGATGCGCCGCACAAGCGGTTTCATCCCGGCTTCCGCACGCTGATGCAGGAGCGGCATTATGCCGACGTGCTGCTGATCAGCGCGACGGGCGACGTGGTCTATTCGGTGGCCAAGAATATCGACTTTGCCAGCAATGTCGCCGCCGATGATTCCGGGTTGGGCCGGGCCTTCGCTGCGGCCAAGGACCTGCCGGACGGGCAGGCCGCCTTTGTCGATTTCTCCTTCTACGAGCCGGCCGGCGGGGCGCAGAGCTTCATGGCCATGCCGGTCTATGACAAGGACGAGAATACCGGCGTCATGGTGCTGTCGATCTCGCCCGAGGCTGTGAGCGCGCGTGTTTCGGGGCTTTCCGGGCTCGGTCTCAGCGGCGAAGTGGTGGTGGTGGGCGCCGATGGGTTGCTGCGCACCGAATCCCCGCGCACCGAGGAGAGCGACGTGCTGGCGACGCGGCTGAGCAGCGACGCGATCGACAATGCGCTTGAAGGGGCGAGCGGCGAGGGCATCAGCCAGGATTATCGCGGCGCGCCCATGGTGGTGCGGGCCGCGCCGGTCAGCGTGGGCGGCGTCACCTGGGCGGTGGCGGCGGTGCAGCCGGAAGATGAGGCCTATGCCGCGGTCGTCGAGATGCGCAACATGACCATGCTGGTGGGCGGGGGGCTTCTGGCCATCGCCGCTCTCTTGGGCATGCTGTTCGCCCGCACGATCACCCGGCCGATTACCCGGCTGACGACCAGCATGGAGGCGCTGGCCAATGGCGAGCTCTCGGTGGCGGTCGAGGGCGGCGGGCGGCACGATGAAATCGGCGCCATGGCCCGCAATGTGGAAGTGTTCCGCGAGAACGCGCTCAAGGTCAACGAAATGACCGAGGCCGAGGCGGCGCGCATCGTCGCCGGCCAGGCCGAGCGTGCGGCCATGATGCAGGATTTGCAGCGGGCCTTCGGACAGGTAGTGGACGCCGCCATTGCCGGGGATTTCTCGCGGCGCGTCGATACCGAATTTCCCGATGACGAGCTCAATGCGCTGGCGCGCTCGGTCAATGGACTGGTGGAAACGGTGGATCGGGGCCTGGCCGAAACCGGCTCGGTGCTGTCGGCCCTGGCCGATACCGACCTGACCCGCCGCATGGAGGGCGATTACCAGGGCGCCTTTGCGCGGCTCAAGGCCGACACCAATGCAGTGGCGGACAAGCTGACCGATATCGTGGGCCAATTGCGCGACACGTCCCGCGCCCTCAAGACCGCTACGGGCGAAATCCTTTCGGGCGCCAACGACCTGTCCGAGCGCACCACCAAGCAGGCGGCCACAATCGAGGAAACCTCGGCAGCCATGGAGCAATTGGCCGCCACGGTCATGGCCAATGCCGAGCGGGCCCGCGAGGCCAGCGGTGTGGCCAGCGGCGTGACCCATACGGCCGAAGCGGGCGGGCAGGTCATGGCCAATGCCAATGAGGCGATGGAGCGGATCACGGCTTCCTCGGCCAAGATCTCCAATATTATCGGGCTGATCGACGACATCGCCTTCCAGACCAATCTTCTGGCGCTCAACGCTTCGGTGGAAGCGGCG
>Ga0065721_10004327_pt1 | contig 31135 bp, 26 predicted proteins | sample Mesricmetagenome_FD_59108 | JGI IMG/M metagenome (GOLD analysis project Ga0065721, IMG submission 59108) | Mesophilic microbial community from rice straw/compost enrichment Sample: eDNA_1 v2 (version 2) | ecosystem: Engineered > Solid waste > Grass > Composting > Bioreactor | place: USA: Davis...
TTGGTCAAAGCGGGAATAGGTGGCGGATGCCACAACCGGGCCAGAAGGATAGGCCCAATGAATCTCTACACAGCCCCCCATCTGGAAACCGAGCCTGCGTCTGTTGAACGCATCGACGTCCAGCCTGCCCATTCACGCAACAAGCCACGCGAGCCGCTTTACGCCAAGCGCAAGAAAATCTTCCCGAAAAAAGCGGAAGGTCGCTTCCGGCGCTTCAAGTGGCTCGTGATGCTCATCACGCTTGGCATCTATTATCTGACGCCTTGGATACGCTGGGATCGTGGGCCTTATGCCCCGGACCAGGCCGTGCTGGTCGATCTCGCCAACCGCCGCTTCTACTTCTTCTTCATTGAAATCTGGCCGCAGGAATTCTTCTTTGTCGCCGGCCTGCTGGTGATGGCGGGCTTCGGGCTGTTCCTCGTCACCTCGGCCGTCGGCCGCGCATGGTGCGGTTACGCCTGTCCCCAGACCGTGTGGGTGGACCTCTTCCTTGCCGTCGAGCGCTTCATCGAAGGTGACCGCAATGCCCGCATCAAACTTGATGCGGCTCCGTGGACGTTCGACAAGCTCTGGCGCCGCGTCGTCAAACACGCCACCTGGATCGTCATTGCGGTGGCAACCGGCGGTGCGTGGATCTTCTATTTCGCTGATGCGCCGACACTTGCCTTCGATTTCCTTACCGGCAATGCTGCCGTTGTCGCCTATACGACCGTCGCTATCCTGACCGCCACGACCTACGTACTGGGCGGGCTGATGCGCGAGCAGGTCTGCATCTACATGTGCCCTTGGCCGCGCATCCAGGGCGCGATGCTGGATGAACATTCGCTGGTCGTGACCTACAACGACTGGCGCGGTGAACCACGCAGTCGGCATGCGAAGAAGGCCGCCGCTGCAGGCCAACCAGTCGGCGACTGTGTCGATTGCAATGCCTGCGTCGCCGTCTGTCCAATGGGTATCGACATTCGCGATGGCCAGCAGATGGAATGCATCACCTGCGCGCTCTGCATCGATGCCTGTGACAGCGTCATGGACAAGATCGGCAAGCCACGCGGCCTGATCGCCTATGCAACGCTGAGCGAATACGAGCACAACATGGCTCTCGCGACCGACCACGGTACGACTGCCATCGACCCGGCCAAGGTGCGCAACCCGGACGGATCGTTCATCGACAAGGTCCGCCACTTCAACTGGCGGATCATCCTGCGGCCGCGCACGCTGCTCTATCTCGGTGTCTGGACGCTGGTCGGCCTCGGCCTTGTCTACGCCCTGCTGTCGCGCGACCGCCTGGAAATCAACGTACTCCACGACCGCAACCCGCAGTTCGTGCTGGAGTCCGACGGGTCGATCCGCAACGGTTACACCATCCGGCTGCTCAACATGATCCCCGAACCGCGCACGATCCTGCTGTCGATGGACGGGCTGCCGGAAGCGACGATGAAGATCACCGGTATCACCGAGGTTCCGGGCCGGCTCTTTGCCATTCAGGTAGAACCCGACAAGACGATGGCCCTCAAGGTGTTCGTCACGCTGCCGAAGGAGGCGGTCGCGTCCGAGGTCAATGACTTCCACTTCATCGCGGAGGACCGGTCGAGCCACGAAGCCGACAGATATGCCGCCACCTTCAACACACCAGGAGCGAAGAAATGAGCCGCAATGCAAGCCTCTCCAACGGCAAGGGCTTCGTCTTCACGGGGTGGCATATGATTGGTGTTATGGTGCTTTTTTTCGGCACCATCATCTCCGTCAACGTCTACATGGCCTACAACGCGGTGACGAGCTGGAGCGGTCTGGTGGCTCAGAACACCTATGTCGCCAGCCAGCAGTTCAACGGCAAGGCGGCCGAGGCTCGCGCCCTGGCAGCATCGGGCGTTGTCGGAACCTTGCTGATCGACGGCTCCGACATCCGCTTCGAGATCAGCCATCCGGACGACGGCTTGGTCGCTGCCGACGAACTCGTCCTCGCGTTCAAGCGGCCGGTCGGCGAGCATCAGGATTTCGAGCTTGATCTCGTTCCGGTCTCTAAGGGCGTGTTCACGACACAACATGAAGTCCTGCCAGGAGAGTGGATCGTTGATGCCAGCGCCACGCGCGACGGCAAGCGTATCCTTCACCAGGTAGAGCGCATCTCGGTGCGGAGATAACGATGACCTGCTGTGCGCCCGGCGTCGAAGGTTCGCTGGATCATCCGCTGCCGTCTTCTGAGGAACTCGTGCTGTCGAGCCGCTCCGTCGGTCCTGGCCTTCGCCAGATGGACCTCAGCGTGCCGCAGGTCCATTGCGGCACCTGCATCACGGCGATCGAAAACGCACTGACCAAACGTCCGTCCGTCGAACGTGCGCGCGTCAACCTTTCGACAAAGCGCTTGTCAATCGTCTGGAAGGAAGAGGTGTCCGGAGAACCGACGGATCCGGTTGAACTTGTGAAGGCGATTACCGACGCGACGGGATATGAGGCGCATCTCTTCCATGATGCCGAAGACGCTGGTGACAAGGTCCAGAAGGACCTGATCCGCGCCGTGGCACTATGCGGATTCGCGGCAGCCAACATCATGCTGCTCTCGGTCTCTGTCTGGTCCGGAGCCGATACGGCGACGCGCGACCTTTTCCACTGGATCTCGGCGATGATCGCGGCGCCGGCGCTGATCTATGGTGGCCGGTTCTTCTACCGCTCCGCCTGGGCGGCTCTGAAGCGCGGCCACACTAACATGGACGTCCCGATCGCGCTGGCGATCACGCTTTCTTACGTCGTTTCGCTCTGGGAGACGCTTCATCACGCTTCGCATGCCTGGTTTGATGCAACTGTCTCGCTGTTGTTTTTCCTGCTCATCGGCCGGACGCTTGATCACATCATGCGCGATCGTGCGCGTTCGGCAATCAGCGGCCTGACGCGTCTTTCGCCGCGAGGTGCGATGGTCGTGGCGGCTGACGGGACCCGTGAATATCGAGCGGTTGAAGAGATCCGGCCAGGCGATAAAATCTCGGTCGCGGCAGGTGATCGCGTACCAGTGGATAGCGTCGTGGTGAGCGGCACCAGCGATCTCGACATCTCGATCGTCAATGGCGAAAGCGCCCCGGTTTCCGTCAAGGCCGGAGATGAGCTCCAGGCCGGCATGCTGAACCTCACCGGCTCGCTCATCGTCAAGGCTACGGCGGCGGCAAAGGACAGTTTCCTGTCGGAGGTTGTATCCTTGATGGAAGCCGCCGAGGGCGGCCGGGCACGCTATCGCCGCTTCGCAGATCGCGCCGCGCAGATTTATTCACCGGCGGTCCATCTGCTTGCGCTTGTCGCCTTCCTGTCCTGGGGCATCATCGGCGGGGACTGGAAACAGGCGATGCTGATTGCGATCGCCGTGCTCATCATCACCTGCCCTTGTGCGCTGGGGCTTGCTGTGCCCGTCGTCCAGGTCGTCGCAGCCGGGCGCCTATTCAAGAACGGCATCATGGTGAAGGATGGCTCGGCCATGGAGCGTCTTGCGGAAGCCGATACGGTCTTCTTCGACAAGACAGGAACATTGACTGTGGGCCGCCCGCGCGTCCTCAATATCGGCCGGTACAGCCGCGAACACCTGGCGGTTGCTGCAGGGCTGGCACTGCATTCGAAACACCCGCTTTCGGCCGCACTTGCACGCGCTATTTCGGGCCCGGTCGCGGTCTTCGACAATGTCACCGAGTTGCCGGGAAACGGGCTTGAGGCACAAACCGAGAAGGGCATCTATCGCCTCGGGAACCGGCGCTTTGCACTCGGCATGGACAATACCGCATCCGGTAATGCTGCCTCGGAAGTGGTCCTGTCGCTCGATCACAAGGAAGTGGCGGTGTTCGAGTTCCAGGACATCCTCCGGCCCGGCGCGCCGTCTGCTGTCGAGGCCCTGCAGAAGATGAAGCTTTCGGCGGGCATTCTTTCGGGTGATCGGAAGGCTGTTGTGGCCGATCTCGCCGCCACGCTCGGCATCAAGGATTGGCATGCCGAGCTATCGCCAAAGGACAAGGCAGAATTCTGCTCGTCACTGGCACAAGACGGCAAACGTGTTCTGATGGTCGGCGACGGCATCAACGATGCACCGGCGCTCTCTGCAGCGCATGTTTCCATGGCCCCGGCCACAGCCGCCGATATTGGCCGTCAAGCTGCAGATTTCGTCTTCATGCATGATAGCCTCGAAGCCGTGCCCATGGCGATCGACGTGTCACGCAAGGCTGGGCGGCTGATCCGCGAGAACTTTGCGCTTGCGATCGGCTACAATATCATCGCCGTGCCGATAGCGCTCGCCGGGTATGCAACGCCGCTCATTGCGGCCGTTGCCATGTCGACGTCCTCGCTGATCGTCGTCGCCAACGCCTTGCGGCTGAACCTCTCGGTTCACTCGGGGGCGGACAAGGCCGAAGCGGCTGCGACGCAGCCGTCGCTCACAGAGGCCAAAGCAGCATGAACATGCTCATCTACCTCATCCCGATCGCGCTCTTCCTGGGCGCACTGGGTCTGCTTGCCTTCCTCTGGTCGATCAAGACCGGTCAATACGAAGACCTGGACGGCGCAGCTTGGCGTGCCCTGGGTGACGAGCCTCCCGAAGACCGACAGCAGCACAAATAGAAGATACAGGAAGAATTGGAGCGGCGACCTCGCCGCTTCTTGGAACTCTTAGTCCAGCAGTTCACGCAAGCGGGTGCCGAGTTCGCGCGCTGTGTACGGCTTCTTCAGCCAGTTGCCGGATTGCGCAAGCTCACGCCCTGCGATGGTGGGTTCGGCATAACCCGAGGTGAAGAGCACCTTGATCTCAGGCCGAAGCACACGCACCTCCGCCGCCAGCTCGTCGCCTGCCATGCCGCCCGGCATCACGATGTCGGTAAACAAGAGCGCGATGTCATCGTGCTCGCTCAGGCGTTCGAGCGCCTCGATGCCGTTGGACGCCTCGACAATGTCGTAACCAAGGCCGGTAAGCCGCGAGACCGTGACACGGCGGACGCGTGCATCGTCCTCAACCACCAGGATCTTTTCCGTACCTGTCGGAATGCTCGGGGCCGGGCGCGGACCACCGGCATCAGCATCAATGCCTGTTGTTTCGGCCTTCACTGCGGCGGGCAGGAAGATCCTGATGCTCGTACCCTGACCAGGCTCGCTGTAGATGTGGACGTTACCGCCCGATTGCTTGGCGAAACCGTAGACCATGCTGAGGCCAAGGCCCGTTCCGGAGCCGACGCTCTTGGTGGTGAAGAAGGGCTCGAATGCCTTCTCACGCACGTCGGCGGTCATGCCCTCGCCGGTGTCGGTCACGGAGATCAGCACGTAGTCGCCCGTGCGCGCCTGCGGATACATCTGGGCATAATCGACATCCAGCCGCACACGCGAGATCTCGACCGTCAGCTTACCGCCCCGCGGCATCGCGTCCCGCGCGTTGAGCACGAGGTTCAGCAATGCGTTTTGCAGCTGCGAGCCATCCACCAGGGCTTCGTTGGAGGCGCCGTTGACGATGGTGCGGAACTCGATCGCTTCGCCGAGAGTACGACGAAGTAGGTCGGAGAAGCTGGAGACGAGGTTGCCGATATCGACAAGCTTCGGGTTGAGAGGCTGGCGCCGTCCGAACGCAAGCAGCTGCCCTGTCAGCTTGGCGCCGTCTTCCGCCGCGTCCTGGGCTTCTCGCAGCAGCACGCGCAGCTTGTCGTCGGCGAGCCGGTCCTCGATCATCTCGAGATTGCCGCTGATGACGGTCAAAAGGTTGTTGAAGTCGTGCGCAAGACCGCCCGTGAGCTGCCCGATCGCTTCCATCTTCTGGGACTGCCGGAGTTCGTCCTCGATCTTGTGGCGGCTGGTGAGGTCACGGATGAAGCCGGTGAAGATGCGCTTGCCGTCAGTCAGCGCCTCCCCGACCGCCAGTTCCATCGGGAAGGTGGAGCCGTCCTTGCGCTGCCCGGTCACCACCCGGCCATAACCGATAATGCGCCGTTCGCCCGTCTCCAGGTAGCGGGAGATATAGTCGTCATGCGCTTCGCGGTCCGGAGACGGCATCAGCATCTTGACGTTTCTGCCGGCGACCTCGTCTTCCGTGAATCCAAAAAGCCGCTCGGCAGCGGCGCTGAAGGAGGTGATGATCCCGACCTCGTCGATGACCACCATGGCTTCCGGAACCGTGTCCAGGATCGATCGAAGATGCGCTTCCCGCTCGGCCAGATTGTTCTGCACCCTCTTCATCTCCGTGACGTCATTGTTTGTCTGGACAATGATGGTCGGGCCGCCGGGTGTCGGGTTGACGGCAACCCAGCGGGTCGCCACGACGACCGAACGGCCGTCCTTGTGTCGATGGACGACCTCACCCTGCCAATGATGGTGCTGCCGGACATGGCGGCGAATGGCTTCGAGCGGCTCGGGAAAGCGGGTAACGAGAAGCTCGTGAACGACCTTGCCGATCGCTTCTTCCGCAGCCCAGCCGTAAAGCTGTTGGCATCCGGCCGTCCATCGGCTGATGACGCCATCCTCCCCATGGACGATAAGGTTTGCTGCGTTGAGTACGTTGGTGACAGCATCGAGCAGATAATCGGTATTATTGTCGTTCGGTGTCTTACCGCTCATGATGGACCCATGGATGCTAGCCGTCAGTGACGCCGGCGACCTCCAGAGACGGCATGGTCGCGACGCATGTCGATGCATTCATCGCCGTCTCCGGCAAGTTGTGCAAGCGCTGCGGGCTTGTCCACCTTGATAAAGTGGCGCGCCGCCGGATCAACGACGGTGAGAACACCCTTGCCGATGAGTTTTGTGATGGTGCGCGACACGGTCTCGATGGTGAGGCCGAGATAGTCGGCCATATCCTGGCGCGGCATGGGGATCTCGATGACGAAACGTCCGGCGCCGTCGGCCTTCGTGCGGTTCATGTGCCGAAGCAGGAAGGTGCAGAGCCGTTCTTCCGCGCTCTTGCACGACAACAGGACCATCTGATCCTGAGCCGAAGCCATCTCGTCGCAGAGATGCTCGAAAACCAAGGCGCTCAGCATTTCTGATTCTGCCACGGCGCACTGGAATGCCCGGCGGCTCAGTCTTCTGAGCTTGGCCGACGCGATTGCCTCAACGCTGTAGAGGTAACAGTCCTTCATCGAGATCCCGACGATATCGCCCGCGTAAAGGAAGCCGGTGATGACGCGGCGACCATCCCCAAGGATCCGGAAGAGTCGGAAGGTGCCTTCGACGATCTCGAAGACGTGCTTTGCTTCATCTCCTTCGAAGAACAGGGACTGGCCGGCGCAGAGCTGCTCCAGAGGCTGCTTCGCAAACAGCGAATGCAGGTTTTCGGCTTCCGCGAAGGGCGTTGCTTTGGCAACCTGATGGGCATTCGCATAAGCGGTGAGAAACACTGGCTTGGTCTCCATTCTGTGATGGAGCCTTATGGTCGCGCGGCCGTAACACGCTGATGCCTGACGTGTGAAAGATGGTGCTGTTTTGTAACAGACTGTAACAGGCCCGACCGCCCCTCATGCCGCTGCTCAGGAACAATCCGCACCGGCTGCCGTTACCGGCTGGTTCTATCGAGAAAAGGCAAGCTTCATGGATTCCGCGCTTCTCGGCTCCGGCCTCCCGACCTGTTCCGTCAACATCTCCATCAATGGCGAAAACCGGTCGCTCGACATCCCGCCATGGGTGACATTGCTGGATCTTCTGCGTGGTCCTCTGGAGCTGACCGGCACGAAAAAGGGCTGCGACCACGGCCAGTGCGGGGCATGTACCGTGTTGATCAACGGCGAGCGCGTCAACTCCTGTCTCAAGCTCGCAGTCTCTCTGGACGGTGCCGAAGTCACCACGATTGAAGGCCTCGGTACACCTGACAACCTGCACCCGATGCAGAAGGCCTTCGTCGAGCACGACGCCTTTCAATGCGGCTATTGCACGCCGGGGCAAATCTGTTCGGCTGTCGGACTGGTAAAGGAAGGACGCGCCCGTTCGCGCGCCGATATCCGCGAATTAATGAGCGGCAATCTCTGTCGTTGCGGCGCCTACAGCAACATTGCAGATGCGATCGAAGAGGTGCTGGGCGCGGAAGCGGCACAGCCGTACAAGGAGGCTGCCGAATGAGACGCTTCGATTATACCCGCGCCGAGACGGTCCATGACGCCGTTGTTGCTCTGGCTTCCAATCCCGATGCACAACTGCTTGCCGGTGGGACCAACCTTGTCGACCTGATGAAGTATGACGTGGCGCGCCCCGGCGCGATCATCGACATCAATCGCCTGCCGCTCAAGGACATCGAAGAGCTTCCGGATGGGGGTCTGCGGATCGGCGCCCTTGTGAGCAACTCGGCGCTTGCCTACGACGAGCGGGTGAAGGAGCGGTTCCGGCTACTGTCGAGCGCGATCCTGGCAGGCGCCTCGCCACAACTGCGCAATGCTGCCACCACCGGGGGCAACCTGCTGCAGCGAACCCGCTGTTATTATTTCTATGACCCGTCGACCCCCTGCAACAAGCGCGAGCCTGGCACCGGATGTTCGGCGATTGGTGGGGTCAACCGCATCCACGCCATTCTCGGCGCGAGCGACAAATGCATCGCGGTGCATCCGTCGGACATGTGCGTCGCCCTGGCCGCGTTGGGGGCGACTGTCGAAGTGGAAGGGCCGGACGGGAATCGGGATATTGATTTCGCCGATTTCCATCGTCTGCCGGGCGAGCATCCTGAACGGGACAACACCCTTCAGGCTGGCGAGATGGTGATAGCCCTTCGGATTGCGAGGAACCACTTCAACCGAAACTACACCTACCTGAAGCTGCGCGACCGCCTCTCCTATGCCTTCGCGCTCGTGTCGGTTGCAGCCGCCATGGAAGTCGTGGAAGGACAGATCGTCGACCTGCGCATCGCTCTCGGCGGCGTGGCTCACAAGCCGTGGAGGAACGCGCTCGCGGAGGCCGAGTTTGCGGGTCAGGAGGCCAATGAGGCGACGTTCATGCAGGTCGCCGACCGCCTGCTGTCAGGTGCTGAGGGACAGGGTCACAACGACTTCAAGATCCCGCTCGCCGAGAAGGCGATCATTCGCGCGCTCAAGCAGGCTGCCGCTGGCCGCCCGCAGGACCAAGTCGTCAAGGCGATACAGTAAGGAGCCAAGATCATGCTGAACGAAACCAAGGTGGTCGGGCTTCCTCTTGCACGTATAGACGGTCCCTCGAAGGTATCCGGCAAAGCCCGCTATGCGGCAGAACACTTTGCCACGGACATGCTGTTCGGTTGTGTCCTGCCAGCAACCATCGCCACGGGTCGCATCACCGACATCGATGTCTCCGAGGCTGAACGTTTTCCCGGCGTGGTGAAGGTCTATACATACAAGAACCGTCCGACGGTGGCGAAGCGCGAGTCAAAGTGGAAGGACGAAGTCGCCCTTCCGGGTTACACGATGCGGCCGCTCGAGGACGACCATGTCCAGTTCGACGGGCAGCCGATCGCCTTCGTCGTCGCCGAGAACTTCGAGGCCGCACGTGATGCGGCGGAACTGATCCGCGTCCGTTACGCCGCGTACGATCCTCATACCGATCTTCTCCAGGAGCAGGCGAACAGCTACGAGCCGCCCGTACCGCGCATGAAGGAGTTCATGCCGCCGAAGCCCCGCGGGGATGCGGAAGGCGCCTTCGCGCAGGCGCCCCACAAGATCGCCTTTGAGTATTACATGGAAGGAGAGCACCACAATCCGATGGAGCTGTTTGGCTCGACGGTGCTTTGGGAAAAAGACGGCCGCCTGACGATCCACGACAAGACGCAAGGCCCTCAGAACTCACATGACTACGTCTGCAATGTCTTCGGCCTGAAGCCTGAGAACGTGGTCGTGCAAAACAAGTTCGTCGGCGGTGCCTTCGGACAGGGTCTGCGCCCCAAATACCAGCTCTTCCTGGCGGTGATGGCGAGCCTCGACCTGAGGCGTTCGGTCAAGGCCGAGATGAGCAGGCGCGAGATGTTCTACCTGACCTGGCGGCCGGTCTGCCTGCAGAAGGTGTCACTGGCGACCGATGCCGAAGGCAACCTGCAATCGATCATGCACCATGCCCTCGGCGGCACCTCGCGGTACGAGGATTACCAGGAGAACGTCGCCAACTGGTCGGGGATGGCCTACAAGTGCGACAACGTGAAGATCTCCTATGAAATTGCCAAGCTCGACCGCTCGACGCCCGGCGATATGCGTGCGCCAGGTGCAGCGTCCGGGGTGACCGCGCTGGAAACGGCGATGGACGAACTCGCCTACGAGGTTGGCATAGATCCCTTGGAGCTGCGCATCCGCAACTTCATCCATGTAGACCAGAACCAGGACAAGGAACTGACATCCAAGGCTCTGCACGCCTGTTATCGTGAAGCAGCAGAGAGCTTCGGCTGGGCGAACCGGAGGCACGAACCGCGGTCAATGCGAGATGGCAATGACCTTGTTGGCTGGGGGATGGCGACCGGGTTCTGGGAAGCCCAGCTTTCCGAAGCGGAAGCAAAGGTCAGCCTGTCATCCGACGGCAAAGTGGTCGTTTCGGCCGCCGCATCCGATATCGGCACCGGCACCTACACCATCCTCAACCAGGTTGCTGCTGAAGCCTTCGGCGTTTCGCCCCAGGCCGTCACTGTCCGCATCGGCGACTCCAGCCTGCCAAAGACGAGCGTCGAAGGCGGATCATGGACCGCCGCCTCGTCCGGATCGGCCGTTCAGGTTGCTGCTAGAGCCGTCGTCGCAACGCTGTTGAAACACGCGCGGTCCATGCCGAACTCCCCGCTCGCCGATGCTTCAGAAGACCAGGTCGAGATCGCCGAGGGACGGCTTGTGATGCAGGCCAATCATCAGGTCGGCGTCGCATTTGCTGACATCATGGAAGCTGCCGGCGTTTCGGAAGTGGAGGAGCACGGCAAGGTGGCGCCGGACCCGGCGACGATGAAGAAGTTTTCAGCCTATACGCATTCGGCCGTATTTGTTGAAGTAAAGGTGGACGAGGAACTGTTGATCCCACGCGTCACCCGCGTTGTCACAGCGGTGGCAGCCGGCCGGATCCTGAACCCGAAGACGGCACGCAGCCAGATCCTCGGCGGCGTGGTTATGGGCGTCGGCATGGCCTTGCATGAAGAAGGCATGGTCGACCACCGCACCGGGCGCGTCATGAACCACAACCTTGCGGAATATCATGTGCCGGCTCACGCCGATATCGAGGACGTCGAGGTGATCTTCGTGAAGGAAGACGACGACAAGGTGAGCCCGATCGGTGTGAAGGGGCTGGGTGAAATCGGCATCGTGGGCGTTGCCGCTGCGGTTTCGAACGCGATCTTCCACGCCACGGGCAAGCGGATCCGTCACTTCCCGATGACGATCGACAAGCTCCTCGGCGAACCTGATCGACACTGACTTTGACTGGATGAGGAACATGCCGCGCCGCCGGATGTTCGTGATGATCAGCGGCGGCCGCTCGATAGATAGATGATGGTGTTGATCCCTCCATGGCAACAGCGAACACTCCGGTCGGCAGTCCGACCAATCCAGCGGCAGACGGCTTGACGCCTGCTCTTGCGCGTAACATCGATGCCGTCATGCAGCGGCGCAAAGAGGCGCAGAAGTCAGCGTCGCTGCAGGAACGGGCTGCGGCGGCGATTAGCCGCTTCGCCGGCTCGATGGCGTTCGTCTACATCCACCTCGTCCTCTATAGCACGTGGATCATCGTGAACCTCGGATGGATCCCCATCATCGAGCCATGGGACCCGTCATTGGTGATCCTGGCGATGGAAGCCTCGGTCGAGGCGATCTTCCTGTCGACCTTCGTGCTGATCAACCAGAACCGCATGGCTGCCGAGGATGACATGCGTGCGGACCTGGACCTGCAGGTAAACCTGCTCAATGAGCATGAGACGACGCGGCTCATCGCCATGGTCGAGGCGATCGCCAAGAAGCTCGACGTCTCAACGGATGCCGATCACGAAGTCCACGAATTGAAGAAGGATGTCGCGCCCGAGGCGGTGCTCGATCGTATCGAATCGGAGTCGGAGAACTGACTTGGAAGGCGATGCAGCCGCTACGGGCTGCATCGCCTTTTTTCGTTCTTAGATCGGGTAGTGGAGGTGGCCGTCCTGGACGGTGATCCAGCGCAACTCGGTGAACTCCGCGATACCGGCCTTGCCGCCGAAGCGTCCGTAACCCGAATCCTTGGTGCCACCGAACGGCATCTGCGCCTCGTCGTGAACCGTGGGGCCGTTGATGTGGCAGATACCGCTTTCGATCCGCCGCGCCACGCTCATCGCACGGTTGACGTCGCGACCGAACACCGCGGCCGAGAGACCATATTCCGTATCGTTGGCGATTCTTACAGCCTCATCAATGGAGCCAACACGCACGACGGAAGCGACCGGGCCGAAGCTTTCCTCGCCATAGATCCGCATCGCCGGCGTCACACGGTCGAGCAGCGTTGCATCCATGACGGTGCCTTCAACACGTCCGCCTGCTGCCAGTACCGCGCCCTTTGATACAGCGTCGCGCACGAGTGCCTCGATGCGCTGCGCNGCACGCAGATCAACGAGCGAACCAAGCGGCGCATCACTCCGGCGCGGGTCGCCAGCCTTGAGGGTCTTCACCTTCGCNGTCATGGCTTCCACGAACTGGTCGGCNATCTTGTCATCGACAACCAGACGTTCCGTCGACATGCAGATCTGGCCTTGGTTCATGTAGGCGCCGAAGGCTGCGGCCGCGACAGCTTCATCGATATCAGCATCATCGAGAACGATGAACGGTGCCTTGCCCCCGAGTTCCAGAAGCGCAGGCTTCAAGTGACGAGCGGCGGTTTCCGCAATGATGCGGCCAACGCGGGTCGAGCCGGTGAAGTTGATGCGCCGCACGGACGGATGCGCGATCAGCGCCTCCACGATCGGGCCGGCGTCTTCCGGCGCGTTCGAGATGGCATTCAGCACACCTTCCGGCAGACCGGCATCATGAAGGGCGTCCACGATCAGTCGGTGTGTGTGCGGGCAAATTTCGGATGTCTTCATCACCACGGTATTGCCGCAGGCAAGCGGCATTGCAATCGAACGGACCCCCAGGATCACCGGCGCGTTCCATGGCGCCATGGAGAGCACCACGCCCGCAGGCTGGCGCACCGCCATGGCGAGGCTGCCCGGACGGTTCGACGGGATTACTTCGCCGGTTATCTGCGTCGTCATTGCGGCGGCCTCCCGCAGCATGTCGGAAGCAAGCGTGACGTTGAACATCGCCCAGCCGGCCGTAGCGCCGGTTTCGCCTGCCATGGCGGCAACGAATTCCGGCGCCTTTTCCTGCAGCTTGTCGGCAGCGGCATTGAGGATCTTGCGGCGTTGGCCCGGGCTTGTGGCGGCCCAGGCGGGAAAGGCCTTGGCTGCGGCATTGGCAGCCTTGCGGGCATCCTCCACGGATGCGGCAGCGACGGTCGACGCCACTTCGCCTGTGATCGGGTTGAGGCGTTCGAATGTACGACCGTCAGCGGCGTCGATTTCGCGGTTGTCGATCTTCAATCCAAGTACCGTCATGGGCATCTCCTCGTTGTATTGATTGGTGGCGCCGTGGAAGGCACATCGTACGGCGCGGCTGGCAAAGCTTTGGACGGGTGCTGTGCCGTCAGGATCGGTCTTCGCTTTTCATGGTCGTGATGGTCCTCCCTTGCGGTCCGCTCCTACGGATTCAAGCTTGCCGGTTTGTAAACATCCGCCTCGGCGAGCGGGCACAGGTTAGGGGAGCACCACGCGGAAACAATAGACTTTCAGCGGAGAAATTTGTACTTTTGCGAAGGAGGCGCCGTTTGAGAGAACCTGTCCAATCTGCGATCACGTTCGCGCCGCCAACGGCATCGGCAATGGAGGCCCGCCTGTTCGGTAGCAGCCTCCATTCCTTGACCTGGACGCTGCGGAAAAACCTCGACTACCTGTTCATCATCCTTTCCGGGAGCGGAAGCATCACCGCGAAGGGTCGGCATTCCGCACTGGAGGGCCCGGTCGTTGTATGGTCGCCGGCCGCGGACGGGTCGATCAGTCTGGAGGCGGGATCGGAAGGTGGGATGCTGGCTGCTCCGGATGTCATCCTTGGCCAGGCCATGCCGGCGGGCGCCGTGTCGACGCAGGTTCGCGAGGCCATCTCCCGGCTTCTCATCAGTCGATCGGCAGCAGCAGACGCGCGGCAGATGCTAAACCTGCTGGGTTCGATCGAAGGGGAACTGAAAGGCGACGAAGCGGGCAGCCGTGAAGCCGTTCAACACTACATCGCACTTCTGCTCCTGAAGATCTGGCGTATGTCTGATCCGGTCGAGCATCCGGGCCAACCCTCGCCGCGGATGATCGTGCGTGGTTTTGTGCATCTCGTTGAACTTCACATCCGCGACCACTGGGGCGTGCCGCAATATGCGTCCGCGCTGGGTGTCACCTCGGACCGCCTCAACACGGCGATTCGCCGCGCCACCGGACGGTCACCGATGGAAGTTGTCCATGCGCGGATGCTGACGGAAGCCGCCCGTCTGCTCCACTCTTCTGCCATGCAGACTGGGGAGATCGCCGAGCTTCTTGGCTTTCGCGACGCGGCCTATTTCAGCCGGTTTTTCAAGCGGCTGATGGGGATGTCGCCGAGACAGTATCGGCAGCAAGCGGTAGACCGACGAGGTGCCACGCAGGACAGCTACGCGGCCTGGCCTTAGCCGAACCAGCGCAGGAAGATGGGCGCTTGAGGAACTTCGGGAACGAAAGCTTGTTGATTGCCACGGAAATTCAAACCCGTAGGACAAGCCGATGCCCCAACAACAGAAGATTGATCGCCCGAAGGTGGAAGACTGGGCAGAGAAGCTGGGGGTAACGAAAGCTTACGAGGACCTTCAGGGCGAAACAAAGGAAATCCCTGATGCCACGCGCGGGGAAATCCTGAAGGCGTTGGGTATCGAACAGGAGCCTGATCCCACCGCCGACAAGCGCTGGCCGCAACCGGCGCTCGACGTTCCGCACGGCGTCAAATGTTATCTCCCCGAATGGCTGCAGAGGGATGGCGCCTGGGGCATCTCCGTCCAGATCTATGAAATCCTGTCCGAGCGCAACTGGGGCATCGGTGACTTCGAGGACATCAAGACCCTGAGCCGCATTGCGGCCTCGGTCGGCGCGAGTTTTTTCGGGCTCAGCCCGTTGCACGCGCTTTTCCTGTCTGATCCGCAGCGCAACAGTCCCTATTCCCCATCCAACCGCCTGTTCCTCAACCCGCTGCATATTGCCGTCGACCAGCTTCCAGGGTTTCGAGAGGATCTCGTTGACCAAGCGGAACTGGCGCGGCTGCGGTCCTCAGAAACAGTCGATTATCCCGCCGTTGCAAGGCTTAAGCTCTTGGCCCTTCGAAAGCTCTGGGACGACTGGAAGATGGAGGAATGGCAAGGATTCTCGCGCAACGACTTTGAGCAGTTCAAGAGCGAGAAAGGTGATGCGCTGCTCGGCCACTGTCTGTTCGAGAGCCTGTCGTCTGCGATGGTGGAGCGCGGGCACGGCAGCGGTTGGCGTGATTGGCCGGAGGAGTATCGGGACCGGCACGCACCGGCTGTCGAACGTCATGCTGCAGAGCACGGCGATGACATCGAATTTTATGCCTGGCTGCAATGGCTGGCATCGCGTCAGATGCAGGAAGCGGCAGATTTTGCAAAGAGGGCCGGCCTACAGCTCGGGCTTTACCTTGATTTCGCTGTCGGTGAAGTGCCTGATGGTTCGTCGACCTGGTCGACGCCCGGCTTGGTTCTGCCGTCGATGAAGGTTGGCGCACCGCCGGACGCCTTCAGCTCCAAGGGGCAGGACTGGGGTCTGGTGCCGCTGCATCCGCAGCATCTTCTCGATCCCGACACATCACACTATCGCCGGCTGATCGACAGCTCCGCCCGGTTTGCAGGCGCGCTGCGCCTCGACCACGCGATGACTCTGTGGCAGCTCTTCCTGATCCCGCAAGACCAGGAAGCCTCGGCAGGCGGATATCTCCGCTACCCCTTCACAGAGATGATCACATCGCTGGCGAAAGTTTCGCAAGAGCGCCAGACGGTCGTTATTGGAGAAGATCTCGGCAACGTACCGGATGGTTTCCGTCCCGCGCTCCAGAAAGCTGGTGTGCTGGGTTACCGGGTTCTTTATTTCGAAGATCTGGCGGAAGAACAATCGGCCGCGGACGCGCCTCTTGCATTGTCGCTAGGGTGTCTCTCGACCCATGACCTGCCGCCGCTGAAAGGCTGGTGGCGCGGTGCCGACATTGAGCTTGCCGAAGAGGTCGGGCTTTTCGATGCCGAAGCCGCGGTTCGTCTTCGTGAAGAGCGCGCGGAACGTAAACTGACACTGCTCCAGGCCTTGGCGAAGGCGGAACTCATCCCCTCAAGTAAAGCCAATCTCGACCGTTGGCCGGCAATGACAGACGACCTTCTGGTGGCGGCTCACCGGTTTCTCCTGCAAACGCGGAGCATGCTGGTCGGCGTGAGGCTCGCGGACATGGTCGGAGAAAGCCGATCGACCAACGTACCCGGCACAGTCGATGAATACCCGAACTGGCGACTGAAGCTGAAAGTCTCGCTCGAGGCACTGGGTGAGATGAGCCTGTTCCGGCGGATCGCCGAGGCGCAGAACCGCGAGATCCCGCGGGCCGGAGAGAAAGGTTGATCTAGGCGGACAAACCGGAGACTGGTTTTCAGCCCAGCACCGCTGTTGCCGCTCCTCAGACGATGCCGCCGCCACCGCTCACAGATGCGGGCCGCTCCATCGTCACCTTCTTGCGGTAGCCGCTGGCACGGTAGGTGGCAATGGGATCGATCGCGCCACCGGCACGCCGTCGGGCTTGCGCCAGGATCGGCTCTACATCTGTCCGGTAGGCGCGCTTGAGCGTTTCCGACGCCATCAGCGCGTCGTTCTCGTCTTGATATCCGTCAAGGGCTGCTCGATCGACCAGCAACGCCTGGGCATAAGCGCGGCGGATCTCGTTGGCGCTCGCCATCAGGCTTTCGATCGGGTCTGTGACGTTATGGCTCTGGTCGATCATGTGCGCCGGGTGGAAGCGATCCACGCCTCGATGTTCTGCATCGACCAGTTCATTGAACACGAGGAACAACCGGTAAGGGTCGATCGCCCCGGCATCGAGATCGTCGTCGCCATATTTCGAGTCATTGAAGTGGAAGCCACCGAGCTTGCCGAACTGGATGAGCCGTGCGACGATCATCTCGATATTGGTGTTCGGCGCGTGATGTCCGAGATCGACGAGGCAGAAGGCTTTCGGACCAAGCGTGTTGGCGATCAGGTAGTTGGTGCCCCAGTCCTGAACCACGGTTGAATAGAATGCCGGCTCGTACATCTTGTGCTCGGAGAACAGGCGCCAGTCATCCGGTAGCGCCTTGTAAATCTCCGCCATGGACGCGAGATACCGTTCGAACTGTCGCGTGAAGTGGCTCTGGCCCGGGAAGTTCGAGCCGTCGCCGATCCATACCGTCAGCGCTTTCGAGCCGATCGCCTTGCCGATCTCGATGCATTCAAGATTGTGCTCGATTGCCTGGGCCCGGGTGGCTGCGTCTGTGTGGCTGAGAGAGCCGTATTTGTACGACTGCGATTGCCCGACTGCATCCGAGAAGGTGTTCGAGTTCATCGCGTCGAAGCCGAGGCCAAGCGCCTCCCCCTTCGCCTTCAATTCCTTCGGATCTGCCTTGTCCCACGGGATGTGAAGCGAAACTGTAGGGGTCGTTCGCGTCAGCTGATGAATGACAGCGCAGTCATCGAGCTTGTCGAAAATTCCGCGCGGCTCGCCGCCTCCAGGGAAACGTGCGAAGCGGGTGCCGCCGGTGCCGACGCCCCAGGACGGTACGGCAACATAGAACTCCGACACCTTGTCCGTAATGTTATCGATCTCGATGCCGCGCCGAGCAAGCGTCTCGCCAAGCGCCGCATATTCGGCGTCAAGCGCCTGCGCACGGGCTTCGTTTTCCGCGGCAATCACATCCGCCGCGATCTTCATTTCAGACATGTGCTCCTCCCAAGAGCGCCTTACCGCGTAAAGCTCTGCGCGTTGCCGGCATCCACGTTGATGATGTTGCCCGTCGATTTCGCCGATGCGTCCGACGCCAGGAAGTAGACGGTTTCGGCGATGTCCTCCGGAAGCACGTTGAGCTTCAGCAGCGACCGTTTGCGGTAATGTTCCTCAAGCTCGCTTACCTCGATCTTGGAGGACGCGGCGCGCTGCTCGCGCCATTCGCCGTTCCAGATCTTGGAGCCCCGCAACACGGCATCTGGATTGACGGTGTTGACCCGAATTCCTGCCTCCGCGCCTTCCAGCGCCAGGCAACGGGCGAGATGGATTTCGGCAGCCTTTGCCGTGCAGTAAGCGGACGCACCGGGCGAGGAAGCGAGCCCATTCTTCGAGGCGACGAAGACGACGTTGCCGCCGAGCTTCTGGCGGCGAAACAGCCGAAATGCCTCGCGAGACACCAGAAAATAACCAGTCGCCAGGATATCGATGTTCCGGTTCCACATATCGAGGCTCGTTTCCTCAACCGGAGCAGACGAAGCGATGCCGGCATTGGACACAAGGATGTCGATGCCGCCGAATTCAATGCAGGCTTCGCGGAACGCGTTGGTGACGCCTTCCTCGTTTGTTACATCGAGCAGTACGCCACGCACGACATCCCTGCCAAAGCTTTTTTCGAACCCCGCCTTCGTTTCCTCCAGCGCCGCACCGTCGATATCGGCCAGCACGACACAGGCCCCCTCGCCCATCAACCGCGCTGCGGTGGCCCGACCGATGCCGCCGGCGCCGCCCGTCACGAAAGCCACGCGACCGGCGAGACTCTTCGGCTTCGGCATGCGCTGGAGCTTGGCTTCCTCGAGCAGCCAGTACTCGATGTCGAAAGCCTCCTGTTCCGGCAGCCCCTGGTATTCCGAGACGGTCGACGCACCACGCATGACATTGATGGCGTTGACATAGAATTCACCAGCGATGCGCGCCGTTGCCTTGTCGCGTGCAAAGGAAAGCATTCCGACGCCCGGCACCAGGAAGATGACCGGGTTCGGATCACGCATCTTGGGCGAGTTGCCGTGCTTGCAGCTTTCGTAATAGCGGCTGTAGTCCGCGCGATACGCTTCCAGCGCTTCGTCAAGCGCTGCGATCACGGCCTCAACATCCGGCTTGGCGGGATCAAAATCGAGGATGAGCGGCCGAATCTTGGTGCGCAGGAAGTGGTCGGGGCAAGAAGTGCCGAGCGCGCCGAGCGGCTTCAGGTTCTTCGAGTTGACGAATTCGAGCACGGCATCCTGATCATCGAAATGGCCGAGCTTTCGCTCCACATGACCGATGCGCCCGCGGATTTCCGGCATCAGGCGCGCGGCGATGGCGCGCCGTTCCGCCGGCGGCAAGCTTTCGACCACCGCGCCGCCAAAGATCGTCTTGCCCTCGGTCTCGCGAGCAAACCACTCGATCGCCATGTTGATGATATCAAGCGTCAGCTCGTAACAGTCCTTGGCGTCATCGGCCCACGTGAACAACCCGTGGCTTTCCAGCACAACGCCCTTGGCACTGGGATTGGCCTTGACGAAAGCTTCGAGGTCAAGCCCCAGCTGGAATCCCGGCCGCCGCCAGGGCAGCCAGCCGATCTCGTCGCCGAAGATTTGCTGTGTCAGCTCCCGCGAGTTCTTGGAAGCAGCAATCGCTATGATCGCGTCCGGGTGCATGTGGTCCACATGCGCGAACGGCACGAAACCGTGCAGTGGCGTATCGATGGATGCGGCGCGCGGGTTGAGGTTGAAGGTGCAGTGCGGCAGGAAGCCGACCATCCGGTCTTCGTCATCGACACCCTTGTAGATACCTTTCAGCGCTTCCAGCTTATCGAGATAGAGGGTCGCGAAGCCATCGAGCTTGATCGTGCCGACATCGCCCCCGGATCCCTTCACCCACAGCACGCGCACCTGCTCGCCCGTGAGCGGATCGGTCTCGATGACCTTGGCCGACGTATTGCCGCCGCCATAGTTGGTGATGCGCTTGTCTGCACCGAGGAGGTTGGAGCGATAGAGCAGCTTGCCAGGCTCATCGAGCGTCGCAGCAAAGGCATCATCCCAACGGTTTTCGAGAAGCCGGGTTTGGCCCGTCATCGCATTCCTCCCAAGCTGTTCCGGCTCCTGATGACGCATCACACGTCATCTACCGTGGCCGCAGTTATCACGCCGCGTCGCGCCAGCTGTCAATCACAAACGATCATTATCGTTCATGTTGCAGCGCGTCAAAGTTGACCTTGATTGATTATGATTGACAGCCGCAGAAAACGGAACATGATGAGCCTCAGGAGGATGCATATGCACGAGCGCGAGCGCCATCGGATCATCTTGAGCGCCATCCAGGAGAAGGCGGTTGTCACGGTCCAGGATATCGCCGAACTGACAGAGGCGTCCGAGGCAACGATACGGCGCGACATCGCCTCTTTGCATGTCCAGGGGAAGCTTCGCCGGGTTCGCGGTGGCGCAGAAGCCATGCATCCACCGACCCTGGGTAACCTTGCCGCACGTCCGTTCCGCGTTTCCGAATCCGTCAACATCGACAAGAAGCGCGCGATTGCCCGCTGCGCAGTCGAACTCTGCGGCGACGGTGACTCGATCATCATCAATGGGGGCACCACGACCTTCCAGATGGTGCATTACATGTCTGCGCGGCGGCTGCAGGTGATGACCAATTCCTTCGCCATCGCCGAACACCTGGTGAAGCATTCCAAGAGCACCGTGACGGTGCCCGGCGGTGCCATCTACCGCGAGCAGAGCCTGATCCTGTCGCCGTTCGACAATGATGCGATCCGCAATTTCTACGCACGCCGCATGTTCATCGGCGCGCAAGGGATCGGGCCGCTGGGCGTGATGGAAGCGGATGCGCTGGTGATCCAGAGCGAGCAGAAGCTGATGAGCCAGGCGGAAGAACTGATCGTAATGGCGGATTCATCAAAATTCAGCCGCCGGTCGAGCCTCATCCTCTGCCCGCTCAATCGGGTGACGACGATCATCACCGACTCGGGGATCGAAGACCAGGCAGCGAAGATGATCGAGGACGCAGGCGTCAAGTTGCTGATTGCCAAGGCCGCGGCGGCAGGCGCCGGCAAGGAGGAAATCACGTCTGTCGCATGAGGAGCGCGACCGGCGGGAGGAAGGTAACGTCAACGGGAGGACTGAACATGAAACTTGCAAGGAAACTGATGATCGGCGTGGCGCTGGCAATCGCCGCCATGGCCAATGCTGCCAGCGCCGCAGACATGAAAATCGCACTGGTCGTGAAATCGCTCGGCAACGGCTTCTTCGAAGCGGCCAACAAGGGGGCGGAGGAAGCCGCCAAGGAACTCGGCGGGGTTGAGATCATCTATACTGGCCCGACCACGACAACCGCGGAAGGCCAGATCGAGGTGATCAATTCGCTGATCGCGCAGGGCGTGGATGCGATTGCTATCTCTGCCAACGACCCGGACGCCGTCATCCCGGCGCTGAAGAAGGCCGCGCAGCGCGGCATCAAGGTGATCTCCTGGGACTCCGCCGTCGCCAAGGAAGGCCGCATCATGCACCTCAACCCGTCGTCGAACGAGTTGATCGGCAAGATGTGCCTGACGCTTGCCAAGAACCATCTTGAAGATGGCAAGGGTGACTTCGCCATTCTTTCCGCCACCACCACCTCGACGAACCAGAACACCTGGATTGCCGAGATGAAGAAGCAGTTGAATGACTTCCCCGGCCTCAACCTCGCCACGACCGTTTATGGGGACGACCTGGCCGACAAGTCGTACCGCGAGGCTCAGGGGCTCCTGAAATCGCAGCCGAACGTGAAAGTTATTGTCGCACCGACGACCGTTGGTGTTCTGGCTGCCTCGCAGGCTGTCAAGGATGCCGGCATGATCGGAAAGGTCTACGTGACCGGGCTTGGACTGCCTTCCGAAATGGCCGGCGCCATCAAGTCAGGCGCGACGAAGGAGTTTGCGATCTGGAACCCGATTGATCTCGGTTACTCTGCCACGCAGATCGCCTACCACCTCGTGAAGGGTGATGCGGACGGCAAGCCGGGATCAGATATCCAGGCAGGCCGCATGGGTACGATCAAGATCGGCGACGATGGCGAAGCAGCCATGGCGGATCCCTTCGTCTACAATGCTGAGAACATCGACCAGTTCTCAAAGATCTTCTGATCGGCACATTGTCGACGGTAGGCGGTGGAGACTCCTCATCCGCCTACCGGTACCTTCTCCCCGAGGGAGAAGAACGTCTGAAGTTGCGGCAGCGAGAACAACGGCCACGCATGATGAACGGCGTTACCAAAGCCCAGGATAGCCCTCCTCGCCCGGCACCGCTGGTCGAAACTACGCCGATCCTGGAGATGCGCGGCATCAGCCAGATCTTCCCTGGGGTGAAGGCGCTGGATCAGGTAGATATCAAGCTTTACCCGGGCCAAGTCACGGCGCTCATCGGTGAAAACGGCGCCGGCAAGTCGACTCTGGTGAAGATCCTGACCGGCATCTACCGCCCCAACTCGGGCGAAATCCTGGTTGACGGGCAGCCGGTCGTCTTCGGCGCCGCCCAGGCGGCCATCGATGCCGGTGTGACCGCTATTCACCAGGAAACTGTGCTCTTCGACGACCTCACCGTTGGCGAGAATATCTTTATCGGCCATGCGCCTCGCACCCGGTTTGGCATGATTGACTGGAGCGCGATCAACACGCGGTCGCGGGACCTGCTGCGGGCCCTCGAAAGCGACATCGACCCGACGATCCGCCTGCGCGATCTTTCGATCGCCCAGCGGCATCTCGTGGCGATTGCGCGGGCACTGTCGGTGGAAGCGCGCATCGTCATTATGGACGAGCCAACCGCCGCCCTTTCCCGCAAGGAAATCGACGACCTCTTCCGCATCATCGAGGGCCTGAAGCGCCAGGGCAAGGCGATCCTGTTCATCAGCCACAAGTTCGACGAAGTCTATGAGATCGCTGAGAACTTCGTTGTGTTCCGTGACGGACGTGCGGTCGGCCATGGAAAGCTGCGGGACACGAGCCAGCACGAGATTGTCCGGCTGATGGTCGGGCGCGATGTCAAGGACGTTTTCCCGAAGACCAAGGTCGAGATCGGGGCGCCGGTGCTCCAGGTACAAGGCTTTTCGCATCCGACGGAATTCCGTGACATCTCCTTCGAGCTACGCCGCGGCGAAATTCTCGGCATCTACGGCCTGATCGGCGCCGGCCGTTCGGAACTCTGCCAGGCACTCTTCGGGGTCACACGTCCCTCCGGCGGCACCCTCACGCTCGAAGGCAGGCCGCTTCAGATCGGCTCTTCGGGAGACGCTATCCGAGCCGGCATCGTGTATGTCCCTGAGGAGCGCGGCCGCCACGGACTGGCACTGCCGATGCCGATCTTCCAGAACATGTCGCTTCCCTCGCTTTCCCGCACCTCGCGCAGCGGCTTCCTGAAGGCTGCAAACGAGCTGGCGCTCGCGCGAAGATACGCTGAGCGACTTGATCTGCGCGCGGCTGCGCTTTCCGTGCCTGTCGGCACGCTTTCCGGCGGCAATCAGCAGAAGGTGGTGATCGGCAAATGGCTGGCCACCCAGCCGAAGGTCATCATTCTTGATGAGCCGACCAAAGGCATCGACATCGGCTCGAAGGCGGCGGTTCACGGGTTCATCAGCGAGCTCGCCTCAGAAGGCCTGTCAATCATCATGGTGTCCTCCGAACTTCCGGAGATCCTCGGCATGTCTGATCGGGTGATGGTGATGCGCGAAGGCCTGATCGCCGGCATGTTCGGGCGCGAGGAGGCGACGGCGGAAACACTTGTACGAGCGGCGACCGGCAATGCGTGAGGCCACATCATGAGAAAATTGCTCAAAAACCGGGAAGCTCTGCTTGTCATGATCATCGCGATCATGATTGCAGGCTTCGCCGCCCGGGCACCCGGTTTTGCCTCGCCAGGCAATCTCGCCAACATCTTCAACGACACGTCGATCCTGATTATCCTGGCGCTCGGCCAGATGACCGTGATCCTGACAAAATCGATTGACCTCTCAGTCGCAGCCAACCTCGCCTTTACCGGCATGGCCGTTGCGATGACCAATGCCGCTTACCCGGACGTACCGCTAGCTCTGCTCATCGTCATGGCGATCGGCATCGGCGCCTTCCTGGGTGCGATCAACGGCTACCTTGTTTGGGCGCTGCAGATCCCACCGATCGTTGTGACACTCGGCACCCTCACCATCTATCGCGGCATGGCCTTCGTGCTTTCAGGCGGAGGCTGGGTGAACGCGCACCAGATGACTCCGTCCTTCCTCAACATTCCGCGCTTGCCGGTGCTTGGCCTGCCCATCCTGTCCTGGGTTGCGATCATCATCGTGGTGGGCGCCTGGTTCGTGATGACACGGCTGCCCTTCGGCCGCGCGGCTTACGCCTCTGGCGGCAATCCGACAGCGGCCGTTTATGCTGGGATCGACACCGGCAAGACGCGGTTCTTCGCCTTCATGCTCTCGGGAGCGCTCGCCGGGCTGTGCGGCTACCTTTGGGTTTCCCGCTACGCCGTCGCCTATGTCGACGTGGCCATTGGCTTCGAGCTGGATACGGTAGCCGCTTGCGTCATCGGGGGCATATCGATTGCCGGCGGTATCGGCTCTGTTGCGGGCGCCCTGCTTGGCGCTCTTTTCCTCGGTATCATCAAGAACGCGCTCCCGGTTATCGGCATCTCGCCATTCGCGCAGATGGCGATCTCCGGCGTCGTGATCGTACTGGCAGTCGTCTTCAATGCGCGCGCCGAACGCAAGGTCGGCCGCATCATTCTGCGTGACCGAGCGGCACCGGAGGTGTCCCCATGAACGAAGCGGTTTCCACCAAACGCGTCATTCCCGATCGGCTCGGAAACAGAACCTCTCGTCTTCTTGCCAGCTGGGAGGTTCTGCTGTTCGGCGTGGCGGTGCTAATCTTCATCTTCAACGCACTCGCCTCCCCATACTTCCTGAACGCTTGGAACCTGTCAGACGCAACGTTCAATTTCACTGAGAAAGCCATGATCGCTTTCGCGATGGCGATGCTGGTGATCTCCGGCGAGATCGACCTGTCCGTTGCAGCGATCATCGCGCTNGCATCGACGGCCATGGGTGCAGCCGCTCAGATCGGCATCGGCACCCCNGGCCTTGTGGCGATCGGTCTGGGTGTCGGTCTGGNCTGCGGCGCGGTGAACGNGCTGCTCGTCTCNGGCCTGAGGCTCCCCTCGATCGTGGTCACCATCGGCACGATGAGCCTCTTCCGTGGCATCTCCTATATCGTGCTGGGTGACCAGGCTTATGGCAAGTACCCTGAAAGCTTCGCCTTCTTCGGGCAGGGTTATGTCGCCTGGGTATTTTCCTTCGAGTTCGTCCTATTCGGGGTGCTAGCCGTCCTCTTCGCGATACTGTTGCATGCCACCAACTTCGGCCGCCAGGTCTTCGTCATCGGCAATAACGAGTTCGCTGCACAGTTTTCCGGCATCCCGGTCGAGCGCGTCAAGTTCATTCTCTTCCTGCTCACGGGCCTGATGTCCGGTGTCGCAGCCGTCTGCCTCACCTCTCGTCTCGGGTCGACACGCCCGTCAATTGCGCAAGGCTGGGAGCTCGAAGTCGTCACCATGGTGGTGCTTGGCGGCATCTCCATCCTGGGCGGCGCGGGCACGATTGGTGGCGTGGTAATCGCCGCCTTCGTCATGGGACTCGTGACCTTCGGCCTTGGGCTTCTCAACGTGCCGGGGATCGTGATGTCTATTTTTGTCGGCCTGCTGCTGATCATCACGATCGCCGTGCCGATCATTGTCCGCCGTATCCGGGAGATGCGTTGATGACCACAGAGAAATACGCTTTCAAGATGAAGCTCAATCCTGGCATGGAGGCGGAGTATCGCAGGCGGCATGATGAAATCTGGCCGGAACTGGTGGATCTGCTGCACGGCGCCGGCGTCAGCGACTATTCGATCTACCTCGATCCGGAGTCCAACATACTGTTCGCCATCCTGAGCCGGCCCGCTGACCACGGCATGGGGAGCCTGCCAGAGCACCCGGTGATGAAGAAGTGGTGGGCGCATATGGGCGACATCATGGAGACCAACCCGGATGGTTCCCCAGTAGCTAAGGATCTCGTGCCCGTCTTTCACCTGCCTTAAGCAATCACAAACCAAAACAGTTGTTGACATCAAAACAACTGTTTGACATGACGGTGGCAGTTCAACGAGTGCCCGTCATTGGAAGACCTTTCTCCTCAAGAGGCTGCCGTCCTCGCGATCATCAGAGACAATCCCTTTGTAGGTCAGCAGGAAATTGCTGACCAACTGAATGTTGCCCGATCGACGGTTGCGGCTCACATCGTGCAACTCATGCAGAAGGGCTACATCCTTGGCCGAGGCTACGTCGTGCCGACGGATGCCCGCGCGGTGTGCATCGGCGGTGCGGTGCTGGACCGGAAATATCGCGCGAAAGCGGATATTGTATTCGAGACGTCCAATCCCGCAGACCGGGTCCGTTCGATGGGTGGCGTGGCGCGCAACGTCGCCGAAAACCTCGCCCTGCTTGGCACCACGACGAGCTTCGTTTCGATTGTTGGTGACGATGATGGCGGGCACGCGCTGCTGAAATACATGCGCGACCGCGGCATCGATGTAAGCCAGGTTGTCATCTCCAAGGACCGGTCCACCGCCGAATATGTAGCGATCCTCGACATGAGGGGTGACCTCGTGCTCGGCATCGCCGACATGGGCATCTTCGACCTTCTGCTGCCGGCGCATTTTGATCGCATCTGGCCGCACCTCGCCGCCGCGAACTGGGTCTTCAGTGATACGAATCCGCCTGCCGAGACGCTTGCCGCCATCATCGCCAAGCGCAAGACTTCACGCTTCAAACTGGCGATCGACGCCGTGTCGACACCGAAGGCTACCCGCCTCCCGGCAGATCTCAGCGGTATCGACCTTCTGTTCATGAATATCGACGAGGCCAATGCCGTCTTGCGGCGTGGCGCGGGCGATGCGATCACTGACCCGGAAGAAGCGGCGTTGGCATTGCAAGCGGCAGGCGCTGAAGAGGCGGTCGTCACGGTGGGGGCTCGCGGTATAGCTGTTGCCGGCAAGGAGGGCGTGCGAAGCTTCCCCGCCGTTCAAGCCACACCGGTGGACATGACCGGCGCGGGTGACGCCATGATCGCCGGGACGCTCCACCGCATCCTCCAAGGGGACGACATCTATCAGGCCGCCCGCACAGGCTCCCTCCTCGGCACGCTCACCACCGAAAGTCACGGCAGCGTCCATACCGAACTTTCCGAACACTTCCTGCAGGCCAATATGCACCGTCTCGTCGGCTGACTGGCCGGAACAACATCTCAAGGAATAGGCAGATGACCCTTCTAAAACCCAAGCTGAGCCGCGAAGTTGCCGATGCCGTTGCAAGCGGCGGCCCTGTTGTCGCTCTGGAATCAACGATCATCACCCACGGGATGCCTTATCCGGCAAACCTGGAGACCGCGCTGGGCGTCGAAGCCGTCATTCGTGAAAATGGCGCCGTACCGGCGACCATTGCCGTCATCAATGGTGAACTGCGCGTCGGACTGGAGCGCCATGAATTGGACGAACTTGCGCAAGCCAAGAACGTCGTGAAGGCGTCCGGTCGCGATATTGCCGTCGCGATGGTCAAGAAGCAGTCGGCTGGCACGACGGTTTCCGCCACGATGCTGCTTGCCGATCTTGCGGGCATCGACATTTTTGCAACCGGCGGCGTCGGTGGCGTACACCGCGGCGCCGAACAGACATTCGATATCTCTGCGGACCTGACGGAACTCGGCCGCACCAAGACCGCTGTCGTCTGCGCCGGCGTGAAGTCGATCCTCGATATCGCCAAGACGCTCGAATATCTGGAAACGCAGCGGGTGCCGGTGATCGCTTACTGCACCGAAGACTTTCCCGCCTTCTTCACACGCGAGAGTGGCTACAAGGCCGACCACCGCCTCGACACGCCGGAAGAGATCGCGCAGGCCATGCACCTGCACTACAAGCTTGGCACCGGCACCGGCCTGATGATCGCCAACCCGATCCCTGAATCTGCGGCTCTGACGCATGAGTTCATCGACGGCACGATTGCCGATGCGGTCCGCGAGGCAGATGAAAAAGGCATCGGCCGCAAGGAGCTGACGCCCTTCCTGCTGGCGCGCATCAACGAGCTTTCGAATGGCGAAAGCCTCAAGGCCAATATCGAACTGGTGAAAAATAACGCCCGTCTGGCTGCACAGATGGCCGTGGCCTACGCCGCGATGAAGAAATCCGACCGCTGATCACGACCGAAAGAAATCGAGCGAGCCGACCCGTCGGCTCGCTCTGAACCATTAGCGGCGAAGACGCGACAGACGTTCGGTCAGAAGTGCGTAGAAACCATCGGCGTCCACATCACGTATGAAGGTCGCGTTCTTCGGCCTGTCGGTCACGCCCCACCAGTCCGTGACGGTCATGCCCCGGGTGAGCGGCGAGTTGACCTCGATCTCCACGTTGCAATGGCGGCCGGAATAAAGCTCCGGCTTCAAGAGGTAAGCGATCACGTTCGGGTCGTGCAGCGGGCCGCCGTCACTGCCGTATTTGGCAACATCGAAGCGCTCGAAATAGTCGAGCCAGCCGACAAGCACTTCAGCCAGTTGCCCTCCGATCGCCTTAAAGGCTTCGACCCGCGGACGCGTCGTCAGGGTCTTGTGGGTGACATCAAGCGGCATGACAACGATGGGCGCGCCGGAAGCGAATACAACGGCAGCGGCCTCTGGATCAACGTAGATGTTGAACTCTGCGGCCGGGGTGATGTTGCCCCCTTCGAAACAACCGCCGCCCATCAGCACCACCCGCTTGATCCGGGTAGCGATCTCGGGCGCCTTGGTGATGGCCTGCCCGAGGTTGGTCATCGGCCCAAGGGTGCAGACCGTCACCGTTCCGGCAGGTTCCCGCATCAGGGTGTCGATGATGAAGTCTACGCCGTGCTGCTCCTGTAGCGGCATCGTCGGGTCGGGCAGGTCCGCGCCGTCCATGCCAGTTGCGCCATGGACATACTCCGCCGTCACCAGCGGACCCGCCATCGGCTGGCTGCAGCCGGCAAAGACCTTCACGTCGGAGCGCCCGGCGAGTTCACAGACCTTGCGGATATTCACGGTGGTCAACGACAGCGGCACGTTGCCGGCCGCCGCGACGATGCCGAGCACCTCAAGCTCCGGGCTGGCCAGCGCAAGAAGGATCGCCAAGGCATCATCCTGGCCCGGATCTGTGTCGATGATGATCTTTTCTACCATGAAGCTTACTCTGTGTGATGTCGGCAATGCGCTGGTGGTGGGGCTGATCCCTACCCCAGCTACGAGCGCAGAGTCCAGTGCGGGACTTTACGCCTGTCGCCTGTCAGGCCGGGTCGAAGACGCGGCCGGGATTAAGGATACCGTTCGGGTCATAGGCCCGTTTCAGCCGACGCATCGCGTCGATTTCGGCGGCGCTGCGGACATAGGAGAGATAGTGTTTCTTGTCCGTGCCGACGCCGTGTTCGGCAGTCACACCGCCACCGACTTCAGCAATGCCCCGAAAGATGATGTCTGCCACGGCCGTATAGGCACTGGTCGACATGCAGTAGTGCAGGTTTCCATCGCCCATGTGCCCGAAAATATAGGTCTGGTTTTGCGGGTCGACCGCATCGATCGGTCCCTTTACGGCATCCAGGAACTCCTCCATCCGCCGGAGCGGAACGGAGATGTCAAAGCTGGTATGGACGTGGGCGCTATCCAAAAAGTCGTTGATGCCATCACGGATGGCCCAAAACGCTGCGGCATCGCGGAGGGAATTGGAGAGCACGACATCGGTCGCTAAGCCCTCCTCCAGCGCCTGCGCAAGGGAGGCTTCGAAGCGCTCGTTATCCTGGTCGGGGGACTGACCCTGGATCTCGATCATCGCATACATCCCGGCGCCGATTTCGACCGGAGGTCGGATGCCCATGAAATGCACGGTCTTCTCGTAGGCATTCGGGAAGATAACCTCGAAGGCAGAGAGCAAGCCGGAAAGCTCCACCCGTAGCCTTGCCAGCAGTTCCCGTGCGGCAGCGAGCGACGGCAGCGCCACAAATGCGTTGCGCTCGATCTTCGGCTTCGGATGCAGCTTCAGGCAGGCGCGGGTGACGACGCCAATCGTGCCCTCGGTGCCGATAAAAAGCGGTGAAAGGTCGTAGCCGGAGTTGTCCTTCGCCAGCCCCTTCAGGGACGATACGATGGTCCCGTCCGCGAGAACGGCTTCCACGCCCAGCACCTGCGCGCGGTACATGCCATATCGCAACACGCGGATGCCGCCAGCATTGGTGCCGATATTGCCGCCGACTGTAGCAGAACCGCGAGCGCCAATATCCACGCCGAAATAGAGATTGCCTCTTCGGCTGCCTGCTGAATGGTCTGCATTGGGGTTCCGGCGCCAGCAATCATGGTCTGTGCCGCCCGATCGATCGCCTCCACCCCGTTCATCCGCTCAAGCGATAGCGATATTTCACCCGCCTGCGGCCGGGAGGCACCGGACAGACCGGTGCGGCCGCCCTGCACGACGATCGGTTGCCGCAGATCGTTTACTCGGCGCAGGATGGTGGAGACCTCTTCGGTCGTCTTGGGGCGAAGGACCGCCAGCGGCACCGCACCTCGTGCTGTCGCGTCGGCGGCATAGGCATTGAGAAGCGAGGGATCGAGCACGATCGCTGCAGGATCAAGCTTCTCCTGCAATTGCGCAAGCAGGGACCGCGCTGGGTCCGGAAGAAGCTGATCCATCTGTTTGACCTCTTATCGACAATGCCATTCCCTGGCCGCGGCCAAACCCGAAGCGTGCTGAACCGTTGTGGAACTGCGTTGGATGGGAGGGGGCCGCCGACCGTGATGGCGCTACTCTTTGCCGAGTTTGGATCTCGTCCGCAAGCGGTCTATTTGACTGCACCCGCCGTCATGCCGTTGATGAACTGGCGTGACAGGATGATGTAGATGATGATCACCGGCGCAGACGACAGCATCAGACCGGCGAAGAGCACGCCCCAGTCGGTCGTATACTCTCCCATGAAGGTGGTCAGGCCCTGCGGCAGGGTCTTGAGGTTGTCTTTCTGGATGAAGATCAGGGGGAAGAAGAAGTCGTTCCAGATCGGCACCAGGTTCTGGATGCCCGAGATCACCAGCGC
>Ga0065721_10004516_pt1 | contig 31116 bp, 20 predicted proteins | sample Mesricmetagenome_FD_59108 | JGI IMG/M metagenome (GOLD analysis project Ga0065721, IMG submission 59108) | Mesophilic microbial community from rice straw/compost enrichment Sample: eDNA_1 v2 (version 2) | ecosystem: Engineered > Solid waste > Grass > Composting > Bioreactor | place: USA: Davis...
ACGATCGTCCGGCTTTGACCGGGGCGCTTCCTCGAATATCCATTTAATCGGCTTTGCACCGGGAGGATAAGCGCCGCCTTCGTCGGGAGGAAGACCGTCTCCGGCTCCCGGTCGAAGAAGTCGAGGCATTGTCGCTTTAGTCGGTCCGGTTCAGCTTCGTCAGAATGATTTTGAAGTTGATCAGATCCTCCTCGGACAATCGGTCCATGAACTTCTTGAAGGCCCGGATTTCGTAATCCCTTAACGACTTCGCGAGCGTATCGCCTTCCTCCGCGTTCCGGATGAGAACCGCCCGCCGATCGGTCTCGCTTCTCTCCCGGATAACGAGCCCTCTCTCGCACAGCTTGTCCACGATCGCGGTCAACGTGCTGTTCGTGATGTTTAAGAGATCGGCCAGCTTGGACGCCTTCATCGGACCGTGCTCCCGAAGCTTGCTCATCAAATAGAGCTGCGTATGGGTCAGACTGTCCCCGACCTCCTTGTACCATTCGCCGCGAATATCCTTCACCGCGCTTTTGAACAAGGGGATCAATTCCCGCCACATCTCGTCCTTCTCCATCTCTCCACCTCGCTGCGGCTCGTCCATGGGTCGGCGCATCCGACCTCGTCCGGTTCCGGCTTGCCCGAATACCCGCTCCGATTGGCGCCGTGCTCGCGAGCATTCTCCGTAAATTCAATTCCATATTAGTCAGCCGGAATATCCGGTGTCAACGCTTCGCCGCGAAAAAGACCGGCAAGCCTCCATTCGGCTTATCGGCCTACGGTTTTTCGCCGCGTTCCCTGTCGTCCTTGCGGTTCAACACTCCTCTGGCGATATAGAACATCAGGCCGAGAAAGGCTCCGGTGCCTACGACGATATAGAGGATCGTGAAAATTTTGCCCAGCGTCGTGGCCGGCCGAAAGCCCGAGTCGCCCACGGTGCTGAGCGTAGACACGCAAAAATAGAGGGCGTCGATCGTGCTCAATCCTTCTTCCGACCTATAAAACATCGTTCCGGAGAACAGCAAGAGCAGAATAATGACGAGAAGAACCTGGAAGTCCTTGTTCCGGAACGACCGGGCAATTCCTTGCAGCAGACGCAGGAGCGTGACGGCGAACGATACCATGAGGGTCATCCTTTTTTCGCGAAATTTGGGTCGACGGCTTCGCCGTTCAAGCTTCCCCGTTCTTTGGAAAATTATTCGCGACGTCCTGTCGAAAGCTTAGCGACCGCCTATTTCAGATCGATCTTAATCCGGTCGTCTTCCCGGATCCATTGGACTTGCGCGCCAAGCGACTCGCTGATCGAACGAAGCGGCAAGTAAGACGATTCGCCGATGCTTAACGGAGCGGCATTCGCTCGCTTCCCGTTAATGTCGATCGTTCCCTGGCGATAATCGACGACAATGGAGATGGCAGCCTTCCCCTTGAACGCCGCGCGATCGATCTTCGCGATCTTGGTCGAGTTGTTCCAGTCTATCGCCGCGCCCATCTTTCCGAAGACGGCGCGTAGAGGCACGTAAGCCTGCGAATCGCGGACGACGACTCCGGGAACCAGCTCGACGGATTGTCCGTTGAGCTCTACCGCAATGGGCAACTGCACTCGCACCGGAGTCCTGTGCATGAATTCGCGATCTCCTGAACCTAATCGATAGTCTTTATTCACACCCCATCCCCAGATCGCGCCGTCATTTTTTCTCATCAGAAAATATCGGTTGCCATGCCTGATCTCCGATACGTCTCCGGCCAGAAGATGGAACTCGGCATCGGAGGGCAGCCGGTCGCGATCTATGGAAGTCTCGTACACTTCTCCCGTTTCCGTCCATGCGATGAGCGACCGTTCGACAATAAAAGCGTCTTTTACCCCCTGGATGCCCGTCAAGACGTAAGGCTTTTCCGCGTAATGGTACATCGTTCCGTCCGAGAAGCCGGTAATCGTCGCTCCGAAAAACCATAGTCGCGATTGCCCGTCAATCGCGACTCGCTTCCAATTAAATTCCCGAATATCCTCCAAACCATCGATCGGGGTAAGGGCTCCTAATTGTGCTTCGATCAGTGTGGGGTCATACGGCTCCGCGAACTTCCATAAAGTTCCATCCGCATTCAATGCGTACGCGTAGTCGATTTGCGTGAACCGATCGGAGGGTTGGACCGGTTCGAAAGCGGACAACGAATGATCGCCCTTCCACAAGGTACCGTCCGTCTTCAGGAATACCCAATTGTAACTGCGTTCCTCCGCGAAACGGCCTATCGCTTTGACGTTCTTGATTCCGCCGACGACTTCCGATTGGTCGGTCAGCAGCTTCCCTTCGTTTTTCGGAATGCGGTAAACCGTCCCGTCCGTTCCAAGAGCCAGCGTCTCTCTCCACTCCGGATAGACGGCGACGAGATCGCGCAGCCCGCCGACCGGATTCACGACGGCTTCGACGCTTCGATAAGATTTGCGTTCCCATCTCCATACGGACTTATCCCTTTTCATGAAGAAACCTTCCGGGAACGTTCTTTCCACGTCGGTCAACGCCGGAATCCGCGTAGGCACGGGAAGCCCGAACCCCCATGACCAGAAAGTCCCGTCGTTCTTGATGAAGGAATCGGCCTCGAACGATCGCACCGTCGACCCTGGCCCGAAGGCCGATGCTTCCGACGCGAACGGTAAACCGGCTATTCCCAAAGCTACGATTAAGACGGCTTGGCGCAATGCCTTTTTCATCATTTCCCCTCCCGATTTGCATTCCAAAATATAGAAATCTGCAGCAAAATAGACGTTGATTTCGCGGGAAGGTTTCTTTTTCTTCAAGAAACGTCGGCGCAGGGGGATTTTAACATTTTTTTCATGGAAAATATCCCCGATTTCTCTATACTGGAGTAGTCTATTTATCCCAGCGTTTCTAGTTCCTCGTAACTAGGATGAATGAAGGAGTCGTCTTATGCCGAAATCGAAGCTCTTCAAGAAAACGTTAAGCATGATCGTTCTGCTCGCGGTGGCTTTCGGGATCACGAACGCCGCCTGGGCCGCTTCCGGCGAGACGAAAGCGAAAGACGATCTGCAGGGCCACTGGGCCGAATCCGTTCTGCGCAAATGGGCGGGCGAGGATCTGCTTCAAGGATACCGCAACCGATATTCCCCGGATCAGCCGATTACCCGCGCGGAACTGATCACGCTGATCAACCGATCCAATAAGCTGTCGGAAGGCTCCGGCATTTCTTATTCCGATTTGGCCCGTACGCATTGGGCTTACGATCAGATCGCCATCGCCGCGAAGGCGGGCTACGTGAAAGGATACGCGGACGGGACGATTCGCCCGGGCAATCCGGTTACCCGCGAAGAGGCCGCCGGCATGATCGCGTCTTATCTCGGACTCTCGTCCAAAGATTTGAAAGGCCTGAATTCCTTTAAGGATTCTCGCGCGCTCTCTTCCTGGAGCAAAAGCGCGGTAGCCTCTCTTGCGGAAGCCGGCATCGCATCCGGAAACGCCGCCGGCAACTTCCTTCCGAAAAATCCTCTATCGAGAGCGGAAGCCGTAACGCTGCTCGACAAAGCGAGAAGTTATCGCCAACCGGCCACGGAATATACCCAAGCGGGCGTGTACGGTCCCGAGACGGGAACGGAGACGATCCGCGGGGACGTCGTCGTGTCGGCTCCGGGCGTTACGCTTCGGAACCTCGTGATCGAGGGCGACTTGACCCTGACCGCGGGAGTCGGCGAAGGAGACGCCGCTTTCAAGAAAGTGACGGTCAAGGGTACGACTACCGTTCGCGGCGGCGGAGCGAACTCCGTTCATTTCGAGGATTCCGTGCTCGTGCGCATCTCGATCGACAAAACGGACGGAACCGTTCGCGTCGTGGTCGTCGGAGCTACTTCCGTCCAGCATGTCGTCGTCCATACGCCGGTCAAGCTGGAAGAGTCGAACGTGACGGACAGCGGGTTCAAGGACGTCGAGCTCGCGGACAATCTGCCGGCCGGCTCCGACGTTCGACTCACGGGACAGTTCGAGAACGTCCGGGTGCTTTCCTCGGACATTCGGATCAGTCTGCCCAGCGGTTCGGTCGGACAGCTCGACGTCGGCAACGGCGCTTCGAACAATCAGATCGAGGTCGGCCGCGAGGCGACCGTCGCGGAGCTCGTCCTGAACGCCGTAGCGAAGCTGCTCGGTCAAGGAACGATCGACAAAGCGACCGTCAACGGCGGCGCCGAAGGCTCGAGCTTCGAGAAACGCCCGACTAACGTAGGCGGAAGCGCTTCGGGCAACACCAACGCTCCCGGCGGAAGCTCAAGCAGCGGAAACGGCGGGGGGGATGGCAGTGGCGGCAACAACGGCGGCAACACCGGTGGGAACAACGGTGGCAACAATGGCGGGAATAACGGCGGCAACAACGGTGGCAACAATGGCGGGAATAACGGCGGCAACACGTGCACTCTGTCTCCGGACGATTGCCGGGACGCGACGCTGAAAAGCTTGACCGTTTCGGATTTCGAGTTGAATCAATTGGACGCCAATTACATGAACACCGGCGGCACAGGATTTAATCCTTCCGTGTTCGCCTATAGCATCGTCACGCCGAGGGAGATGGCCGAGCCCGTCAACGCGACGATTTCCGTAACGAAGGCGACCTATTCGAGCGCTTATTACTCGATTACCGGCCAAGGGTCGACGTATATCGCTTCCGGTTCCATAACCGAAGACGCCCCTTCTTTTCAAGTGACCGTCCGTCCGCTCGAGGACGTCCATGTCTACATTCATGTCACGAGCAAAGACGGGATATCGTCGAAGTCGTACCAGATCGAAATCCAATATCCGAGAACGATCCAAGAAGGCTTGAGAATCGGAACGTCTTCCTACCGGGTTCCGCTTCCTCAACAGCAGCCGGGAGATGAAATCGTCTGGGGAGACCGAAAGAGATCCTATTCGATCCAGAAAGGATCGGTAAACGGTCAGCGATTAAAGGACACGGACACGGTGAAATTGTTCGAGCCCGGCGCCTCCGAACCTTTCTTGACATGCACTTACTATAGTTGCGTTATTCCCGAAGATAAAATCGCGAGCGCCGCGGGAACGTGGGACGTTCAGATTTTCAAGGACGGCCAGCTCTTCGCGGAAGGGCCATATCCATACGACATCTCCACGGCGAACGTCGTCGCCGGCAACGGAGCGATCGAAGCGGTACCTTATACGACGCAAGGGTTGATCGACGCCTTCGTCAGTTCGCCGGGCGCCACGACGCCTTTTCAGTTCGGATACCAGATATTCGTTAACAAGGATAAGCTTCTGCAGGTCTTTCCGAACGCGAAATATTTGAATACCGGCTCGCAATACATGTACGGTCAAGAAAGCGTCTTGCCGGAAGGCCTCACGAAGGAAGACTATAAACTCGGCATCATGCCGGGCCACTACGGCGGCTATGCGATGACGTACGTATATCCTATTAATTACGACAATCCGGATAACAGGCAGCAAGTCTTCGGCTCGCTATGGCATGCTTCCGACGATCCCAATGCCGACAAGCACGTGAAAGACATGTTCATTTTCGCCGGCGCNTACGACGAGAACTTCCAGCTCCTCGGACAGTTCATTACGACGGTCACNTTCGACGAGGCCCATGTGGCGGCCGGTTACATCCCGGAACGCAACTGGCAGCCCGCTCTTCCCTAAACCTGCGACATTTTTCGAAAACCGGCCGCGGCCGGTTTTCTTTTTGTCGTTTTTGGAGTTCGCCCCGTCCCGGTGCTATAGTAGAAGTTAATCCGAAACAGGAAGGAAGGAATACCCGATGATCTTCCAGCGCACCGAAACTTTCCGGGGGTACGTCCGCCTGTACCCGGTCACGTCGTTGATTCTCGCTCTGAACGTCGTCGTTTTTCTGATCGATTACGTGATTCTCGACCGGGAGTGGACCTTTCGCGGCGCGTTCTTTCAAGACCCCGCGTTCGACCGTTACGGTCTGACGGAACCGTGGAGGTACGTCACTTCCATCGCCCTGCACGGAGGGTGGGATCATTTGCTGTTCAACAGCTTCTCGATTCTCGTGTTCGCCCCTCCGCTCGAACGGTTGCTCGGCCATTTGCGCTACTTCGTCTATTACGTTCTGTCCGGCATCGGGGGCAACGTATTGAGCGCCATCGTCTACGCGGACTCCGGATCCATCTCGCTCGGCGCCTCCGGGGCGATCTACGGTTTGTTCGGGGCTTACTTGTATATCGCCGTGTTCCGTAAATTCGCCATGGACGAAGCGACTCGCAAGACGATCTATATCACGCTTGCTTTCGGCCTGATCTATTCCCTTATCGTTCCGAGGGTCAACATCTGGGCTCATATCGGAGGAGCCCTCGCCGGCTTAGCGTTGATGGCGTTGTTCGTGGCCGTGCGAGGCAAGCGCCGACGCTCCGTCGGCAGGTAGAAAGCATAAATCGGGCTGTCCCGAAGGCTCCTGATAACTGGGCCGGGACAGCCTTCGTCGGATCGAAGCCCGTTTCATGTCTCCCACGGGATGCTCCGCGATCGAGTATTCTCCTCTCTAATCCGTTAAACTATAGTCGTTGAATCATGCCGCTAAAAATAAGGAGGAATGAACGATGCAAATCTTCTATCACGGCCACTCGAGCATTCAATTGACGACGGAAGGCGGATCTCTGATCTTCGATCCTTTCCTGAGGGGCAATCCCTTGGCGGTAACGAAGCCGGAAGACGTTCGAGTCGACCACGTCTTGCTGACCCACGCCCACGGCGACCATATTCAAGACGCGGGGCCGATCGCCCAAGCGAACGGTGCCCCCATCGTCGCCATCGTCGAGCTCGCGACCTATTTCTCGGGCAAAGGCGCGAAGACGATCGGGATGAACATGGGCGGCACGGTCGATCTGGGCTATGCAAAAGCCAAAATGATCCAAGCCTTCCACAGCTCGGGCATCGCCCTGGAGGACGGCCGCGTCCAGTACGCCGGCATGCCGGCCGGTTTTATCGTGCAAGCGGAAGGGTTGACGCTGCTCCATGCCGGCGACACGGCGCTCTTCTCCGACATGAAGATGATCGGAGATCGCCATCCGATCGATATCGCGTTTCTTCCGATCGGAGACCATTTTACGATGGGGCCGGACGATGCGCTGCAAGCCGCCGAATGGTTCGGCGCGAAGCTGGTCGTCCCCGTTCATTACGACACCTTCCCGCCCATCCGGCAGGATTCCGAGCGGTTCGCGGAAAGGCTGGAAGCGCAAGGCCGACGCGGACGCGTGATGGCGCCTGGCGAGAAGCTGGAGATTACGACGGAGTCTCTTCGCAAGCTGATTGCCCGGGATGGCAAGTAGGTTAAAGCGGGGCGGAAGCTGTAATCGCGACGGTTAGCAAAAAATCGCTCGGGATGGCAAATCGGATAAAGCGGGGAATAAGTTGGAGATCACGTCGGAGTCTCTTCATAAGCTGATTGCCCGGGATGGCAAATCGGATAAAGTCGGGCGAGAAGCTGGAGATCACGACGGAGTATCATCAATAAGCTGATTGCCCGGGATGGCAAATCGGATAAATCGGGGTATAAGCGGAGATCGCGACGGAGTCTCTTTACAAGCTGATTGCCCGGGATGGCAAATCGGATAAAGTCGGGCGAGAAGCTGGAGATCACGACGAAGTATCATCAATAAGCTGATTGCCCGGGATGGCAAATAGGTTAAAGTCGGGAGGTTCGGCGACCGGACTAGGAAGGCTCCGGCGCCTCCGCCTTTCGAAGATCCGTAACCGAATATAGAGCGGCTCTCGTAAGACTCAGGGCGACCTCTTCATCGGAAGCGGCTAACCCGTCCGACAGCCAGCGGCCGATGACGCCTACGGTTCCGGAGGCCGCGAACGCGGCATGCATGTCGTCCCTGTAAACCGCTTTCAATCTGGAGCAAAGCATCTCGGTCAGTCGGGCCAGAAAGGCCGGATCCCGATACCGATTGCGATAGAAGCCCTCGTTGGCTCGCACGTGCCGGCAAATATCGATACAGCTGGATAGCGGCTTGCCGTCCGCCAAGGCTTGTTCGAAGTGGCCGGCGATCCGTTCGTCCCGGCGTTCGGTCTCGTACAGCCCGGCCAATTGTCCGATGACCCGCTCGGTCGCCTGCTCGAGCAGATCGAACTTATCCCGGAAATGCAAATAAAAGGTCGAACGGCTAATGCCGGCCTTGCGCACGATGGCCTCTACCGTAACTCTCTCGAATGGCCCGGCGGCCAGAAGCGCGTCGAAAGCTTCCGTAATCAGCCACCGCGCCGACAACGTCTCTCTATCGTGCTCGTTCATCTCCGTTCGTCGCCTCCTTTTTCGCAATGGACATTTTCAACCGGAATGACGTTTGAATGCTCGCCAAGCTAAGCTTATGCTTGTCATGTATGCGCATTATCATGATAACCATAACAAGAGGCGGAGGTAAAGCGAATGGGCAAGGTATACGTCATCACCGGAGGATCCGGCGGCATGGGCAAGGCGATCGCGCGGAGGCTCGGCAAAAAAGGAAATCTGCTTCTGGCCGATATTGGCGAGGAGCGTCTGCAGCAAGCAGCCGCGGAATTGGCCGCTGAAGGAATTACGGACGTAACGGTCCAAACGGTGGATATCACGAACGAGACTCAAGTGGAGGGACTGGCGAAAAAGGCGGCGGGTCTCGGCGAATTGGGCGCCATCGTTCATACGGCGGGCCTGTCCCCCTCGATGGCCGATGCGCGCAGAATACTGGAGGTCAATTCGGTCGGGACGGGGCTCGTCTTGAAAGCGTTCCTGCCTCTTGCCGTTCCGGGAAGCGTCGCCGTATGCATCGCTTCCATGGCCGGCCATTTCACTCCCCGCAACGAGGCCTATAACGGATATTTGAAAAACCCGCTCGCGCCGGACTTCCTGTCGCGTTCGGTAGTTTTTACGCAAAACAACCCCGGCGCCGCTTACGGACTGAGCAAGCTTGGCGTCATCCTCATGGTGGAAGACCAGGCTTGGACATGGGGACAAAAAGGCGCCAGAATCGCATCCGTCTCTCCGGGGACGATCGATACGCCTATGGGCCGACAAGAAGCGTCGCAACAAGAGCAAATGAAAGTCATGCTGGAGCATACTCCGCTTGGACGAGAAGGCACGGCCGACGAGATCGCCGCCGCCGTCGCGTTCCTGTGCAGCAGCGAAAGCTCCTACATTACGGGAACCGACTTGCGCGTAGACGGCGGTACGACCGCGAACATGCAGCGGCTGGAGTCTCTGCGCAAGCAGGGTTAAAGGGAGCGCTCTCGTTCTCCGGCCCCCGCTGGCCGGGGAGATGAGCGGGTTTCCCGCTGATCTCGGCCCTTCGAGGCTCGCTGGCCGGGGAGATAAGCGGATTTTCCGCTGATCTCTGCCCTTCCGGGCCCGCTAGCCGGGGAGATAAGCGGGTTTTCCGCAATGCACCATCATGAGGTCCGGCTGGAGAACGTCGTCCGGTCCAGGATGGCGTCGAATGGCGGGTGAAAGACGACATGGTCGGATTTGCAACGCCGCGTCAGCGTAAAGAGAAACGTCGAGCATACCATTTGATGGGTAGCCGAAGCGCCGGGAGTTATCGTCTTCAGCCGCCCGTCGAAGGTTTCGTATCTCCGGCCGTCATCCGGCATAGCCGCTCAGATTTCATACGTTACCGGCTGCTCGATGATCTTGCTTTCCGTTTCCGTCTTGTCGTCCAACGCCCTCCCGTCGCTCCTTCGCTAAAATAAACAGCACCCCATCGAAGCGCGGAACGCGGGCGTCCAGCTTCAATGGGGTGCTTCCCTTCGCGGGCGTTCAGCTTCAATGGGGTGCTTCCCTCAAACTCTATGTTTTTTTATAATCACGCTATTCGCGACTGTCAACGTTTGGTTATTTCGCGTAGCGGTGTCCGCCGATCGTGACGATCGTATCGAGCCCCGACCAGAACGGGCCCTTCGTCACCTTCGGATTGTAGAAGTAGACGGCGTCCCGCACGTTGTTCTTGCCGTCCAGCGCATCCTTCGTCGCGCGCAGTACGCTCGCGTTCGGCTTGCTCTCGTCGAGCAGCCCGTTGTGCGCGGGCGGGAATTGCTTGCCGGAATAAATGACGCCGCGAATCGAATCCGGAAACCGGGAATCCTTCACGCGGTTAAGCACCACGTTCGCCACGGCCAATTGGCTTTCGTACGTCTCGTAACCGACTTCGACCTGGACGAGTTTGGCCAACAGCTTGTAATCCTGTTCCGTGTAAGGCTCCGCCTCGCTGTCGAAGATGGACGGGATGATGACTTTAAGGGCGGTGCCCTCCTTCGCCTCTTCCGCTTTCCCCAATCCGTTGCGCTTGAGCAGCGCCGACCTGCTGACGCCGAACTCCTCGGCAATCTCCGCAAGCCCGTATTCGTCCGCGACGACGGCCGGCTTCACGGACGTTAATTCGACGACCTGCGCGTCCGAATCCCACTTCACCGTGGCGTGCAGCAGCTCCGCGACATGCCGGAGCGGAATATAGATGCGGCCGTCCGCGACGAACGGAGGCACGTCCATCAAGTAGCGCGCTTCGTTGAAATAGACGACCGGCACTCCGTTGCCCAGAACGATCTCGTCTCCTCGCGCGGACCGGATCGTCACCGATTCGGTGTCGGAGTCCCACTGCGCGGAAGCCTTCAGCTTCGTCGCCAGATTGGCGATCGGCAGGAACAATCTTCCGTCCTGCATCCTCACCGGATCGTCCAGCTTCGCTTTCTCGCCGTCGATGACGACGGTCACTCCGTCCGCCGCATCCGTCTTCTCCGCGGCGATAGCCGCCGCCGGAAGCGCGGCGCATATCAGGAGCAACGCCAGGATCGTCGGCAAAATCGCCCGAACCCCGACCAGCTTGCTTCGATGTGCCATGTCAACCTCCCGTTGGGAACTTATGTAAAAAAGTACGTTCGATCGGCTATTGATCACTATATCATAGATCGAAGCGCTTGCAGGATTAACTTTTTCACATGAATTGCGCGCTTACGGAAAAAAAATGAACGGTCGACCTGCGGATTCGGACCTAGTCGACCGCGAAAATCGCGACATGCGGGAGCGTTCAAGCCTCATATCGAGACGTAATAAGAAACGAAATCGCGCAAGCGCCCGGCTCCCCTTTCGATCCCCTTTTCGTCCAGAGAACCGTAGCCGAGCACGATAGAGCTTCCGGTATCCGCCCTTCGTTCCATTCTGTACCCTTCGATCGTATCCGCGCGAAACCCGAAACGGATCGCCTCGTCCCAAGGCAAATTCCGGTACGATTCGGGGAGGAACTCGACGTGCAGATGCATGCCCGAATGGTCTCCCGCGATGCGGATATCGTCCTTGAAGTAAAATTTCATCCGCTCGATCAAAACCGTCCTTCGTTTCTTGTAAGCCTTTTTCATCTCGTAGACGTGGCGCGCCAGATGCCCGTCGGCAATAAACCGGCTAAGCGCCCGCTGCATAAGAAGAGGCGTGCGAAGATGCAGCTCGTTCTTCGTGGCGATCACGGCCTCCAGCAAATCCGGGGGCACGATCACGAATCCGATCCGCAGGCCGGGCGACAGCGTTTTGCTGAACGTCCCCACGTAGAGGACCCTGGCCGGGTCCAGCGAATACAGCGAAGGAACGGGAATCCCCTTCAACCGGAATTCCCCGTCGTAGTCGTCTTCGATCAGATAAGTCCCCGCTTCCGCCGCCATTCGGACCGCCTTCTGCCGACGCTGAATGGACAGGAGGCTGCCCGTGGGAAATTGGTGGGAAGGCGTCAGAAGCGCCAAATGCCCCGGCTCGAAATTCCGCAGGGCGTCGAGATTCATTCCGTGCTCGTCGACCTCGACCGGGATCGTGGAATAGTTCATCTGCCGGAAAATCTCGCGCGTCATTTCGATCGTCGGATCTTCGACGTAGACGGAGCGATAGTTCGGGGACAACGACTTGGCCGCGAGCAGGAAACCTTCCGACGAGCCGGACACGATCACCATCCGCTCGACCGGGCAATGAATCCCCTTCATTTTGTACAAATAATCGCACAGGACGGCTCTCAGAGACGGATCCCCCTGAATGTCCCCGTAGCCGAACAATTCCGGAGAAGCCTCCTCCACGACCGCTCTCATCGTCTTCGCCCAGATTTTTCGGGGAAACAACCGGAGATCGGGGATTCCGGTCGAGAAATCGACGACGTCCGCTCCGACTGGGTCGACGCTGCGTTCGCCGGTCGAAGGCAGCGTGTCCGCGCTAGACGCCGGTTGCCGCGCAAGAGAATAAGCTCCTTCCGCTACGTAAGTTCCAGAGCCGACGCGGCCGTCCAGATACCCTTCGGCGGTCAACTGTTCGTAAACCTCGATGACGATATTGCGGGCGATCCCCCACTCCTTCGAAAGCCCGCGGGTCGGAGGAAGCTTCGTTCCGGCAGGCAGCTCTCCCGATTCGATCTTGCCGCGAAGTTGATCGCACAGCTGCCGGGTCGACGACAAACCGGAACGGGCGTCTATCGAAATTCCGTACAAGCGTATCTCCCCCTCGATTGGTTCCTAAAAATGTTTCGAAATTGGAACTCAAACAAAGCCATTTGGCTCATTATAATGAACTTGCAGGAAATCGGCAAAGGAGGAAGAGCTTGCATGTTCAAAAGACTAGGCAAGACGAACATCGCGGTAAGTCCGCTCGGGCTGGGCTGCTGGGCGATCGGAGGTCCTTTTAAGTTCGGCGGGCTTGAGGACGGGTGGGGGCAAGTCGACGATAACGAGTCGTTAAGAGCCATTCGGAGGGCTATGGACGTCGGGATCAATTTCTTCGATACGTCCGACGCTTACGGCGCGGGTCGCAGCGAAGAAGTGCTCGGGAAAGCGATCCGGGGACGAAGGCAAGACGCGGTGGTCGCGACGAAGTTCGGGTTTCCGTATCATGAGGGACTGAAGGAAGTCTATGACCGTTACGACATGACCCCATCCTATATTCGCGAGGCCTGCGAGATGTCTCTGAGACGGCTCGGAACCGAATATATCGACCTGTACCAGATTCATCCGGGCTTGCTGTCGGACGAAGAGCTCCGGTCCGCGATCGACGCGCTGGACGGTTTGAAACAGGCAGGAAAGATACGCGCTTACGGCTGGAGCACGGGAGACCCGAATCGGGCCGAACGATTCGCCGAACGGTCCGACGGCTCCTCCATCCAACACACCCTTAACGTGTTCGCCGAAGCGAAGGAGCTCGTGGACGTTTGCGAGCGGCACGGCATGTCCAGCATCGCCAACACCCCGCTCGCGATGGGGCTGTTGAGCGGAAAGTTCTCCGCGGCTACGAAGCTTCCTCCCACCGACGTAAGAGGAAGCGGCCACGAATGGGTCACGTACTTCAAGGAAGGCAAGCCGGATGCGGCGCTTCTGTCCAAGCTGGACGCCGTCCGCGAGATCTTGGGCAGCGACGGTCGCAGCCTCGTTCAAGGAGCCCTTGGATGGATCTGGGGCAGGAGCGGCTCCGTCATCCCCATTCCGGGATTTAAGACAAGGATGCAAGTTGAAGATCTGGCCAAGGCGATGATCTATGGTCCGCTCTCCCCCGGCCGGATGGACGAGATCGACCGGTTGCTGGGATCGGTTGAAACCGGAGCGTAAAAAGATGACCCTCCCCTCTCGATGCAGAGGGGACAGCTCCTTGAAGAAGATTACCGAATGACGAGCGCGCCATGAATATCCAGCGAAGGCAACGCGACCCGAAGCTCTCCTTCGTTCCATGAGTGGGACGGACAGAATCCCTCCGGCTCCCAAGAGACGGACGCAGGAGGGCGGTCCAGCGCCACCGTCAGCTCGATCGGACCGACGGAGGGCACGACTTCCGGGAACGCGCGGCGATTCGTTACCGGCATGTTGGCCAGATTGAGCAGATGGACGCACAGAGCGCCGTCGGCCGCTCTGCGCAGCGCGAGGTCGACGCAGGAAGGCGCATTCGTCGTAACCGCCGGCTTCGGAAACAGCCGATGCGCGAGATCCGCCATAAACCGGCGCATGAACGGATGATGGGTGTGAAAATAACGGCTGGCGATCGGACCGTACACGGCGGCGATTTGCCCCGCGCCGTACCGGTTCAGCGTGGCGGCAACGCCTTCGCGGCGCAGCTTCAGATGCTGTTCGGATACGCCTTCCGGACGCACGTCCAAATAAGCGCTGCGAGCCTGCACGCCCTCGCCGTCGTAGCGCATCGCCAATATTTCCGCGTCAACCGGTTTCACCGGCTGCCACATGCCGGGACAGCCGATTTTACCGGCGGAGGAAACGAGCTGGGCCCGCACCTGGCGCGGCGGACCGTCCAGCTTCGCCCCTAGCGCGTCTTCGAACAGTCTGGCGCAGCGTTCCCCGAGCAGCAGCAAATTGCCGCCTCCGGCTACATATTGCAGCACTCTCTCGCGAAAAGCGTCCTCAAGCACGGGAGCGTCGGGGATGACGAGCAGCGGAAACTGCTCCATCCGCTCCATCAACATATATTCCGTCAGGACGTCGACGGAATAATGGGATTCCAGCAACGCGTGCAGCGCGCCCTCCAGCTCGATCAGCGGCGTATCCCACCAGGTATAGACCCGATCCGACACGTCGAATTGGCTTGCCCCGGAATGCAGAAGCGCCACCTGCGGCACGGAGACGCTGCGATGGCATAGCGTCTGGCGTTCCCTGCAAAACGCGGCGACCTCGGCCGCTACGTCCGCAATCTCGGCTCCGATATAACCGGAACGCGTCGGCAAGTAATACAGCATGTAGCCGCCGCCGTGCGTCAATACGACGCCGGCTTCCTGCTTGAGCTGCGACGGCGTCTTGAGCAGCTCTTCCTGCCCGTCGGCGTTGTCGAAGCCCCAGGATTGAAGCTCCCACGGCTTGCCGACGTTCGTTAAGAATCTCGCTTCCGTCCGGGCCCGGTCGGCGGACAGCATCGGGTCGAAATCGCCGGAAAGGTAATCGACGTCGGCGGACACCGGCACGGGACACATGGTCGTGAACGCCCAATTGCTCGCGGTTTGAACGCGCGGCCTCAACGCATGCAAGGCGCCCGTCCAATGGCGCAAATAGGCTTCGAAGCGCGCCCGGTGGAAATTTTTCCATTGCAGCCATCCGTCGTCGCCGCGGTCCGCCGGCGCGTCTTCCCTTCCCGTCTCGGCCTTCCAGGCGGCCAGCGCCGCGGGACCGTAATCCAGCTTCGCGCCCCAGCATTCGCCGTCCAGCCAGACGCTGTCCACGTCGTAGCGGTCCGCGATTTCGAGGAGCTGAGGAATGAGCAGCTCATCGGCGTACGCGCCGAACAAGCTTGTCGCTTCGGCATCCGGCCGCCCGGAACGGTCGACGGCAGCCCAATCGGGACGCGACCGTACCGCCAAATGATCGATGACGCCGGAATAATGGACGCCGAGACCGATCCCCAGCTTGCGGGTCTCCTCCCGCCAAACGGCGAGCGAATCCTTGACGATGCCGGGCGACGGCGTGCCGACCTTAGTATCATAGCCGGCGTAGCCGGGATGGCCCTTGCAGTCGTAGTGGACAAAATCCGGACGGACGCGCCGCAGCAACTCGGCGACGGCCTCGGCGTCAACGTCCGAGCCGAGCGCGTGATCTTCTTTTTCCGGATGCAAATCGAAATGAAGGCCAAAAAAGGCATTTTTACGATCGAACATGTTGTCGCTCTCCCCCACTCGCTAAATGCCAGCAAAGGGAAGGAAGATTGAAGGTCTTGGCCTCCCCCTTGCGGGTTCCGAACGGTTACGGCTCCGACCAGAGCACGCTTCCCGCATTCGCCGGACCGGTTCCTTCGTAGATATAAGCTTTCCCGTCATCCTTCACGGCCAAAAAGGCCGGGGAGTTTCCGTTCGTGCCGGTAGACCACACATAGCCCTGATTGTCGGAAGGTCCCGTTCCTTTGTACACGACGAAGTTGCCGTCGGTCTGCATAATGCCGAAGTAGTCCCCGACCGGCCCCGTAACGCCCGACTGCCAGACGACGCCGGTATTGGCGGCGGGATTCGGTCCGCCGTACAGGACGAAGTTGCCGTCGCTCTGTACGGTTAGGCAGTAAGCGCCCGATGGGGATACGATAAACTCGCCGTCGGACAGCATGCGGCCTTCCTTCACATGATCGCGGGGCTGCAGGCCTTCGATATCGCCGCCGTTCACGCTGACGCTGAACAGGCTCGGCCCCCATCCGTCGGTCGGGGACCCGTCCCGGAAGCGAAGATAGACGGTTTTGGACGAATTGCCGGTCAGGTAATCGCTTAAATCCAACGCGATCGTCTGCCGGTTGCTGGCATCGCGGACGTCGGACGAGGCCTGGGCTTCGAGCGTCCAGAGGCTTTTGTCGGCCGAAGCTTCGACGACGTAGTTGTTGGCGATATCGAGCTTCACTTCCAGCTCCGTCGCGGCATCGTCCAGATCGAACTTATACCCCCAGCTTTGGCTTCCATCCGCGACCCGGCGGTCTCCGCTCGCGATATAGCTGCCGTTGTCCTCGTCGATAAAGCCGCTCTCGTCATGAGTGAAGCTGCTCAGAAATCCGGCTTCCGTAATGTCGGAAAATTTAGCCTCGGCATATTGCCCGTACAGGTCGATCATCTCTCCCGGCGTGACGACGACGAAGTCGGCGGGCAGACCGTCGATATAGTCCGTCAGCAGCTCGGTGTTGATATACTGGGCTCCGACGTTGAAAAATGCCGGTCCGCCCCCGTCGTAGGCGGCAATGTCCGCCCCGTCGAAGTACGAATACTGGATAAAGATCGGTTTGCCCCTATACATAAAATGCGTTTCCTTGTTTCCCGCGACGTCCGGCCTGCCGGCATCGAGTCCGCCGTAGCCCGCGAATACGCCCTCCACGCTGGGAATCGCCGTATAGGCCATGGCGTCGAAACGATCGTAGTTCATCGTCCTGAGCGTGCGGTAGCGATTGTAGACCATATAATCGTCCGTTAAGGCGAAATAATCGTCGCGGTATGGCGCCGGCATCGGATATTTGATGTAGCCGAGCCCCGTCACCGACGTCACGTAGCTATTCTGGCCGCGCTCCGCGGCGTAGAAAGCTCCGGCAAGCGGGTCGAGCTCCTGCAGCGTCGGCGTCAACTCCCAGGCGATCGGATAGTCCTCGCGGCCCGCGAGCCCGAACCAGGTCGGGAACTTCAGCTGCGGAAACAGCAGCGTATCCCCGTCCGTTTCCGTGAAGCTGATATAAACCTTGGAGGGATCGTATACGAGGGCTCGTGGATTTTCCGATGCGGAAGGCCGCGTCATCGGCAGTCCGCTCGTCCAGCTCAGGTTAAAGCTTTCGCTAGCTACCATCGCGAACTTCCCTTTGTCGTTCAGGTAACGCCCGAACGCGTCTTCGTCGGTCGTTCCGCCCCATACGCCGATGACGGGCGCTACGCCGTCCGCAAGCGCGACGATATCGTCGGTCACCGCTTTTTCGCTTGCGCTCAGTCCCGTTCCGGCCGCCGGATCGCCTTTCAAATTAAAGGTGAAAATCCGGTTTGCGATCAGGTAATCGAACATCGCCAAGCTATAGTTGGGATTGTTCGCCAGAATATCGGTCCGCATATCCGGCGCAAGCTCTTCGAGCGCGTATTCGTAAGCCTCTTTCCACGAATCCAGTCCCAGCGTCCGAGCGTCCGCCAGCACCGTCAGCGTAACGCCGTATTCGTCCTCCAGCGTCTCCAGCTGATCTTCCGTCAGGGCGATCGCCTTGTGCTTGGCGCTGAGCATCGCCGCGACGTTCAGGTTGGCGACTCGCGTCTCCGACGGCACGAAGCTTTTGTTCGGCTCCGCGTAGGACGAATGGTCTCCCGTATAATAATAGAAGCTTCCGCTGTTGCCCGTACCGGCCGGGTTCAAAATATCCTCGTCGTACAGGATGGCCCCGTCGAGCTCATCGGCGAACAGTTCGACGAGCGCGTACGGATCCGTCTGCTGCGCCTTCGTATAGCCGCTTAGCCGGTTGAACCAAAACGTTCGGCTTACCATAACCGAGTTGGCGGCGTATCCGGGGCCGATGTCGTACATATGCAGCGGATTTTTCAGCACCCAGATGCGAGGCTCCTCCCGGTTAACCAGCCCTTGAAGCGACTTGACCATGAACAGATCGGTCAAATCGTAAGCGCTGCTTTCCATGTCTATATACTGAATCGTCGAAGCAGGCTCCCGGCTTGCCCGCGGAAAAACGGAGGCGTCCGCCTCCGGCGCCGCCGCGAGCAGCAGCCAGACCGCGATGCCGAGCAGCAGAACAAGTCCCGCTTTGCGAAAACGCGTATGAGCGGCGGGATTATCCCTTCGCGCCGGGGGGCATTCGCGTCGTTCCGTCGCGTTTGCCCTCGGCGCCGTATCCATGGCGTTGCCGAACATCAACCTCATGCATCGTTACCTCCTTAGAAGCGTTTCAACTCGAAAGCTCTGTCTGCGAATCGCTTTTAGCGCAGCGAGCGAATCGCAAACGCATACGCGTGCTTGCAAGGCAAATCGTCTCCGGAACCGTCAAGCTCGGGCAGCTCGACGATCAATCTGCCGCCCTCTGCGGTCGTCCGCAAGGGAGGACCGCTATGGCCCAGCAGCTTTACCTCCGCCGCTTCCCACTCGCGCGTCGAACCCTCCTGTTCGGATAGAACCGCCGTCTCAAGTACAAGCTCCCGCCCCGGCCACTTCAGGCAAATGGCGTAGACGGTGTCCCCTTTGGCCGTAAAACGCACCTGTTCGCCCTGTTGGCCCGATGGCCGCGCCGACGTCCCGTAGATCGCTTCGCCGTTAACGGCAAGCCAATCGCCAAGCTGCGCAAGCCGCTCTTCCATGATGACCGGAATTCGGCCGTCCGCGGTCGGACCGACGTTCAGCATGAGATTTCCGCCCTTGCTGACCGTGTCGACGAGCAGATGAATCAATTGCCGTTCCGTCATGTAATCGTCCAGCGTTTCGTTGCGATTGTAGCCGAAGGAGGCGCCGATGCCTCTGTTCTCCTCCCATTTGCGAGGCCTGCTCATGATCAGCTCCCGACCGTCCGGTCCGAAGCCGACTTCGCCGTATTCCGTAGTAAAATAACCGCCGTGATTGCCGCGGGTTTCCTTGCCCCAACGATCGTTCACCGCGATCTCTCCGGCAACGGGAGATTCGGCGAACAGCCATTCCAGAAAATCGCGGCTGCCCCATACATCGCTGTCATGCTCCCATTCCCCGTCCGTGAACAGCACCGACGGCGAATAAGCTTGAATGAGCTCCTTCATTTGCGGAATCATCTCCGTGCGGGCATACCGCTCCGGCGATATCGCGTACAACGGGTTGAACCATTCCAGCAGCGAGTAATAAGCGCCCATCCGCAACCCCTGACCGCGCACCGCCGTCGTCAGTTCGCCGAACAGATCCCTGCCCGGTCCGATATCCTTGCTGTTCCAATTCCAGCGGTAAGCGCTCGGCCATAAGCAGAAGGCGTCGTGGTGCTTGGCGGTCAACACGACGTATTTGGCCCCGGCCCGCTTGAACAGCGAAGCCCAACGCTGCGGCTCGAACAGCTCCGCCTTGAAGTCGGCGACAAAGTCCTCGTACCGCTTCTTCTCGCCGTACGCGCGCTTGTGAAACGCCTCGTACGGACCGCCGGCATGGCGCATCGCGCTGCCGTACCATTCCGCGTAGGCCTCGCCCGACGTATTTACGCTGTCCCGCTTGGGCCCCCAAGAAGGAACGGAATAAAGGCCCCAATGAATGAAAATGCCGAATTTCGCTTCGTCGAACCAGGCCGGAATGGGCCTGTCGTCGATCGATTGCCATTTGGACGTATGCTCTGCCATTTTAATCATCGCTCCCGAGATCGCTATTTTCCTTTATACTGCCGGTCGTAAGCCGTCTGGGTCAGTTCCGTCAGCCGGTTATAGCCGATCTTCTCCAGGTTGTTCAAATACGCGTCCCAATCCTTGTCGATATCCAGGTTGCCGGTCACGAACTTCGCCACGCTTTCGTCCAAGTACTTGACGACGGCGTTGTTCAGCTCCTCCCATTCCGTGGCCTCGTCCTCGGGCATCATGAAGCTGCCCGGCATTTGCTGCTTCGGCCCTTTGCCGTCATACTTGTTTTGCGTTTCATCGTACAAGATTTTTTCATGGTTCCACACTCCCGGCGTCACCACTTGCGCGTTGCGCCAGTCGGCGGTCATGAACGTGTTCAGGCCGTTGCTCCACGTGAAATTGTTCGGCTGTTCCCCGCTCTTGAGAACGTTGTACTTGGCCGGCTTGCCGTCCAGACCGACTTCCCCTTCCTTGGCCTTCACCCAGACGTCGCCTTCTTCGCCGTACAGGTTATAGTCGCCCTCCAGATACAGCTGGTAAATCGCGTCCGCGAACCGCATCGCCAAATCCGGGTTTTTCGCTTCTTTCGTAATGACGAAGTTGCCCGTTCCCATCCCGAAGGCGTACTGCTTGGCGAACGAGACGCCGTTCGGTCCCTTGAGCGGCGGCAGCGCCACGAAATCCTCCTTGACCGGATTGCCTTCGCTCCAGTCGACGAAGCCCATAGCGCCGGAAGCCACCGCGCCTACCCGGTTGTCGGCTTCCGACATGCCGGTCAAAATTTTCACCTTGTTGTCGTCTTGCAGCAGAAACTCGGGATCGATCAGCCCTTCTTCGTACAGTTGGTTTAAGTAGCGCAGCCCTTCCTGCCATTCCTGCTGAACCGGCGCCTGCACGACCTTATCGTCTTGCAGCATGAGGCGATTCCCCGCCTCGTTGTAGATGAACGAATTCATCAGGAAAAAGTCGATGCCGCCTTGCCAGGAGCCGCGGGTAAGCGGAATTTCGTCGGCTTTGCCGTTGCCGTTCGGATCGTTCTCCTTGAAAGCCTTCAGAACCTGGTAAAATTCCTCCGTCGTCGTCGGCATGTCGAGGTTCAGCTTGTCGAGCCATTGTTGGTTAATCCACAATTTGTGGCTGTACGTGCAGTGATAGCATTCGTTAATGGAAGGCAAGCCGTAAATGTTGCCGTCCGGCGCCGTGATCGCGCTTTCAATAATCGGATTGTAGGCGAACACCTGCTTCGTGGCGACGCCGTACTTTTCGATCAGATCGTTGAGAGGCAGGAACAGGCCTTGCGCGCCGTAAGCAATCTGCTGGGCGTTGCCGATGCCCCAGGATAGGATCACGTCGGGAATGTCGGTTTGGCTGGCGAGCATCAAATTCAGCTTGTCGCGGTAATCCTCCATGTTGGCCCGCACCCATTCGATCTTGATGTTCGTCTTCTCCTCGAAATATTTCGTAAACCAGTTGTCCTCCAGGTTGCCGATCCAACTGGGCGGGCTGGCCCACACTTTGAGCGTTTCCGTCTCCTTCGCGATCGGGAACGTGCCGGGCGGCGTCAAATTGGAATCCCCCGTCTCCGCGGACCCGCTTGCGCCGCCGGATGGCGCCGCCTCTTTCGTATTTCCGCCGTTATCGCTGCAAGCCGCCAGCAGCAGCGAAACGCCGAGCAGCAAGATCATGGCTTTTTGTACCGTTTTGTACATGCTTGATACCCCTCCGGTTCGTCATTGTAATAGTCGGTACGGCGTTATTCGCTTCTATTCTCATTCCTGCGCGTTGTCGTTCGGGCCGCTCGCTCGGCTTACCCATTGTACCGTATGGTCCGCCTCCGGCAGAAGCCGCCGCGCTCCGCATCGCCTCCTTTCCGTTCGCAACGTCGTTCAACCCTTGATGGAACCGATCATTATCCCCCTTACGAAATACCGCTGCACGAACGGGTACAGCAGAATGACCGGGAGGCTGGAGACGACGATGAGCGCGTATTTCAGCTGTTCGCGCAGATTGGCGCGTTCCGCCAGCGCTTTCGTATCGACGGATGCGGTAAGGCTGGGATCGATCTGATTTTGAATCAGGATGGCTCTGAGAATCATCTGCAGCGGCATCTTGTCGTTCGATTTGAGAAAGATAAGCGCGCTCTGGATGTTGTTCCAGTAGCCGATGGCGTAGAACAGCGCATTCACCGCCAGGATCGCTCCCGACAGCGGGAGCACGATGCGGCGCACGAAGGAGAAATCGCTGCACCCGTCCAGCTTCGCCGCCTCCAGCAGCTCCTTTGGAATGCCCGTCTGGAAAAAGGTGCGCGTGATGATCAGGTTGTAGACGGCAAGGGCCGAAGGCAGGATGACGGCCATCCGGCTGTCGTACAGCCCGAGCTGGTTCACCAGCAAATAAGTCGGGATGAGTCCGCCGCTGAAAAACATCGTAAACGTAAACACGAGCATGAGCGGCGTTCCCGCGCGGAAATCCGGCCTAGACAACGGATAGGCGGCCAGTACGGTCAGCGCAAGGCTGATCGTCGTTCCGACGACGGCATAGAACAGCGTGTTGGCGAAGCCTTGCCAAATGCCGGCATACCTGAAGACGGCGAGGTACCCGTCCAGGCTCGGAGCGACCGGCCAAAGCCAGACTTTGCCGGACGTAACGGCCGACGGCGCGCTGAAAGACGAACTGACAATGTAAACGAGCGGATAAAGAGTAACCACGAGCGCGACCAGCAGCAATAGATCGACCGCGGCCGTAAACAGCCGGTCGCCGCGGGCGGCGAATAATTTGTCCATCGGTGCCGTCCTCCTTTACCATAGGCTGGTTTGATTGACTTTGCGGGAAATGCGGTTGGCCAGCAATAGCAGGACGAGGTTGATCATCGTGTTGAACAATCCGACCGCGGCCGCGTAGGAATAGTTGGGCAGCGACGAGGCTAGACCCGTTTTATACACGTAGGTGGAAATCACCTCCGAACGATCGAGATTGAGCGGATTTTGCATCAGGAAAATTTTGTCGAAGAACCCCAGGTTCATGACTTGCCCTACGGCGAGAATAAACGTAATGACGACCGTCGGCATGATGCCGGGCAAATCGATATGCAGCATCCGCCGGAACTTGGAGGCCCCGTCGACGACCGCCGCCTCGTACAGCTCCTGATCGATGCCGGCGAGCGCGGCGATATAAATAATGGCGTTAAACCCCGCCCCTTGCCATATGTTCGACCAGGCATACACGCTGCTGAACCATTCCGGTTTCGTCATGAACAGGATCGGCTCCCCGCCGAAAAAGCGGATCACGTTGTTGACGATGCCGTAATCCTGAACGGACAGAAATTGCACCAGCATGCCGACCACGACCGTAACGGATATAAAATACGGAGCGAACGTCGACATCTGCACCCAACGGCGGAAGCGGCTGCGGTTGGTATTGTTGAGCAGCAGCGCCAGCAGCACGAACAGAGGAAACCCGGCCAGCAGCGTATAGAAGCACACCTCGAACGTGTTCAACACAATCTGCATAGCATCGTAGCTGTTGAAAAACTTCTCGAAATATTTCAGGCCCGCCCACTCGCTGCCGCCGATTCCATCCACCGCACGAAAGTTTTTGAAGGCGATCTGCACGCCGTACATCGGCACGTACATAAAAATCACGAGCCAGATCAGCGGCGGCGCGATCATCAAATAGAGCTGATAGTTGCTGCGCACCTCCTTTTTCAGGCTGCGGGGGCTGTACCATTTGAGATCGGTTCGTCTTTTTTTGTCCATGTTCATGCGCAGTACTCCTCGATTGGTGGATTCGAATCCCTATCTGCAACCGCTTGCAGACCGTTGAACAGGTATGAAGATAGCATGCGGCGGACCGCGCAGAAAGTGGATTGTCGCCGGTTCGGCATGACGAACTCCCGTTTGACGGCATGGAATCATTCCCGAACGATGATCAAAGCCGGATGGATTGCCGGCTTCGCGACGCAAGGCGAAGCCGCGCATCAAAAAAAACCGTTAATCACATGAATCATGTGTTTAACGGTCTTTCGAGAGACTTCGAGGCCCGCTCCTACGATGGATCCTCCAAACCGGTCCGCTGTTGTCTGTAAAGGGTAGGACTGACGCCGTAATGCCGCTTGAACGCCTTGTAAAAGGTGTTCGGCGTGGCGTATCCGCTCAGGCGGGAAATATCTTGCACCGTAACCGCGGGGTCGCCGAGCAGGCGCGCGGCCCGATCCATTCTGAGCATCTCCAGATATTGGGTAAAGCTTTCGCCGATCTGCTCCTTGAAGAGCTGGGAAACATACTTTTCCTTGATGCCGAGCTCCGTGGCGAGCGTTGTCAGCGAGAGGTCGTCCTGCTCGAACCGGGAATGGACGATGTGCAGGATTTTGTCCTTCCAATGGTCCTTTTGACCGCTCCGGTTCGAGGCGGCTATGCCGCACAGCTCCAGGAACAACGCCTCCCCGTGCAGGAACAGTTTCGCGGGCGACCGGTGCCCGATCAAGGCGTCCATGCGAGCTTCCAATCGGTCGGCGGCTTCCTGCCCGGTTACGGCCATCGCCCTTCGCAGCTTGACCGCCGTTCCCCGCATCTCGTATGCCAATTGGGCGGTCGACTCCGACGAAAGATTTGCTTCTTCGACGTTGCGCACCCTTAATTCGCCGATAATTCGCCGCACTTCCGCTTCGTCTCCCGCTTTGATCAGATTCATCATTCGCGTCTCCACGTCGGTCGGATAATAATAGTCGTCCAGGTCGTGAAGTATATCGCCGTAAAAGATCGGAGAGCGCGCGGGACGGCGGGTCTCCGCGGCTTCCAGCGCCTGCAGCGCCTCGTCGAAGGAGTTGCGGATCCGGATCAGATGGTCGCAGGGCTTGCCGACGCCAAGAGCGATGCCGATGCCGAACTCGTCGGCTAGCTTTTGCGAGATGGCTTCGGCGGAAGCTTCGATTTGACGGCGGAAGACCGTCATGTCCCCGACGTCAAGGCCGATCAGCAGCACCGTCCGCCATTCGTCCAGATGATAAAACTTCATGCTGCGGGTGAGGTGCCGTCTGAATTCTTCCTGCACGAGCACTTTCGCCAGATCCAACCGCTTCAGCAGATCGGGCGTTAACTCGGAAGCGTCGCGTACGCCGACGATGCCGACGACGACGGCGACGAACCGGTCGCCCTCCAGCTCAAGGTCGATATAGGAGCGGACCGCTTCGATATCCGGCTCCTTCGAGAAACCGCCGCGCAGCAGCCGTTCCAGAAACGTCGCCTTCACGATTTCCACCTGGCGGGATAAGTCGCGCTTCAGCTCGTTGCGATTGGCGATCAGCTCGGATATGGTTCCGTCCAGGTAGTCCCATGTCGACCCTTCCCGCACGAAGGCGGAGACCGGTTCGCCGAAGCCCGAACGAAGCTTGCGTACGAGGTTCAGAATCGGCCGGCTGCTGCTATAAGAGAACGCAATTGCGATAAGCAGCCCGACCGTGATCGTGACGATCATCGTATAGATGTACATCCGTTTCGTATAGGCGACTTTATCGGATATGACCGACTGCGGGATGGCCGCGACGTATTTCCACCCGGTTGCCCCCGACTCGGCGTGCATGACGATCATCTTTTCTCCATCGACCTCTTGTTCCTCGTAGCCGCGGCTCCCCTGAGGGACGGATGAGGGCAGCTCGCGCGCATTCGAATAACCTGTCCCCGTTACGATCTCGCCGCCGGGCGTTGCGACGTATATCCACCCCCGGCTTGGCTCAATCGCGCCCGATAGCAATGTCTTCACCTCGCTTGCGTCGAGCAGCACCACGACCGCGCCCTTATAGGTGTTTAACGCTCCGATCGGAACGGACTGAACGTATGTGATCACCTGTCGCCGGTTGCCGCTCACCGTCACGCTCGACTCGGGATAATAGGCCGCGTATCGGTAATCGCTGAGCAGGTATTCCCGCCACTGCGCGTACGTTAAGCCGCCGAATTGGAACAGCTTGCCGTAGAAAGCGTCCACCTCGGCCGTCGGGTGCATGGAGGAAATAAACGCGCCTTGGTTCAAGTAGACGAACGCCTCGCTGATAAGCCGGTTGCCGAGCTTATAATTGGCCAGATTGTCGGACAACTCCTTCATCGCATAATAGTCGTCTCCGCCGTACGGCAATTGGGCGTTCAGCAAGTTGCCGAGACGAGCGTCGAGCGAAATCTGAGTCCCGATGCTTTCGACCTCGTTTAGCCGCGAATCCAGCAACGCCATGCTTTTTTCCAGTCTGACGATTCCCGTTTCGATCGCTTCCCGCTTCGCCAGCTCGAAAGAACGGTTATATACGTACCCCCCGATCCCGGTAATCACGAGCAGTAGAATGATATAGTGCACGATAAACCGCATAAAAACCGTTCTGACGCTGGGCATCTTGCCGCCGGCCATCGGATACTCTCCCCTCTTCTCGGTCTGCGCGGTACCCGTTCCGACGAAACGAAAAATGCTTCGGCACCGCGACAACTTGGTTGTAAGCACTTACATAAACGATCCGGCCTGAAAGCGAACGATCCGTCCGAACTTCAGACCTATACTCTATCACGCGGTCCGGCATATGAATAGTGGATTTACTCCCGTTGACCGTGAAGGGTTCCCGCTGAAGCTGGCTTTGAAGCCAAAGTATCTCGCCGACCGGTCTAGCGGCGTTGGCGGCGGGGATATATTCCGCCTGGCGCGCAAAAAAGACGAGCGAACATGCCGACACCCTCCCGTCTGCTTGTTCGTTCGTCCTTTTGGAATACTTACGCTGATCCAATCCCCGCTATCCTCTTTCCAACCAATCGGCCTGCTCCCGCGTCAAGCCCACTTCCGCGGCTCCGCAGCTATCCCGTACGTGGGCCGGCTTGGCGCCGCCGATGATCGGGAACACCGGGAAAGGCTGGGCCAACAAATACGCCAAAGCGATTTGGCTGCCGCTGGCCCCCGTCTCCGCCGCAAGCCCGTTAACCCTGTCCAACCGAGCGAAGCTGGTCTCGTTGAAATAACGTTTTCTCACGAGCTCCCCGTTGCCTTGCCCGTCCGGAAGAAGGTCTCTTGCATAGCGCCCGCCGAAAAATCCGTTCGCCTGCGAAGAGAACGGGACGACGGCCATGCCCGCGGATGCGAAGTATCGTCTCCCCTCGTCGTCCATCGCCACGAGGGTGGGATCGGCCACGGCTCCCCGGTTCAGCTCGGCCAGGTTCCATAGCGGCTGGCTGGCGCAGAAGCCGGTCAGCCCCCGCTCCGCCGCGTATCTCCGGGCTTCCTCTATCCGGTCGATACGCCAGTTGGAGCAGCCGAAGGCGCGGATCTTGCCTTCCCGCTTCAACCGGTTCATCGTCTCCAGGATCTCGCCGACCGGGCGGGAAGGATCGTCGCGATGGAGCCAGTAGAGATCGATATCGTCCGTCCCTAGGTGGGTTAAGCTTTGTTCCACGTCGAACGCGATGTCCTCGGGAGAAAGCCGCGATACGTTCATCGTCTCCAGGCGGGGATGCCCGCCCTTGGTGGCCAGCACGAGATCGCCGCGATTGCCGCGCTCCTTCATCCAAGCGCCTATCGTTTTCTCGCTGGTGCTTTTCTCCCCTCCGAGCCAATCGGCGTAGACGCTCGCCGTATCGATAAAATTGCCGCCCAGCTCGACGTACAGATCCAGCAACCCGAACGAGGTTTGCCGATCGACTTCCCCGCCCAAGTTCGCCGTGCCCATGCAGATGACGGTCGGATTCAGCTCCGTGCCCGGAATTTCGCGTTTTCGCATTCGTATTCGCCCCTTATCTTCGACATTGAATCACGTTAAGTAAGCGCATTCATAGTATCGTATCCATTATACTTGACGATCCTCTCCCGGCAACCGGAAAATTTCCTATTCCGGTTTGCCGCGTTTAAGCCGATTTTTTCGGCTTGCACGCAGACGAACGCACCAAATCGAGCGGTCCCTTTTACTTCAACTACGATATAAATGAGGCGCCGATCTCTCGGCGCCCTTCTTCCTCTTGCTGCTATTGCTCGACCGGTCCTGCCGTCATCCGCCCGAGCCCGACTTGCTTGCGCGAACCGAGACGTAGTTAAACCGATAGGCGCCGGAGCCGACTTCGATGCGTACGCCGTCTTCCGTTTGCTCGCAAGTCCGCACGCCAGCGGCATCCCGCAGCGGGGTGCCGTTCTCCGTTACCGAATCGAGTCGAGCTCCCGGAAGGAGAATTTCCGCGCCGGCGTTGGCCGGAATCTCGGCCCCGACTTCGACGGCGTCACCGTCCGTCCGCCATTCGGCCGCGATTCGGCCGTAGGCCGATTCGAAGGCGGCCCGGGCGAACGTCAGGCCGTCGGTCAAGCAGCCGGGACGGATGCGCGCTTTCTTGTACGCCGGGACGCTCTCGTCCATGTCCAGCCCGGCCACGTACCGGTACATCCAGTCGCCGATCGCTCCGTACGCGTAATGGTTGTAGGAGTTCATGTCGTCGCTCCAGAACGAGCCGTCCGGCTTGATGCCGTCCCAGTGCTCCCAGATCGTCGTGGCGCCCTTCGCGATGGAATACAGCCAAGACGGATACGTATCCTGAAGCAGCAGCTTCATCGCGGTTTCGTGGTAGCCGTTCTCCGACAGCGCCAGGCACAGGTACGGCGTTCCGACGAAGCCGGTATCCAGATGGAAGCCGTTCTTGCTCACCAGCTCGTTCAAATCCGCGGCGACGCGCTTGCGGGAATCGCCGTCCACGAGGCCGAAGACGAGCGGCAAAACGTTGGCCGTCTGGGTCGAAGCGGCCATCCTTCCTTCGGAGGTCAGGAACGTCTCGCGAAACTTGGCGACGATCCCTTCCAGCAGGCGGCCGTAATCCCGCGCCTCTTCCTCCTTGCCCAGCACGGAGGCCGTATCCCGCAGAATGCGGGTCGACAGCGCGTAGTACGCGGTCGCGACCAGCTCTCCCGGCGTGGCGCCGAAGTAGCTGCCTTCGTGGGCGTCCAGCGCCAGCCAATCGCCGAACTGGAAGCCGGTGTTCCACAGGAACTCGTCTTCGCCCTGCGCCCGGATGAACTCCACCCAAGCTTTCATGCTTCCGTACTGTTCTTCCAGCAGCCGGCGGTCGCCGTACACCTGGTAGACGGTCCAAGGACAGACGGTCGCGGCGTCTCCCCAAGCCGAGGAGGTATAGGTTTCGTCTCCCCACATCTTGGACGTATAGTCCTCGAGCGCGTTCGGAATGACGTAAGGCACGCTGCCGGTCTCGCGCTGGTCGGCTTTCAGATCGCGCAGCCATTTCGTGAAGAACGGGCCGACGTGGTAGTTGAACGCCGCCGTCCGGATGAACACCTGCGCGTCTCCGGTCCAGCCGAGCCGTTCGTCGCGCTGCGGGCAATCCGTCGGCACGTCGAGGAAGTTGCCCCTCTGGCCCCAGACGATATTTTGCTGCAGCCGGTTGACCATCGGATTCGAGCTTTCGAAGGTGCCGGTCGGCTCCATGTCCGTATGGAGCACCTCCGCCGCGAAACCTTCGAGCAGGCGCTCGTCCGGCCAACCCTCCAGCCCTTCCACCTGCACGTACCGAAACCCTTGGAACGTAAAATGCGGCGCGTACGAGACCTCGCCGGTTACCCCGGCGATGTATTCGACGGTTTGCTTCGCTTTGCGCAGGTTGCCGGTATAGAAGTTCCCTTCCTTGTCCAGCACCTCCGCGTGCCGCAGCCGGATATGGGCTCCCGCCGGCAGATCCAGCGTCATCCGCACCCGTCCGACGAGATTTTGCCCCATGTCCAGAACCGTATCCCCTTCAGGGGTCCGAACGACCGCCAGCGGCTTCAGCGTCTCGGTCACGCGGGTCGGATCGTTCTCCTGCGCGACCAGCCGTTCGCAGCCGAGCGGAACCGTCTCCGTGCCGTGCCAGTCTCCGCCCGGATCGGCCGCCCCGCTCCAGCCGCTCCGCCGCATTCGGGCGTCGTAGATCTCGCCGGCGTACAGCTCGGACATCCGGATGGCGCCCGTCGCCGATTGCCAGGTACGATCGGTCGTCACCCATTCCTCGGTCCCGTCCTCGTATTGCACGCATAGCTGCAGCAAAGCCGCTCTTCGGTCTCCGTAGACGTTCCTTTTGCTCAGCCACGTGATCTCGCCTTTATACCACCCGTCGCCGAGCAGGATTCCGATCGCGTTATCGCCGCTGCGCAGCAAGGCCGTCGCGTCGTACGTCTGGTATTGGTGGCGCTCCCGGTAGCTCGTCCAGCCCGGCGCCAGCACCTCGTCGCCGACGCGGGCTCCGTTCACGTACAGCTCGTATACGCCGGCCGCCGTCGCGTAAATTCGGGCGCTCCGGATGCCCGGCTTCGCGCGGAACGCCTTCCGCAGCAGGAACGCTTCCTTGGCGTCCGGATCGATCGCCTTCGAATCGGGCGTAATCCATTCCGCCTTCCATTCCTCGGGCGACAGCAGCCCGGTCTCCCACCAGCCGGGACGGCTCCACTCGGCCTCCCGGCCGTAGTTGTCCCATGCCTTCACCCGGTAATAATACCGGGTGCGCGATTTCGCGTCCGGACCGCCGTATTCCGCCAGCACGGACCGGTCGGATTCGATCCTCCCGGAATCCCAGGAAGGGGAATCGAAGCCGTCCGCCGATTCCGCCGTCTGAATCCGGTAAGCGGTCTGGCTCGTTCCTCTTCGATCCGATTCGAGCTTCCAGCCGAACCGGGGAACCTTCACGCCGGTTCCGAGCAAATTCTCGCGATACTCGCAAGTCAACGAATGGACGTTAAAGCCCGCCATATCTATTCCCTCCCCGCTTTATTCGTTCGGATGCACGATGACTTTCAAGCTTTCGCTCTTGTTGTTCAAGGCTCTTTCCATCGCTTCCTGCGTTCGGTCGAGCGGATAGCGGTCCGTGATTAACGAACGGACGTCGGCGATGCCGGAAGCCAGCATCTCGATTCCCGCCGCGTAAGTGCCGACATAGCGGAAAACGCCGTAAATATCGACTTCGCGGTCGCTGATAAAATGAACGTCCAGCGGAACCTCCGCCTGCGCGGGCAGTCCGACGATCGCGAGCTTACCGCCGCGCTTGAGCGACAGGAGCGCCGACTGCAGCGCCTTCGGATTGCCCGCCGTCTCCCAAGCGACGTCGACGCCGGCGCCGCCGTTCAGCTCCCGGATCGCTGCGACCGCATCCCGTTCGCGAACGTTGACCGCGTGCGTGGCGCCGAGCTTCTTGGCGGCTTCGAGGCGGACGGGCTCCAGATCGGTGACGTAGATCCTGCTCGCTCCGTAGGCTTTCGCCGCCACGACGGCCAGCAAGCCGACCGGCCCCATGCCCATGATCGCCACGGACGAGCCGGGCTTCAAGCCGGTCCGGTTCGCGGCGTGGATGCCGACGGACAACGGCTCGACGAGAGCCGCTTCTTCGTAGCTCAGGCCGTCCGGAATCGGGAACAGC
>Ga0065721_10004331_pt1 | contig 31113 bp, 28 predicted proteins | sample Mesricmetagenome_FD_59108 | JGI IMG/M metagenome (GOLD analysis project Ga0065721, IMG submission 59108) | Mesophilic microbial community from rice straw/compost enrichment Sample: eDNA_1 v2 (version 2) | ecosystem: Engineered > Solid waste > Grass > Composting > Bioreactor | place: USA: Davis...
GGGGACCGCGAACTTCCCAGATGCCTTCGTCGGGTTCTTGCCAGTGTTGCGCGACGAAGTTGATGAGGTGGCGCTGGACGTGCCAGGCGTCGTCGGAGGTGGCGAGGCCGAGGTGACGTTTGAAGTGGGTGGCGTCGATGATCTCGCCGTAGACGTCGAGTTGGAACTGGCGCGCGGCGGCGTTGCCGATGCGGACGGGGCGGGAGTTTTCGTATCCGCAAAGATGTGACAGCTCGAGTTCCGGAAGGGATCGTTCGCCGGCGACGCCGTAGAGCATTTGAAGCTGGCCGGGGTCGCCGGCGACGGCGCGTTGGAGCCAGTTGGTGAAGGCGGCGGCTTCGTCGCGATAGCCGGCTTCCATGAGCGAGAAGAGCGTGAAGGTGGCGTCGCGGAGCCAGCAGAAGCGGTAGTCCCAGTTGCGGACGCCGCCGAGTTGTTCGGGGAGTGACGTGGTGGGGGCGGCGACGATGCCGCCGGTGGGGAGATACGTGAGGGCCTTGAGCGTGATGAGCGAGCGGACGACGGCGTCGCGCCATTCGCCTTCATAGGTGCAGCGAGCGGACCACTCGTGCCAGAAGCGTTCGGTGGCGGCGAGGGCGTCGCGCGAACCGATCGCGGCGGGCGGCTGTTCGTGGGAGGGGAACCAGACGAGGACGAATTCGCGGCGTTCTCCGGCGGCGAGGGTAAAGTCGGCGCAGGTGGCGAGGTCGCGGCCTTCGGTGGCAACGTCGGTGTGGAGGAGAAGGGCGTTGGGGCCGACGACGTAGTGCGTGGCGTGGTCGACGCGATGAACCCAGGGGACGGATTCGCCGTAGTCGAAACGGACGATGAGTTCCATGCGGAGCGGGACGCGGCCGCGAAGGGTTTCCACGACGCGGACGATGTCGTGGCGGTCGTCGGCGGGTGGCATGAAGTCGGTGATGCGGACGACGCCGGAGTCGGTTTCGAATTCGGTTTCGAGGATGAGGGTGTTGTCGCGATAGCGCTGGGTGGTGCGGCGGGCGGGTTCGGCGGGGGCGAGGAGCCAGCGGCCGTTGGCGGGTGTGCCGAGAAGCGCGGCGAAGCAGGCGGCGGAGTCGAAGCGCGGGAGGCAGAGCCAGTCGATGGAGCCGTCGCGGGAAACGAGAGCGGCGGTGTTGAGGTCGCCGACCAGGCCGTAATCTTCGAGGTGCATCCGAAAGATGGATGCGCGGGAGGGGGAATTGTTCGCGAGGGAGGAGGGGCGCGCCGCGTGATCCGGATTTCGTCAAAATTCCCAGGCGAAACGCTCACGCGTTCCGCTACGAGCGGGGCCGGCGCGTTGGGGACAACGCGCCCTACCTAGACCAGCGGGAGGAGTTTGGAGAAGAGGAAGGTGAGGATCAGGCCGGCGAAGGAGAGGACGGTGGAGAGGACGGTCCAGCTGCGGAGGGTTTCCTTTTCGGTGAGGGCGCCGAGTTTGCTGACGACCCAGAAGCCGCTGTCGTTCATCCAGGAGCAGCCGAAGGCGCCGAAGCCGATGGCGAGGAACACATACATCGGGTGAAACGGGAGGACGGCGTTGATGGCGGGATCGATCATCGGCCAGAGGATGGCGGAGGCGGTGATCATCGCGACGGTGGCGGAGCCTTGCGCGATGCGGACGACGAACGCGGTGGTCCAGGCGAGCAGGACGAGGTTGAGGCTGTATTGGGCGGCGACGTTTTTCACGGCGTCGCCGACGCCGGCGTGGCGAAGCATGGCGCCGAAGGAGCCGCCGGCGGCGGTGATAAGGATGATCGTCGCGGCGGTGCCGAGCGGGCCTTCGAGGAGTTTGCCGAGAGCGGCGAGGCCGAGCTTTCGCTGGCGAGCGACGACCCACATCGCGATGACGGTGCCGATGATGAGCGCGACGTTTTTGTTACCTACAAGAACGACGATGCGGTTGATGGCCGCGAAGCTGTCGGGACCGCCGAGGGCGCTGACGGCGCCCGGATACCCGGCGAGCACTTTCAGGAACGAAGCGGCGCCGATGAGAAAGATCGGGAGGAGAACGGGAGCGATCGAAAGCGCGAAAGACGGGAGCGAGGATTCGGGGCGGCGCGAGATTTCCTCGAGTTCGGTCAACGACGCTCCGGCGGTCTCACGCAACGGAACGGAGTGGCGGGAATCGATCCACTTCACGACGTAGTAGCCGATGATCAGCGGCAGGATGCCGGCGGCGATGCCCCAGAAGAGAGAGGCGCCGGGATCGACGCGGAGGTTGTCGACCATCGCGAGCGGACCAGGGTGCGGGACCGTGAGGCTGTGCGTGAGCACGGCGGCGGCGCAGATGCACATCACGTAGAGCAGATAATTCTTCCCGGTGCGCAGGCAGAGGGCCCGTGCGAGAGGAATCATCAACATGAACATCGTGTCGAAGAAGATGGGGATCGACAGGATGTAGGTGGCGGCGAGGAGTGCGAGAGGCGCGCGTTTTTCGCCGAAGGCGGCGAGGAAGCGGCGGACGACTTTGTCGGCGGCGCCGCTCTCCATGAGGCAAAGGCCGATGATCGAGGCCAGGCCGATGGAGATCGCGATCGAGCCGGCGGCGGCGCCGAACTCGATCGACGTGAGCTCGACGGCGGTGACCCAGGAGTTGGCGCGCGCGTCGGCTTGAAGAGCGGCGGGTAGTCGCGCGATGGCGGAAGGAGCGAATTCCTGGGTGAGGAAGCCAGCGAGGAACGCGGCGAGCGTGAGCGCGATGAAGGCGTGGAGGCGCAGACGCGTGATGGCGACGACGATGAAAACGACGGAAATCGCGAGGACGGCGAAAGGCCAATGATTGGTGGAAGCGGCTGCGGCGGCGGCGAGGGGGTAAATCATGGGGTTGGGGAAGGGAGTGGTGTGAGGTCGTTTGAGAGAGGAGGCAAGTTGCGGGGGCGTCAGCAGGTTTTTTCGCGGGCGCGAGGAAGGCGGCCGCCAGAAAAAATGAAGCGTGCGTCTGTTTTGGAGCGGAGTCGGATTTTGTTTCCCTTGGAGTCGCGCGCGCGTTCAGTGTGACCTTTCTCACACGATGCGCATGCCTCTATGGGTCCTGCGGTGGCTGCATCGCCGCCGAGTTTCGCGCCGCGCCCTGCGGGGCGGCTGGCTGCATTCTGCGCTCGGGGATCGGCTGCTGGACAAGGCGCTGTGGCGGCCGACGCACGAGTCGCTCGCGCGAGCGTGGCTGGTCGGTTTTCCGATCACGATGGTGCCGTTGCTGCCGTTTCAAACGGTCTTTGCGACGGTCGCGGCGCTGTTCGTGCGGGGGAATATTTTGTTCTGCATCGCGCTGCAGTTTCTTTCGACGCCGCTGACGGCGCCGGTGCATTTGCCGGCGTGTTATGCGGTCGGAGAAGTGGTGCGCGGGCGTCCGATTCAGAGCGTGTGGCACACGTTTTCTTCGGCGCCGCGGGAGTTGTTGCGCGGAGACGCGGCGGTGTCGCTTTATCTGGGCGCGGTGGTGCTGGGGGCGCTGGGCGGCGCGATCGGATATGCGGTGATCCAGCGGAAGTGGCGGAAGCCGAAGGATCCGGATGTGGTGTCGCCGGGGGGCGGGGTGTAGGGCGAGCTGGACGCGAAGGGAGCGCGAGCGAGCTCGCGGCCTTCCGGGTGGCTTATTCGATTTCGGAAATGGAGACTTCGGTGCGACGGCCGTTGATCGTGAGGGCGTAGCGGGTGGTGGCGGTGACCGGACGCGAAGGAGTGAGCGTCGAAGGTGACGCGACGGCCGCTGGCTTGGCGGGTTTTTTGTGCAATGCGGCGAACTCGCGCGGGAACATCGCGTGGAGGACGCAGGCTTCGTCGTCGGTCGGGAGGTTCGCCGCGGCGAGTTCGGCGCGGAGTTTTTCCATGCGCGGCGCGAGGGCGTCGGCGGGGCGGTGATCGAGCGGTTTCTGGCCGGATTTCTTGATCGCGAGTTCGAGGACGGCGGGATCGATCGGGCCGGGCGTTTTGCCGTATTTGCCGAGAGCGATATCCATCGCGGGCTGGGAGAAGTTGATCCAGCGGCCGAACTTCACATTGAGCATGGCTTGGGTGCCGACGATTTGCGACGTGGGCGTGACGAGGGGAATCCAGCCGAGGCAGGCGCGCACGTAGGGGATCTCGGCCATGACCTGTTCGAATTTGTCGGTCATGTTCTGCTCTTTCAGTTGTGTGCGGAAATTCGAGAGCATGCCGCCGGGGACCTGGTAGGTAAGCGTGTCAGAGTCGACGCGCTCGTTGGCGGGCGAGGTGAATTTGCCGAGTTCGGCGTAGACGCCGGTGAAGTAGTCGCGGAGCTGGTGGAGTTTTTGGGGATCGAAGCTTGGACGGCGCGGGTGGCCTTCGAGGAGTGAGAGCATGCGCACGGTGTCGGGCTGCGCGGTGCCGTTGGCGAAAGGAGCGATGGAGGTTTCGATGGCGTCGACGCCGGCGTCGATCGCGGCGAGGTAGGCGGCGGCGCCGAGGCCGGCGGTGTCGTGCGTGTGAAGCGTGAGCGGGAGGCCGACGCGGCGTTTGAGTTCGGTGACGAGGTCGAAGGCGATGCGCGGCGCGATGACGCCGGACATGTCTTTGATCGCGATGGAATCGCAGCCCATTTTCTCGAGCTCGAGGCCCATGCGGACGAAGGCGTCGATCGTGTGGACGGGGCTCGTGGTGTAGCAGATTTCGCCGCGGGCGTGTTTGCCGGCGGCGCGGACGGCTTTGATGGCGGTGGCGAGATTGCGGGTGTCGTTGAGCGCGTCGAAAATGCGGAAGACGTCCTGGCCGGCGGCGGCGTTGGCTTTGACGAAGGCCTCGACGACGTCGTCGGGGAAGGAGGTGTATTGAACGATGTTCTGGCCGCGGAGCAGCATGAGCTGCGGGGTTTTCGGGGCGGCTTTTTTGAGGGCGCGGAGGCGGTCGAAGGGATTTTCGCCGAGGTAACGGAGGCAGGAGTCGATGGTGGCGCCGCCCCAGGTTTCGAGGCCGTTGAAACCCAGCTCGTCGAGGATCGGCGCGGCGGGGAGCATCTGCGCCGTCGTCATGCGGGTGGCGGCGAGCGACTGGTGTCCGTCGCGGAGGACGGTGTTGTTGAAGAGGACGGGGGGCATGGAGGTGGTGTGGTTTGGAGTGCCAGCGAGCTGGCGGCCTACGCGGGTTTATTCGAGTTCGCGGAAGAGGGAGACTTGGGAGGCGTCGTAGGTGCAGCGGCCGTAGCGTTCGGTGGTGAGGCGGATGCGGCCGGTGGAGTCGATGCCGTGGAAGAGGCCGGTGAAGGTGTTCGCGCGGCCGGTGAGCGTGATCGAGGCGAGGCGGGGCTCGGACCAGTGGAGGTTGAGCTGGTCGGCGATGAGGCGGAAGCCTTCGTCACGGATCGCGGTGTGCGTTCGGCGGATCGAGCGGAGGATGGTGCGCGCGAGGTCGTCGAGGGTGTAGGCGCCGGGAACGAGATCGGCGAGGCGGGTGGTGACGCCTTCGAGCGCGGGTTCGGTGGCGGCGGGGTGGTTGAAGACGTTGAGGCCGATGCCGATGACGGCGGTGTGGGCGGTGTAGCGTTCGACGAGGAGGCCGGCGAGTTTGCGGCGGCCGTGCATGATGTCGTTGGGCCAGCGGAGGCGGAGGTCGGTGGCGCCGAGGTCGCGCAGCGCGTCGATGATCGCCCAGCCGGCGGCGAGCGGGAGGATGGACCAGCGGGAGCGTTGGCCGGGGCAGGGCACGACGGCGGAGAGCCAGAGACCGCCTTCGTCGGAGACCCAGCGGCGGCCGGTGCGGCCGCGTCCGTCGGTTTGCACGCGCGCGTGAACGGCGTGCCACGCGGGGAGTTTGGCGGCGGCGGAATTGGTGGAGCCGATTTCGTGCGCGAAGTGGAGCGTCCAGCCCTCGTGTTGAAGCGGGGCGGAGGTTTCGGCGGGTGCGGTGAGTGATGTCATGGCGAAGGGGCGGAAGGTCTTCGCGAAGTTGAACGTTGAAAGTAGTGCGAGAAGTGCGGCGGCTCGGCGGGGACACCTCGCCCTACCTATGAGAGGGCGGAGAGGAAGTAGCCGGCGGCGACGGCGGTGCCGATGACGCCGGCGACGTTGGGTCCCATGGCGTGCATGAGGAGGTAGTTGTTGGAGTCGTAGCGCTGGCCTTCGACGTGCGAGACGCGCGCGGCCATCGGAACGGCGGAGACGCCGGCGGAGCCGATGAGCGGGTTGACGGGGTTCTTGGAGAGAACGTTCATCAACTTCGCGGCGAGGATGCCGCCGGCGGTCGAGAACGAGAACGCGACGACGCCGAGGACGATGATCTTGAGGGTGTCGGTCGCGAGGAAGTTGTCGGCGCGCATGGTGAGGCCGACGGTGGTGCCGAGGAAGATCGTGAGGACGTTGATGATTTCGTTCTGGGCGGATTTGACGAGGCGCTCGGTGACGCCGCACTCGCGGAGGAAGTTGCCGAGCATGAGCATGACGATGAGCGCGGAGGCGTCGGGAACGAGAAGGATGCAGATCATCATCACCATGACGGCGAAGATGAGTTTTTCGGTTTTCGAGACGGGGCGGAGTTTCTGCATGCGGATGACGCGCTCCTTCTTCGTGGTGAGGAGGCGCATGATCGGCGGCTGGATGAGCGGCACGAGCGACATGTAGCTGTAGGCGGCGACGGCGATGGCGCCGAGGAGTTCGGGCGCGAGCTTGTTGCTGAGGAAGATGGCGGTGGGGCCGTCGGCGCCGCCGATGATGCCGATGGAGGCGGACTGTTTGGCGGTGAAACCGAGGAGATTGGCGCCGAAGAACGTCATGAACAAACCGAGCTGGGCGGCGGCGCCGAGCAGGAGCGTGCGTGGCATGGCGATGAGCGGGCCGAAGTCGGTGAGCGCGCCGACGCCGAGAAAGATGAGCGGCGGGAAGAGCTCGAGTTTCACGCCCTGCGAGATGAAGTCGTAGAGACCGCCTTCGACGCGGTTGACCTTGAGGGTTTGCGTGGGGGCGGCGTGCGGATCGGAGGCGGCGGGCGCGTGAGCGGAGTTTTCGAGAGGCGTGGCTTCGACGCGGAAGATGGCGCTGTCGGTGGTGCCGTTGGCGAGTTGTTCGACGGTGATGATGCCGCGCGTAGGGAGGTTGGCGACGAGGGCGCCGAACGCGATCGGGACGAGCAGGAGCGGTTCGAAGCCCTTGGCGACGGCGAGGTAGATGAGGACGCCGGCGACGGCCCACATGATGACCATTTTCCAGGTGATGAACTGGAAGCCGGTCGTGGAGAGATAATCGAGAAGACCTTGGAGCATGGCGGGACGGGGTCAGCGGGTTTTGTGAGAGGCGAAGATCGTGCGGCGGCCTTCGCGCGCCCAATCGAGTTGGGCGTTAGCGGGGACGATGGCGGCAATGCGGTGAGGCTGGCCGGCGGTCGCGACGTGCACGGCGGCGGAAATCACCGCGATGATTTCAGGCGGAACGGCGCAGGCGGGTGTGGACGCGGGAGTCGGTGCGGCGGCGGGTGACGTCGCGGCTGCGGAGGCGGGGGGTGTGACGGCGGGTTTGGATCGCCGGAAGATCACGCCCATGAGTTCGAGCATTCCCCAGATCGAGCCCAAGGCCAGGAAGACGACGATGAGGCCGTTAAGTTGGAAGAGGACGGATTCTCCTACGCTGGGGTAGTCGGGGAGTGTGGCCAGAGGCGGAGAGAGGATGAGATGGGTGGCCATGATGTCGCGGGCAGAAGGTTGAATCGAATGGGTGAGAACGCGTGCTTAAGCGCGGCGGTGCCGGTCGACGTGAGGAGGGCGTCGCCGGGCGGCGCGTGACGGTGAACTCAGGCAATGCGGAGGAGCGTGGTGCCTTCCTCGACGCCGTCGCCGGGGTTGACGAGGATCGCGTCGATGCGGCCGGATTTGGGCGCGAAGATGTAGGTGTTCATCTTCATCGCTTCGATGGTGGCGACCTGCGCGCCCTCGTTGACGGACTGGCCGACTTTCACGTCGATCGAAACGATCTTGCCGGCGAGGGGGCTGGCGACGTCACCGGGACCGCTGGCTCCGGCGGGAGCTTTGGCCGGCGCAGGCGCGGGCGCCGCAGCTGCGGCGGGCGTGGCGACGGACGCGACGTTGACGGGAGCCGGAGCGGGGGAAGGCGCGGGCGTGCCGGCGTCGTCGAGCATTTCGACGAGCACCTCGTAAACCTTACCTTCGATGGTGACGCGGAGTTTTTTCATGAGGGAGGAGTTGGGTATTTGGGTGAGCTGGAGGGCGGGTGGGGTGAGGAGTCGGGGAAAGAGTCCCTGCGCTTACGCGCAGGGCTGCATTGCTCAGAGGGGGATGTTGCCGTGTTTCTTAGGCGGACGGGTCTCGCGTTTCGAGAGCGAGTTTCGGAGAGCCATCGCGACGACGCCGCGGGTTTGGGCGGGTTCGATGACGTCGTTGATCATCGCTTTGGCGGCGGCCTCGTAGGGCGAGGAGAATTTCTCACGGTATTCCTGCGCGAGCTGCGCGGCTTTCTTTTTCGGGTCGGAGGCGGCGGCGATTTCCTTTTTGAAGAGGACGTTGACCGCGCCCTCGGCACCCATGACCGCGATCTCGGCGGTGGGCCAGGCGTAGACGGCGTCGGCGCCCATGTCGCGGCTGCACATNGCGAGATACGCGCCGCCGTAGGCCTTGCGCATGATCACGGTGATCTTCGGCACGGTGGCCGCGGCGTAAGCGAAGAGCATNTTCGCGCCGTGGCGGATGATGCCGCCGCGCTCCTGCTGGACGCCGGGCATGAAGCCGGGGATGTCGACGAGCGTGACAACGGGGATGTTGAAGACATTGCAGAGGCGGATGAAGCGCGCGCCCTTGTCGGAGGAGTCGATGTCGAGCGTGCCGGCTTTGACGGAGGGCTGGTTGGCGATGATGCCGACGACGATGCCCTGTATCCGTCCGAAACCTACGACGATGTTCTTGGCGAAATCCTTCTGGACCTCGAGGAAGTCGGAGTGGTCGACGAGGAGTTCGATGACCTTGAGGACGTCGAGCGGGGCTTTCGGATCCTCGGGCACGAGGGCGTTCATGCGTTCGTCGTGCTCCATGGCGACCGTCGGCGTGGGTTTGTGCGGCGGGTCCATGATGTTGTTCGAGGGGAGGAAGGTCAGGAGCTTGCGCGCGATGGCGAAGGCGTGGCGGTCGTCGTCGGCGACGAAGTGGATGTTTCCGGAAATCGACGCGTGCGCGGCGGCGCTGCCGATCTCGTCCATCGTGGTGGTCTGGCCGGTGGCGGCCTTGATCACCTCGGGACCGCAGATGAACATCTGCGCGTTCTTCTTCGTCATGATGATGAAGTCGGTGAGCGCAGGCGAGTAGGCGGCGCCGCCGGCGCAGGGGCCGGCGATAATCGAGATTTGCGGGACGACGCCGGAGAGGAGGACGTTGCGGAAGAAGATCTGACCGTAACCGGAAAGAGCGTCGTCGCCCTCCTGGATGCGCGCGCCGCCGGAGTCGTTGATGCCGATGAGCGGCATGCCGGCTTCCATGGCGTAGTCCATGAGATCGCAAACCTTCTTGGAGTGAATGCGACCGAGTGCGCCGCCGCCGACGGTGAAGTCGTGGGCGAAGCAGGCGACGGGGCGGCCGTCGATATAGCCGACGCCGGTGACGATGCCGTCGCCGGGGAAGGATTTCTTCTCGAGCCCGAAGTGGTGGCAGTCGTGTTCGGCGTGCATGCCGGACTCGAGGAAGCTGCCGGGCTGGAAGAGAATCTCGATGCGCTCGCGGGCCGTGAGGAGACCCTTCTTTTTGCGCTCGGCAGTCTTTTCGGGACCACCGCCGGCGGCGGCGGCGGCGCGGCGCTTGTGAAGTTCTTCGAGGAGGGCGGGTGAGATGGGCATGAGCGGAGTTCGGTTGAAAAGGGCGGGGGGGGAAATCCGGCCCTACTTGGCGGAGCAGAGTTCGGTGAGGACGCCGTGCGTGGATTTCGGGTGGAGGAAAGCGACGAGTTTTCCGCCGGCGCCTTCGAAGGGTTTTTCGTTGATGAGGCGGCAGCCACTGGCGGCGGCCTGGCCGAGCTGCGCGACGATGTCGGAGGTGCCGAACGCAACGTGGTGAATGCCCTCGCCGTTTTTCTCGATGAACTTGGCGACGGGGCTGTCGGGCGACGTGGGCTCGAGCAGTTCGAGATGGACCTCGCCGACGGTGAAGAACGCGGTGCGGACTTTCTGCGAGGGCACTTCTTCGCGGTGTTCGCAGGGGAGTCCGAGCGTTTTTTCGTAGAACGGAATCGCTTCGTCGAGGGACCGAACAGCGATGCCGAGGTGGTCGATTTTGGTGATCATGTCGGGGAGTTCTTCTGAGGACGCGTCGGGCGTCGGTCCCAGTATGCCGCGCGCTCCCCGAACCCGCTTTGCATGGATTGCCTAATTATAAGCGTCCCTTGGCAAAATCTGCGGAGCAGCAGAAGTGATGAAAAACTAGAGTGGTGCGTCGCTAGAATTTTTTCTCATGGCTGCCACCACCCAACTTCCCCCGGCCGCTCACGATCCGCTGGCTGACGCGATTGCGCGTTGGCGGGCCACTGTGGAGGCCGAACTCAAAGGAGTGCCTTTCGAAAAGAAATTGGTCACGCGCACTTTCGAAGGCATCGCGCTGCAACCGCTCTACACGCGAGCCGACATCGCGGGGCTGCCGGATCGCGATCGCGCGCCCGGTGTCGCGCCGTTTCTGCGCGGCGTGCGACCGCTCGGCTACAAGGGCCGCGCGTGGGAGGTCGCGCAAAAAACGAGCGGTGAAACGCCCGCGGAATTCAACGCGCTGCTGCTCGCGGATCTGATGAGCGGGCAGAACGCGGTGGTGCTGACGCCGGATCGTGCGACACGCGCGGGACTCGATCCGGACCAGGCGCATGACGGCGAAGCAGGCGCGGACGGGGTGTCGCTCGCGGGAGTCGAAGATGTTTCGACGGCGCTGCAGGGCGTCGATCTCGCGGCGGTCCCGGTGCACGTGGACGCAGGCGCGTGTGCGACGCCGGTGGCGGCGCTCTATCTGGAGAGCGCGCGGCGACGTGGCAAAGGCTGGGCGGCGCTCACGGGCAGCCTGACGGCCGATCCGATCGCGGTCTGGGCGGAGAGCGGCACGCTGCCAGCGACGCTCGAAACGTTGTATGGCGAATTGGCCGGATGGACGGGCTGGGCGGAAACGTATTTGCGCGAGCTGCGCACGATCGGCGTCGACGCCGCGCTGTGGGGCGATGCCGGTGCGACCGCGACGCAGGAACTGGCGCTGGCGCTCGCGGCGTCGGCGGAATACCTGCGTGAACTGAAGCGGCGCGGCGTGGCGCCCAAGGTGGCGGCGGCGCGAATGGTGTTTCGTTTTTCGATCGGGCCGCAGTTTTTCATGGAGCTCGCGAAATTCCGCGCGTTTCGCCCGCTCTGGGCGCGGGTCGCGCAGGCGTTTGGCGTCGCGCCGGCGGACGCCGCGCTGGCGGTGGTGCACGCGGAAACGGCGCGCTGGAACAAGACGCTGCTCGATCCGCATGTGAACATGCTGCGCGTGACGACCGAGGCGCTTTCGGCGGTGCTCGGCGGATGCGATGCGCTGCGGGTGGCGCCGTTTGACGAAGTGTCAGGCGCGACGACGGAGTTCTCGCGGCGGATCGCGCGCAACGTGCACACGCTGCTTGCGGAGGAGTTTCACTTCGCCGAGACGACGGATCCGGCGGGCGGATCGTGGTATGTCGAAAAGCTGACCGACGAAGTCGCGCGGGCGGCGTGGACGCAGTTTCAGGAGATCGAAGCGCGCGGCGGGATCGTCGCGACATTGGAATCTGGATACGTGCAGCAGCTCGTCGCCAAGGCGGCGGCGGAGAAGAACGACGCGGTGGCGAAACGCCGGCTCGGGCTGGTGGGAACGAATCTCTTCCCGAATCTCAAGGAGACGCCGTTGGCGATTCGCTCGTCGGAACGGCCGGAACTGCGCGCGGCGCGCGCGATGGACGTGGCAAAGCAGCGCAAGCCGCTGGCTGCGCCCGCGAGGTGCGGAGCGTGGGGGCCGTGGTTTGGCGAACTGCTCGCGGCGGCGCGGGCGGGCGCGACGATCGGCCAACTGGCGAGCTGGACGCTGACGTCGAGTGAGCCGGTGAAGATGATCGTGAACGTGACGCCGCTGCGCGTGGCGGCGGGATTTGAAGCGCTGCGGGCGGCGACGACGGCGTTTGCGGCCCGGACGGGCGCGCGACCACGAGTGTTTCTGGCGAAGATGGGGCCGACGTCGCAGCACAAGGCGCGCGCGGATTTCTCGGCCGGATTTTTCGCGGTCGCCGGATTTGAGGTGGTCGCGAAGCAGAGCTTCACGACGGTCGAGAGCGCCGTGCAGGCGGCGGGGGATTCCGGCGCACGAATCGTGGTGCTGTGCTCGACGGATGAGACGTATCCGGAGCTGGTGCCGGCGTTCGGGGCGGCGTTGAAGACGGCGGCGCCGGATTCGCTGCTGGTGCTTGCGGGGCTGCCTGCGGACGCGGCGACGATCTCGCAATTCCGCGAGAGTGGCGTCGACGAATTCATTCACATCCGCGCCAACGTCCACGACGTCCTGGCGAACCTCTTGAAGCAGATTGGAGTGCTCGCATGAAAGACTCACCCGATTTCACGAAGCTCGCGTATGACGCGTTCACGTTCGACGGCGCCGGCGGCGCGGCGAATGAAAATGGAGCGGCGGTGCAGACGGACGAACGCATTCCGGTGAAGCCGGTGTTCACCGCGAAGGATCTGCCGCCGGTGAACGAACTCGATACGGTGCCGGGACTGGCCCCGTTCACACGCGGACCTTACGCGACGATGTATGTGCAGAAGCCGTGGACCGTGCGGCAGTATGCGGGGTTCTCGACCGCGGAGGAATCGAATGCGTTTTATAAGCGCAACCTCGCGGCGGGACAGGCGGGGTTGTCGGTGGCGTTCGATCTCGCGACGCACCGCGGCTACGACAGCGATCACCCGCGCGTGGTGGGCGACGTCGGCAAGGCAGGCGTGGCGATCGACTCGATCCTCGACATGCAGACGCTGTTCAAGGACATCCCGCTGAACAAGGTGTCGGTGTCGATGACGATGAACGGCGCGGTGCTGCCGGTGATGGCGTTCTATATCTGCGCGGCGCTGGAGCAGGGGGCGAAGCTCGAGGAACTGTCGGGCACGATCCAGAATGACATCCTGAAGGAGTTCATGGTGCGGAACACCTACATCTATCCGCCGAGTCCCTCGATGAAGATCATCGCGGACATCTTCGCCTACACGTCGAAGAAGATGCCGAAGTTCAACTCGATCTCGATCTCCGGCTATCACATGCAGGAGGCGGGAGCGACGGCGGACCTGGAACTCGCTTACACACTCGCGGACGGGCTCGAATATCTGCGGACGGGAGTGAAGGCGGGGCTCGACATCGACGCGTTTGCGCCCCGGCTCTCGTTCTTCTGGGCGATCGGAAAGAACTTCTTCATGGAAGTCGCGAAGATGCGCGCCGCCCGGACGCTGTGGTCGGAAATCGTCGGTCAGTTCAATCCGAAGAATCCGAAATCGCGCGCGCTGCGCACCCACTCGCAGACCTCGGGCTGGTCGCTGACCGAGCAGGATCCCTTCAACAATGTCGCCCGCACATGCCTCGAGGCACTCGCCGCGGCGACGGGACACACGCAGTCGTTGCACACGAATGCGCTCGACGAAGCGATCGCGCTGCCGACGGATTTCTCGGCGCGCATCGCCCGCAACACGCAGCTGCACCTGCAGCAGGAGACGGGCATTTGCAACGTCGTCGACCCATGGGGCGGCAGTTACTACGTCGAGTATCTGACGCACGAGCTGATCGCGAAGGCGCGCGAGCACCTGGCGGAAGTCGAGAAGCTTGGCGGCATGACGAAGGCGATCGAGGCGGGCATTCCGAAACTCCGCATCGAGGAAGCCGCGGCGCGTCGTCAGGCGAAGATCGATTCCGGCAAGGAAACGATCGTGGGGTTGAACAAATACCGGCTCGAGAAGGAGACGGCGCTGGACATCCTTGAAGTCGACAACACGGCGGTGCGCGAGGCGCAGATCAAGCGGTTGAAGGAGCTCCGCGCGACGCGCGACGAAGGAAATTGCCGGGAAGCGTTGAAGGCGCTGACGAACGCGGCGAAGACGGGCGAGGGCAATCTGCTCGAGCTGGCCGTATCCGCGGCGCAAGCACGCGCGACGCTGGGTGAAATTTCCGACGCGCTCGAGGTGGTGTTTGGCCGCTATCAGGCGCAGATCCGCTCGATCTCGGGCGTGTATCGGCAGGAATTCGGCGAGGACAAAGCCATGCAGAAGATCAAGGAGAAGATCGCGCAGTTCGAGGCGCGCGAAGGACGCCGGCCGCGCGTGTTGATCGCGAAGCTCGGCCAGGACGGTCACGACCGCGGCGCGAAAGTCGTGGCGACGGCGATGGCGGATCTCGGGTTCGACATCGACATCGGGCCGCTCTTCCAGACGCCGGAAGAGGCGGCGCGGCAGGCGGTGGAGAACGACGTGCACGCGGTCGCGATGAGTTCGCTCGCGGCGGGGCACAAGACGCTGCTGCCGCAGTTGCGCGACGAGCTGCGCAAGCTCGGACGCGAGGACATCGTGTTGATCTGCGGCGGCGTGATTCCGGCGCAGGACTACGATTTCCTGCTGGCGAACGGTGCGAGTGCGATCTTCGGGCCGGGCACGGTGATTCCGCAGTCGGCGGCGAAGATCTTGGATCTGCTGCTGGAAAGGTTGGAGGACTAGACGGAACCGTTGGTGAGCCGGTGGGAAAACGGACGCTTTGGAGAGGCGTCCCTACCGGTGATCCGACACTCTATCGATGGCGACTGCGAACAGCTCTCTCGAAAACACGGGCGCACCCGCGCTGCATCACGGGTGTCCGCAGCCGCGGCCGGAGTGGGTGCCGGAGGATGCGGGGCCGGCGTTTGCGACGTGGGTGTTGCAAGGGGCGCGACCGTCGGGATTGGTGCCGCAGGGAAGGCCGCGCGTGCGGCGAAAGGTGTTGTCGTTGGACGACTACGTCTTCGGCGTGCTTGGCGGGGACCCGATGGTGGTGGCGCGCGCGATCACGCTGGTGGAGAGCAATGCGCCGGCGCATCAGGCGATGGCGCAGCAGATGTTGGAGAAATTAATGCCGCATACGGGCGCGGCGAAACGGGTGGGCATCACGGGAATTCCGGGCGCGGGGAAGAGCACGTTCATCGAGGCGTTTGGATGTCATTTGATTGAGGAAGGTCATCGCGTGGCGGTGTTGGCGATCGATCCGTCGAGCACGGTTTCGGGCGGGAGCATCCTGGCGGACAAGATTCGGATGGAGAAATTGAGCCGGACGCAGGGGGCGTTCATTCGGCCGTCGCCGTCGGGCGGGTCGCTGGGCGGCGTGGCGCGGAAGACGCGTGAGGCGATGCTGGTGTGCGAGGCGGCGGGCTACGACGTGATCATCGTGGAGACGGTGGGCGTCGGGCAGAACGAAGTGTCGGTGCGATCGATGGTGGATTTTTTTCTGGTGCTGATGATCGCCGGTGCGGGCGACGAGATGCAGGGCATCAAGAAAGGCGTGATCGAGCTGGCGGACACGCTGGTGATCAACAAGGCGGATGGGGACAACATCGCGCGGGCGACGGCGGCGCAGGCGGAGATGCGGCGGGTGTTGCACTACTTGCATCCGGCGACCGCGGGGTGGAGCACGCCGGCGCTGTTGGCGTCGGCGTTGACGGGCAAGGGGATCGACGAGGTCTGGCGCGTGACGGAGGAGTATTTTCAAGACGGCGCTCGCGAGCGGAGAGCTGGAGCGGCGGCGGCGGACGCAGGCGGTGGAGTGGATGCACGCGTTGATCGCGGAGAGCCTGCGGGCGAAGTTTTACGCGGCGCCGGAGGTGAAGGCGCGTATCAGCGCGATGGAGACGGCGGTGGCGAAAGGAAAGAAACCACCGATGGCGGCGGCGATGGAAATGTTGAAAGTGGCGGGGCTGGATTGAGCTGGCGCGGGCGCAGGTGGGTTTAGTTTTCGGCGCGGAACTGATTTTCGGTTCGTCATTCGGGCGGAAACGCGTCCATTCGCGGACGATCATGTCACCTTCGACCGAACTGCTTGCCCGAATCGAAGCGGCCAAACGCGCGGTGCTCGCGCAAACGGACTTGCTGCATCGCGAGTTCGGACGCGCGAAAAGCATGTGGAAAGCGGATGGCACGCGCGTGACGCCGGTGGACATCGCGATCTCGGACGGGATCGTGAAGGAGCTCGGCGCGCAGTTTCCGGACGACGATTATTTCAGCGAGGAACTGACGCATGCGGACGCGCCGATTCCGTTGCGCGGACGTTTCACGTGGGTGCTCGATCCGATCGACGGCACGAACAATTTCGCGATGGGAATCGCGCATTGCGCGATTTCGCTGGGATTGCTCGAAAACGGGCGGCCGGCGTATGGCGTGGTTTACGATCTGGCGCGGCGTTCGCTGATTCACGGCGGGCCGGGGTTGGGACTGTGGGATGGCGAGCGGCCGGCGGAGGTGCAGCGGGGCGAACCGGATGGGCAGATGCTGCTGGGGTTTCACAGCCCGCACGACAAGAGCTTCGCGGCGCATGCGGCGGTGCTGGTGGAAAATTTCAAGATTCGCGGACTCGGCAGCAGCACGTTGCACTTGGCGTATGTGGCGGTGGGCATCCTCGGCGGAACGGTGGACCACAACGTGAAGATCTGGGACATCGCGGCGGCGGTGCCGTTGTGTCTGGCGGGAGGCGGTCAGGTGGAGTTTTTGAGCACGGAGCAGTTTCCGATGCGGGAATTCGATCTGAAGATGCGCCGGATCTTTTACGTCGCGGGGAATGCGGCGGTGTGCGCGCGGGTGCGCGAGTTGTTGAAGGTGTGACGGAGCGATGGCGGCGCCGGCGGAGCGGCGCCGTCAATGACGTCAAACCTGATACTCCTGCAACGGGACGGGATCGATGACGCGTGTGGAGGGGGCTTGCGCGGCGAGCGAAGCGGCGAACCAGGCGCGGGCCGGGGGATCGCCGTGGGTGAGGACGATGCTGCGGGCTTCGGTCTGCGCGGCGAATTCGAGCAGTTCCTCGCGGTCGGCGTGACCGCTGAGCTCGAAGCGTTCGACGTGGGCCTTAACCTTGGATTTCACGTGGGACGCGGCGAAGAGGAAGTCGTCGCCGGGCTTGGAGGCGAGCAGCTGGCCGCCGGGCGTATCCGGATCGCAATACCCGACGAAGCCGATGGTGTTGCGCGCGTGACCGAGCAGGCCCGAGGCGATGATGTAGCTCGGGGTGCGTTCGACCATCATGCCGGAGCTGACGATGTAGAGCGCGTTTTGCTGCGGATCCTCGCCGGCGACGAGCTTGCGCGGGGTGGGCTTGATGCGGAGATCCTTGATGATGCTGCGGTTGAACTGGAGCGATTTGGTCTTGCGCGTGATTTCGTCGAAATAGTCGGCGAGGTCCATGCCGAGGCCGGACGCGTAGACGGGGCAGTCGACCATGCGGCCGAATTTCTTGGCGTCGTGGATGATCGCGAGAATCTCCTGCATGCGACCGAGCGCGAAGACGGGAAGGAGGAACGAGCCGCCGCGCTGGATGGTGGCGTTGATCGAATCGATGAGGCGGGCGACTTCGTTGACGCGTTCCTTGCCGGCGGGGCGCTCCGTGGTGCCGCGGGTGGTTTCGAGGATGACGGTGTCGAAGTGACCGGCGGGGAATTTCGCGCCGGTGAGCGTGCGCTGGTTTTCGAAGAGCACGTCGCCGGTGAAGAAGATCGAGCGGTGCTTGTGGCGGATTTCGACGCCGGCGGCGCCGGCGACGTGGCCGGCGTGATGAAAGGTGATTTCAATTTCGTCGCGCGCGCCGCGGAAGCGTTTGACGTGGCCGACGGGCAAGCCGGTGAGACGTGGGGCGCAGCGGTCGATGTCCTCGTGCGTGAAGAGCGGGTAGTCGGGGATGTTGTCCTCCTCGCGCTGGCGCAGCATGACGTTGGCGGAGTTGTGCAGCATGCGTTCGATGAGCATGCGGCTGCCCTGGGTCATGATCACGGGGGTGTTGGGATGTTCGCGCATCACCACGGGCAGGCTGCCGATGTGATCGAGGTGGCAGTGGGTGATGATGATGAGATCGAGTTCGACGCCGCGCAGTGGGGAAAGATCGGGAGTGGCGGCGCGGCCGACCTGCTTCGGATGCAGGCCGCAATCGACGAGGAGGCGGAGGTCGCCGATTTGGACGAAAAGGGAATTCGCGCCGATGCCGCCGTCGCGATTCAGGTCAATAAGCTTCATGAATCGCGCAGACAGAGCACGAGAATGCGGGTGAGAACGAGATGATTTTCAACCGCGGGGAATGTGCATCTCGAAGGGAGGAAGACGCACGTGGATTTTCTGACCGGTTTCGTCGACGCCGTGGAAGCAGCCGTAGGCCGTGGCGTCGGTGCCGGTGACGTGATAGCTGTTGTAGGAGAACTGTTCGCCGGGCGAGAGGCGGGGCGTTTCGCCGACGATCTTGTCGCCCTCGACGACGAGCTGGCTGCCGTCGGTGTGCACGACGACCCATTTTCGGCCGAGCAGCGTGACGACGCGCTCGGAGGCGTTTTGGATCGTGATGAAGTAGACGAAGGCGTGCGGTTTGTCGGCGGGCAACGACGGCCCGCCATGGTGATAGGCGAGCTTGTCGAGACGAGCCGTGAGGCCGGGAACTTCGCTGGAGGCGAATGACACGCGCCTAACAGATGAGGGATTCGGCGCCCGGCAAGTGAGGAAAAAAGGCGGAGGGCCTGGAAAATCGAATGACGCGATGGCGTGGTTATCGGCTTGATGCGCGCTGGGGCGCTACGCACAAACTCGCTGCCTATGGCCAAACTCGCGCTCCTTTCGGTCAGCGACAAACGGGGACTCGTGGACTTCGCCGCGGCGCTCGTGCAACAGCACGGCTACACGCTGCTGTCGACGGGCGGAACGGCGAAACTGCTGGCGGAAAAAGGCCTGCCGGTGACAGAGGTGAGTCAGCACACGGGTTTCCCGGAGATCATGGAAGGGCGGGTGAAGACCTTGCATCCGAAAATTCATGGCGGATTGCTGTGTCGGCGCGACAAGGAGGAGCACCTCGCGCAGGCGGCGCGCAACGAGATTGCGTTGATCGATCTCGTGGTGGTGAACCTGTATCCGTTCGAGGAGACGGTCGCGAAACCGAACGTGAGCTTCGAGGAGGCGATCGAGAACATCGACATCGGCGGGCCGTCGATGCTGCGCAGCGCGGCGAAGAACCATGCGAGCGTGACGGTGGTGTGCGATCCGGCCGACTACGACGCGGTGCTGACGGCGCTGGCGAACGAAGGCAGCGCGCCGGAGACGCTGGCGGAGTTGCGGCGGAAGCTGGCGTTGAAAGTGTTTCAACGGACGGGGAGCTACGACACGGCGATCGCGCGGTATCTGGAGTCGCAGGCAGCGGAGCCGGACCTGGAGGCGTTGAGCGGATTTCCGGCGACGCTGACGATGAGTTGGAAAAAGGCGCAGGCGCTGCGCTACGGCGAGAATCCGCATCAGCAGGCGGCACTCTACGGGACGTTTCACGAGCATTTCGAGCAGCTGCAAGGGAAGGAGCTCAGCTATAACAACATTCTGGATATCACGTCGGCGACGTATCTGATCGGCGAATTCGAGCGGCCGACGGTGGCGATCCTGAAGCACACGAATCCCTGCGGTGCCGCCAGCGCCGATACGCTGGAGGAAGCGTGGGAGAAGGCCTTTGCGACGGACCGGCAGGCGCCGTTCGGCGGGATCATCATCGTGAATCAGACGCTCGGCGGCGCGCTGGCCAAGACGATCGCGGAAATTTTCACGGAGGTGATCATCGCGCCGCGATTCAGCGACGAAGCGCTGGCGATTTTCTCGAAGAAGAAAAATCTGCGGTTGATGATCGCGAAAGGCGGGATCGGCGCGGAGGCCTTGCGTGAAGTGCGGTCGGTCGTCGGCGGCGTGCTCGTGCAGGATCGCGACCGGACGCTGGGGAATGTGCGCGAGTTCAAGGTGGTGACGAAGCGCGAGCCGACGGCGGAGGAGTGGGCCGGAATGATGTTTGGCTGGAAAGTCGCGAAGCACGTGAAGTCGAACGCGATCGTGTATTGTCGCGGCGAGCAGACGCTCGGCGTGGGCGCGGGCCAGATGGCGCGCGTGGACAGTTCGCGCATCGCGGTGTGGAAGGCGGGCGAGGCCAAGCTGGATTTGAAAGGCAGCGTGGTCGCGAGCGAGGCGCTGTTTCCGTTTGCGGATGGTTTGATCGCGGCGGCGGACGCGGGGGCGACGGCGGCGATTCAGCCGGGCGGATCGGTGCGCGATGCGGAAGTGATCGCGGCCGCGGACGAACGCGGAATGGCGATGGTGTTCACGGGCGTGCGGCATTTTAAGCACTGAGACTGAGCGGCCGCGCGGCGCGACGGCGCCCTGCGTTTGCGCGCAGGGCCGCGGGGCGCGAAGGCGGGTGCGTTGCGGGTTGAACAAATCAGGGATGTGCCGATTCGGCGGCGGCTTGCGTGAGGCCGCGAGCTGAGTAAGGAATGCGCGCATGAAACGAACGATGCGTGCGTTGCTGGCGGGAGCGGTGTTGTGGCTGGCGGGATGTTACACGGTGCCGGAGACGGGGCGGCAGGCGCTGATCCTGCCGATCTTCGACGACGTGCAGATGGGCACGCAGGCGTTTGCGGAGATTCGCGCGCAAGAAAAAGTGTCGAACGACGCGGCGGCGAACGCGCGCGTGCGGCGGGTGGGCGAGCGGATCGCGCAAGCGGTGGGCGATCGCATGCCGAATGCGCAGTGGGAGTTTGTGGTGTTCGACGCGCCGCAGACGGTGAACGCGTTTGCGCTGCCGGGCGGAAAGGTGGGGGTTTACACGGGGCTGCTGAATCTCGCGGAGACGGATGACGAGCTGGCGTTTGTGATGGGGCACGAAATCGCGCACGTGACGAGCCGGCACAGCGCGCAACGCGCGACGGCGATGGTCGGCGCGACGGTGGGCGCGCTGGCGACGGAGCTGTTGACGCGCAACAGCGAGCATCGCGACCTGATCCTGGCGGCGTATGGGATCGGGGCGGCGGGCGGCACGCTGGCGTATTCGCGTTCGCACGAAAGCGAGGCGGATTACATCGGGCTGCGTTTCACGTCGTATGCGGGTTACGATCCGCGCGCGTCGGTGACATTTTGGCGAAAGATGGCGGCGCAGGGCGGAGGCGGGAAGATGCCGGAGTTGTTGTCGACGCATCCGTCGGACGAGCGGCGCATCGCGAACTTGCAGGCGCAGATCCCGGAGGTGCTGCCGATCTACGAGGCGAATCGGGGAAAGTATTGAGGGTGAGTCGAAGAGTTTTGCGATTGGCGGAAGCGCGGGAGCGGCGCAGGGTGGCGGCATGTTCGATCCTGTTGAAAAGCTGAAGGAGTTCATTCGCCACCAGAGCGTTTCCGCCGACTCGAAGTTCAGGGACGGGATGCGCGGCGCGCAGGAGTTCGTCGCGAGTCTGCTCACCTCGATGGGCTTCAAGGTGGAAGTGGTGAAGACGGAGCTGCATCCGATCGTGTTCGCGCAGCGCGGCGGGAATCCGGAGTGGCCGCACGTGGTGATTTATGGGCACTACGATGTGCAGCCGGCGGATCCGTTGGAATTGTGGAAGACGCCGGCGTTCGAGCCGACGATCATCGGCAACCGGATTTACGGACGGGGTGCGGCGGACAACAAAGGGCCGCTGATGGCGAACATCGCGGCGGTGGCGTCGCTGCTGGAGGAGCAGCCGGATCTGCCGTTGCGGATCACGTTCCTGATCGAAGGCGAGGAGGAGATGGGGAGCCCGAGTTTTGCGAAGTTCCTGGAGTCGCATCAGGACCGGCTGAAGGAGGCGGATTTCGTTTACCTGTCGGACACGGTGCTGCCATCGGCGGATCGCGTGGTGATCACGACGGGGCTGCGCGGACTGGCGTTGTTCGACGTGCACGTGACGGGGGCGAAGGGCGATCTGCACTCGGGGCTGCACGGCGGTGTGTTGAGAAATCCGATACAGGCGCTCGCGGAGATTCTCGCGACGCTGCATACCCCGGACGGGCGGGTGAACGTGCCCGGGTTTTATGACGACGTGCTCGACGTGCATCCATGGGAGCGCGAGGAGTTGAAGAAGCTCGGGGCGGACGAGAAGGCGTATAAGGAGTTTCTCGGCATCGACGCGTTCTATACGCCGCCGGGATTTTCGCCGTTCGAGTCGCTGCGGTTCCAACCGACGCTCGAGATCAACGGAATCGGCGGCGGCTATCAGGGCGAGGGAACGAAGACGGTGATTCCGAGCAAGGCCTTCGCGAAGATCAGCTGCCGGCTGGTGCCGAATCAGCAGCCGGACAAGATCAAGCAGCTGGTGATCGACACGATTCGGAAGCGGACGCCGAGCGGGGTGAAGGTGGAGTTCGTGGACCAGCACAAGGGCGATCCCTACGTGGTCGTGCCGCCGGGAAAATCGAACACGCCGAAAGATCAATCGCCGGTGCTCGCGCGGGCGTTTCGCGCGACGGAGAGCGCGGTGACGGAAGTGTGGGGCAATCCGCCGTTGTATCTTCGCGAAGGCGGCAGTGTGCCGATCATCGCGGACATCAAGCGCGTGACGGGGCTCGATTCGATCTTATTCGGGTTGTTCCTGCCCGAGGACAACCTCCATGCGCCGAACGAGAGCTTCAACCTCGACATCATGAAGCGAGGCACGGCGACGACGAAGCGGGTGCTCGCGGAGCTGGCAAAGCGCTAAAACTGCATAGCTCCGGCCAAGAAAAAAGCCCCGGCGTGGCCGGGGCTTCAATGCCAGTCGCGCGCGCAGGGCGCGAAAATCAATTCTTCAGGATGACGATTTCGACGCGGCGGTCGCGAGACATCGTGGCGTCGTCGCCGTTTTGGGCGGCTTCGAGGCTGCCCTTTGAAACGGTTTCGATTTTGTCGGCGGAGGTGAGTGTCGCGAGGTAGCGTTTCGCGGCGTTCGCACGTCGGTCGCCGAGGCCGAGGTTGTATTCGGCGGTGCCGCGCCAGTCGCAATGGCCTTCGAGGAGGATGCGATGTTCGGGATGTTCCGAGAGATAACGAGCGGCTTCCTGGAGCTTGGGGCGTTCGGAAGGTTTGATCGCGGACTGATCGAAATCGAAATACACCGGCTGGAGGAGGCCGCGGATGCTGTTTTCGTCCTCGATGACGCCCGGGCCGCGGGACTCGAGGCCGCTCATCGGATCGGCGGTGAGGCCGATATCCTGGGTCATGAGCTGACTGCTCCCGCCGCCGGGTTGTTGGCCGAGCACCGTGGCGCTGGGGTCGGGGCGCTTGGGTTTTTTGGTGCAGCCCGCAAAGAGGAAGGCGGCGCTGGCGAGAACGAGAAAAAGCTTCTTCGAGGCGATATTCATGGAGGAGCGGGTAGTCCGGGCGGGACTAATTGGGCAAAGCCTCTGGACCGGCAAGGCTTTTACAGCGATTTCTTGGGCTCGATGAGGCCGACCTCCAACGCGTAGCGTGTGAGGCTCGCGACGTCATGAAGGTTGAGCTTGCGCATGAGATTCGTGCGGTGGTTGTCGACCGTCTTGATGCTGATGCCGAGCTTCGCGGCGATTTCCTTGGTGCTGTGGCTCTCGGCGACGAGTTGGAGGATCTCGCGTTCGCGATCGGTGAGGAAATCGGACGTGTTGCTGGCGGAGGGATTGGCGACGACGTTGCGCAAAAGGGCGGCGACCGCGGGGCCGAAATAGGTGCCGCCGTTGGCGACCGTTTCGAGGCCCTTCTTGAACTCGAAGAGGCCGGCGGTTTTTTCGACGAAACCGTGCGCGCCGGACTCGAGCATTTCGCGAATCAGCACGGGATTCTCGTGTCCGGAAAACACGAGCACGCGCATGTCGGGAAGTTTTTTGCTGATACGGCGGAGGAGATCGACGCCGTTGAGGCCGGGCAGTTTGGCGTCGAGCACGAGGAGGTCGGGCTTGACGTCGAGACAGAGGGCGAGGGCGCTTTGGCCGTCACCGCTTTCGCCCACCAGCTGATAGTTCGCATCGAGTCGGAGGATCTCGACGAGCATCTCCCGGATTGCGGTCTGATCTTCGACGATGACGAGACGTTTCATGGATGGGGCGAAGGCCCTAAAATGGGGAAGACGAAACTGGTGTAAATGGTGGGTTGGCTGGGATTCGAACCCAGAACCAACGACTTAAAAGGACGCTGCTCTACCGTTGAGCTACCAACCCTCGCTGATGGAACAAGCAAAATGGGTTTTCGCTTCCAGTGAAGGCAAGCAGTTTTTGCCGCAAATCGGGCCAGGCGGTTGACCGCGGGGCGGTCCCGGCATAAGGAAACCCACTCAGCGAAAATCGTGGGAACAATCCAGACATATACCCATCAGACCGAGGAAGAACGTATGTCTTCCAAAGCGCAGGAAGTTGCCCTCGATCGTATGTTAGTGGACCGGTTCAAGGCGGGGGACAACGCCGCCTTCGACGAGATGGTCACCCGTTACTGGGATCGCATCTATTCCATGGTGAACCAGCTGCTGCGAAATTCGCAGGATGCCGAAGAGGTCACGCAGGACGCGTTCATCCGCGCACATCGCGGTCTGACTCATTTCCGCGGAGATTCCGCATTTTCGACGTGGCTCTACCAGATCGCCACGAATCTCGCGCGCAATCGGTATTGGTATTGGTGGCGGCGCAAGCGCGACCAATCCGTCTCGATCGACGCGCCGGTCAGCAACGACAACGCCACGACTCTCGCCGAAGTCATCCCGGCGGAAGTCGAAACACCGGATGACATCGCCGTAACCCAGGAATTCGTTTCACGCATCGGGCGGGGAATGGAAAAGCTCAGCGCCAAGCACCGGGAGATCCTGATCCTCCGCAACGTGAAGAACCTTTCCTACGAGGAAATCGCCGACATCCTGAAAATCTCCGTCGGCACGGTGAAGAGCCGTATCGCGCGAGCTCGCGAGAGCCTGCGCAGCAGATTGGGGGAAGATTTCAAATGAAAGACTCCAAGTTCATCGAGCTGCTGAATCTCTACGTAGATCATCAGATCAGCGCGTCCGACGCCGCTCAGCTCGAAGCCGAAATCCAGCGGAATCCGGAACGCCGGAAGATCTACCGCGAGTATTGCCAGATGCAGAAAGCCTGCGCGATCCTCGCGGAGAGCTTTCGTCCGCAGACCCAAACAGTGGGTGGCAAGGTGGTGGAGTTTCCCCGCCGTCGCCCGTCTTGGAGCGTGGCGACCTACGTCATGGGAGCGATGGCTGCGGCCGCTTGTGTGGCTGTCGTGGTCGTGAATCGCGTGCCATCCAACGGCTCCGCGGAGCAGCCGGAAACGGCGATTGTCGCGAGCGCGACGGAAGAAGTCGCCGCACCGGCGGAAAGGCCGACGGAACCCGCGCCCGCGCCGACGCGACCGGCGCTTCAACCTGTGTTCGCCGGCTTGGTTCGCGACAATGCCGCGCCCGCCGCGACGACGGAAAGCGTGTCGCTCGACTGGATGAACCAGGTGAAACTGGAGCCGGTGGCGATCGAAAATCTCTGGTTCGAAACGCGTCCGACGCTGCATGACGAACACATGATGTTGCGCGACGGATTGCGTCCCGTGCAGCGGGAGGACGAAGTGCTCCCGGTGGCGTGGCGGTTTCAGCGCTAAAACGACAACCCGCTCGCACACGAACCCGTGCGAGCGTGCAGCGTGACGGTCGTTATTGACTGAGCGCTCGTTTGACGAGCGCTTCGGTGGTGGCGTCGGCGCCGAGCGCGAGTTTCGCCCGTCGCACGCTTTGATCGGCGTCGGCGGCTTTGTAACCGAGTGCAATGAGCGCTGCGACGGCGTCGCGGTGAGCGCTGCCGGCATCCGCCTCGCCGGAAGGCGTGGCGATCGACGACGGCGTTTCGGAAGAGCCGACTTTTGCGCGGAGTTCGACGATCAGGCGCTCGGCGGTTTTTTTGCCGATGCCGGGGCATTTCGCGAGCGTGCCGACGTCGCCCATGCGAATCGCGCTCTGCAACATCGGCAGCGACAAGCGGCTCATGATGCTCAGCGCGACTTTCGGGCCGACGCCCGTGACGTGCTCGATCATGAGGCGGAAGAAATCGCGGTCCGCGGGATCGGCGAAGCCGTAGAGCGTCTGCGAATCTTCGCGATAGATGACGTGCGTGTGGAGTTTCACCGTCGCGCCCGGCGCCGGCAGCTTCTCGGACGTCGTGACCGGAATGTTCACCTCGTAGCCGAAACCGTTCAGCTCGACGATGGCGTGCAACGGAGTCGCGGACGTGAGCGTGCCTTGAATCGAGGTGATCATCGCGGAGCGCGAGCAGGGGAGGGGCTATTTCAGCCCGAGCACGTCCTGCATGTCGTAAACGCCCGCGGGCTGCCCGACCACCCACTGCGCCGCGCGAAGCGCGCCGCGCGCGAAGATCGCGCGATCACTGGCCTTGTGAGTGAGTTCGAGACGCTCGCCCAACGCGGCGAACATCACGGTGTGGTCGCCGACGACATCGCCGCCGCGCAACGCGTGAATGCCGACCTCGGTCGGCTGCCGTTCGCCGGTGATGCCTTGGCGGCCATGGCGAAGCGCGTCGGCGGTGAGTTGGCGTTCCTCGAGGATGATTTCCAGCAGACGCGCGGCGGTGCCGCTGGGGGCGTCTTTCTTGAAGCGGTGGTGCATCTCGATCACCTCGGCATCGTAGTCGGAACCGAGCACGCTCGCGGCCCGGCGGGTGAGCGCGAAGAGCAGATTGACGCCGACGGAATAATTCCCGGCCCAGACGCAGGGCACGTTGGCGGCGAGTTTCTGCAGTTTTTCCTTTTGCCCGGACGAATGTCCGGTCGTGCCGATGACGAGCGGTTTTTTCCGTTCGACGGCGAGCGAGATGATTTCCTCCGTCGCCTGATGCGCGCTGAAATCCACGACCACGTCGGAGGCGTCCATGCCCGGGCGCGGATCTTCGCCGGCGTCGATCGCCGACGCGACCTCGAGTCCCAACTCGCGCGCCGCGGCCGCCAGCGCCTGGCCCATCCGCCCGCGTGAACCCATAATCTGAATACGCAGCGGCATGGCTCAGCGAAGCTTGGCGAGCGTTTGTTCGAGCACCTTGAGGTTCGGACCGCTCATGTCGCACAGCGGCGGACGGACCTCGGCGGAACCGATCACGCCGGCGCGCGCGAGGGCGACTTTGACCGGCACCGGATTCGGCTCGATGAACAGCGTTTTGAAAATTGGATACATCTTGCGATGGATCTTCGCCGCCTTGGCGAAGTCGTTCGCGGCGGCGGCACGCACCAACTGGCCGACTTCGCGCACGAAGAGGTTGGACGCGACGCTGATCACGCCCTCGGCGCCGACGGCCATGAAGGGCAGGGTGAGCGAGTCGTCGCCGCTGAGGACCGTGATGTCCGAGCCGAGCGCCTGCTTGAGTTGATCGACGCGATCGACGCTGCCGCCCGCCTCTTTGATCCAGCGCACGTGCTTGTAGCGGGCGACCAGCCGTTCGACGACGGGCACGCCGATTTCGATGCCGCAGCGTCCAGGAATTGAATACAGAATGATCGGGCGATCGGTCGCGTCGGCGACGGCGCAGTAGTGACGGAAAAGGCCTTCCTGGCTCGGCTTGTTGTAGTAGGGCGCGACGACCAGCATCGCGTTGGCACCGGCGGCGTGCGCGAGGCGGGTCAGCTCGGCGGCTTCGTGGGTGGAGTTGGAACCGGTGCCCGCGATGACGGGCACGCGACCGCGCGCGGCGCCGATCGTCGCGCGAATTACCTCCATGTGTTCCTCGTGACTCAGCGTCGGCGACTCGCCGGTGGTGCCGACGGGCACGATGCCGTTGATGCCGCCTTTGATTTGATAGGCGACGAGTTTGGCCAAGTCATCGTAAGCGATGTCGCCTTGGCGGAAAGGCGTGACGAGAGCGGTGATCGTGCCGGTGAGCGGGCGAAGTTTCATGAACGCGGGCAAAGGAGCCTTGCTGAAAAAAGCAGGGCGATTTAGGGAATCCGCAACGCTTTTTTCCCATGCCAGCCGTCACACCGCACACCGAAATCATCAACGACTTGCTCAAGCTTGCGGTGGAAAGCGGTGTCAGCGACGTGATCATCAAATCCAACAAACCGGGCTACGTGCGACTTGCGGGAAAGCTCAAGCCGGTGGAGATGGATCCGATCACGTGCCCCGAGGCGCAGGCTTGGGTCGACGAGCATGTGCCGGCGATTTTTCGACAGAAATGGGAGGATGTGGGCCAGATCGATTTTGCGTATGCGGTCGATGGGATCGGGCGGTTTCGCGTGAACGCGTTCCATCAACGCGGGCTCGTGAGCATCGTGCTGCGGCATATCAAAAGCACCGTGCCGACCTTCGACCAGTTGGGACTCGGCCAGACCGCCGATGCGCTGGTGAAGCTCGCGCAGGCGAAGGACGGCATCCTGCTCGTGTGCGGTGCCACCGGCTCGGGCAAGAGCTCGACGATGGCCGCGATGTTGAACTGGGTGAATCAGAACTTGGACAAGCACATCGTCACGATCGAGGACCCGATCGAATACACGTTCATCGACGACAAATCGCTCTTTCAGCAACGCGAGATCGGGCTCGACGTGCCGAGCTTCGAATTGGCCATCAAGGCGGTGCTCCGTCAAAATCCGGACATCATCCTGATCGGCGAAATGCGTGATCGCGAAACGTTCGAGACGGCGATCTCGGCGGCCGAGACGGGGCACCTCGTGTTTTCGACGATGCACGCGGCGACGGTGGCGCAATCGCTGACGCGGCTGTTCGAGTTTTTTCCGCCGGAAGAGCAGATCCAGGCGCGACGCGCGATCGCGGGGTCGTTGCGCGGCTTCATTTGTCAGAAGCTGATCCCGACGCTCGAAGGCAACGGCCGGGTGCCGGCCAACGAAATCCTCACGGCGGACGCCGTCGTGAAAAACCTGATACTCGAGGGGCAGTTCGAAAAGATCCAGGGCATCCTCGACGGCAGCGGCGACTCGAGCAGTTTTTCGTTCAACAAGGATCTCTACCGCCTCATCAAGGCCGGGAAGATCAGCAAGGCCGACGGGTTGCGCTTCTCGCCGAATCCGCAGGCGCTCGACATGAATTTGAAGGGCATCTTCATCAAGACGTGAGGCGGAGGCGGCAGGCTTGGTGGCGGCGGGGACTGGCGGCGCTGGCGCTGGTGAATGGAGTCGCGTTTGCGGCGGAAACTTCGGGCGCGGCGGAGAAGAGCGGGCTGGAATCGGCGCGGCGGGATTACGAAGCGTTGAAGGCGGCGAACGCGCGCGCGCCGGAACAGAAGGTCGCGCCGCACTCCATGCTGCCCGTGCTCGAGGCGGCGCCGCCGATGGCGGAAACTCTTTTGCCGCAACGGAAGAAGAAGCACGGCGATGCGAGCGCGGACGGTCGCGGCGAACGCGAAAAATCGGCGAACTGGCTCCTTGAAGCGATGCGCGATGAAACCGACGACGAGGCGACCGCGGCAGAGAAATCGCTCGAGAAGATGCTCGATCCGAGTCGCGCGGCGGAAGATGACGCGTCGCGGGGCGATTTGGTCGAGACCGCGCGGGCGCTGGAGAAGCAAGCGAGCGCGGCGCGCAAGGCTCGCGAGGAGCGGCGGAGCGCCGTCGAGCGCCAGCGCGAAACGAAGNCCGTGAACCCGCTGAACGAGTTCATGGCGTCGTGGATGACGCCGAAGGACCTCGAGCTTCTCGGCGCGGGGAGCACGGGGTCCGGNACGCCGCGGACGGAGNTTGAGTTGGGAGGGATTTCNGGCNGGCCGGAGTTGAGNGGCGTCGAGGGAACGTCGTCGGGATTCGTGTTCAGCGATCGGTTCGTTGCGCGGGCCGCGCCGGCTCTGCCGAGCGAGGAACGGTCGAATCCGTATCTCGCGAATCTTTCGCCCGGCTCGTTGGATGCGCCTTCCTTGAGACCCAGCGAGGTCGTCGCGCCGTCGTTGCAGCCTGCGCCGGTGGTTTCGGTTGAAACGAGAGAGACCTCCGCACCGCCGCCCGCGCGGACGCCGCTGAGCGAGTCGTTCCGCGGGAAGGACGACGCGAAATATTTCAAACAGCTGAAGCGTTTTTAGGGCTTGGATTCCGACGTTGCGGGCGATTGTCTCGCCGGTTTCCACCATGGCTTTGGCACTTTTATTTGCCGGACAAGGCGCACAAAAAGTCGGAATGGGCCGCTCGCTTTTCGAGCAGTCGGCCGCGGCGCGGGCGGTTTACGAGGAGGCCAACGCGGTGCTCGGCTGGGACTTGGCGCGCGTGAGCTTCGAGGGGCCCGACGCGGAACTCACGCAGACGAAGGTCTGCCAGCCGGCGTTGTTCGTGCATGGCCTGGCGCTGCTGGCGGCGTTGCGGGAGGCGCAGAAGCTGCCGGAGGTGAAGTTTGCGCTGGGATTGAGCCTGGGCGAAATCACCGCCTACACGGCGGCGGGCGTGTTCGACTTTGCGACGGGATTGCGCGTCGTGGCGGAGCGCGGCCGGCTGATGCAGCAGGCGTGTGAGCGCACCACGGGCGGCATGGCGGCGATCATCGGCGAGGAGCGGGCCAAGGTCGCCGAGCTTTGTCGCGATTTCGATATCGAGGCGGCGAATTTCAACGCGCCGGGGCAGATCATTATTTCCGGTGAAAAATCGAAGGTCGAAGCGGCGGTCGCCGCCGCGAAGGATCGCGGGATCAAGCGGGCGATGCCGTTGAATGTCGCGGGCGCGTATCACAGCCGGCTGATGGAGCCCGCGCGCGCGGAGTTCGCGACGTTCCTCGAAGGCGTGACGTTGGCCGCGCCGAAGTTCGCGGTGTTCACCAACACGACGGGCCAGGCGATTTCGGAGCCCGCGGCGATCAAGGCCGCGCTCGTGAAGCAGGTCGTTTCGTCGGTCTTGTGGGAAGACTGCATGCGCAGCGCGGTCGCCGCGGGCGCGACGGAGTTTTGGGAACTCGGGCCGGGCGGGGTGTTGGCCGGACTCGCCCGTCGCACCGACAAGAGCTGGAGCGTGAAAAGCTTCGCGGAATTTTCCGATGTGACCGCCTGAACGATGTCGGCCGAACTTACCCGAAATTTCTGCATCATCGCGCACGTCGATCACGGCAAGACGACGCTGTCCGACCGTTTGCTCGAGCACACCAACCAGGTCGCGGCGCGCGTGCTCACCGATCAGCATCTCGACTCGATGGACCTCGAGAAGGAGCGCGG
>Ga0065721_10005956_pt1 | contig 31106 bp, 20 predicted proteins | sample Mesricmetagenome_FD_59108 | JGI IMG/M metagenome (GOLD analysis project Ga0065721, IMG submission 59108) | Mesophilic microbial community from rice straw/compost enrichment Sample: eDNA_1 v2 (version 2) | ecosystem: Engineered > Solid waste > Grass > Composting > Bioreactor | place: USA: Davis...
AAACCTGGGAGGCGATGGACCATCTTGAGCAGGCCCTCACGCAAGCCGCGATGGAGGCAGCGGACCAGGCTTCGAAAGATGCCCGAAGCAGTGCTACTGCCGAAGAAATCGCGAATGCATTGAAGACCGCGCATGATCAGATGGGGGCAGAGGAACTGGCAGAAGCAATGAAGCTTCTCGCCAAGGCTGTCAATGAGCTCAGGGACGAAAGCGACCTGATTGATCAGGAACTTTCGGAAGCACTGTCCGAAGCCCTGAAGGAAAAACTTGAGAAAGGTGAACTCACACCGGAGGACCTAGAGGAACTGGCCAAGGCGCTCGGAGAGTGCAAGGGCGGAAAATTGAGCAAGCTTCGTCAACTGGCCAATGCGAAGCTGATTGATCCCTCTGCTTTGAAAGCGTGTGAGGGCGAATGTCAAATTAACCCTGATGCACTGGCAGAGATCCTTGCGAAGTGCGAGGGAGAAAAGTCCGTTGGTATCTGCCTCGCAAGTGGTCCCCGTCCCTCCCGCGGAGGGATTTCGCGCGGGCGAGGAGATGCGGCCATGACGTGGTCAAACGGGACCGACCGTGAGGGGCTGGAATTCAAGGAACAGGCGCTCCCCCCTGGAGCGGTTGCTTCGCTGAAGGAGGCCCAGCTTCAGGCCATCAGCGTTGGGAATCCGGAGTCCGACCAGCCTCGGGGGGATTCCACGGGAGGAGGACTCGACATCTCGACAGCCGGCTCCGGTTCTGCACGAACCCAAATCATTCTTCCAGAACATCGCAAGGCTGTTCAACGGTACTTCTCCCGTCCGGGACGTGACAAACCGAGTCTGCCGTATTGAACTCAGCCGTATTGAACTCTGTTTAATACGGAGATCCGGAACTTCGCATCAATTACACAAGCGATCATTCTTTCCGCTTCATTTGACCATCAGTTCCATGGAGAAGTGTCAGGGGCGAATGATCGCGGAGAATGAGACATGTCGGCAGCCGAGGCTCCAGTTTCCCTTCATGAGCCGCGCAGAAGCGTCATCATCAAATCACAATAATCCAGATCTCTTGGATCTTTTCACATCAATTACAGCGGGACCAATATGACACAACTTTCTCAGGACCCAGATTCCGCGAAAGAGCCTCTTCCCGTCCTGATGTCGCCTGAGGAGTTGTCCCGGGCATCGTCCATGATTCAGCGAGTCCTGAATCAGATGGACAGGACACTGCTAGGACGGTCCCAGCTTCACAAGATGGTGCTGGTCGGCATTCTGAGTCGTGGGCACATTCTTCTGGAAGGTCTGCCGGGAGTGGGGAAAACCGCTCTGATCAAGGCTCTCGGGCAGATCCTGAACCTGCAGTTCAACCGGGTTCAGTTCACGCCGGACCTGATGCCCAGTGACATTCTCGGGACACACATTTTGAGAGAGGTTCCGGGCGGGGGGCGTGAGATGTCGTTCCAGACCGGACCGATCTTCACAAATATTCTCCTTGCGGACGAAATCAACCGGGCCTCTCCCAAAACGCAGTCTGCTTTGCTGGAAGCAATGCAGGAATCGTGTGTAACACTCTTGGGGCAGACACGCGAACTCCCCAAACCATTCTTCGTCCTCGCCAGTCAGAACCCGATTGAGCTGGAAGGGACATATCCGTTGCCGGAAGCTCAGCTGGACCGCTTCCTGTTCAAACTGTCGGTCAGTGACGTCAATGTGGATGTGATGACCGAGATCATTGCAACCCGTCGGCGCGGCCAGCCTCCCGCTCCCGATTCCCCGATCTCTGAAGCCGAACTCCACCAGCTCTTTGATGCCATGGAGCGGATTCACCTTCCACGCCCCGTCTGTCGCTACATTTCCCGTCTCGTCGCTGCGACACATCCACGCAGTCCGGAAGCGACCGATGAAGTCAACTCCTACATAACCTATGGGGCCTCTCCTCGCGCAGCCATTGCCATGGCCGAAGCAGCGCGTGCCCATGCTCTCATTTCCGGACGCCCCAGCGCGGGTTTTGAAGATGTGAAGGCAATTGCGGTGCCGGTTCTGAATCATCGCATGATTCTGAACTATCAGGCCCGTTTCGATCAGGTCAGTACAACGGCCATCATTCAGCAGCTGTTGAATGAACTGGATGTCGCAGGGCTGAACCTCCCTCCTGATATTCAGGTGCAACCTGCCGGTCAGGTGGAGCGCTGAGAGTCCCTTCGTATGGAGTCGCTTCCCATTGGGGAAGTCCAGGTGCATCGGGTCTGTTTTGAGGCAGCAAATGAATCGGTCTGTGATAATGACGTTGGCCGGGGCAGGGGAAGCTGATTTCTCCTCCACGCGATTGTCTGGCTGGGTTTGCCTCCTCCTTTTTCTTCTTTGCACAACATCGGCTGATGCTGCTTTCATGGGGGAACTGGAGATTTCGGTCATGCCCGCTCCTGCTGCGGAAGGGAAGCCCGTTGAAAAATCCGGCGGCTACATCGAACACCGGATTCGCATCCAGAACCGCTCCTCACGCAAGGATTACACTGTCCGGCTGAGTCAATCCTCCGATTTTCAGTCAAGCCCAGGGACGTATCTTCAGAGGAACTCCAGAACGGTTCAGGTGCCTAAAGGGACAACGGTCACTGCATCGCTGTTCCAGCCACTGATCGAAGTTTCTGAAAAAACACTCTCTGTTGAAATCAACGGTGTTTTGCAGGAGGAGCGAATTCCGCTCCAAGCCCCCTTTTCGACTTCATATGGTTACTCTTCGGCACCAAAAGTAGTGACTGCTGTCCTTTGTGGTCGCGCGGTTCCACAGGATTACAAGGATCAGTTGAAAGCCAGCTTCCCCGATACCGTGGGGCTTTGTCGTAGCGAACTCCCGGTATCGGAATGGAGCCCCAACTGGCTGGGGTACACTGCCTACGATGTGGTTTTGCTGACGGATCAGGAAGCCCGTTCCCTTCCTGAAGATGTCCAGTTGGGACTGCAACGCTATGTCGAATCAGGAGGGGTTCTGCATATCATCGGACAGGACACCATCGATGGACTCTCTCGGTCGATCCCGGCCGGAATGCGGGCTGCGTCTCACAAGACTCTGGATGGCACTGTCTCACTGGGCTTCGGGGAAATTCGTCTTCAGGAACTTCCTCTCGACATCAGCACCGTGTTTGAGTTGTGGAACGGGGCCCCGAAAAGGATTGAGTTTCCGGATCAGTCGGTTCGACTCCAAAACGAGACACGAATCCCGGTTCGTGGACTCTCCATTCTGATGATCCTGTTCGCGATTGCGATTGGTCCAGTCAATATCTGGCTGCTATCAAGGAAGGGGAGGAAGATGTGGCTATGGTGGAATGTCCCCCTGATCTCCGTCCTGACATGCCTGACCGTTTTCACGTACTCCCTTCTGGCGGAAGGGGTCCAGGGGCACGGGAAAATGACCGCATTGACCCTTCTGGATGAAAATACTCATCGGGGTACCACATTGGGGTACGCCTCCTTTTACTCTCCACTCAGCGCATCGGATGGCCTTCACTTTTCCTACGACACGGATGTGTTCCTGTTGGATGAGAACGATGATTCCAATGATCCATACCGCTACAGGAGACATCGTCGCGATGGAAGAGCGACACGGATTGACTGGACGAAGGACCAACACTTCACCACCGGATGGATCTTGCCTCGCACCCCGGCAAACTTCGCCCTTCGCAAAAATGAGCCCCGCCGCGAACGGATGATCTTCCGCAAAGGGGATGACGGATCGGTGACCGCGGTCAACGGGTTGGGGATCGACATTGAAACGCTCTGCTACACTGATCCGGAAGGGGTGGTGTATTCCGGAACTCACCTGATGGCTGGTCAGGAAATGGTGCTGGAGAGGCTGGGGAGGGCCCCGGCGGCGGACCTGTCGCTCCGGAAGATCTATGCGGAGGACTGGCCCAAAGGGATCAATCAGATTCGCAACAATCCCCGCAGCACTCTGGGGCGCGGAAGCTATCTTGCAATCACCCGGGGGAGCCCGTTCTTGGAAAATCCCTTCCCCAGTGCCAGGGACGAGGGGAGCTCCGGAATCGTTTTAGGGATCTGCGCCAAGGGGAATGACAATGGACATTAAGATCGAGAACCTGAAACGACACTTCCCCAATGCAAAAGCGGTCGACGGGATTACATTCAGCTTTTCCTCAGGGCACATTTTCGGCTTCGTTGGACCCAATGGGGCCGGGAAAAGCACCACCATGCGGATCATCGCCACGTTGGATGAACCGACCGAGGGCGATGTCACAATCGACGGGCTCTCCGTGACCGAGTATCCCGAAGAGACCCGTAAGCTGGTCGGATACATGCCGGACACACTCCCTGCGCATCGGGACATGACGGTGCATGAATACCTGGACTTCTTTGCCCGTGCCTACGGACTCCGCGGAAAACGCCGGGATGATATGGTGAGCCATGTCGAAGACTTCACCAATCTGAACAAGATTCGAAACAAATTTCTGAAAGACCTGTCCAAAGGAATGAAACAGCGAGTCAGTCTGGCCCGCGCTCTGGTGCACGATCCTCCCATTCTTGTTCTGGATGAACCGGCTGCCGGACTGGACCCGCGCGCACGAATCGAACTCCGCGAGCTTCTGAAGATTCTCGCCGAACAGGGGAAGGCGATCCTCATCAGCTCCCACATCCTGACCGAACTCTCGGAGATCTGTAATGGCGCTGTCATCATTGAGCAGGGACGACTTTTGAAGGCAGGGCATATCGACCAGCTAACGACGTCGGAAGAGGCGATGTGTCGAGTGCTGATCCGTTCCATCGGGTCTGTGGAGGAACTCTATCGGGAAGTCTTGCAGGCTCCCCATGTCAATGAAGTCCGGATTGTGAACCGGCACGTGGAAGCGGAACTCCCCGGAGGAGATGAAGAATGTGAGCAGTTTCTTCAGTTCCTGATTCGGCAGAATCTTCGCATCGTGGAATTCCATCAGCATCAGATGGATCTGGAAGAAGTGTTTATGACGGTCACGCGAGGGCAGGTGCAGTGAGGCGAGGACCAGATGACGGTCCGGACGATGCCGGGTAAGGCGTCAACTTCAGTGAATTGACATGGAATCACGCGAGATGAAATTTTTTCAGCGAATTGCCGATCTGGTAAACGACTACGCGAATCCTGTCATGGTCAAGGAACTGCGTCAGTCAGTTCAAAGCCGGCTGGTGATTCTGCTGCTATTGCTGTTTCTGTTCGGGAATGTCGTCGCAGTCTGTTCCTACCTGACGTTTAATGTGCATTTACAGACGAATCCTCAGGCAGGGAGAGAGCTGTTTCAGGGACTGTTCACCTTGCTGGCGTCCACAACAATCATTTTTGTTCCTGTTTATACCGCTGTCCGGATGACAATGGAGCGGAACAACTCAAACATGGATCTGCTGTTTATCACGACACTCCCTCCGCAGAAAATTGTCCTTGGAAAACTCTGGGCAGCGATTGCGTTGACCTCGCTGATTTATAGTGCCTGTCTTCCATTTCTGACGCTGACCTATCTGCTTCGGGGGATCGACCTCCCGTCGATTTTTTCCGCCCTTGTATGCGCTTTCCTGATCACGACCGTATTGAATATGGGGGCGATTTTTGTCGGAAGCGTTCAGGGGACCGGATTTCTCCGCCTGTTGCTGGCGGCAGCGTTTCTTTACGCCGTAGGACTATCGATTGGAGCCGCCATCGGGACAGGGTACACGATCTCCCGGGTTGGAGTGACATCCATGTTCGGATCCTGGGAAGCGTGGGGGGTGTTCGGGACGATTTTTATTGCCGGATTGGGGGCTTTTTTTCTTGAATTTTTTCTGGCCGTGGCAGCGATGAGTCCGCGCAGCTCGAACCGGATGTTCCCGACTCGTGTTTATCTCACGGTTTGCTGGGGGCTCTCTCTGTTGGTGGCACTCTGCTGGAGTTACAGGATCACAACAGGGCCAGACGAAATCATGACGGTCTGGATGGTCATGTCCATCACCACTCTGTCCAGTGTCTTCGGACTTGTTCTCGCAGAACGGGAGCAGTGGGGCGTTCGCGTGAAGAAAACCATCCCACGAAATCTGATTGGCCGAAGTCTCGCCTTTCTTTTCTATACAGGATCAGCAGGCGGGGTGATCTGGTGTTCTCTTCTGGTCGTTAGCACATTTCTCATCTGGCAGGCAAGTCAGGTTGTCTGGTCGTCCAGTAACTGGGATATGGAGAGAAACTTTTATCATTCCGTTATTCTGGCGATGCTGTACGTATGGTGTTATGGAATGACAGGACTGTATCTCCGGAGGCTTTTATTTCCGAAAACGGCTCCGCTGATGAATACGATTCTGGGACTGGTCCTTTTTGCGATCTGCTCAACTGTTCCAGTCCTCATTGCCAATTACGTTTTTGACATACGTGGAATTCACGAACTCCCTGTCTGGTCGGTCATTATGAATCCGTTTTCGGTGTTAAATGACCAGCATTTTGACCGCAGGATCGCCGTAGCGTTTGTTCTGAGCTGGTCCCTTGTCGGCCTGCTGGTGAACATCCCCTGGTTCCGACAGCAGTGGAACGAATTCCGGCGGCATGAGACTCAGGTGTCGCCTCTCTCTGAGACTCCAGAGACACCTGCGCAGGAGGTAGAAGCGGCGGTGATCAATGGTTGATGCGTACAGGTCCAGCCTCAGTGAAGGGGAACAGGCAGGGATTCGCTACCGCTTTGCGGAGCCGAAGCAGGCACCGCAGGGGATGGCTGGCGCGAGATTGGCCCGGAACGCCGGGGAGAGCATGGAGTTCATGGAGCATCGGGAGTATCAGCCCGGAGACGACCTGCGCCGAATGAACTGGTCCGCTTATGCTCGCAGCGACAGACTGATTGTGAAGGTCTTTCGGCAGGAGGTCTGCCCTCATTTTGATCTGCTGCTGGATGTCTCGAAATCCATGGCCCTTGAGGGGACACAGAAACAGCGGGCAGCACTGGGAATTGCGGCCGCTCTTGCGAGTGCTGCAGAGAATTCCGGGTTCAGTAAACGGATCTATCAGACCAGCCGTGGCTGTGTGGAAGTGCAGGGGGGAAACCGACGCCCGGCGGAATGGGGCGGAATTGAATTCAGCAGCACCATTTCCCCTGCGGAAGCTGTTCGCATTCACCCTCCGGCATGGAGACCGCACGGGATTCGTGCGATGGTGAGCGATTTCCTCTGGCTGGGAAATCCGAAAGAGATTCTGAACTCGATGACCGATCGCGCGGCCGAAGTGGTGTTGATTCAGATTCTCGCCGCTGAAGATGCCAATCCCTCTGAACTCGGGAATCACCGGTTCATCGACTCGGAGACAGGAGAGGCGATGGAGCTTTATGTCGATGCAGCCGGGCGAAATCGCTATCTGCAAAACCTCAATCGGCATCAACAGGAATGGAGAGCTGCCGCCCGGCAAATGGGGGCCCATTTTTTCACGTTCATCGCCGAGGAGCTGTGTCGTGACTGGGATCTCTCCGAACTGGTGAAGGGGGAAGTCCTGATGATGAACTGATCCGAATTCAGACCTGTTGAGACTCGTCGATTCAGAGTTTCACGACCACAAATCTTCTCGCGTGGATTGAGCATCCTTTTCCTGAATTTCCCAGCACCCTGGCATTTGCCTCATGTTCTTTACGCTTCCCTGGATGCTGCTCGGCCTGATTGGACTCCCCGCTCTTGCAGGGATTTACTGGCTGCGCAGCCGCGCGAAGCCAAAGACTGTCTCGAGCCTATTTTTATGGGCCGATCAGCGTCAGCCTCGACAGGGGGGACGCATCTTTCAGAAGCTGCAGACCCCACTGACGTTCTTTCTGGAGATGATTGCACTGGCCTGTCTGGCACTGGCGGCGGCCTCTCCGGTGTTCATACGGAGTCAGCAGGCACGTCCTCTGGTGATTGTGCTGGACGATTCCTATTCCATGCAGGCGGTTTCCGGGAAGGATTCCGCCCGCCAGCGAGGCCTTGACCGAATTCAGCGAGAACTGCGGCGACGGAACTACGTGGCCCGGGTCATTCTGGCGGGCCAGCGTCCGAACGTGTTGGGAATAATTCTGCGAACCCCCGATCAGCTGGAAGAGGTCGCTCGCGAATGGACCTGTCAGTCTCCGGTTGCGAATCTGGAATCGGCCATCGCTCTGGCAAGTGAAATTGGAGGGACGAACTCACTGATCCTTGTTGTCAGTGATCATGAACCCGCGTTTGAACTTCCTGCGCAGCATGTTCGCTGGTGGAGTGTCGGACAGTCTGCCAGCAATATCGCGATCACAGCAGCCTCTCGCGATGCCCATCTCACCGCAACCGGGGATGTTGCCGATCGGGTTCTGATCGAGCTGTCGAATCTGGGGAACCAATCCGCCACAACTCAGCTGGTGATCTCTCAGGGAACCGATACACCGGCGTCATCGCGACAGATTGACCTGCCTGCGGGGGGAGTTAGTCGGATGGTGCTGACGGTCCCGGAGGCAAGTCCTCTGATGGCGACACTTCCGGCAGATGCTCTGGATTTTGACAACCGTGCCTTGTTGCTTTCCCCCCGACGACCGCCATTGCGGGTCCAGGTGGACATTCCAGATGCGGAACCCTTCGCCTCGCTGCGAGCCTCTGTGATTCGTGCTCTGAATGCCACCGGTCTGGCAAGCGCGGTTTCCACTCGCCCGGANTTGATCATCACGAATCGCTCGATNGNGGNGACAGCCATCAATGCTCATCGACTGGAGATTCTCACTGGAGAAGATCCGGNCAGCTTTGAAGGACCATTTGTCGTCAACCGGACCCATCCGCTACTGGANGGGGTGCTGCTGGATGCGCTGATCTGGACGGTGGCTGGAAATCGCACCCCCGATGGGACTCCGCTCATTCTGGCGGGGAATCGGGTTCTTGTTGCGGAAAACGAAACCCCCACCGGAAAACTGGTCCTGCAGATGGCGCTCGAGCCGGAGTTGTCGACGCTGACGGAGAGTCTGGACTGGCCCATCTTCATGACAAATCTGGTCCGCTGGTGTCAATCAAGCCGACCCGGACCAAAAGAGGTCAATGTTCGATTGGGGCAACCTGTGACCATTCACCTCACCGAAGAGTCTGCGGCCACCGGGCAGGCGTCTCTCACGCTCCCGGATGCAACCAGACAAACCATTCGTATCCACAACCAGCAACTTGAATTCGAGACGCTGCTACCAGGACTCTATCAGGTCTCCTCCGGGCCTTCGAAGTATGAGGTGGCCTGCAATGTCCTTCAGACGGATGAGTCCGACCTGCGTCGGGCGGTCACCGGTGAATGGGGAGAGTGGAACGAGACCGATTCCGAATTCGACCAGCGGATGAATCTGGACTGGGCCTTTATCCTTGTCGTCCTTGCCTGTCTGATCGCTGAACTGACGATCCTCGCGCGGAGTGGAGGTGCAGGGGTATGACATTGTCCTCTCCAGTGTGGTTGCTCCTGATCATCCCGATCGTCGCGACGGCGGTGCTGGCGAAGATCCCCCGGCGGGCCTTCACTCCCGTTCGGATTGCGGTTCTGACCCTCCTTGTTCTCGCTGTCTGCGGACTGGGAATTCGTCTCCCCAGTCGCGCGGGAGTGGTGGTCATGGTGGCGGATCGAAGTCTTTCGATGCCGACACAGAGCCAGACCCAGCAGATGGAAATGGCGGATCTGCTTTATCAACAGATGGGGGACAACGATGAGCTTGGGGTTGTGGCGTTCGGTGAGCGGGTTTTCGTCGAACAGCCCCCACAGCGGCTTCGATTTCCGGGATTTGTGGGGGATGTTGGAAGCGATGCATCCAATCTGGGTGACGCACTTGATCGGGCGATCTCACTTGTGCCCCCCGGCCGTCCCGGTCGCATTCTGATTGTGTCTGATGGGAATGTGACGGGAAGTTCTCTTTCGGCTGCTGCGGCACGGGCCGCCAGTTCCGGAATAGCGATCGATTATCGCCCCCTGCAGAGAACTGGCACTGGGGATCTGGCGATCGAACGGGTGGATGCTCCGCAATCCGTCTCTGCTTCGGAGGCTTTTCTCGTTACAGCATGGATCACCAGTCCCCGCTCGCAGGAAATTGAGTATGAGCTACGCCACGGCAACCGAATTGTGACGGCCGGAAAGCAGGTGGTCCCGGAGGGGCGGACACGGTTGCTTTTTCGGGACAAAGCGGGGGAGGCAGGAACACGGACCTACCAGCTACAGGTTCGAGCTGTTGATCCCGCCAGCAACGATCCACTTCCGGAGAACAATCAGGCCCGATTTCTCGTCGGAGTTCGCGGTGTCAAGCCGATGTTGTGCGTGAGTCCAGCGACCTCTTCCCTTCCTGATGTGCTGTCCGCAGGGGGGCTGGAGGTCGTTCGGAAACTCGCAGAGGAGGCGAACTGGACTCTGGAGGAACTGTCCGGCTACTCATCTGTGCTGATCGAAAATATTCCCGCCAACAAAATCGGGACTGCGGGAATGGAAAATCTTGCTGCCTGGGTAACTGAAACCGGGGGCGGGCTGCTCACCACCGGAGGACGCAATGCCTATGGGATAGGAGGCTACTACAAGAGTCCTCTGGAACCGATTTTCCCGGTCACGATGGAACTTCGTCGCGAACACCGCAAGTTGTCGCTGGCGATTGTGGTGGCTCTTGACCGCAGTGGCAGCATGGCCATGACTGTGCCCGGAGGCCGGACGAAAATGGATCTTGCCAACGCGGCGACCGTCGAAGTTCTTGATCAGCTGGGGGCGAATGACCAGTTGGGGGTGCTGGCGGTCGACTCCAGCGCCCATGAGATTGTCCCGCTGTCCGATCTCTCACAGAGGGAGGCAATGAAGGCTCAGATCCTGAAAATTGACTCTTTGGGAGGGGGAATTTTTGTCTATGAGGCTCTGGAGAAGGCCGCAGCGATGATTGCTCCCGCCACTGCGGGGACTCGACACGTCATCCTGTTCTCGGATGCAGCCGATAGTGAAGAGCCGGGCGACTACGTCAATCTTCTGAACCAGTATCGGGAAGCAGGGGTGACGGTCAGTGTCATCGGGCTGGGAACGGAACATGATTCCGATGCGGAATTACTGAAAGACATTGCCCGGCTCGGGGGCGGTCAGTGCATGTTCACGGAAAATCCCCATGAACTCCCTCGACTCTTTGCTCAGGACACCTTTCTTGTCTCCCGGAGCACGTTTATTGAAGAGCCGACCTCAGTCCGAGCCACTCCGGGACTGACGATGGTGACATCCCAGAACTGGGGGGAGTTTCCCCAGGTGGGGGGGTATAACCTGTGTTATCTGAGGCCGGGAGCAAACCAGTCCGTTGTCACGGAAGATGAATACAAGGCCCCTATCGTTGCCACCTGGCAGGCGGGTTCCGGACGGGTGGCTAACTATATGGGGGAAGCCGACGGCAAGTACTCTGGACCGATGGGGAGTTGGCCGAAGGCGGGAGAGCTCTTTACTTCGCTCGCCCGATGGGTAGGAGCGCAGGATCAGGGACTGGGAGCGGACATGCTTCTCACGCAGGAGGTCTCTCAGGGACGGAGCCTGATCAAGCTGCATCTCGATAGCGAACGAGAACGGACCCCCTTCAATGGGACTCCCCATGTCACGGTACTTCGCGGCCGCCCGGGACAAAAGCCGACGGTCGAAAAGATTCCGCTTCAATGGACTGGCGCCGATGTTCTGAGTGCGGAGACGAATTTGTCTGGGGGAGAGACTCTGATCACCAGTCTGGATCTTGAAGAAGCAGGTCAGACGACTCTCCCTCCTGTCTGCCTTCCCTATTCCCCGGAATTCGCTCCGCGACGGGAAGGGGAGGGAATTGAAGCTCTGGAACGGCTTGCTCGTGCCACAGGAGGAAAAGAACGGATTGATCTAACGAGCATCTGGGGGGATCTTCCCAAGACTCCTCGCAATATTTCACTGGGGCCGTGGCTGCTCCTGACAGCTATTGTCCTGCTGCTGATGGATATTCTTCAGCGTCGAACAGGATTGCTGTCATTGCGGGGAATCCGGCGACAACGTGCAGAGAGCGCTCCTTCCGGACAGATTTCGTCGAAGTCTCTCCGGACAGTGAAGACGCGTTTCTTTAGAAAGCGGGCATCGCAGAAACCGGTTTCGCAACCTCAATCAACTCCCAAGTCTCCGGCACCCGAGATTCCGAAGAAAGAGGCCGCTCCATCACCAGCCCCACCGGCTTCGGAAGAAGGAACTGTGATGGATGCACTCACGCAGGCACGAAACCGTGCCTCAAGGCGAACACAGCGTTAGATTGTTCTGATCAAACAGCCTGATCGGGCAAGTCACGAACTCTCGGTGCGGCAAATGAATAGAGTTCATTCTGCCATCGGGGTGAAATGAAGTTACATGGTTCGACCGTCAGCAAATTTTTGAGTGGAAGAATCACCCAGTTGTCAGATCTCAAAGTCCGTTTTCAACGGGCAATCATCGGCTGGAGATGTCGCTGACCGAGGCTTCGTTCTTACACGAACAGTGGTGTCACAGTTCTGGAAATGTTAAACCAGTAGCAGGTAACGCGGGGCATTTCCGGCGTGTTTCAAAGTCAAGGAGTTTGGATCATGATCGAAACCGAGCAGATTTTTATGTCTCAAACAGTTGTCCACACTCCTCGAAAGACGATTTGGGCACGAGTGGCCTATGCCGCAGCCCTGTTGGGAATCACAACTGCTCCTTTGTTTGCAGTTGCAGCCGAAGAACCTGCCAAATCAGGGGACAAGGTGGAATCCGCAGCGGCTTCGGATGAAGAACACATTCACTGGCTGACGAATATTGAAGAGGCCAAGAAGCAGGCGCTGGCAGAAAACAAACAGCTGTTGCTTTTCTTTACCGGGTCTGACTGGTGCGGGTTCTGTATCAGACTGGAAGAAGCGGTCCTGAAGACCCCGGAGTTCCGCGAAAAGCTGGAGCAGAATTATGTTCCCGTTGTTCTGGACTTCCCGAACAAGAAGGAGCTCCCGGAGGAGCTGAAAGAGCAGAACAAGGAACTGAAGGAGCTTCTCAAGGTCAGCGGGTTTCCAACGATTTATATCGTCAATCCGGAATTGTTGCCGCATGGGCGGCTTGTAGGATTTGGCGGTGCCGAGTCGTTCTGGAATGGGTTCAATGATGTGATGGATCGCACATCAAAGCTCAAGGCCATCCCGGATTCCAACAGCATCGAAAAGATTTCAACTCTGGCTGCTCTCGATCCGGTGTTGGCGGCCATTCCTCAGGAATTGTTCCGTTTCGGTTGGCTGGAGCATCTGGATCGAGTGATTTCCAATGATGCGTCCAGCAATGCCGACCTGAAAAACAAATGGACCAACACTCTGGTTTCGATCAAACAGGAGATCGAAGACGAGGAGCATGTCGCACAGGCGAGCAAGGAGGTTCAGGCTCTTCGTCGCTCGCAGGCATCGTCTGCGGAAGTTCTGGAGTTTTTGAATAAGGGGATTGAAAGTGCCGAAGGACGTCCTGTCCGCTTGCGTTTCTATCTCCCTAACAGGGCTCGCTTCCTGCAGGATGTCAAAGAATATGACAAGGCATTGGAGGACGTGAACACGATTCTGGCAGCGAACTGGGCTTCTGATCGGGATCGCGCGGTCGCACGAAGTATTCAAAGCCGCATCTTTCTGACACAGGGACGAATTGATGACGGAGTCGCCATTATTACCGAGACTCTGGAAGAGCGTGAATTCCCGTCTGAAGAGGCAAAGAAGGGAATGCTGTCGCTGATGGTGGCATACGAACTCAGCCAGGCAAAGCAGCACACAGCTGCATTGAATTACTGGCAGACTGCTTTGGACAACGAGACACTTCCTGCGGCTCAAAAACCGATGATGTACACCATCAGCGAAATGAGCTCGCAATTCGCCGGAGCCGATCCGGCGATCCGTGGCGAGATCCTTCTCAACTGGGCAAAGATGGCCGCAGAACGGGGGCAGACCGCATTGAAGAATGAAAAGGCAGCGTTGGCTGCAGTCTGTTTCCGTGCTGCAGGACTTCCCGATCGGGTCACAGAGGCGGCAGCACTGGTGGATGAGGAGTCCGAACAGGACAAGGATTCTGATGCGGCACCAGCACGCCCCGGACGAAAATCCCCAGCCCAGATCCTTGCCGCTGCCAACGGAACGGACGCCGAAGCGTTCGAATATCTGGCACAGAATTCGTCACAGGAAGCCGGGCGCGGGATTTATCTTGTGGATGCGGCCATTGCCCTCAAGAAAGGGGGACGGTCCGAAGATGCTGAAAAACTGGTTCAGCAGGCGGAGAAGATCCTCGAGTCGGCCCGTGAAAAGTCTGTCGATCAAGTTGCTGTGGAAACACTCGAGTCGCGACTGAAGGCATGGAAGAACCTGTGAAATGATTCCAGCCCTTGACGCACCTGGAATGGGAATCTTCCCCATCATCCGAATTTGCTGTCATGGAATTGTGTGAAATGAATTGAGCCGGCCCGTGTGAGATGACGGACCGGCTCTCTCTTTTGACCCCGCTGTCTTCATTCCTGAATTCATCAACTCAGGATGCAGGTCGCATCGTTCTCCTGCATCCTTCTGTTTGTTTTGATCAGTGCGACAATCGAGCGACGCGGGCTCACCCCTTGTTGATCATTACCGCACCCGTCAACATTACTGCGACGCCGAGAGCACGGACGAGGGTAATCGGATGCACGGGCATTCCGAGTAGACCGAAGTGGTCCAGAATCAGTCCCATGAACAGCTGCCCGGCAATCCCGGCGGTGAGCAGGTCCGCTGGTCCCATCTTCGGCACAGTGACGAGGACAGCGGTCACGTAAATGGCCCCCAGCAGTCCTCCCGTAAACAGGTACCACGGGACGATGGTGTCCTGTGGGAGCTTGGGGATTCCCCCTGAATACAGCAGAGTGACGACGAGCAGGACGATCGTTCCTGTGATAAACGAGGTCAGGGCTGCGAGAAACGGGTTCCCAAGAACCTGTCCGAGTCGGCCGTTGATAATCGCCTGCAGTGGAATCCCAAAGGCGACCAGAAACATCAGAATCCAGTGATGCATATTGTTGGTTCCAGTCGGAAGGAACGCTGGAGAGTGCAAAAAATGTCAGCAATGATGCTGTTTTCCATCGCGGTTTATAGAACCGAACACAAAAAAGGCACGGCAATTTCGCGGAAAAATCCAATCTCCCTGCTCTGGCACTCATTCTGCTACTGCACCTCCAGCAGGTGCCAATGACGCCGGTCACCGTCGGGACGTTTCGGCGGAAAAAACCGGGTAACGCGGTTTTAGCTCAAGAGGCCAGATCATGCGAGTTCGTCTTTATGGGGTCGGTCCGCGATCGGTCGGTGTGGTCTTCATCGATGAGTTTCCCGCCTCTCTGGAACTCGACGAAGATGGACGCATTCGTCCGGAGCTTCACTCTGGCCGTGGGCTCTGTCGTCTTGAAGAGGTCAATGGCCAGTTATATCTGCGATCCGAGTCAGATCGGCTGGAAGTCAATAATGCTCCGCTCACCGAAGGTCCGCTGTTGCCGGGGGACCGACTTCGGTACGACGGCTACGATTATCTGGTCTCGTATGAGCAGACTCAGTCCGCTCCGGCTCCGCCTTCACGTTACCGAATTGTTCAGTGACTCTCATCCGGCTGATGTCGCCCCCCGGAAACTGTTAACGGGGGGCAAATTCCACGAATCCAGCAAGCACCATTTCTAAAACAAAGGCGGCCGACCTGTCTGGCGACGGACAACAGCCCATTGTCCGCAGTGCATCAGCCAGTGTGACCCCAGCATCATGAAGATGGCACCAACCGTTGGGGCATAATCGATTCCGGTCGGCTTCTCGAGCGATTCCGGAGTCTGTTGATCCAGAAGTTTCTGCGATGCTGCCCGCAGATTCTGGTACGCTTCGAGTAACTGATCTTTCTTCCAGAAATCGGCTGGATTGTCGCTGCCTGCGGTCTCTTTGCTGTAGGCTTTTTCCAGCCCCTCAGGCAGTGCCGGAAGTTCAGCGGCATTCACCGCCTGGAGCATTTCGTGCTCGCTGACGACCAGATGTCCGAGCTGCCAGTTCAGATGGTTGCATCCGGGAGCAGGCCGCAGCATCATCTCCTCATCGGTGAGATCGTTCAGGTATCCCAGCCCGATCATCTCCGCTGTCTGCATGTTCAATCGAATTGCGGCAATTGCGTCCATCTTCTACTCCCTGAATTCAAAAGTTGTTGGCTCCCGATGGGGATCAGGAGCCCGCATTCTTTCAAAATACGCTCTCCATTTGCAAGGAGCATGAATTGAGGCGAATTCACTGGGTCATCAAGCTCGGCGGGAGTCTGTTCGATCTGAAAGGGTTTCCTCAAAAACTCCTGCAACTGGTTGATCAATTGCCGCACGAGGGAACCATCTGGATTGTTCCTGGAGGAGGACAGTTCGCCGAGGAGGTCCGACGACTCGATGCGATTCATCAATGGCCGTTGACGCTCTCTCATCGACTGGCCATGCAGACGATGTCGCTCTCAGCCCGAATGTTGGCGGCGCAGCACGACCGTTTTCAGTTGGTCTCGACCCTTGATGCCGAACGAAACCCTGACACGGTGAATCACGAATTACAGGCGATAAACATTCCCCGCATCAATTCGACAAAGCGCATTCGTGTTGTGGATGTGACCCAGCTGGACGGAATTGATTCTCTCCCCTGTACGTGGGATTTGACGAGCGATTCCATTGCCGCCTGGGTGGCGCAGCAGCTTCCCGAGGCTCATCTTGTTCTGGCGAAATCGGTCTCGCTGCCCGAGACGTCGTTGCCCCTTGAACTCGCTTCCTCGCAAGGGCTGGTCGATCGACTTTTCCCCGAATATGCCCGCAAAGTGATGCAAATCAGTTGGGTCAATCTGCGGGACAAGTTCTCCGAGTTACAGCTTTGGAAGCCGACCGACTGGGCAAAAGCTCTCTGAACTCTCGATGGATCAGGGCTGATTCAGTTTGAAGCAGACAATCTTCCCGACCGCGTTGCGAGCAAAGACCATGTCGTTGGCAAATGTGACAGGAGTCCAGCATTTTCCGGACAGGATGGGGAATCTCGCGACGATCTCCATCGACTCGGGTTGAGCATTGAGAATGACCAGTTCTCCGGTTTCCGACAGCACAAAAAGTTGCTTCCCGACAGCGATGACAGACGATGACCCGAAGCCTCGCTCCTGCCATTTCGGAGTGCCGCTGGAGGCCTCGACGCACACGAACTTGCAGTCACGATCCGCGTCTCCATCGTTGGCGTAGATATAGCCGTCAATCAGGACGCCAGGACTCATCTGTGTGCGGACATTCCGGTTTCTCCAAAGTTCCTTCGGGGGGCCATCGTTGAGGTCCAGTAATGTCGCCCCTTTGGCGTAACCAGAGGTCAAAATCAGTTGCGTCTGATTCAGAACCAGTGGATCGGCTGCGTTAATCCCGTATCGGGTGATCCAGGGATGACGCCAGAGGACCTCCCCGGAGTCGGGCGAGACCCCGACGAGTGACTTTTCTGTCTCCAGAAGAAGAATGGTCCCTTCGGCTGTCGGCATCAGCAGGGGAGAGGAATAGCCAGCAAGTTCACCGGCTCCCGATTGCCAGATCACGTCTCCGTTGTCGGCGTTCAGGCAAAGACCATGATCGCCTGCATTGAAGTAAACGCGGTCATTATGGACCAGCGGGGATCCGGAGAATCCCCAGGTCGGAACGTTTTCACTAATGGGAGCAGGGACCTTGACCTTCCAGTGAACGGAGCCATCTTCCAGATTCAGGCAGAAAATGTCCCCGGTCCGGCTGATGGCGTAGACCCGGTTTCTGGCGATGGTCGGGGTGGATGTCGGCCCCCCTTCAAACAGGTTCGGATCGAGCGGGGATGGGTAGGTGTACTTCCAGAGCACAGCCCCGTCCTTGCGGTTTAGACAGCTGATGGTGTCCTGATTTTCCCGGTTGCCGCTGGAGATGACGCGATCCCCCTCCACAACGATGGAAGAAAATCCGGTCCCCAGTTCTCCTGTCCAGACTTCTTCAATCTGGACATCCGAAGTGAACGGACGAGCGGACTCTGTCTGCCCATTTCGGTGAACTCCCCGCCATTGGGGCCAGTCCGCAGCATGGACTGCCGAAGCAACACTGCACATCAGGAATAAGAAAAGGGGCGGGAAATGCCAGTTGGAGCGCATTGCCATGTCCATGTTGATTCGATTAATAACCATCTCACGTGCTGAGGTGGATTGGGGGCTGCCCTGATCAGGAAAACTTGGCGTGCCAGATCGTATTCTTGGCTGCCTTTTTCTCATGTGGCCCACATTGAACAATGTTCGCCCGTTGTTATCGACGATATCAGCTCCGGCCTCCCAGATCACGTGTCCGGGCAATCTCATTGCGAAGCTGTTCCGTCTGCATCAGCATCCGTCGCAACTCATCCTGACTGTGCTGAAGGTCATGGATGGCCCGATCCAGCTGCGGAAACAGACAGGCTCCCAACCGGACGTCGACCAGCCGGGCGGATAACTCGCGGATGCGAGTGTTCAATCCCCGTCGCAGTCGCCTGGTGAACATCGCGACCAGAACGCCACAAATCAGCAGGAGTAACAGACCGGCTGCCAGATAGAAATCGGTTCCAAGAGGAGCTTTCTCCCAGAGAAATGAATCGACAAAGAAATTTTTCGCGACCCGCCCGATGACAAAACCCAGATATGCGGTGAGAATCAACTCATATCCGAGCCTGATCCACCAGCGGGAATTCGACAGGGACAACTCCTTGATAATTGTGTCGACCCCCTGACTGGCACTTCCGACAAAATGGTCCTCAACGTCACAGACATGATTCCGCATGCTTTCGACGGTTGACGCCCGAAGGACCTGCGGGTCAAGACCCGCACTGGCGAGATGACCTCTGATAACGATCTCTGATTCCAGCAACATCGAGTTGGTTATTCCGAACTGACTGGCTCTGGCCAGCGACGACTCCGCGGCCTGTTCACGTCGCTTTGCATCCAGCCAGCGGACCCCCTGAACGGTTCCCAGAATCGCCAGTTGTGCTGTACTTCTCACGCGGAACAATGCAGTGGAGGCGAGCAGGCTTCCCAGTCCGTTATAGACCCGCAAGACGGTCGAAAAGGGACTGATTCCCCAGTGATCAATCACTGCGGAAATGAGTCGGCGTTCCCAGAGGCGATGGCTGGAGAGCAAATCGTCCTCCAGCTTCGCTGCCATGTCACGGGAGAGCGCCTGTTGCTGACCAGAGAGTGCCCGTTGAAGTTCTTCCACTGCCGGTTGTTTTTCCTGCAGTAGTTCACTGGCTCTCTGGAGACCTGCGGAAAGGAGTTCCAGCACATTGATGCGGCGGATTCGGACTCGTTCCGATGCTCCGAGCTTGTTCTGCAATAATGAAAGCAGCCGCCCCATATCGCCGGTGGGAGTGAGTCCCTGCTGCTGCTCCTGCATCGCTTTGTGGGAGTCGACGAAATAGATCTCGGGAACCTCGAAGGTCCCCTTGAGAGTCTGCTTCCAGTCTTCAGTGATGTTCTCGTCCAGCGAGGCGTGCGTCTGGACGAAAATGATTCGGCATCCCGATGCTGCGGAGAGGAGTTCCTCCGAGACGCGTGCGGATCGGTATTTCTGCTGAGTCGAAACATAGAGAAGCACATCGCAGAAGGGCAACATGCTGCGAAGCCGGTCGATATTGCTGCCGGGATCGGCCCCTTCGCTCGTGTCTGGATCGGGACAGTCGAGCAGAATGACATCCCGCATGAGATCTGCATCCCGCTGAACAATATCGACATCGTCCAGCGGGATTCCGAGCAAATGCAGATCGACGCGAGGATGGGCGATCAGGACGGGACGCTGGGTGGTTGGTCGCTGACGTCCCGGACGGGTCACCTCTTCTCCGACCAGAGCATTCACCAGAGAGCTTTTTCCTGTCCCCGTCCCTCCGAATGTGGCAACAACCAGTGGAGCCTCTACCCGAAGCCGGAGCGACTCCAGCCGGTCAGCCACACGACGGAGAAGCGCTTGAGATGCCCGCACCTGCTCCCAATCGGTCGGGCGATCCGTCCACGCAGCAACGCGCTGCCGCAGTTGGTCGACTGTGGAGAGCAGCTCCAGTTGTTGCACTTCGGAGTTGAGCATCGCAGGCTTCCGGAAATCACTCGACATTCAGGTCGAGAGTGACCCATCNCTGGGTATCGTTCGATTCAAGAACTGCGTCGGCGACCGCCTGAGCCTTGGCNCCATGATCGAATCCCGGGACCGCAGGGCGNTCTTCGACGATGGCAGAGACCAGNTCATANACAAGATCGTACCGGAACACCGTACTGGGGACCCCTTCGTGCGGATTCCTTGGGCTGCCGGGGATGACGAGGAATTCTTCAGGGACGGGCATCGGCTGCATTGTCTCGCCCGATCTGCCGACCATGATGACGTTGGGGTCCTGAAGCCGGTAAACAGCGGACGCTTCAGTTCCGTTGATCTCCGCCCATTCATGGCCCACGCCATTATGGTGGTAGCCTTTCATGACGGTGCTCCCTTCCCAGACTCCGACCGCACCGTTTTCAAACCGGCCGATCAATGACGACCAGTCATCGACTTCCGAAGGGGGACATGGCTTGCCATCAGCGGTTTTGTCGCGTGGACAGAACTGGGCCACCGCCCCGCAGATGGCTGTGAGTGGGCCGACCAGATCCATTGCCAGATCGATTCGATGGATCGTCATGTCGAACAGGTCCCCGGCTCCCGCCCGGGCTTTGTACTGTCGCCAGCCCCAGCTTGTTTCGGGCCAGTCCAGAAACCGCTGGCTGCGAAAGTGACGCGGTTCTCCCAGAAGTCCCGACTTCACCAGGTGCCGGAGATACCGCATCGACGGGGCGAATCGATACGTAAACGCAGTGAGATGTTTGACGTTTTTGTCACGGGCCGCCTGGTACATTTCCCGGGCCTGCTGGAAATTGAGTCCCAGCGGTTTTTCGCACATGACATGTTTCCCCTCAGCGATACATGCCAATGCGATGTCGTAGTGGGTGTCGTTGGGCGTTGCGATGATCACCGCATCAACATTGGGGTCTCGGGCGATTTCCTCATAATCGGTGTAGAGCTTGTCAATTCCCCAGTCGTGGCGCCGCTTCTCCAGAAGTTCACGATTGGGATCGCACGCTGCCACAAGTTCCGCGCGCGGGTCGACGCGAATTCCGGGAACATGATGAAAATCAGAGACCGCGCCCGCACCAATAATCCCAAAGCGAACTTTTTGCATCACAAACTCAATCTGCCAGATTCTGCACGAAGTCGGTCACCATGACTCGACCCGAAGCAAGATAACTCAGATGCGATGCAAAGGGAAAGTGAGGGCCGTTTCGCCTATTTTGAACGAATGACCGTCCCGGTTTTGGGGTTGATCTGCAGGTTCAGCTGTTCGTCGTTGTCTGTGTAGAAGACGAACCCATACATCATCTCTTCGAACGATTGTTCCCCCTCCCGAACGGTCGCAGTCGGATCGGGATTGTAGGGGTTAAAGGGGGAGTTGTCGTAATGGGCAGTCACCTTAATCTTCGTCCCCTTGGGAAATTGCATTGCTCCGGGGGGCCACTGATAGGAGAGCTGCCAGTTGAAATCGTAGTTGGGGATGGACAGGATCGTCTCTGTTTTCTGATCGGGGGTGATCTTTTCGAAGACCATGCTCTTCCCTCGCAGGTGCATATGGGAAAAAAGGCCGATCCCGGTGGCGTCGCATGGGATTGTTCGAGTGGCAGTCAGCGGATAGTGGCTGGCTCCCGGGGGAATCGCGAAGCGACGGGCCACGCACTGAATGTTACGGAGCCGCTTTTGAATCGGTTCCTTGGCAAAGACCAGACCGACCGACGTCCGGTCTGTTGTTTCGGCTCCATTCGTGACGTAGTGAAGCTGGAGTCCAAGGACCGAGCCAGCGGGGATGAGGAACCCGACCTGATTTTTCAGGATCATCGGATCTCCTCCGGGAACATATCCGGTCACGAAGTTTTGAGTGGCGCTGATCTTTTCCCCGACGCGGGCATATCCCAGATTGCAGTGATGGACTACCGACGGATTCCCCGGAAGGATTTCGACCTGCTGCACCCAGGTGTCATGCAGAAAGACGTGCGGGAGAATCGCATAGCGATAAGGAATCACTCCCGATTCCGGGATCGTGTAGCTGGTCAGCATCGGAATAACGAGATCGGGTGTGTCGATCTTCCATTTCGACGTTGAGAACTCACGTGGCGGGGGGGCCTTGCCGGGATCTCCTTCTTTCATTCCCTGCCGCACCCAGGCCATGATCAGGGATCGCTCTTTCGCTGTCAGCGGGCGAATATTGGAGAATGGGCCGTGCTTCCTGCTGGAAAAGAGCGGGGGCATTCGTTCCTGATGAACGACTTCCGAGATCATGGCAGCATGGGCCACTGCATCTGAATAAGTGAGCAGGGGAAAGGGGGCTGCGGTTCCGGGGCGATGGCAGTCCTGGCAGTACTTGCTGAGCAGGGGGGCAACCTGTTCGTGGTAAGTGACCTCTCCCTCAATCGGGACAGGAAGCCCTTTCAATGCAGCGAATTCAATCTGACATCCGTAGACAGGGACTTCCGGAGTAGGGACTTCTTTCCCTTCCAGAACGGCCGTCAGCGCCTCTCGAAATTCGTCTCTGGCAGCGGCCGCACTGATGCCTCCCAGTCGCACCTGGCTGTCCAGACGTCCGCGATAGCGGAGCTTCATCTCCTGATCAAGAATGATGGTTGCGGGGGTCCGTTGTGCTCCCAGAGCCCGGGCTGCCGACCCATCAAAATCTTTCCCAACCGGGAAAGGAAGCCCCGCTTCGAGAGCTTGCTGGGCGACTTCGACCAGACTGTCGTTGACCCCCACATTGAGTGCGAGAAACTGCACTCCCTGTGGTTCAAATTCCTCGCTGAGGGCTTTGAGTTTCGGAAGCGATCGGTTCACCACTGGACATTCCAGCGTGGTGAAGACGATCACAATCGCTTTGGGTTTCTGAAACTCATCCAGACTTCTCGGGAGAAAACGAATGTCCGTAAACGTGACCATCGGGGCCTTCTGACCGATTGCCAGCAGCGGTGTCTCTGACTCTTCTGCGCTGGCGAACGCAGAAGGGGTGAGACAGCAGGCTGTCGTCGTTGCAGTCATCAGAAGCAACATGACTCTCATGAACCACATCGTCGTCATTCCTTGAGCAGGCATTGTTGGGGACACCGTCAGGCCCGGGACTTTCCCCTCAGGCAGCGATTCACCGGATCGCTAACAGAAACAGTGAGAGTGGCATCGATTTAATGAAGCCCTCCGTTTGAGGTGATCTCATGGAAGGGCTTCCACTCTCTTTACCTTGGGACGATCAGCAATTGTTTCACGTAAAGAAACAGTATCACTGAAAAACCTTATGGCTCAATGAGATTTTTGGCCGTGAAAATGAGGTTTTGTTCCGGTTGAGAAAAATCGTCTGAGAAGCAATGAGGCTCAGTCGAAGTCGAGCTTGTGCGAGTTGGTAAAAATCTTAAGCGTTGTTAAGTCCGAAAAAGGAGAAAAAAACTTCGGAGTGGGCCTGTAAGCCGGGTTCTGTCGAGAGTGATCATTTCTCTGGGACGGGGATTGCTCCGCCGCCTCGACGCGACCGACCCGGAGGTCAGACGAAACGGACCGCTTCGTTCTCTTTCGAGATCCCTCCTGCTTGGTCTTGCTCCCGGTGGGGTTTACCCTGCCAGGACTGTCACCAGCCCCGCGGTGCGCTCTTACCGCACCATTTCACCCTTACCTGTGCGGGGCGACCCTCACGAAGGACGATCGTCCCGCCATCGGCGGTATCTTTTCTGTGGCACTTTCCCTATCCTCGCGGACGGTGGACGTTATCCACCACCGTGTCCTGTGGAGCCCGGACTTTCCTCCCTTGCCGAATGACAAGAGCGATCACTCAGCCCACTCCGAAGTCATTTCAGTCTCTCCCCTGATTCCAGCGCAGTCCAGTCTCAGCCTGAGAGAAGAGTTCCTGCCTGAGAACAGGTTGCCTCAGATGCTCACATGAGTCTGGCAGGGAACCCGCAAGCGGGTGACCTATTGCGCTCCGGAAAGATCCTTGCGGAGCTTCGCCGCATCACGGAGGTAAATGTGCTGCATCGCTGACTGGGGTTGATCCGTATTCACATGCAGGAGAATACGAATCACGCGCGGCAGGCCGGTCGGAACGTTGATTTCAGACGCACACAACAAGGGGACGTGGCTCATTCCCAGCTCCCGGGCCGCTTCCGCAGGAAATGCTGCGTTCAGATCCGGTGTGGTCGTGAAGATTGCCGAGACGATCTCTGAGAAATCGGTGAGTTGATTTTTGGAAATAATCTCTTCGAGAAGTTCCCGCGTCGCTGCGAGAATCTCTTTCGGACAGTTTTCCGTAACAGTAATTGCGCCTCGGACGCCCCGGACCGGCATGGATGAAACAACCAGATGATGAGTAAATCGAAGAACGTGACTGATTCCGTCACAACAGGAACAAACGGGAATGCGATTGCGTTCCGGAGGAGAGTGTAACGAATACGAAAGCCATGTTCACGTCTGTCCTCCATAAATCGAGTTTGACATCCGTTCAAAGCCAGCATTCTCGATGCGTCTGAAGATCTTTCTCTGGATCGGATTCCGTCAACAGGTCCAAGTCGTTAAAATCTCACAGGTTTCGACCCGATTCATCGGATACGACGAAGGAGTGTCGGGAAATTTCACCCGAAATTGGTATCGGAAACGAAATGTCACCCCAGAGCATTGAAAGGCGTCGAACAGGGATTGTGACGTTTTTCATGAAGGCTCAACGGGAATCCTCCTCATACTGACCCCATCCTGGCTTGGGAGAAACGGAATCTGGTGGGCTTCCATCCGGAAACAAGCCGTTCCCCCCTGCGCGGAAAACGTTTTGAATTCCGTGAAGTCCTTACGTGTTGTGTCCAGAGTGATCCTTTTTCCACTCGTGGCAGGGGACAGTTGAGTGTGACATTGACGTCGACATCAATAATCCTTCCTTGAGACAGAAAGAGTGCTTGTGACTTCGAATCTCTCCGATCTTCCTGCACCAACCGCGTTAGGACTGACCGCCAGCTTCGGATTTGGTGACCGACTGGGATTGGCAACTGCGGGGCATTTAGAGGCATTAAAGCAGGCTGGCGAAGCGATTCAGGGAATCTTTGCGCAACAGTCGATTCGCGAACTGACCCGGACAGGCCGCACCCCGGACGAAGTGATGGCGACCGCTTCCCGGGCACTTCAGGCTGCTGCGTACGACCGACAATGGGGGGCGGATGCCGATCATCTGAAGACGATTGACGATATCCATCGGATGGCCGAAGCCGGCTTTACCTTCTTCACCATCGATCCCAGCGACGATGTCGATCAGAAGGCGGATCGGGACGATGAAAAAACATTGCGGGAAAAATTCGCTCTGATTCAGCACAAGATCGACTGGATTGGNGATTATGCCGGAAAAACAATCCGGGTNGAGCAGGGGCCGATCATCGATTTCACAGAAGAAATTGTTTTACGGGCGGCNGTCAAATACGGAGTGGCGATCCTGAGGACCGTTGAAATGGCCCGCGCCATTCAGAAGTGTGCCGAGAAGCAGGGGCGGCGGGTCGACATTGAACTGAGTGTCGATGAGACCAACGATCCGACCAGTGCTGCCGAACACTTTATCATTGCTCATCAGNTGCGACGACATGCAGTGAANCTGACCAGTCTGGCCCCCNGATTCGTNGGCGACTTTGAAAAAGGNGTCGACTTCAAGGGAGATGTCTCTGCATTCGAACGCTCTCTGGCGGATCATGTGGCAATCGCCCGGGAGCTGGGACCTTACAAGATTGGACTGCACTCCGGGTCAGACAAACTGTCGATTTACGGAATCGTCGCCCGGAGAACTCAGGGGCTCTTCCACGTGAAGACCTCGGGGACTAGCTATCTTGAAGCCCTTCGGGTTGTTGCCCGCTGTGCTCCAGATGACTTTCGTCGGATCGTCAAATTCTCCCGCGATCGCTACGACACCGACAAAGCGACCTATCACGTCTCTGCGACCCTGGCAGGAGTCATCGACCCCGATCAGCTCAAGGATCAGGTTGATCTCGAGCGAGTTTATCTCGACCGCTGGGAGACGGTCGCGGAGGGTCATGGGTTCACCGCCCCCGGTCGACAGATTCTTCACTGCGCATTTGGATCCGTGCTGACACACCCGGAGTTCGGGCCGCTGATTCGTCAAATTCTGACGGAACATCAGGATGTCTATCATGACGTCCTCGTCCAGCACTTTGGTCGCCATCTTCAGGCACTCAATGCCGGGTGAGAGGGGGCCGGATGAGGGAGCGCATGTCCCCCCTGAGAACGTTTTCAGATGATCAGATCGCCCGAACCTCCCGAGTGTGGAGGTTCGGTTGGTTCTCTAGTGGGATACTGATCCTCATCCTGACAGGTTCCGTCGTCCCTTCAATCAAAGCGGCGGAACCCTCTCTGACGGAGCAGTATTTCGATGGGCTTCGGTCAATGGGACTCTTCAAGGTGGCAGAAGATTACGCCGCTATGCGTCTCGCTGAACCTCAGCTGTCACCCTCGACTCAGACGGAACTCTCCATCGAACTCGCCCGGACGCTGGTCGATCATGGAATCCTCAGTCAGGGAAATTCCGCTCATGAATTGCAGCAGGAAGCCTTTTCGGTTCTGGACAAGATCCCGAAGGAGAGTTCAGCTGCAGATCAGCTGAAGCGGGAGATCTGGAAGATGCTGTTGCAGGCCCGCATCGTCAACGCACAGGCCCGGTTGCTCGCGATTCAGTCCGAAAAAGCACGTCAGCGTCGCGACACTGTGAATCAGCTTCGTGCATTGATTGCAGAATTGAAGTCGCTGCACGAACGCCTTCATCCTGTTCGAGGAACCAGTCCCGGTCTGGCTCCGGGAGAGTTGTTGTCGTATCGTCAGAGAGTCGCATTTGCTGTTGGGGAATCACTGATTCGACTGGCCGAGCTGTCCGGACCGACGGAGTCCGAATCGGTTTGTAAAGAAGCCCGGAGGATGTTCGATCTGGCGCTGCATGGTCGGCACACAACGCAGTGGCGGCGCAGAGTCGAATTGAGAATGGCACAGATCGCCCGCCTGACGGGAGAAGAGCGGGCAGCCACCCGGTATCGGGAACAGGCGTCGTCAGGGGATGCCAGCTCGGCTGAGTTGGATGATGTCCTCGCTGAGCAACTCCGGTTTGTTCTGGCCAGCAACCACCCAGACGAGGCTCTTCAGCTCGCTGTCGACCGGATTCGAACCCGCCAGCCAATGACCGACGAACTTCGATTGACTGTGCTGGAGACATTACTGGCGGCTGCGAGAGTCGCTGAATCCAAACAGGATCAGCCCACTCAGGAGATGATCATCACAGAGGCCCGCCGGCAATTTGCCGAACTGGGGGGATTTCCCCGCAAGATCGGTGCGATTCTTCTGAACCGCATTCAGCAGGACTTTGAACTCGGGATTGAACTGGCAGAACAGGTCCGACGGGCCGCAGCGGACTGGGATGAGGGTGATCCTCTGAAAGCTGCTGAGGGATATGGGGCAGCATCGCAGCTGGCAGAGCAGCGGGGCCAAATCGATGCGGCCTTTGAGTTTGGCCATACTCAGGCGTCGATCCTGTTGCAGCAGAAAAAATGGGAGCAGGCGGAGAAAGTCCTGTCTTCGCTGATATCCCGATTCCCGTCTCACGATCAGATCGCTGAGGTTGATCTTCTTCGCAGTTTTGCACTGGGACAGATGGCCCCCGGCAGCGAACAGCTCCTTTCAGCACTTCGCGCACACGTGTCGACCTATCCTGATTCTCCAACCCGCAGCGATGCGCTGATGATGCTGGCGGGCGATGCCGAATCACGAAACCAGATTGCGGAAGCGATCGCGTTTTATCGACAGATCCCTTCCGGGAGTGTGCATTCGGCGGGAAGTCGAGAGCGGTCTCTGTTGCTCGTGGAACAGCAGCTTCGAAAGACTCCTCCCGATTCCAATGAAGCCTCCGCTGTTTCGAAGCTGGCAGAGGAGGAAATCCGCCGGATCGTACCACACCTCCTGACCGACCTTTCGGGAATGTCGCTCCAGAATGCCCGACTGCTCGTTCAGTCGGCTCGTGTGTGCCTGCAATGTCATCCCCCGTTGATCAGGGAAGCGTCACAGATTCTGGATGCTATTCAGCGACGGGTTCAACTGGAAAAACAGGCCTCCCTTCAGGATGGAATTTCTCCGGAATGGGCTGACATTGACCGGACCAGCCTTCAGCTTCGCGTGCTGACACTTGCGACCGCCGACCGGCTGGATGAGGCGGGGCGCCTGCTGAGAGAACTCAGCCAGTCGGACCCGGATGTCATGGTTTCAGTCCTCTCCAGCCTGACCGACATGACGGCCAATCTTCATTTGAGTCAACGAAAAGAACTCGGGAAACTGCAACGCTTGCTGGTGCAGGAGATCGCTCACCGGGATCGTGAGATGTCTCCGGAACGAAAGCGGGGTCTCGATCTGGCTGCTATTCAGGCGAGTATCGCAATGGAAGACTGGCCAGCCGCGATCGATCAGTTGGAATCACTGCTGAAACGTGAGCCGGCGAATCATTCTCTCAGACGCAATCTGATTGACATCAGGACTCGACAGGGGAGTCCTGCGGATCTGAAGCGGGCTTTGGAACTCTGGCAGGAGATCGAACGGCAGTCCCGGAAAGGGAGCGTGGAGTGGGTCGAAGCCCGGATCAGCATCGCTGAGCTGATGGAGAAAACGGGAGACGCGGCTGGGGCACGCAAGCTTCTGGGAGTGACACGGACGCTGTATCCGCAACTCGGTTCTCCCGGACTCCGGGAACGGGGGAACGCACTCTGGGAGCGGGTTCAATCCGCAAAGTGAAGCAATGGAATAAAGCGACGCAACAGAGCGTTCGCTGCTGACAACCTCCGCGCCTGGACTTATCGCCGATCAGAATTGCCGGGCAATGGGGGGGGCGTCCCACGCCAGCACACCCACAATGACGGTCAGAACGGAGTGAAGCCTCTCTGCTCAGGAGGAGAACAGATCGTTCAGAGTCGATAACGGCAACAGTTGTCCGATCGTCCATCGACCGACCTGATGAACTTCCTGCCGGGCCACTTTCCCTTTCTGGATGATCTCTGTCTGCTCGAGGATGCAGTCTGCATCACGCGGCAACTTGCGGATTCCGTGAACATCCCGGTCCGGATCGGGAAACAGGAGCTTTCGGGCGATTTCTTCCTTGGTTCCAGTCGGTTCTGGGTCGGCAGTCAACCCGCTCAGATATCCGGGAATTCTGAGTGAATACATGCTGGTTCCTTCCAGTTGAGGGAGCGTTTCACCGGTGCAATTCCATCGACGATGGCCACCGGAGAAGGAGAGGAGCCTGTTCAGGCCAGATTCATGATAGTCGATTCACCCGTCCAGAAAACATTCGGACAGTGAAATATCGGATAATGAAATGTTGTGCGGCTCAGAGGATGAAGGCTCGTTATTTCATCAGACAGTTTACCGCACCCGGCAGGGGACCTGTACCCCGGAATTCAGAAATTCTTCGTCGATGGGGTAGTTACGGAATCGCATCGAATAGTGATCGTTAAACCATTCTTCGATTTCGGGCAGACAACCTGAGTCGTATTGCGGGCGGACGTGGAGCGCATTCCCCTCGCTCTGGCTCCGCAGCTCGCTATCATCAATGATCACTTCTCCCCGACGAATCAGGTAGCGGGGAAGTTCGAACATCTGCTGAATATCGGATTGCGGCTGATAGAGGGTGACATCGCCATCCGCTCCCGGGCCAAGATGCCCCTTGTGTGTCAGCCCGAGAATACGGGCCGGGGATGCACGGGTGATAATCGCAATTTCATAGAGCGTATATTCGCGGGTGATCTCGCTGAGCGTGCAGTGATTCTTCACAGCTTCAGGGAGGGACTTGAGGACGTCCCGCCGTCGCTCCCGGTCCATCAGCAGGGCGATGATCTGCGGGTAGGCGAGAAATGCTCCGCCATTCGGATGGTCCGTGCTCATGGCGATCCGCCAGCAGTCGTCCATCAGAAGGTACCACTCCAGGCCGATGGCCCACTGGAGCGCATGGACGAGCGACTTGTTCTTGTATTCGATTGGCGAGATTCCGCATCCCGCCTCCATTTCCACATCCCCGCTGTACCACTTGCTTCCCAAAACCTTGTGCAGGAAATATCCGAGAGGACCATCCCCGGTCATTGATGTGGTCTGACCAAACAGGACTTGCCCCACATCCACCGTCAGGTTGGGATGGGTGCGGACATATTCCACCAGGTCAGGAACGCGGGATGAGAGAGACGTCTGGTCATCCGCTTCTCCTCCGTAGCTGTGAAACTGGATGTGCGTCAGGTGTGCCCGATGCCCTTCGAGAGCCCGCATCGTCTCGAGTGTGGTTTCCCAGTTTCCCGGGACCCCCAGATTGTTGCAGTGAATATGGACCGGATGCGGAAGCCCGAGCGCATCGACGTTACGGGCAATCCCCTGCAGAATGTGTCGGGGGGAGACATTGAAATACGGGACTCGATCGTCCAGCGAGCGGACGGTCCTGTTCGTCTGTTTCCATGTTTCCACGCCGCCGGGGTTGACGATCTTGACCCCGTAGGCCTTCGCTGCGGAAACGATCCATCCGATGTAACTTCGCAGACGTTCTTCCTCTCCCCGGGCCAGTTGCTGCATCACATACTGGTTGTTGCCCAGCATGAGGTAAAACCCCTTGTCGATGATCGGGGTGTCCTGCAATTCTTCATGAACATGCCGGGCAGAAAGTGGGGGGACAGCAGCATCGAAGGCGGCGGTATATCCCAGACCGGCGTAGAGGTAACCTGTGGTGAAGGTGCTTGGGACGCTTCCGATGGTGCCCGAACGAAATTCGCCGCGACGCGGGGAGACCGCAGTGCGCTTGTCTTCCGGCCTCATCTTTCGTGCAGCGTTGACCTTAGAGCCGGCGATATGGCAATGCATGTCGACCCCACCCGGCATCACAATCAGGCCGCGGGCGTCAATCTCCCGGTCGGGGTGCAGTAGTTCTCCCGCAACTGGGGTATAGACCTTGCCATCGCGAATCCAGATGTCCCGTACTTCCCCATCGACCTCATTTGCGGGGTCATAGACGCGTCCCTGACTGATCTTCAGAAGCGACATGCCGACTCGTGGGGCTGGGGAAGGAGAAACCTCG
>Ga0065721_10004403_pt1 | contig 31104 bp, 26 predicted proteins | sample Mesricmetagenome_FD_59108 | JGI IMG/M metagenome (GOLD analysis project Ga0065721, IMG submission 59108) | Mesophilic microbial community from rice straw/compost enrichment Sample: eDNA_1 v2 (version 2) | ecosystem: Engineered > Solid waste > Grass > Composting > Bioreactor | place: USA: Davis...
GGGATATTGTTGCCGTATGGGTTGTTGATACGCACATCCAATTCGGTGATTTTCAACAACAGATCGGGGTGCACATCCAGAGCGCGCTGCCATGATTGCTTGATGGTATCAATGCTCGGCCAATCCAAGAGAACATGCATCTGGCACCCATGGCCAGCTAAGTGGCACACCATGTTATGGTATGACTAGTCTTGTCGGTCATGAGTTGCAGATGCTATTATCATAGTCCTCCGGACAACTTAACATAAGGATATGCCAAATGAACCCGAAGTCTGAAGTATCTGAACTAAAAGTCCAAGGATCGGACGAAGATAGATTCCATGCCTTCTTACATAGTGCCATCAATAAACCCTACTCAGTCAATAAACCGTATAAACGGGAACACAGTAGTAAATGGGCTGATGCGATTATAAGGTCAGCGACAAAAACTATTGCTATTACCGTTTATATTAATTTCAAGAGCCCAAAGCTGACACAGGATGAACGCCTAAATTTAATCGAACTGGCAACACAAGGCATAGGCAAATATTGGAATCGGGAGATTGCGGTAGATGGCACTTTATATAAAGTTACGGTGACTGCGCAGCATAAATCGGAGAGTCCATTACCTGTTATTCTAAGAATAGAGAAATCTACAAAAGACTACGGTCGTTCGGTTAACGCTGGTGTATTGGGAGTAGACGCGCGATTTATTTACAATAAGGGATTTTTTCCGAATACCACGTATTCTGATGACGATTTCAAACTAGTTTGTGCGCATGAATTTGGTCATTCGGTTTTAAAGGCCGCTGGCGGAATTAGTTTATCATGGGGGCATAAAGGCACAACTGGTGTTGTTTCTCAGGCGGTGAAGAAATCAACACCAGGTTATCCAACTTCTGGTCCCATTGATTTGATGAAGTACTATGATGATAAGAAGCAGCAGGTAACCTTTTCGCAGTTGATTAACGATACTATTGTTAGTGAAAAGGATGTGATGCGGTTAATTTGGCTTTCAAAAATTCAATGGAAATAATTATGCGGATTATTCTGCGTATATGCTTGATATCCGTGATGCTTGCGCACTCTGCGTGCAGGGAGCCCGAAGCAGGGTTCGTTTTCTTGGAAAATGCCACAACCGATACACTGCAATTGACGGTTGAATTTGAGAGCAAGGATCCGACCTCTAAACCTCTTTTATTCAGCTTGAAGCCGGGCGAGAGCGACGGTTGGCGTTTTACTGGTAGCAAAAGTAGATCTGATGAGGCGGATTCGAAATTTCAGGCGTTGTTGATAAAGTCGGAGAATTGCGAGCAACGGCTTGAGCGGCCAATGCTTAAAAAGCATGTTCGTAAAAATGGTGCCTGGATTTTGCGGATAGATGAAGCGCTGTTTTCTTGTTAATTTGCCGATTGGGGGGCATGGGGTTCCCGTGTTCGAGGTTGAAGGTGTGGCGGCATGGATGGAATATATATTTCACTCTCGTAGGCTTTTTAAGTACTTCGTTTGCCCTCACCCCAACCCTCTCCCGGAGGGAGAGGGAGTTTTTTAGATCTTAAGTCCGTTCCCGGAGGGAGAGGGAGTTTTTTAGATCTTAAGTCCGTTCCCGGAGGGAGAGGGAGTTTTTTAGGTCTTAAGTCCGTTCCCAGAGGGAGAGGGGGTTTCCAGTCCAGGGTTAGAACTCGTACCTTGAAATTGGCAAAATTCCAAGTCCTCTCCCTCTGGGAGAGGATTTAGGTGAGGGCCGCTGGAAATAAAAAAAAGGGCGCCGAGGCGCCCTTTCTTCTTGATAGCTTATATAGCTTAGTTACCTTGCAGCGCTTGAAATACCCCATTAAACGCGGGCTTGGGCTGCAGGCTGTTGTTCCAAAGCAGGGGCCAGTCGGGCACTGATATACCATTACCTTCGTGTTGATAGTACCAGCTGTGGTTGTCAGCAATACCCCAAACAGTGATACCACCGCGGCGATTTGGCGGTACCACTTCCAGGTAAGCTTCAATGATGGCTTTATAGCGCGCTGCTTGCAGCTGGAAGCCGGTGCAGCCTTGGTCGCAATCGGTACGTCCGGGGTGTGGGATATTGTTGCCGTATGGGTTGTTGATACGCACATCCAATTCGGTGATTTTCAACAACAGATCGGGGTGCACATCCAGAGCGCGCTGCCATGATTGCTTGATGGTATCAATGCTCGGCCAATCCAAGAGAACATGCATCTGGAAGCCGACGCCATCGATCGGAGCGCCATCTTCAATCAAGCGGGTGAGCAGCGCCACCAAGCCATCGGTCTTGTATTGACCATTTTCGGTGTTGTAATCGTTGTAATAGAGCAGGGCGTTGGGATCTTCTTCCCGCGCCCAGCGGAAGGCATTGGTGATATAGCTGATATCGTTGTCGTACTGGCGATAGAACACGGAGTCGCGATAGAAGTTGCCACTGGTGTTATCGCTCAAAGCTTCATTTACTACATCCCAGCTCTGTACCTGACCGCGATGTTTGCGCGCTACTCCGCGGACATGAGCTTCGAATTTCTCGCGGAAATCTGCGCCTGGAGTTTTGGCCCAGCTCGGCAGCTGATAATCGGGGTGCCAAACCAGCGCGTGACCATGGACGCCTATATTGTTCTCGCTCGCCCAGCTGATCATCTGCTCTGCTTCGGCGTTTGCGAAGGTGCTTTCGTTGTAGTAGCTCATCTTCATATTATTTTCAGCGCTGAGCTGGCTGAAATTATTCTTGACGATGGTCTGAATGGCGCTATTGGTCAGCAAATTGGCATTTCTGGAATTGTCGAGAGCCACTGCTACGCCGATCGGAAAATCCACCAGGCTCGCCAGGCCCTCTCCGCTCGGTTCCGGATCAGGGTTGACATCGCCATAAATCTCAAGATTGTCGAGATAGAAGCTTACGTTTTCAGAGCCGTCGGGTGTTTCGAAAATAAATGTTTCGAAAAGTCCTTGGGGAATATAGGTGCCGCTCAGGCGGGTCCATTCATCGGCGGTGACAGTGCCTGCGGCGATCTCGGTATATTCGTTGTAAGTGGAAGTGTCTTCGTCATCCACCAGTTTGCCTGTGATTTTGACGGTTTCTGTCGGCTCACCCGCAGCGAGTTTTACCCATACGGACACTTCGTAAACATTGCCTGAGGTAAGTGGAACGCTGAAGCCGGCACCCTGCCAGTAGGCGGTGCGTCCGGTGACGGCAAGGCTGGCGCTGCCGGCGTATTTTTCTTCGGTGGTGCGTGTAATCACGGCGTCGCCGCGGTTGGTCCAGTTGGTGGTGCCGTTTTCGACATCGCCATTAATGGCCAAGTTGTTGCCGCTGGAGCTCGAACTTGAACTGGAGGAGCTGGAGCTGCTCGACGATGTACTTGAAGATGAGGCTGAGCTACTTGAGCTGCTGGATGAAGAACTGGCGGAGCTTGAGGAAGAGCTGCTGGAGGATGTCGAAGACGAGGGGCCATCGCTTCCACACGCAGCCAAACTTCCTGCGAGCAATGCCAAACAGCAGTAACGGCTGATGGCGGACGCCAGATTGGCGTATTTAATAGATAACATTGTGATTCTCCTATAGGTCTATTGGGCGGAATCGTTTGGGTTTGTTGTGCGGTGAGGCTTGTTCGAGAAAGGGAGTAGAGAAGACTTATGACTCCTTTCTTAGCTGTCCCGCATCCTGGGTGATTCGCGGCCCTAAATATACCGATATAAAAACTATGACGCCCGTCACAATTGTTATCTTGTGAGCACAGTCAAATAAATGTCTCGCAAGTTTCTTGCTTTGATAAATAAGAGCAAGTATCAGGTTAAAAATGATCGGTGAGGTGCCGCGCATTGGGCTGGATGAGTGGGGCAGGGGGGCTGACTGCCCCCCGAGGGAAAGCCGGTTGTATATATGGGGATTTGGCAAGCGAAGCAGGCAGCTGCATAGCCGCCGTACCGGCGAACTACGCAGCAAGCCCACCCATATTATTTCCGTCCTTTCTTAAAAAATTCCCAGAGAACTTTTTCCGCATCTATGTCCTGATTGCGGAAGCCGTTGTAAGGCTGTTCGGCGACGTCGAACGAAGTGGATGTGTTATTGGGCCAGGCGTGGCCAGCAGCGGATACGATTTCCAGAACGGCAAACCGTGCACCGGACTCGCCCTGAGGGTAGTCATAGCGAATGATGCGGGAATTGACCGAGGCTTGTGCCCAGGGAGCACTATTGCTTTCGGATGGGCAATAGCCTTTGCCTTCCATATGTCGATTGGGAAGGAGACGTGCTTTTTCTCGGTGTGCCGGAATTTTTAGCGCTTCGCGCCAAGCAGCCAAGGAATCCTGCATCAACTCGGCGTAGTTGAAGCCAGCGTCGGCAAAAATGCGGTCCAACAATGTATCTCCGGGGCTGTAGATAAACATCATGTCCACCGGAAGCTGCGGGCGCTGGCCGCAGTTGAACCACTCCACATTCGCCGGCAGGGAATACACCGGCATTACGGCCCCCACGCCTGCGAGCAGCTCTGGCATTTCGCGCGCAGCGCGCTGGACCATTTCAGCGCCATTGGACATGCCCATCAGATATATCCGCTTTTTGTCTAACGGCAGGCCTTCCTTTTGGACGTTTTGGATAATCCTTTTCAGATAGTCCACATCATCGACGGAGAAAAATTCTGGCCCTGTGCCAGGTTTTTCAAAACAGGCGCGCCAGTAGCCGCCGTTGGCGAAAAAGGGGTTTCCCGGGTTGGCGTCGGTCAAATCACTTGGCGCGTGACCGTTGGCGTAGACCAGCAGGAATTTCTCCTTATCCGCCAGCCGTTCGGCGCGGTCGCCCCAATCCCATTCGCGGCCGACTTCAGCGCTCAGGCTGGCACCTGGAAGCATGATGACGAGCGGATAGTTACCATGGCGCGGCAGATGTTTCGGCACATATTGCAAATAGCGCCGCAGTACCGTCTGGCCTGGATTCATCAGGTCAGGCTGGGTGAAGGTGCGCACCTGCACGCCCGCCTTCACCACGCCGTCCCAGGTTCGGGTGGGATCGCCGTCGTAATTTCCCACCTCTGTTGCGCGCGGCTTCGCGTGAACATGAGGTTCCGCGTGGGCACAGGCGACCGTCAGCAGAACTATCCAAATACCATTTATGAGCTTGCAAAGTTGTGTTTTTATTCCTGTTTGGAAAAAAGCGAATGCATTTTCATGGAACACGTTACGTAGGTTTGGCAGTTTCATACGGGTTCTCCTGATGCGATTGTCGGGGGAGGCCAAGAGAACATACGTAAGTTGCCGTTTTGCGAATACCCTTCCATCGCAGAAGTGACAGAAAGGTGAGTGAAAGGTTTGTATGACTTCCGTTGGTAAGTTTTTGGTAAGCCGCGCTGGCGAACACCAGCAATTGCGAAGGCCATCATGCGATGGTGTGGGCATAAGTCGTCGCTGCGACACGCGGAGAATTTTGAAGATAAGAAATTTCCAAGCAAATCGCAGACTCCGGTCACCGCTCGGAAGCGGTGACCGGGTTAAAGGGGAATTATTCGAACTTCCACCAATTGAATTTGAAGAGATTGTCTCCGTTGCCCGAGAACACCAGGAAGAGGTCGTGGGTCCCGCTTGCGCCGCTCATGGGGCAGGTCACGGTGGTCCAGGAGGAGTAGCCGGAGACATCACATCTTCCCAACACCGGGCCGTTTAAGCTGTCCAGGCGCAGTTCGATGCTCGCGTTGCCGGTCGCGGACGATACCCGTGCTTGGAAGGCTGTCACGCCGCTGCCGAAATTCACGTTCTTAACGTTGATGTAATCGCCTCCGCTGATGCGTGTGACGTTCTGGCCGCCGCCGGTGTCATTGCAATTCTCTGTTTTGACGCCGGATGCGAAGGCGATGGTCTCCGCCTCTACGCGCGCGAACGGGTTCAGTTTGGCAATGGCTTCGGGGCCTTCGCCGTCGATCGGCAGTTTCGGGATGCTGCCGTCGGCCCCGTAGGTGAATTCCTGTACGCGCACCGAACGCTTGAAATTATTGCCACCGGGCAGTGAGCTGTCGTGATAGAAGAAGTAGGAGCGCCCTTTGTAGTCGACTATACCGGGGTGGTTGGTGTAGGTCCTGCCTGCGTCCATGATGTCGCCTTTGTAGGTCCAGGGGCCCGTCGGTCGGTTGCTGGTGGCGTAACTGATCTTCTCGCTTCCACCGCCGCTGGCGGCGTAGATCATGTAGTAGATCGAGCCTCGTTTATAGAGCCATGGCCCCTCGACGAAACCGGACAGGCTGGCGGTCTGGATGCCGCCTGAGTAGCTGATCATGTCTGAGTTCAGTCGCACGTATTGCAGCGTGCCGTTGCCCCAGTACATATAGGCCTGTCCGTCATCGTCGATAAAGACAGTCGGGTCTATGTTGCTCGTTGGGCCCCTGGCCAGGTGTGTGCCAAGTGGGTCTCGGAAGGGGCCGATTGGGCTGTCGGCAACCGCGACGCCGATTCGGGAGCCGGAGTTGTTATTCAGAGGCACATACAGGAAATATTTGCCGTTTCTTTCGATGGCTTGAGCCGCCCAGGCGCTGTCGTTGCCCCAACTGAAGGTGCGGTAGCTGGCCGGGGAGCCATGGTCGGTCCAGTTCACCATGTCTGTTGTCGAGTACACCCGCCATTCGTTCATGGTGTAGAAGTTGTTCACCGTGACGTCTTCATCATGGGTGGTGTAGACGTACAGTGTGTCTCCAAACACCACGGGCGCCGGGTCTGCGGTGTAGTTGGTTTGCACGAAGGGGTTTGCCCCGCGCGATAAGGGACCCGCATCCGGGTCGAGTGCGCCATTCTTGGAGTAGATGGCAAAACCGCTGAGGGTGCCGTTGTCGACGGTGGCTGTCAGCTTGATGCTGAGGTAGCCATCATTCACAGGCACATCCTTGATCACACGGGCGTAGGCCGTGTCGTGACCGACGGTGGCGAATAGATCGAAGTCGCTAAAAAGCGGTTGGTCTTCTACGCTAACGCTGAAAATGCGTGCGCCGACCGAGGTTTGAAACAGCTCGTTAAAATACAACTCGACATCATAAGTTGCTGCTATTACGGGTATCTCATAGGAATAGTTACCGAAGCGCTCAGACTGATACAGAGCGTCGTCCTCGGTACTCGCAATAGGATCTGTCGTCGAATTGACCGAACCCCCGCGATAATACTGATCCGCTTTAAAAGGCACGCCCGCAACCGTTATGGCGCTACCGCCCGAGTTGACAGCCACCACCAGATCGCCCTGAACTGTGCTGCCGCTGGAACTGGATGAGCTGCTGGACGAGCTCGACGAGGACGAACTGCTGGAGCTTGATGAGCTGGTGCTGCTTGAGCTGGAAGCGCTGGAGCTGCTTGAACTGCTACTTGAACTGTTATTGTCACCGCCGCATCCAACAAACCCAATGCTGGTGGCAGCAAGCACAAGGGATAGAACCCGTTTGTTTGTTGTTGATTTTTTCATGACGTAATCACCCTATTATTTTATTGAGTGTGATTACCTGTGGGGCAATTTCTCCCAAATGAGAAAATTTAATTAGGACCACTAGGTAACTTGCTGGAATTAACTTCGGCCCTGTCGCAATGATGTTGCGCAATTCACTGTGACGTAAATCCAGCTTTTATTGTTTTGTTCTGGATTTATAAGGGTTTTATGCATTGCTGCTGGAGAGGGGTTCCTTTCTACCTAATCTTCTTTCAGCGTGGCAATGCATAAAAACTACCATTTGCAATCCTGACTCTTATTTAACTAAATTCACAATTAATAAAAAAATATGCAGTTTTTTCCCGGTCCTGTCTGCATGCTATGTGAAGTGGGGTAGGGGAGAGGCTTATGCGCCGGGCGTGATGGATCCGATAGCGAACTTCGCGTCGGTTGCTGGGCATACGAAAAGATGGTCTAGGATCGACAGCAGATTGCTTGGATGAGTAGCTCGCTAAGCTACGCTGACCTGGGTGGGGAGAATAGTAGTAGAGATTCAGTCAGGAGGGGGCCAATCTGTGACCCCCTCCTGCTATTCACTTACTCGGTTCAGGCTGACGCGTCTTGAGACAACATGCGCCGACGCGCCACCAGTAAGCCGGTGATCGCCAACAGCCACCAACCACTGCTACCTCCGCTTGTACCGGAATTGCCGGAGCCGTTGCCTGATGAAGAAGAGGCGCTGGAGGATGAGGTGCTGGATGAGGATGAAGCGCTGCTGCTTGATGAGGACGAGCTGCTTGATGAAGGCGTATCGTCGATTTTGCGCACGAGGATGGAATTGAGCACACCCGAGTCCGGATTGGCGATAATGGCAATGGTGAGGCTGCCATCAGTGACTTCAACTTCAAGCGGGGCAGGTTTCCATAGTGTCTGGTATCCGGCTTCGGCATAGAGATCGAGACCAATAAAAACGGATTTATCTTCAATCGTCACATTGAAAGTGCGCCTGCCGGCTTCCTCGAATTGAGGCTCAACAAAGCCCAGCTCTACAGAAACCCGCTGTTCACTCACGGGAATTTCTATGGTGAAAGTGCCGTAGAGATAGGATTGATAGACCGTGCTACCGCCGCCACCGATCACATCTGTATCCCAGATAAAGCCGTAACCCGCGCCTTTGACATCGCTAAGTGGTGCGTAATAAATGCCATCGGCCTCCCTATGATATTTTTTTCCGCCCACATTGATTGCGGTCAGCACATCCGGCGGATTCGGTGCATACCAACCCCTGGTTGCTTCAGTTACCGTGCACATCTCTCCATCGCCTTGGGTGCCTATGCCATCGCCATCTGGATCCGCGCTTATATTGCAGCAAATGGGCATGCCATTCTCGTCACCGCAGTTGAGGGGTGGAGTGATATCTTTCACCGTGATATCGGAACTGCCGCTGCTTTGATATCCATCGGTCATAAGGATCATGTAATTAATGTCGTCGAAGAGCAGTCCTCTGGATTCCCAGGCGTCAAAGTGGTTGGCGACTGTAATAGTGCCGCTGATATCACCCCAGGGCTTTCTGGGATTGCGCACACTGAAAACCTGGTCGTATGAATCTGCGGCTAAATTTGAACTAATGAATTTACAGCTGACGATGTCGTAGGTAGCGCCATCGCTCTGGAAACTACCGTGGACCTTGCGATAATTGGGCGTGATGCAGGATGAGGGATTGTAAGTGCCATAGGTCTCCACTATGTGATATTCGGTCGCTGGCTTTGTGGCCCAACCATACAAAGCCAAGAAGGAATTTTGCTGATCGGGGCTAAAGCCGGGGCTGAATTTGCCGGAATACTGCAAAACTTTATAGGGGCTGCCCGGATTCCAACCTATGCCGCCGGACCATCTGAAGATATTGTTATTCCACTCTGCGGTATATCGGCCCGCTTCCCGCAGCCCAAAGATGAGATCTCCCGCTCCCGCTGTTTGCGGTACCCAGAAGTTGTAGTAAAAGCCGTTGTGTGTACCTTGCTCAGTGGCTGTTAAATTCCTATCTGCGTCCTGAGCAACAGCCAAAGAACCCGAAAGTGCCAACAGTACGCCAGAAAGAATGGATTTTCTGGAAAAATACGCAGGCTTTGGCTTCGAGGAAAATATCGATTTGTCGCAGAAACGGGTCATTGGGCTTCCCTCTATTTTTATCTTGAAATCATTGATGTGTGGTGATGATCCATTCACAGGGGGTTGTGTGAACTGTTATGAGACAGGATGCGTCTGCGGAAAACCGCTAAGCTGCTGATTGCCAACCACCACCATCCACTGCTGCCTCCGCTCCTGCCAGAGTTGCAAATAAGCTCATCATCTAGTCCGCCGCAGTCCTCTGGTGAGCCTTCTGCCACGGTAATGTCGACGCTGCCATCGCCATCGTAAGAATCGATCGCCAAAATCATGTATTCGAGTTGACCCAGCTTCAAGCCCTTGGACTCCCAGGCATTAAAGTGGTTGGCAACCGTGATGGTACCCTCCACAGCACCGTAGCCTTTGGGTGGGTTGCGTACACTGAAGTACTGGTAATGGGTTTCGCCAGCTATGCTGGGCGGGAGATCTGGACTGCTACAGCTGATCAGCTCATAGGTCGCCCCATCGCTTTGGTAGGTTCCGTGATTCTGGCGATTGGAAGTGCAGTCCGGATAAGCTGAGCCATAACTTTCCACTATCTGATAATCGACGAGCGGAACTCTGGTCCAACCATACAAAGACAGATAGGCGTTTTGCGTACTGGATACGTCGTATTGACCGGAATACTTCACTACTTTATCCCGACTGCCGGGATTCCAGCCTATTCCGCCGATCCAGTTATTGACGTTGCTCCACTGTGCGGTAAATCGCCCCGCTTCACGCAACCCAAATGTGAGATCCCCCGTATATTCTCCCGTTCGTTCGATCCAGAGGTTGTAATAAAAGCCGTTGTGCGTGCCTTGCTGGATGGTCGATATATCCATATCTGCATCTTGAGCAATCGCTGGAGTCACGATAAGCGCCAACAGCAGGCCGGACAGACAGGATTTTCCGGAAGAGCGTGCCGGGTTTAGATTCAAATGAAATATAGATTTGAAGAATTGGGTCACAGGGCATCCCTTTACTTTATTTAAACCGCTAACGCATGGCTATTATCAGGTGGTCCAGCCTGTTGCTTATAATTCTTCCTGACCGGCATTGGAAGCCCGATTCCATCATTGAGCGCCGGATCGGATATGGATTTTTCTCATTTCGTTACCTGGGTCACAGGATGCGACCCAGACGTGTATCCACGGGGCTTGCGCACCATGATTCTGAAGTTCGTACAAGGGGGGCACAGGATGTGAGTCAAGTGTTTGTTTTATAAGGGAAATTCTCATTCTTCCATATCCATGGCGGAGGTGGTCTCCAGTCTCGATATAGAGCGGGTATAGAAGTCGCGGGCAGCGCCGTTGGGAAGTACCTCCATTTTATTGCGGAGAATGGGAATCAGGCTGCGGTCGCCATTGGATGCGATCAGATGAAGTGCCGTTAGAGCTACATCCAGGCTTGAATCGTCGAGTGCTTCCAGCAACAGATTGTTGGCTTCATAGGAATGTTGTTGGTGGAATTTCTGTAGGACGGCCTTTTTAACTTCCTCGTCACCTTCCGTCTTTAAAACTTCCCGCAGAAATTTTAGATCATCTCCTTGCGTGCTCAGCATCTCCAGCGTCTCCAGCTTCTTGTCGTTATCTGTCGCAAAGAACAATGCCATGCCGGCTTCGCGTTCGAATTCAAAGTTGCTTTGCAGTTCTTCAAGCATATCCAAATCAGCTTCGTCGGGATCAAAAATGGAAGGCTGCTCGATCAGGTTGGCTATCTCAACTTGCTCTTTGGAGACTGGCTTTTCTGGTTGGATTCTGGCTACCGATTCGGGAGCCGGGTCGGCTTGCATTTGGTGACATTCAGCTGCTGCGGGCGATAGAGTTGTGATGCTTGCTTTGGAATATTCGACAGGTTCCGGCAGGTGATAATACCAAGCGCTCAGCCATATGGCGTTATTCATCATGAATGCAAGAGAAATCACTTTGACTGATCGGGAAGACATAGGATCTATCCTTTCAGGTGGGTTTGAAAGCCGCTGCATTGCAGCGGCTCCTTTGTCACATTATCGGCGAATCATCCAATCATCTGTTTGGTAATCCTTGCGACCGGATGAATCCGTGAAGTATGTGTCCACGACCAAGCGCAGCTTATTGTTATCTCCAGACTTGATTTGTCCCCACACAGTTTTCTTCGCAAATCCTGGATCATAGTAAAAGCGCAGCCATTTGGCTGAAGTGTATTTGCCATCGACCTTACCCCAGTAACAATCGGTAGGATGGCATTTTCCCCAGACTCTAGCTGTGTACACAAGCTTTACTGCCGAAGTAATAGAGCAGATATCGCCATTGCATTTTACCGTTGAGGCATCGCGACACTCTTCGCCAAATATAACCTTTGTTACGCCCCTTGTATTGGAATCCTGGTTAACCCATGTGCCCACTTCTTTAACCTGACCCACAATGCACACGGAAGCATTGGCAATACTTCCCAGAAAGGAAGATGAAATAACGACCGCAGTGGCGATCAGGGATTTGATCATTTTGGAACGTCTTATGGTAATTCGATTCATGCAGTTCTCCTATTGACAGTAAGTGTCGCCGGCGCACATGCGCTGTGATGATCTATGTGGTCCGGCGTTCTAAGTGGTAAACAGGATCAGGCCGCCGCGGTTGCGAGGCCTATAACGCATTGCGCAGCAACCAGGAGACCTATGAAATTTTCCTGTTTGTGTTGGATAGGAGCGGGCATCCCCGGATGGAAGTCCAGCGCCTACGATCGAATACAGATATCCGTCAGCTGGCAGGACAGGGGGATTCAACTTGAGTTATAAAATGTGACCTGGGGCCCAGTTTTCATCCCGTTAGCCCTGGAATCCGCCCTGGACCCAAATAGGAAAGGAAACGCTCTGAGGCTATCCCGGTAATAGGATGGCTATACTGCTATTCGCCAGTTGGCGGGTGTGAATTGAAATAGACGCTTACAGGAAATAGTTGGTGAATCTCTGATCCCTGGTTTGAGACATGAAAAAATATATCTGGTTGATAGTGCTGTTGATACCACTTTGGGTGGCCAGCGAATACGACGCCCCTAGATGGGTGGTCCTGCTGCTACTGGGGATTTTTATGCTGTATGCCGGTACTCTCCCTAGCCAATATGACAGGCCAGGGGAAGGGGGCCTCAGTCCTTTTCTTATCCTTATCGCTATCGCGGGGCTGGTCATGGGCACAGTACTTTTCAAGTACGCAAGGGCACTCATGTAATAGCTCCGCGACTGGGATCTATTCTGTAAAATTTGGGTCAGACTGTATAAGCCCGAGAAGCTGGCTTTGGATTGCGCGAGGTAAGAGTGCCTATTTTACAAAGGACGATAATTATAGTCATAGGCTTTCTCACGGCATGCACACCAACAAAGCAGGAGCGTTATGAACTCAGCTATGAAGAGTGTAAAAATATGCGGGGAGATAGAAGTCATAAATTTTGGCATCAGCCGATAGCGGTTCAAAGCTGCGAACTCATAATATTTGAGGCTGAGGCCGAAATTTCAGATGAGCGATAAATATGTGGTTGATTGATCGATAACAAAAGCGATGGCGCTAAGCGTATGAAAGCATTACTGGGATTGGCCTTGGCGGTAATAGGCATACCCATCCATGCGACAGAAGGGGAGCAGGCGTGTAACCCGGATGTCAATGCGGTTATTACGGATGTTCTTAATCAAAGCCTGATTCCGGATGGCGCGATACAGTTGCCGGATTGGCGGATTGCTTCAAAAAAATAGACCTGCTCCACATTTTCCAAAAGCTGCTAGCATATAATGCGATGTTCAATGCAAGGCCTGCGCCCAGTCAGGGCGCCAGACAATACGGAGTTCACAATGCGGTTTTTTAGAAACATTTCGATCCTCCTGACCATTCTGGCCACCAATGCCTACAGTAACAGCTCAGAGCCGTTTCGGATGACAGTTAAAAATGTTCAATCGATGCGAGGCTTCGTACTCAATGGGCTCGGCTTGGGGGGCATAGTTGAGAAGGGGTGCATAGCCAATCACGATGCGTTCGTTGTCAAGCGCGATGGAAAGGTCGTGTACGAAGACTACGCCAGCATTATGTCGCTGGACGGCTATGAAGGCTTCGAAGCAGGTGCTGGGCATAAGGCCGAATTCTACCTGCGTGGTGCCGCCGACGGTGCCGTGGTAGAGGGGGACGTGATGGAAGCCAAGCATACAACCTGTGGAAAGAGCGAACAGCCAAAGGATAAAAGTTCTTCAGACTAAGTGCGCATTGGATGCAATTTTGAAAATCAGGGATGATATTTACGCTAGCCAGGGATGGAGATTTGATATTCATACCAGAAGCTAGACAGCTACCGAGCCAAAATTGCGCAGCAGTTACCTGCAATCATCAGTATCTAAGCATCGGCGCAATCCCATTGAAATCGTGAGGCAGACCGCACAATGATCTTGACAGCGGTTTAGGTCCATATGCGATAAATCGTGCACTATTGCCGTCTATCACTCTGGACCTCAATGGACTATGAAAAATATAATCCTGCTCTTTGCTATTCTTGCCATCACTGCCTGCGGCGCCGCCACTAATGGGTCATCGTCCAGCAGCTCCTCTAGCAGTTCAGCATCATCATCTGCATCCAGCAGCACCAGTTCATCTGCCTCCAGCTCCTCTTCATCCAGTTCTTCATCCAGTTCATCATCCAGTTCTTCTTCGGGGAACCTGCCAGTGGGCGACGGTGCGCAGTGGAATTTGAGCGGCAATCTCGGCACCCATGACCCCACCATCATTGAAGAGAATGGTGTGTGGTGGGAATTTCAAACCGGTCTGGGTATTTACGGTAAACGTTCTACGGATGGCAGGCAGTGGGACCCTCTGCCTTCGATTTTTGCGAACAAGCTGAATTGGTGGGCGAATTATGTTCCCAATCAGGAGGGGCGCGATGTGTGGGCGCCGGATATCCACTACTTCAACGGGCGCGTGTGGATGTACTACTCCATATCCACATTCGGCTCACGGCAATCGGCCATAGGATTGACCTCCGCCTCCAGTATTGCCGCAGGTGATTGGCGCGATGACGGGCTGGTGGTCAATACCACGCCTGCCGATGACTACAACGCTATTGATCCCAATTTATTTATTGATCCCCAGGGAGATCCCTGGCTCGCCTTCGGTTCCTGGAGCAGCGGAATCAAGCTGACCCGAATAAATCCCGCGACCATGAAGCCCTCTGGTCAGCTCTATTCCCTGGCGCGACGGGACGGCGGTATAGAGGCTCCCACATTGGTGTACCGTGATGGCTTTTATTATTTGTTTGTCTCCGTGGGCACCTGCTGCGCCGGTGTGGACAGCACTTACCGGATCATGGTCGGTCGCTCACAGCAGGTCACCGGACCTTATGTGGATAAAAATGGCGTAAACATGATGCAGGGCGGTGTGAGCCTGGTGAAGGGAAATGACGGCCGTTGGATAGGGCCGGGCGGACAGGATATCCATGTTCAGGATGGGCAATACATCATCGCCTATCATGTCTACGACGCTAATAACGACGGCGCACCCGTTCTTCGTATTGCCACTTTGGGCTGGGATGAACAGGGGTGGCCGTTTTTGAAATGATCAGATATTGCGAGATGCAGCTTATATAGGCTCTGATCGCACCATTGAAAATTCCTGGATGGGTAGTGCGAATAATAATTTCGGTAAAACGTCTTCTCTCCGCCCTTAGCATGTCTGACAGGACTTGGATCAGAGATTGGTTTCCCGCCACCTTTAATGCTTTGTAAGTCTTCAGGGTAGTGAGAACGGATCCGCCTGCCCGGCCAGTGATACCAAGTCCAGGGCTGCTACCGTCTGCGGGTACCAATCCTGGGAATCCAGCCATGCCAACTCTTCCTGAGCGCCCGTCGTCAATGGGCGCCTCCCAATCCGACGAGCAGCCCCCCATAAGGTCGCAATGAGAGGGGAAGCTTCTATACTCAATGTGGACTCATTCACATTCAAGTTGCGTTGAGCTTGCAATTCGCAAAATTTGTGCTCATCGGGCCGCGGTTATAGTGACATAAAGAATAGAGAATCCTTATGAGAATCCATTTTGGTATAAAAGAAGCGATCTTGTTGGCATTTATCGGTGTGGTGGGCTGCGTACCTACGCAGAAATCCGTCGACGCCAAAGAGGCCGTCGAACCTGACGCAAGTGCCGTAGGTATCGAGAAATTTAAAGCCTACACCCAGAGATTTCCTGAAAAAGCCTTGATTACGCAGAATCACGCCACAGGCCATGTGGGCAACTTCTTTTTTACCCATTGGAAGGATGCTGGCGCCGCTTCTTTGAGTCTGGATGCAACAGGCTCATTCAGCGTCAGTTGGCAGGGGGGTGGCTACAACTATGTGGGCGGTCCGGGATGGCATTTCGGCGATGTGAACCGGGTGATCGGCTATCGCTTCGATAAGGATAGTGGTGCCAGCTATATCACTTTGTATGGATGGGGCTATAACAAGGATATGCCCGCGTCGGATCCTGCGCATCTGGTGGAATATTATATTCTGCAGCGCTGGACTTATGATCCGAGCAAAGACGGTATTTACGGAAAGACTTTTGTCAGCGACGGTGTGGAATATTCCACTTACCGCTCAGTGCGGGAGCAAAAGCCGTCAATCAATGGTCCGACTACCTTTTATCAGTATTGGAGCAAGCCCGCTCAACAGCGACCGCTGGGACAGAAGCACAGAATCATTTTTGCTGACCACGTAAAAGCCTGGGCCGAAACAGGTTGGATTCTCCCGGACATGAATAACTTCAATGCCAGCGACGATCCTACTTATCAGGTGATGGCCGTCGAAGTCTTCAATCCCCCTAAAGATGGGACAGCGTCCGGACAGGTTTGGGATGCGACGCCTCCGTAAAACTCTATCGTCACCGAGATCGATTTTATTGGAGATAAAAAGAGTGCCCGATTAATCTTCGATAAAGTCATTATTATCTTATAAAAAAACGCCCGGATTTGCCGGGCGCTTTTCTGTGGAGTGAGTTGGATCAGCTGGAGCGCGTAACGGGGAACTTATAGTATTCGCGCGCCCATTCTATGTTCCAGATGGCCGGCTCCTGGTGGATGTTCTTATCTTCACCCAGCATCATTTCCTTCTGAATTTTGCCCATGCTTTCCAGGAAGGTTCTACGGTCTTCTTCCATCAGTTTACGCATATATTGCGAGGGCTTATACAGCTCTCTGACTTGCGCCACATAGGAAGCATTGTTGATCCATTTGTCAGCGCCATGCTGACCCTTGGGCAGACGAGCGGGGTTTTCATCCAGCCAGTCGCGCAGGTCGTTGTTGCCGCGGTTCATACCGTCGGCGTGACATCCGATACAGGAACTGCCGTTGTTCAACCGCACATCTTTAATACCCGGCAATTGTCTGTCGCCAGAGCTGCCTTTGGGATAGCCGAAGCCGGCGTAGTTATCGAGTATGTCATCTGCCGCCTCTCGCAAGATACGAGGATCCCTCACTATATTGGTGAAAGCGTCGACACGACGTTGGTTAAAGCCACCGAACAGGGCGTAGCCTTGCAGGCCGTTGGGCAGGCTCCAGATGACCTCCTCAGCCGATTGCTGGCCGCCAAATTGAGAGCCTTGGTCAGTACCTGTGTAGTAACCGCCCCCGCGCTCACCGCCCGGGCCCAAATTGCGCAGCGCAACCATGGAGTAGGTTTGTGGGTTGGTGCCACCACCACCGCCAGCAGAAATAAATACCGGCACTGGTGCTTCCCACATGGGGAAGTTCTGTTCCTGCTTGGCGTAAACCTCCTCTATGTCTTTGTATTGAGTGGCGAAGGTATCGAAGGTTTTCCAGTAGAAAGTATTCTTGCCGGTGTTCTGCTTGGCGCGCCAGTAGAAGCGTGAATCTATGGTAATGGCCTCGTAGGTCACCATGTAATCGTAGGAATTGATGCCTTTCGATTTATCGACACCGAGTTCGGTCTCCAAATAAGTGGCGTAGCCCGGAATTGACATGATCGCGTTGTAGACATCCGGACGAGTCAGTGTGTAGATCAGCTGAGTCACTTCCGCATACTTGAAGTCTTCCGGCTTTATATAGACCTGGTTGGTGGGGCCGGTGGAGCGTCGACCGACAAAGCCATCTATATTGGGAGGCAGCGACACGTTGCGGTCATCAGCGCCTTCAACGTTGCCCTTCAGAATACGCTCCCAAACCAGTCGGGCGAACTTGTCGTCCTTGGTGAGTGAACTTTTCAGCCGGTTTCTCATGTTATTGAGATCATTAAAGCTCACGCGTTTTCCATTCGCATCGATCTTGCCGCTTGTGGCAAACGCCAAATCGTCATCTGATCCGCCGTAGAACAAGGAGAAATTGCTGGCGGAAGTATCGAATCGGGTCTGACCCCAGTAATCGCGAATATCGAAGCGGTAGAGAATGCCTTTGCCGTTGACGTCCTTCGGGTTCACGATCTCTGGGGCCCAGCGCGCAGTGCTGTTCAGCGCCTTGGAGAGTCCGACGCGCGCCAGGTTGAGATCCTGTGCACTCACACCTTCGTTGTATAGAACGTGCAGAGAGGTGTATTTGATGAACTCGCGGTCGGCGGCCGGCAGTTTGCCTTGGTCCTCCGCAATCCAGGCTTCAATTTCGGAATCCGAAATTGTTGCGCTGGTGACACCGACTGCGCGGGGTACTTCCCTCAGCATGTGTTGAATGCCATCCCTCCAGGCTTCGATCGCTGCGTCCATGGTTTGGGCAGCGGTTTTACAGCTTGTGCCAAAGCAATTGTGGCGGTCGATCCACAGACGAGTGGAGAGCTTGGAGTCGTGAATATCGCGGAAATTGACCTTGGTCAGAGCGTGCTCATGGGCCAGTGCCGGATCCACATCTGAATGCAGCGGCGCCTGCGCACCGGAACCGGAGGTGTTTTGCGTGTTGTGGCAGGCCGAACAGTTGGCGCGCAGCACGGGATACAGGGTGGTTTTGAATACCTCCAAGGAGACAGCCTTATCGAAACCCAATTCCGCAGGGTAGTTGATGGACTCGTAAGTCACACCGCCGCGGCCATCCGGCAATTCCACATAACCTGCGCGGTTCACCGCCAAGCCGGGATCGTTAGGTTTGGGATCGGTTGGATTGGGGTCCGTTGGGTTGGGATCTGTAGGATTTGGGTCTGTCGGATTTGACGGGTTCGGGTTATTACCCTGCTGATCACCACCGCATGCGGATAGCAAACCAGTCATGAGTAAGATGCAGCAGATAGCTTTTAAACCACCTGATTTGTTTTTATACATACAGCGGTCTCCATAAAGGGGCATTTAGGGCTCCAATATCAAACTTGAGTCCGCGTTTTCAATCACAGAACAATTTCACAAAAAAGTAAACTTGTGGGGGTTTTTCCCCGCATTGTGACAATGTTGACTAGGGAACGAGTGAAATTTGTTGATCTTTTTTCCGCATATTTCGCTTTGTCATTTCAGTGGTGTGCCATGTGCGGGAAATTTCGGTGAGTATTTTCGTGAATATCAAAATGGATCGGTAAAAACAGGGGTAAAAATACATGACCCAAAATACATATTCGGCAAAGTTTAAAATTAAATCCGGTTATCATTTCATAATATGATTATTTCATTGAATGAATGTTTGCCGAGTAGCAAAAAAATATTTTGAGGGACTTGAGGGCCAAAATTTCATTGCAAGCAAAAATTGGAGGAGGCCGAAATCACTCGTCATTGGGCGATAAAATCAGAAAAGAAATTTCTATCGATCTGAGTTTCCATTCCCATACATCATTCCAGTCTATAGTCCCATGAATGTCACCTTTAAGTGCTTTGATAGGCCTGCAGTTTGTGCTGCAGCATCCTTTCGGACTTGTATAGATGGTCACAGATGTATCTAGGGAAACATGAAATCATATGACTATTGCGTGCCGACATCTTGGGGTTGGGCAGGTCGTGTGGCGGCGTGCTATTACAGCGGCAGAATGAAAGGGCTTTCCATCATGCAATCCTCTTTATCGATTTCGCTTCTTGCCAGTGCGTTTTGCGCATTGTTTCTGAGTGGCTGTGGCAGTGATCAGTCTCAGACGGGCAGCAGTTCAAGTTCATCCAGCAGTTCCAGCAGCTCAGGTGCGCCCCGCGAGAAATTTGTGGGGAATATTCCCGTCGATCTAAATGTGCCGGAAGACTTTGTTCAATACTGGGATCAGCTCAGCTCTGACGTAGAAGGCAGATGGACTTCCGTGCAACCCGCCCGTGACACATACAACTGGACCGTCTTGGACAGAATTTATGAGTATGCGCGCGAACATCACATTCCGGTCAAAGCGTTTGGATTGATATGGGGCTCCCCCAACCCCTGGATGCTTAACTTGAGCGCGGATGAGCAGCGGTATGAAGTGGAAAAATGGATCATGGAATACTGTAACCGCTATCCCGATACCGCCATGATCGAAGTTCTCAAGGAGGCGCTGCCCAATCACTTTCCTCCCCGTTATGCGGCGCAGGCTTTTGGCGAGAATTGGATTATCGAAATTTTCACTTTGGCCCGACAATACTGTCCGGATTCCATATTGATCTATGACGATTACAATTTTCTGACGTGGGATACGGATGAGATTCTCGATTTGATCGAACCAGCTGTGGAAGCAGGTGTTGTGGATGCCATAGGCTTGCAGGCATCCGGTCTATACAGTCCGGAAGTGTGGAGTGCGGAGGAGATCAAGGCCAAGCTCGATAAAATTTATCAGCGCTTGGGATTGCCCATGTATATATCGGGTTACTCGGTGCCGGCAATGGACGATCGGACTCAATTGGAATTCATGCAGATGCATTTTCCCATATTCTATGAGCACCCACAGGTGGAGGGTATAACCTTGTGGGGCTTTGCTCACGATCAATCCAATATTGAAGCCAGCCTTATCCGCGACGGCCAACCCAGGCCGGCGCTGATCTGGTTGATGGATTATCTGGGGCGCTAGAGCGTCCCAGATTAATTTGTCAGCGTTGACTGCTTAAGCAGTCTTCTCCCTCCCTAAGTCATCAGCTGCCTACTTATTGAATGGCGGCAAATACATGATGAATCCTGTGACCCTATCCTATTCCATTAGAAATTCTGTTAGTTCAATAAAATTTTTGTACTTCCATCAAATCGGGCACTGACCCGGAGAACACTTTTCGACCAAAGTCATCGGCAGTTGTTGAGGCTCCGGGGGTGCAGTATGATGCGTGAAAACTCACAGAAGGGGTGGGGGATGGACAGGTCTGGCGCAATTCGGAGAGTTTCAATTTTTTTCTTTTTAATTAAAACAACTTTTGTCGCCGTAACGCTTTTGATATTGGCTGCCGCCAGCTGGGCCGCGCCGATCTCAAAGCAGGCTGTCGCCCTGGAGAAGAGATTGGTCAAGATAGAGACCAGTACTCAACAAATGCACACTGCGAACGAGCATTTCACCAAAGCCTTGCAAGAGGCGGAGCCGGCTAATCGTCCGGCTTTTTGTTTTGTGCTGAAGGATCTTGCCAAGACCATAGATTCCGATATCCGCAAGCTGCAAAAGGATATAGCTTTCCTGGAAAAGAAAAAGAATTACGACCAGCTGAGTGAGCAGCAGGTCGCCCGGCTGGAGCAACAGAAGCGATACCTGGATGGATTCGGTCTGGTGTCTTGCGAAAGCCCCAAGTTGGACTAGGATAGAGTGTTACGGGTGACATATAAAACGATGGATCTGTAAGCTTTTGACCATCCGAGGCTATTGTGTTTTCACTGGAGCGCAAAAGTGACTACCGCCTGCAGCTGACCCGGACCTTGAAAGAGGCGGGGCGGTATAGGGTGGAATTGTACCTGTTCACCCCTCACGAAGGTGCCTTTTCCGAATGGACGCTGACGGAGAGGCAGTTCTATTTCAACTCCCTGGAGCATCATTTCCGTCTGCAGGGGTTACCGGACCTGGACCGGGCCAGCAAGGCCGACAGTTCCTTTTCGCTCCTCTCGCCCCATTACGAGATCATCTACGGCTCCTGGCTGTTTCAGTATCGCGCTTCCATGAGTCGTTTGCGTCTTCAGCCCCATAATGCCGAGTTCGGCAATTCACTCAGGCGCGCTCTGCGCCTCACCCAGAATTTCGCTCAACGGCTGCGCAAATCCTCACCCGAGCAAAGCACCCAGAAGCGCTATTTTCGCAGCGCAGATGTTTATTTTTCCTGGTATGCGGAGCAATTCCTGCTGGAGAGCATGACCATGGAGGAGTTCGCCGGGGTCGATCAGGAGTTGAAGGAGGCGATTGTGGAGTTTTTGCAGCAGGAGTACAGGCACAGGCGGGAGCGGGATTATCTCGGTGAATATATAGGCGCACCGACCCGGGTCTGGAACCGCATGAGTATGTATCTGCGAATGTTGGAATATCCGGTGCTACTTCGCCAAAAACTAGTCGAACTGGGCTCGGGCACACGCAAGATGGTCAAGGCGGCTTCCACCATCTTGATCATGTCGCTTTTTACTTATGTTTTGTTTGTTGTAAGGGATGGCCGTCAGGAGTGGTCCATAACCCTGCTTCTGGGTATCGCTTTGATCTATGCGCTTCGGGATTTGTTGCGCGACGATATGACCGAGGGCATCACCGATTGGTTGCGCAAAGGCAAGCCGCGTTGGAAGATGCGACTCTTCAAACCCTATGTAAACCAATTTCTGGCCCTGCAAAGGGTGTGGCTGGATTATCGCAAAGTGCCGGAGCTGTCGCAGCAGGTGCGCGAGCACTCCGAGAAATGGTCCTCCAATGAGGAGCGACAGGTTATCTGCTATCGCTCGGAGCTGGATCTGGATGACGACGCACTGGATGAACATCAGATCGAAGAACGTCTCGCCCTGGATTGCAAAGATCTCTGCGAAATGATCCAGTCCTCGGGGGATAAGCTGTTTGTTCTCAATGCGCCCGATGACCCGGCTTCCGGCATTCAGGCACATACCATCGAAAAACAGCACGATTACAACCTGCTGGTGGTACACAGAAATCCGAAGGAGGATTATTCCGTGGCCCAGCGCTGGCAGCTGCGCCTGGGAAGTGAGGGCATAGTGAAATGCAAAGCCAAAAAATTGCACTGGCCGAGCCCGGAGGATCAACGAAGCAAATCTGTTCTTCAGCGCCTGCGCGATAAATTGGGTGGAAATTGAACAGATCGCTCAGGTTGGCTCTGCTTTGGATTCAATTGACTACCGGATTTAAAACGCGCCTTCGAATTCGCGCGCCCGCTCTAACAAAGGTTTGCAGTTGATTTGATTGGTGATCCGAATCAGACGGTAGGTGGCAATCAGATTTCGCGTTTTTGCCAGTCTTTGATTGCGGTGGGGAATTACCGCATAGTCAACGTCCAGATTGGCTACTGCAATATGAGGGTAGGTTTCAGGCTGCTTTTTCAGTTGATCTTGGACGGGCACGCCCGGCATGAGACTGAAGCGATGCAGTGTCACGCGCTCGATGTAATCTCTGTGTTCCGCAATGAAATCCGTAGTTTTTTCGATATCTTCCGTTTCTTCCGAAGGGTAACCCAGTAAGCCCGTCAGTCGTACGCTGATTCCGGCAGCACTGGCATCTTTAATAAACGTCGACATTCGGTTCAGCCTGACACCCTTGGCCATACTACTGAGCACACGCTGGCTACCGGATTCCAGCCCGCAGGTGATTCTGACCAATCCCGCTTGAGCGGCCCGTTGCAGATCCTCTGCCGTTAAACCATTGTCCTGGCGGGAATCTACGTGGACGGATGCAGTCCAGCGGATTCCCGGGGCGATTTTGGGCAGGTGCTCAGCCAGTCCTCTCCACATAGGTAAATCGGAATTGAGTTTCAGATCGAGAAAGACGAACAGGTCATTGCCGAATCTGGCTCTCTGATACTGGATTTCCTGCAGTACATTATCCAGACTGCGAGAGCGGAAGGTGCGGCCAGCTGAGGTTAATACGTCGGAGCAGAAGGTACATCGTCCCCATTCACAACCTCGGCCCGTCATAATGGGAATAATGCGGTTGGGATAGGAGTTCCAAGGGAAGTCGGAAAAATCCGGGAATGGGACATCGTCAAGCGAGCGAAGAGGCGGAGCAGAAAAGTCGCCGCATTTCTGCTTGTCATAAACGCCGGGAATATGGCGAACGTCTTCTCCTTGAGTGACTTTGGTTATCAAGTCGAGCAATATGGGTTCCGGTTCTCCGGAAAAAACTGCCGATATCCCTGCGACCTGAGCCCAGCGTTCGGCAATTTCTGGCACAACAAAGCTGTTGCCTCCGACGATGACTGGGATATTTTTCTCGCGGCACAATTTTGCTATTGCCGAGCATACTTCGTGATACATGGTGTATGCGGATATCAAAACCACCTGGGGTTCCCTTGTCAGGGAAATTTTGACGGCCTCCAGAATGATTTCTGCATCCTGACCGTTGATGATTTGCCGGTTGCGTTTGAGCAGACTGCGAGCCGTATGTACGGGTTTGAGCGTGGTAACGGCAGACCAATGTGAAAGAAAGCGGGTATATCGCTGCGAGGGATGCTCGCGTACTTGCCGTGGGAAGCCATGTACGCCAAAAGACAAAGGGGATAAGACTTCAACTTCATGTCCCGCATTTCTTAATATGGCTGTAAGGTAGCCGACTGACAGTGTTGGGTAGCGCGAAAAATTATTCAAATCAATAAGCAGGGTTCGCATAATGTGCTCGCAAGGAGGTAACTCATGGTCCCCCTCAATATGCCTAGGTACATCAAGCGGGCGAGGAAAAGGTTATCAAACTGCTGAACCCTAAGCCTCTATTTGTCTGTGATGCAAGTCTCATAATATCTGGTAATGTTCTCCGCGGTCTGGTCAATAACCCGCTGCCGCGCCTCCGCGCTGGCCCAGGCGCAGTGGGGTGTAAGGATCAGATTTGGCAACTTGGCTTGCAGAAGTGGGTGATCTGCTGGAGGCGGCTCTGCGGAGAGAACATCCAATGCGGCTCCGCCCAGTTTGTTTTCACGCAGAGCTTCAACTAATGCTACTTCGTCAATCAATCCACCCCTTGCGGTATTGATCAGGAATGCGCTGCGCTGCATTAACGCAAGTGTTTTTGTGTTGATCAATTTGGCATTGTCTGAGGTCAGTGGGCAGTGCAGGGTGAGAATGTCGCTGCGGGAAAGCACTTCGGCGAAAGATAATCTTCCGGGACGCGGTGCGCTTTCGGGACGCTCGGCGATTAATATTTCCATGCCAAAAAATCGCGCAATTTCCGCTACGCGCTGGCCGATATCGCCGTAGCCGACGATGCCCAATTTCATGCCTCGCAATTCGCGCAGCGGATAATCGAGCAGACAAAACATAGGCGAATGACTCCATTCGCCTTGCGCCATCGCATGCTGATATTGCGGCAGGCTGCGCACCAGGGCGAGCAGCAGCATAAAGGTATGTTGTGCGACCGTTTCCGTGCTGTAGCCCTTGCAGTTGGCGACCGTAACGCCATGATCTGCAGCTGCTTGCAAATCTACATTATTGACGCCGGTGGCAGTGACACACACCAAACGCAAATTCGGCCGCGCCTTAAAAAAATTGTGGTCCAGTTTCACTTTATTGGTAATAACGCACCAAGCATCCGGATGGCGCTCGGGCAGTTCCTGCGCAGTGGTTTGCGGATATATATGGAGAGGCTTGGCAACTTCGCGCAGGCGCATGAAATCCACATCGCCACAATCGACGGTGGCGGCGTCGAGAAATACCGCGCCGCCGGAGAAATCTACAACAGGCATTTAATAATGTTCCAGAGGGTCAGCCACCTCCTTGGAGCGTAACAAGCTGGTGGCTTGGTTGATATTAATTGACTATTTGTAAAATAGCACATTATTGATATGCAACTCACCCCCCACTCCTATAGCTTCCGGCAATGGAGTGCCGCACCAATAGGAGCGGAAAAATAAGGAATTGCTCAGGTAAGCGTTGCCTCCCGCCGTTATATGACAGCCTGAAGAATAGGGCGGAGAGGTGGCAGTCAGTTTGGATATGTAAAGGTCATTGCCCCCGCTTAGGGTCATCTCTCCCACATTGGTCAAAATCAGGTTTTGCAGTCGCAAATCATGGCCGGCCAACAGAGAGAGCGATGTCATGTAGTCTGCATAAACGCCGGTGTCTCCCAGAATCAGCGAGGACGGGGAGCCCGCGACTGTGAGATTGCGATCGGCTTTTATCGTGACCTTGGCATATCTTAAAGCATCGTTGATGCTGAACACATTGATACTCCATGGTTCATGCGCATACGCAACCGATATATCCTTTGCTTGCAGCAGAACAGTGCCCGGATTTTCGAAGGAGTTTGAAGCGGCAAGGCTGGCACTGATTTTCAATCGGTTGCCGCTGATAATCTCTATAGCGCCACCAGAGGATGGTTGCACATATATATAGCCTAGGAGTTCAACATCTTCCAAGGCCCAAACTCCGAATTTAGCGGTGTCCCAGCTGTCATCCCCCCAAAGGTCGGCGTCCACGAATGCGCGTTCCGTATCCGCCAATCGGGTGTCGGCAATGGTACCTTTTCCGCCGATCTGAATGGTGCCTCCGCCACCGGCGCCGAGTGACCCGCTCAGTTGGATATTCTTCCCTAAAATTTGAATGAGTCCATTTTTCTCAAAGCCGCTTGCCTCTACCGATAAACTGCTGTCCCAGGTGCTGCTCATGAGGGAGGATGCAGCCACTACGATTTGCCCTGCCACAGCTTTGGCCTGACTGCTCCAGTCCCGGTATGCCTTTGCATAGGTAATTCCATAATTTTCAACAGTATCGCCGATGACTACTATATGCCCTGCGCGGATGACGCCATCCGTATCAGGGACCGAACTACTCACATCGAGCTTGCCGTAATTCGCCACATGGGTGCCGCTGCCAAAGCTGAATTCAGCACCGGAAGTCAGGGTGATTCCGGTCTTCTCCGCAATCGAATGAAATACTCGCGAACTAGCGCTCCCACTCAAGAAAATCCGACCGCTGGGAGAAATTATTTCACCGATATTTTGCAGGAGAGGACCGCCGGTATCGGATGCCGCATCGGTAATCCTTAGGTTGACCAGTCCGGTCGTCTCGAATTGGAGTTCGGTGCTCCGTCCGACAGCGAGCGCGACGCTGCTCTGTTCACCCTTGATCAAACCCTGATTCGATATTTTTTTCCCCACCAGGACTGCGTTGCCTCCCTCGGCGGTTCCTATGGTTCCAAGGTTTTTGACTTCGCCAGTTCTGGTGGTATCGGTATTAAGGAATCGCAATATGTTGGCCTTGTTGTCTACAGACTGTAAATCCAGCCCTGCCAGTATCAAACCGCCTACCTGCGCATTCGCGGAGCTTTGGTGTACCACACCATCAGCATTGAGTAAGATCACTTGTCCGTTGCTGACAATGCTTCCTTCGATGATCGAGGGCTCCTTCAGGCTCACCCGGTTGACCAGGCGAGCATGCTGGGAGGGCTGAACGATTTCCAGTCGCTCGTCTGCTCTCAGATTAAAGCTACTCCATTGAATAATGGCGTTTGGCGATTTTTGAACGATGCGCGTGACTGCTGTGTCATAGGTGATTTCGACATCTCCATTCTGAACGCTCCCGCCGATGGGGGCCGCCCGACACAGCCCGGAAGACATGGCAACCATAAATGATGCGATCACGTAGAGAATTTGTGTGGGGGTAATAGATTTCATATCAGGTGCTCCCATCCGGATGGCCGGCTAAATGACAGCCATTTAGAAAAATATACTATTTTGTATTTTGACGACTCCGCCTGCCTGCAGGGTTTCGGGTGTGCAGGATCCAATGAAAACTGAATCGTTTACAAGGAGGTTTCGTCTGGCATCAATATCGCAGCCGGTGAAGCTGAATGTTGTGTTGACTATATTGATGTCACAGCCAGCTCCGAACTTTGTTCCGAGCTGGAGAATTCCGACGTCTTGCAGGAGTAGTTTCTCACCCGCCGATAAGGAAAGAGATGATCCGCCTACACCATTGTTGGCAAGATCATCATCGCTCAACACCAATGTAAACGGGCTTCCGGTCAGGGTCAGGTTTCTGCGGGCGAGCAAAGTCACATTTCCCGCATCCAGCGTTTGATCAAGCTTAATCGCGTTGACGGTCCATCCCTCATCCAACGGTGAAACTTTAATATCCTGCGCTTGTAACAGAAGCGTTCCATGTTGAGAGGGGTTGCGAGAGCCACCAGGAATGTCCACCATGGCATCAAACCGCAATTTGTCCCCGCTGATTATCTTGACGTCTGCTCCCATATGGGAGGTGCCCTTGATTTCTCCCGCAACATCAAGGGTTTTTCCTGACCACAGGGTCAGGGAACTTACACTATATTGACCGTATAGATAAATATTGGCGTTAACCAAAAGCGTCTTGGTGTTGCCGAGGTTGCTAACCGGATTCGTACCTTCTCCACCAATAATAATTTGTCCACCCTCATTGGCAGATATGCTGACGTCGGTTATCCGAATGGTTTTGCCGAGTATGGTGATCGCGCCGCCTTCCTCATCATGTGCGGGGTCCACATTCAGATCGCCTCCCTCTGTGATATTTACTGTATCTGTCGCCGCTATCAGAATTTTTCCTGCGATGCTGGAATGCAATGTGGTGGCAGAAACTGGTCCGCTGCTTTCGATCGTATGCGCGAGAATCGCGACGCGTCCGCCGTTGCGACCCTGCTCATCGTCATAGGGATTGCTCGCATCCAGTTTTCCGCGATTGACAAACCGGTTGCCAAGCCCGACGTTAAACGGCATGGAAGGTGAGAGGTCGAATACCGAATCGCTGGCCAATGTACCACCGGTCAGGTTCAGCAATTTGAATATGCGGGGGCTGGCAGTTGCCGTAACAAATATTCTTCCGCTCGGGGTGATAACCTCTCCGAAGTTGCTCAGCGGTACATCGTCATTCTCCCGGGGCTTCGGCTCCTCCTGATCCACATTGAGGTTGATTAGACCGTTTGCTTCAAAATAGATATTGGCAGCTCTGCCCACGGCCAACACCATGCTGCTGAACTCTCCCGTCATCAAGCCGTTGTTGTGCGCGCGACGTCCCACCAGGGCCGCATTGCCGCCCTGGGCGGTTTCTATGGTCCCGGAATTAATGATGGTGCCGATCAGATCCGGATCTTTGCTCAGCAGCTTTACTGATTCAGCCATCACACTGGCAGATTCGAAGATCAATCCCGAAAGAATCAATCCGCCTACGCGCGCGTGAGCCGATTCCTGATGATGTATGCCGTGAGGGTTGATGAGAAACACTTGGCCATTGCTCTGGATATCGCCTTCTATTTCTGTGGGTTCCTCTGCGACTACATGGTTTATTAAACGTGAATTATGCGATGGCTGAACAATCTCCACACGCTCGCCGTTGGCAAGATTGAAGCCCTGCCATTCGATTGTGGCCTCTTCGGACTGCTGCACTATGCGTGTGACCGGAGGGTCGTAGGTGATGCTTACACTTCCGCGAATAACCTGGCCTTCCGCTGGCGCACCCAATGCGAGTCCGCTGCCAATGGAGCCACCGATGAAGATCAATGGAATAAGAAGGCCGTTGATAATTGCACTACCTGAGAACCGACTGTGATAACTCATATAGAAATTCCTGCGCTAAATAATGAGTGAGGAAGTCACCCGTATCCACTGGAGAAGTCAAATTGCGAAATAGGGAAGATCGGAGAGCGGCCTAAGTCGTTGGCGGGCCAACTAGACTATATATGGCGCTTTTGGCTATGAGAATTATGTCTTCGAAATATAGGAGAGCGGGCTAATACCAAAAATAGTTAGTCGCCTTAATCACCTAACCCGTTCAAAAGTTGAGTCTGTCAAAGTCAGACGCTTTGCACGAGCAGCGCAGCCTAATCCAATACCCCCATCCAGCGTGACCACCGCCTGTATTACTGATGAACTGCTGGAAGTAGATTCGGTTCTGCATCTTTAAGACCCGCCACTTGAGCGCAGCACGTCAGCGGCTTCATTGATAATCGCTGCAATCCGTTCAGCAGCGCTGCACGCTTGGTCGAACTGGCCACAGGATTGACCGCAATAAAGCGCCATATCATCCAATTGGCCGGTGGCATCCGCCAGGGGTGAGTCGGTGGAATAAAGGTAAACCGGCTGACCGTCTTGCTGGCCGATGATGGTATCAGGGTCGGCGTGTCGATACTTGCCTTCGGTTACTGCATTTTTAAGTACTCGCACTGGCGCCGGCTCGTGCCAGTTGCGGGCAAAAATGGTGGTGTAGAGCGTATCGTCCACCCCGGCGGCGAGTACGCGCTCTTGGTGATGGGGATGAGCGTTGGATTCGTGAGTGGCAAGCAGTGCCGTTCCCAAGCTCGCTCCCTGAGCGCCGAGCGCCAAAGCCGCAACCAAGGCGCGGCCGCTGGCAATACCGCCGGATGCCACAACCGGCACCGGACTTTTGGCGGTGATCACCGGCAAAAGTCCGAACAGGCTGGTAGTACCGCGCACATGCCCGCCCGCTTCATATCCCTGAACGATCAAAACATCCACGCCAGCTTCCAGCGCCAAGTCGGCATCGCGCTCGCTGCCCACTTGGTGGATCACCTGCACGCCCTCCGCTTTCAGATGACGCACCAGAGCTTTATCCACATCCCAGAACAGCACCATGGCAGGCACTTGCAAACGCAGGCAGGCAGCTACTTGGTCGCGCAATAGATCGGGTTTGGTGGACGCTGGAATCAAATTAACGGCAAAACGCCGGTCGGTCAGTTCTCGCAGCGCGCGCACCTCCGCTTCGATCAAGGCCACCGGCTCGCGCACCATGCCCATCACACCAAAACCACCGGCCTCACAAACCGCCGCGGCCAATTTATGCCGCGCAACCCCGCCCATCCCTGCCAACATAATCGGTAGCTCGCAGCCGAGGGCTTTTAGAAGCGGTGTTTTGAGGGCGGGGTGTAGGTCGTTGGGCATAGGGATCAATGTTTGTTGAGAAGTTTTTGCAGAAAATCGCGCAGCACTATGGCCTGGTTGTGTTCAGTGTCGTGGGCGGAATAAAGCAGGGTAAGGGTTTTGGGATGTTCTTTAAGGAGAGGTTGCAGCAGCGATTCCAGCGCTTTGCTATTTGTATTTAGTTCCTCTTCATAACTCTCGCGGAAAACTTCCCACCTATCGGGATCGTGATTGAACCATTTGCGCAGTTCGGTGCTGGGGGCGAGCTCTTTCCACCAGTCATCCAGACGCACTTCCTCTTTCTTTTTACCGCGCGGCCAAACGCGATCCACCAAAATGCGCAGCCCATCGTCCTTGGTGGGCGGGTCGTAAACGCGTTTGATATGGATGCGCGGTTTCATGGTTCACCAATGCCAGATCTGATCGGCGTTTTCGTAGAGTTTTACCACCGCGTCCCGGCTGATGACTTCAACGCCCGGCAGCACCGGCAAGCCGAACAGCCCGCGCTCTTGCAGCGCCTCCCGCTCCACATAAACCGGCACACCTTTTTCGCGCAGGCGGCCGATGTCCTGGGTGATATCGGCGGGCTGGGTTTGTTGCCAAGCGCCGAATTTCAATGCCGGCTGGGTGCGGGATTGCACGGTGTAATAGGCCCCGTGGCCGGTGAGCAGCACTTCCAATTCCGCACCTGCGCCGCGCATGCATTGGGTGAGCCACAG
>Ga0065721_10049582_pt1 | contig 31088 bp, 24 predicted proteins | sample Mesricmetagenome_FD_59108 | JGI IMG/M metagenome (GOLD analysis project Ga0065721, IMG submission 59108) | Mesophilic microbial community from rice straw/compost enrichment Sample: eDNA_1 v2 (version 2) | ecosystem: Engineered > Solid waste > Grass > Composting > Bioreactor | place: USA: Davis...
CCGCATTCCTCCTGCTGGGCGAACCGCTCACTTGGTGGCAGGCTGCGGGCGTCGTGCTCATTCTTATCGGGATATGGGCCGCGCAGAATCGTACGAACGAAGTCGTTAAAGCCGGCCGGGAAGGTGAGGATTGACTTTGAAGCCATTGGAGACGCGACTCGCGAGATTGGCCCGCAAGGGCGATCAGCGCGCGTTCGCGGAGATCGTGGATTTGTATAAGGACAAGCTTTACCACCTCGCCTATCGCATGACGAGCAATCGGCAGGAGGCGGAGGACGTCATTCAGGAGACGTTCTTGCGGGTGTATAAGAACTTGGACCGCTACGACGAGAATCAGAAGTTCTCGACTTGGATTTACCGCATTGCGACGAACCTATGCATCGATCGATTGCGTAAGAGGCGCGCGGTGTATTCGCTGGACGCGGAATCGATGGACCACGACGGATTGGACGGCTACTCGATGATGCCGAGCGACGAACGAACGCCGGAGTCCGAGCTGATTCTGAGCGAGACGCAGAGGCTCATTCGAGACGCCATCCAGACGCTGCCCGTTAAATATAAGTCCATAATGATATTGCGATATCTCCAAGACTTGTCCTTGCAGGAAATTTCGGACGTCCTGGATATGCCGGTGACGACGGTGAAGACGAGGGTGCACCGGGGCCGAGAATTCCTTCGAAAGAAATTGGAGCACAAATTGTAAGCCGCGGCGAATTAAGTGAAACTTTAGGGGAATGCCGCACGTACAGTATAGAAGCTACAATGGCGTGAGTTGTACTCACCACCGCGAAAGAAAGGGATGGCAGATATGAATTGCAACGCCGCCGTCGCGTCCATACACGAATATCTGGACGGGGATCTATCCCGCGAGGAGATAGGCCGTCTGCAGCAGCATCTTCAGAGCTGCTCGACATGCAGCGCGAGGCTTGATTCGCTCGAGAAGACGAATGCGTTATTCCAAGCTCTGCCGGCCGAAGCGCCTCCATCTTATTTAACCGATCGTATTATGAAGTCGTTGCCGAAGACGCGCCGCCCAACCGCTTGGACCTCCTGGGTTCGCCGTCATCCGGCCGTGTCGGCCGCGGCGATCTTCATGGTCGTTATGCTATCGAGCTTCGTCGCCATGTGGAACCAAGATCAGGAATTATCGGTGTCCGGGGATCTGGACCATGTCATTATCCAAGGCAACAAGGTGATCGTACCTGCAGGCCAGCACGTCGAAGGAAATCTCACGGTCGTGAACGGGATCGCGGAGATCGACGGGGAAGTCGAAGGGGATTTGACGGTCATCGATGGAAGCTATACGCTTGCTTCCACCGCGCATATTGCCGGAGAGATCAAAGAAATCGACCGGGCGGTCGATTGGATCTGGTACAAGGTCAGCTCCTGGTTCGGCACGCTGGCATATGGTACGTAAGGTAAGGTATGATGGACGTATGGAATTCGTCCGCTTGCATTTGCCTCTCTGGACGGCCAGAGAGGTTTTTTTTCTGTAAGTGACAGGATTTCTTGGCAACGGTAGAGAAAGATAAAAGGAAGGTTCGCTGTATTTCGACACGAATCTCCAAGGGTATATTAGAGAAATAACTAATCCAGCGCCGGGACGGGGGGCAAAGCGTCTTGGACTATTTTGCCGGGCTGACATTCAAGAACTCCATTAAAGATATCGTCGATGTTCTCATCGTCAGTTATATTATTTATCGGCTCATTCTCATGGTAAGGGGTACCCGCGCAGTTCAACTGCTGAGGGGGATCCTGCTTCTTGTCATCGTATGGGCTCTTAGCACGTGGTTTAATCTGTATACGCTCAAGTGGCTGATGAGTCAGTTGTTCCCTTTCGGGGTCATGACGATTCTTATTATTTTCCAGCCGGAGCTTAGGCGCGCGCTTGAGCAGCTCGGACGAGGCAAGCTGTTCTCGAGGTCGACACCCGAAGAAGAGGATATTAGCCATCAGATCAACGAGGTCATTAAGTCCGTTAATTATTTGGCGCCTAGAAGGATCGGCGCATTAATCGTGTTCGAGCGGAATACGGGTCTTAACGATTACATCGAATCCGGTATCAAGCTGAATTCCGCGCTTAGCTCGGAGCTGCTTAGCAACGTATTCGTGCCGAATACGCCGCTCCATGACGGAGCGGTCATCATACGGGGCAATCAGATTATGGCCGCGGGTTGTTACCTGCCGCTGTCGGAGAATCCTTTCATCAGCAAGGAGCTCGGTACGCGACATCGGGCGGCGATCGGCGTGAGCGAGGTGTGCGACGCGATCTCCGTCGTCGTCTCCGAGGAGACCGGACAAGTCTCTCTCGCGATCAACGGACAGATCGTTAGGGACATCAAGGAAGAATCGTTGATCTCGAAGCTGTTCGAGGAGCTGCGTCCGCAGTTCAAGACGAAAAATTCGGAGTGGAAAGCGTTCTGGAAGCGGAAAGAAGGTGGCGACCGTGGATAAATGGTTAAATCACCCGACAATCGCTAAGCTGGTTGCGCTTGCTCTCGCTTTCTTGATGTGGGCGGTCGTGCACTATAATCCGGACTCGACGCCGAATACCGTGACTTCGACGAATAAGCAGAAGACGCTGACGCTTAATGTACAGCCTTACGGAATGGACGAGAGCAATTTTATTCTTACCGAGCTTAACCCGTCCAGCGTTACGATCACTGTGAGCGCGTCGAATGCGGCGCTATTTCGCAAGACGGATAATTACAAATTACAGGTAGATCTGAGACCTCTGGGCGCAGGCACGCATAAAGTGGAGATAGATGAGGTTCTGCCTAGAGGCGTCGAGCTTATAGAGATGGAGCCTTCTACGGTTCAAGTCACGCTCGTCGCGCTGAAGACGAAGGAATACGAGGTCGAGGTCGTTACGGAAGGCAAGCCGGCCAAGGGCTTCCAAGCAGGGATTCCGATCGTTAAGCCAAGCAACAAAGTGCATGTTACGCTACCAGACAACGTGATGGATCTAGTTGCCGGCGTCAGGGCGTCCGTCTCCGTTGAAGGCGAGCAAGAGACGATCAAGAATAAAGGCGTGAAGCTGGCCGCGTACGACGCCGAAGGCAATGTGATCGAGAACGCCAAGCTAGAGCCTGCGGTCGTGGAGGTTGAGGTTCCGATCACGTCGCCGTTCAAGACCGTGCCTGTTCAGTTCCGATTGACGGGCCATATGCCTCAGGGGCTTAGCATCGCGTCCTTCAAGCCGGACGTAGAGCAGGCGACCGTATATGGACCCCAGGATGCATTGGATAAGCTGGAATTCCTCCATGGGGATATTCAGCTCGACCGCTTGAGCAGCTCGGGCAAGTATACGATTCCTCTGAAGATCGATCCTCCGCTCCTAGAGGTGTCGCCGGAACAGATCGAAGTGGCGGTCGAAGTCGTGCTTTCGGAGACGCGAACGCTAGAAGGCTTGCCGATCGAATTCAACGGTCTTGGCGAAGGATTGGACGTGAAGATCATCGATCCTGTATCCGGAGTGGCGGACATCGTCGTGCAAGGCGCACCGTCTATACTAGGCAGCTTACAGCCTGGCGACGTTGACGTACACGTGGATTTAAGCGGACGAGGCCCGGGCGAGCATACGCTGCAGCTCAACGTGAATCTGAAGAGGTTCATGGAACAGGTCGGGGGTACGAATAGCATTACGGTGGAGATCGTCAGCGTTCCTGCCGTCGATGCGGTCCCTGAAGAGGGCACGGAAGGTGAGCAAGGAGAAGGGGAAGAGGAGACACCGGCAGAACCTGCTCTTCGTTAAGCGCAAGATGAAGTTGACTATAATGAATGACAGAATGAAGGGGCAGAATTCAGGCATATGGGAAAATATTTCGGTACAGACGGGGTTCGCGGCGTTGCCAATCAAGGCTTGATCCCGGAGCTTGCATATAAGATCGGACGTTGCGGCGGCGTAGTGTTAGCGGGTAAAGCAGAGCGCCCTAAGGTGATTATCGGATGCGACACGCGTATATCCGGCGCCATGCTGGAGAGCGCGCTTGTGGCAGGGCTGTTGTCGATCGGGGCGGACGTCGTTCGTCTTGGCGTCGTCAGCACGCCGGCGGTCGCGTATTTGACCAGAGTGCTCGGCGCGGAAGCGGGCGTCATGATCTCGGCTTCTCATAACCCGGTCGAGGATAACGGCATTAAGTTTTTCGGCGGAGACGGATTCAAGCTTCTGGACGAGACGGAAGCCGAAATCGAGCGGCTGATGGATGCGGAAGAGGATAATCTGCCTCGTCCGGTCGGCGGCGCGATCGGTACGTTGACGACGGATATGACGGCGAAGAGACGTTACTTGGACTACCTGAAGACGACGGTCACCCACTCCTTCGCAGGGCTTACGATCGTACTGGATTGCGCGCATGGCGCGGCTTATGAACTGGCTCCGGACGTATTCCGCGAGCTTGGCGCGAATGTCGTCACGATCGGCGCTGAACCGAACGGATTGAATATTAACGCGGGCGTTGGATCGACTCATCCGGAGCTTCTAGCAGCTAAGGTGAAGGAGATCGGCGCTGACCTTGGTCTCGCATTCGACGGCGACGCGGATCGATTGATCGCCATCGACGAGAAAGGCGAGGAAGTCGACGGCGACTACATTCTTTGCATCTGCGGCGACGCGATGCGACGCGCGGGGCGGCTGTCCAAGGATACGGTCGTTACGACGGTGATGGCGAACCTCGGGTTCTTCAAAGCGGCCGGCACGCTCGGACTGAAGACGGCGAAGACGGCGGTCGGCGACCGTTACGTGATGGAAGAGATGGTGAACGGCGGATATAACCTGGGCGGCGAGCAGTCCGGTCATGTGATTTTCCTCGATTACAGCACGACGGGCGACGGCATTCTGACGGGCTTGCAGCTCGTCGATACGATCGTAGGCTCCGGCAAGAAGCTTGGGGAATTGAAACAGATGATGAGCAAGTTCCCGCAAGTGCTCGTGAACGTAAGAGTCGCGGATAAGTCTCGTTATCCGGGCAACCCGGCGATCGCGGAGGCGGTCAGAGCGGCGGAGTCCGAGCTTGGCGACAACGGGCGCGTGCTCGTCCGTCCTTCGGGGACGGAAGCGCTGATCCGTGTCATGGCGGAAGGTCCGAACAAGGACGAAATCGAGCGGCTTGTCGGCAATATCGTCGATGTCGTTCGCCGCGAGTTAGTGTAAAAAGAGGGAATCGGCATTTTCCTGGCTTAGGCTGGGAGAGTGTCGATTTTTTGTTTATTTTGTATGACATTGTCTGTCTTTTCCCGGGAAATAATCGCGAAATGGTTGCAACCCCTAATCAAAACGAATAAGATAAGGATTATATTCGAAAATAGAAAGGCAGGGTAGCAGATCATCGAGCAACATAAGCGCCAGAACTTGTCGAGGGATAGCGGCTGATTCTAGGGTTGCGGGAAACGGGGACGGAAAAGCGTTTCTCGCACTGAGCTCAGAGCAGGCGGTTATCCGGCAGGCAAGTTGACGAGGTGGAGGTGTTCGGAACGTTCGGCGGGGACCTCCCGGCTTCACATCGGAGCCGACAGTCGGAAGACAAATCGCTTAGGGCAACCAGGCGGACAATATTCCGATACGATGATGAGACATTATGGATAAGTGATGTCCCCGGCGGACCGAATCCGGCCGCGAGCGGACATGTCGCTTAGCATTGGGGCGTCGCGTGAGTGCACCCCTTAGTTAAATACGGCTTGTACGGCTTGTTAGGCAACGGGTTCGGTATCGCGGGCTGATACCGAAACGGAGGCTAATTTAAATATGTGCGGAATTGTTGGATATATCGGTAATAGAGAGTCGCAGCCTATTCTTCTTGGAGGGCTGAGCAAGCTGGAGTATCGTGGGTACGACTCGGCGGGTATTGCGGTATTCACGGAGAACGGGTTGGAAGTAACGAAATCGGTTGGCCGCTTGGCTAACCTGGAAAGCCGCTTGAGCGGCGATCCGCTGCGCGGTACGGTCGGTATCGGACATACGCGTTGGGCGACGCACGGTAAACCGTCGGACGTGAACTCCCATCCGCATACGGACAATTCGCTGAAATTTTCCGTCGTGCATAACGGCATTATCGAGAACTACCTGGAACTGAAAGAAGAATTGGTGCAGGCGGGTCACCGCTTCTTGTCCGAGACGGACACGGAAGTCATCTCCCACCTGATCTCGGTCGAGTATGATGGCGATATCGTTAAAGCGGTACAGCGCGCGGTGAAGAAGATGCGCGGCGCGTTCGCGCTAGGCGTGCTCACGGAGCATGAGCCGGATCGCCTTGTAGCGGTGCGCTATGCAAGCCCGCTTATTATAGGCGTCGGCGAAGGAGAGAAATACATCGCTTCGGACATTCCGGCGATTCTCGAGCATACGCGCGACATCTATATTCTGAACGACGGCGAAATGGCCGTTCTGACGCGCGACGGCGTCGAGCTGATGACGATCGAAGGCAACTTCATCTCCAAGGAAATTTTCCACGTCGACTGGGATTTGATGACCGCCGAGAAGGGCGGTTACGATCACTTCATGCTCAAGGAAATTCACGAGCAGCCTCGCGCTTATCGCGATACGATGCTCGGGCGCGTGAGCGAGGACGGCAAGTCGGTCGTATTGCCTGAATTGTCGATTACGGCCGAGCAGCTTCGCGGCATCAATCGCGTGCACATCGTGGCATGCGGTACGGCGATGCATGCAGGTCTCGTCGGCAAGAACGTCATCGAATCGCTTGTTCGGGTACCGGTCGAGACCGATGTCGCTTCCGAGTACCGTTATCGCTCGCCGCTTATTACTCCGGATACGCTCGTCATCGTCGTCAGCCAATCCGGCGAGACAGCCGATACGCTGGCCGCTCTGCGCGAAGCGCAACGCTGCGGCGCGCGCGTGCTGGCGATCACGAACGTCGTGGGCAGCTCGGTCGCACGCGAAGCGGACGACGTCATCATCACGCTTGCGGGACCGGAAATCGCGGTAGCATCCACGAAGGCGTACTCCTCGCAGCTGATCGCGTTCTATCTCTTCGGCCTATATTGGGCTCAGACGCTCGGAACGCAGGATGCAGCGACGATCTCGAACGTGCTTGCCGCCATGCAGGCGCTGCCTGAGCAAGTCGAGCACATCCTGGCGCAAGCGGAAGTTCTTAAGCAGGTGGCGGAGTCGATCTCCCACCACAGCAGCCTGTTCTTCATCGGCCGCGGCGTAGACTACGCCGTCGCGATGGAAGGCTCGCTGAAGCTTAAGGAAATCTCGTATATTCACTCCGAGGCGTATGCCGCAGGCGAGCTGAAGCACGGTACGCTGGCGCTCATCGAAGAGGGAACGCCGGTTATCGCGCTCATCACGCAAGAGGCGTTGTACGAGAAGACGCTTAGCAACATTAAAGAAGTGAAGGCTCGCGGCGCAGACGTGCTCGGCATAGTTAACGCAGGCCACGAGGCAGAAGTGACGAAGTCGGTCGATCGCCTGTTCGCGATCCCTCGCACGTTGCCGATCCTGACACCGGCCTTGTCGGTGGTGCCGCTGCAGCTGCTGAGCTATTATGCTTCGCTCGCGCTGGGGCATGACGTGGATAAGCCAAGAAACTTGGCGAAGAGCGTTACGGTGGAGTAAGGGGAAAGCCTGGTAAAGTAAAATTGTGTTGAACTACATTAAAGTTGGTTCATAAACATTAATGTACGGTTATTAACAAAATACTTGGTTCATAACAAAATAGTTAGTTCATCGATCGGCATAAAAGGGGAGTTTCTTCTCTAAGAGTAGGCATCATGTGGTTTAACCCCGCAATTTTACTTATTAATTGCGGGGTTTTACTTTTGTGGGAGCTGATACCATTGAACATTGGTGAAAAAATCAGGCAGATTCGAAAAACGAATGAACTAAATCAGATTGAGTTTGCTTCACGTATCAAAATATCACAAGGTACACTCAGTGATATTGAACGTGGAGTTTGTTTGCCATCATCTGAAACATTGATTGCCTTGAAAGAAAATTTTAAATGCGATTTAAATTGGTTGTTAGTAAATGAGAGACAAAAAATTACCGAACAAGTTGTACTTACTACTGATGAACTAATGATTATAAAGATGTATCGCGATCTTTCACTGCGTGATCAACAGGAATTGATTGAAATCATGAAGATTAAAAATCGAAATTAATAAAATATCGGAATACGGATAAGTTATCCGAAAAGTGTAATAATGGTAACATTGCCTACTATAAGGGAGTGTTACGATGGATGAAGCACAAGTAAGTTTAGGTTTTGTAACAGCAAATGGAATTTGGTACGAGGATTGTATTTATTCTTGTTCCTTGGCTGTTAAGCAACAATGGTTTAGGCAAGCAGAACAGATTGGTTGGTGGCCTGTGCCTGTTCGTAAAGAGAGTGGCGTTAAAGATGAAATTTTGCTTGTGCTCCAAGATGGAACTGAAGAACGTTGTACTAAGATAGAGATTCCAGAATTAGCATCCACCAAGTTAGCGGTATATTACTTGGAATTTCAAAGGTTGGTGAGTGAAAAGAAACAAACACAAAAGCCCAAAAAGCCGTAATCGAATGGAGTTGATTGGTTACGAACTATTCATGTTATATAGCTGCTGAAATAATGATTGTTTCTACATATGTCTAATGGCTTCGCCCACTTGGGTGAAGCCATTAGACGTTTATGATCGAAAATGTGCATACAACAGAGACCTCACTAAGCGCACAATATGGACATAGGGGTGAAAGAAGTGTCTAAGAGAGCCGAGAGAATAGCAACTTTACAAAGTAACTATATAAAAACAGGGAGAGGGCAAGGAAAGGGAATTAATTATCAGCCCTTTATTCAAGCCCATGACAACAAAGTAGCATCATTAGGGTGGCTTACGCGACATAAAGGCTGGAAAACACAGCGAGTACATCACACCTTGTCGGAACCCGAAAGAAAGTATTTGTATTTTTGTGAGTGGTTAGATGGTGTAATAGACATCCGAGAACAGTGGCCACTATTACCAATTGAAAGAACAATTGAAATTGCAAACCAACTAGGAATTAAACACGCCCATGTAGATGGTACACCGGTCGTAATGACAACAGATCTCAGGTTGACGTTAGAGATGAAAGCTGGCGAAACGGATGTAATTCGGACGATCAAACCTAAAGATAGGCTAGATGAAAGAACTCTGGAATTATTCGAGATAGAGAGGATTTACTTTGAAGAAGCAGGAGTAGATTGGTCTATTGTCACCGAAGAAAAAATACCACAAATACTAGTGAAAAATGTTGAGTGGTTAGCTGGGGCAAAGTATCTTGATACGAGACCAGGAATGGATGCTGAGTTTGTTTATTTAATGTCTGAGTACCTGTTAGAGGAAGTTTTAAAGGATGCTGGACAAACTCCGATAAAAACGATTTGCTTAAAAACTGACAAAACTCATTCCTTGCAGGGTGGAACGTGCATGTTCGTACTTCAGCATATGCTTGCCACAAAAAGATGGAGCACGGATATGGAAAGTCGAATTATTCGAGACCGTGATCCGTTGATCATTGTTAGTCATGAGATTCAAAAAGATAATACAATTCATTTTGCCTAAAGGGGGACTAAGGTGAAAAAAATTGTTGTGAATTCAATTATTGAAATGTTGAATGAAGATGGAAATAGCGAAAAGTTATATCGGGTACTGTGGGTTGATGGTGAACAGAACGTTGTATTAATGAACATCAGTGATCCTAAGAAAATGGAACTTCCGAAAGTATGGGATTATCAAGACCTAGTAAGAGAGCTTGATGAAAAGAGAAGCATTATTAGCCAAATAGAAATTGATATGAGACTACTAAGCCCCGAAGAGGAATACCTTGAGAAGTTTATAGAAAACCGTAACCGGCGCTGGGAGTTGATAAAAGAAATTGTAGTAAAAGAACCTGATATTTATATATCTGCGGAGCGAGGAAAGTTAATTCGACAGCTACATGAATCCTCCGGAAAATCGATAAAAGTCATCGTGGAGTATTTGAAGAAGTATTGGTTTTATGGAAAATCGAAAAACGGGTTGCTTGATAACTATTTTGGTTGCGGTAGACCTGGTGAGTCAAGAGTATATGCCGAAAAACCAGGTCCAAAATCCAGCAACAAACACATAGTGACCGAAGGCGATCTAATAAATTTTGAACAGTCAATAAAGATATTCCATGTGCGCAAGGGCATGAACTTGAAAAAAACTCATGAAAGAATGCGTGAAACCTTCTACAAACGGGGTTATTACAGAAAGTATGGCGTAAGGGTTCCTATGGTTGACAGTAATAAGGCGCCGTCGCTTAGGCAATTTCTATATGTTACAACAAAAATAACGACCCTTCTGATCGATACGCGAATCGACGCGGAAGACGCAGAGCTACAATGGATGTTCGAGCAATGGTTAAAGATGCCTCTGAAAAAGCCTACTGTATTGGTGCGCTTTATGAAGTGGACGCAACTCGTGCAGATGTCATATTGGTTTCATTTGATCGCAAGACGATATTGGGGAAACCTGTTTTGTACATTGTCATGGACGTCTTTAGTAGGCTTGTAACTGGATTTCACGTCAGTTTAGAACCGGAGTCATGGTTTGAAGCAATGATTGCGGTAGAGAATGCAGCATCTAATAAAGTTGAGTTTTGTGCTAAGCATAACATTCCTATTAAGGAGGAAGAGTGGCCAAGCCATTACCTACCGAGTAACTTAGTGGGAGATAGAGGGGAACTTAAGGCAAAAGATAGCGAAAGATTTGTAAATCTAAACGTAGATGTTCTGAATGCACCGTCATATCGAGGAGATTTAAAACCGTATGTTGAGTCTAATTTTCATATTACTAATGAAATGATACGCCAATTGTTGTCAGGATCGACAGAAGCGCAACAATGGGTGAGAGGGGACAAAAACCCGGCAAAGGATGCGGCCTTAACAGTAGAGGAATTTTGTCGCTTCATGATTGTTTATATACTGACCTATAATAAGCGAGTTTTAAACAAAGAGTATATTCCAACAAAAGATATGTTTGTTGATAAGGTCGATTTAACTCCAATCTCAGTGTGGAACTGGTCAGGAAGCAGTCAGTTGCTGCATGAGAGGTCAAAAGATGAACTTATCTATAACCTCTATCCAAGAGCGGAAGCCAAGGTATCTCGTTATGGAATTGAATATCGGAATCTTTGCTTTACATCAGATGTTGCAATAAAGAAAGGATGGTTTGATGGGAATGGAAATGGAATCGATGGAAAAAAAGACATAGAAATCACTTATGATCCGCGTAACTGCAGTACGATCTTTTTGAAATATAAAACAGGGTTGATAACATTGCAGTTAACTGGGAAGTATAAAGAGTTTGAGGGACTTTGCTTTGCTGAAGTTGACAAAATCTTTGAATACCGTGATAACCAAATTAAATTACAAACGGAAAAAGAAGCACAGCATCTTGCGGAGCTTAACGCGTTTGCTGATGACCTTAATAATACAGCAACAAACGAAATGAAAATTGCCACTAAGAATTCGAGTTTTTATTCACGCAATAAGGGGAAAAGGGAAGCTAGAAAACAGGATGGTAAAAAGTGGTCTGCATCCGTGGCGCATACTAGCTCAAATTCTTCTGAAGATACTACTGGTAAGAATAACGGAGCTAGCGTTATTCCGTTTCACAACGCTGCACAGGAACAGAACGATGAATCCCAAGATATGACCAACGACATCTATTCCCTATTTTCTCGAAAAAACAATGTTAGAAGAGGACGAGATAGCGATGAGTAACATATTTTCTCATCATAGCGGCAGGCACATTAAAGCCGATTACATGGAGCAAATACATCCAGCTAACCAAGGGAACCCCTTCATTGAAGCGTTACCTAGCCGATTTAGTGCAGAGGAGTTTTACGATAAGCTAATCTCCTCTCCACCGTTAGACGAGAAGTATCTAAAACTAGATGTAATGGATCGTTTAGAATTTGTGCATCAGATAAGACCATCATTCTGGCTCCCCATGCCCTCGCATTATCAAAAGTATGTAAACCTATATTCAATGATAAAAATTGGGTATCAATCACGCAACCCGATGAAAGCCGAGTATAACAAACAATTTTCGCTCGGATTGAAGGAGGTATTCAATGCAGGAATAGACTCGAGTGGAATGAACACCGCAGGCATTATTCATTCTGCACAAAGTATGTCTGAAATCGCGATTAATGGATTAGGTAAGTCCCAGAGTTATGAGAGGATGTTAACTCAACTCTTTCCTCAGGTTATTTATCATAGCAATTACAAAGGAAGGACGCTTCCGGTAACTCAAGTGGTTTGGATAAAAGTAGAGTGTCCGTATAACAAATCTGCTGGTGCGTTTTGCAAAAGCTTTTTTGCCGAAATAGACAAAGTGCTTGGTTCTGGATCGCATTATTACCAAAAATATGGTGAGAAACGCGGGACAATAGAAGATATGGTTATGCGATTAATTCATGTAGCCTATGAAGTGAATCTCGGTTTACTTGTCATCGATGAAATACAGAAAATCCATAAAGCTTACTCAGGTGGAAAAGATAATATCATCGACCTCTTAACCCAGTTAATTAACACAATTGGATTGCCGGTAATAACGTTAGGTTCTTACAAAGCTTTATACCTGTTCAAAGATTCATTAGCAAACTCAAAAAGAGGAATACCAATCGGATTTTCCGAGAATATTTCAGGTCCAATGGTTAAAGGTGGCTGGGAGTGGAATCAGTTTATCCAAAATCTTTGGGAATTCCAGTATACAAAAAAATACACCAAACGTACGCCGGGGCTGGAAAACGCAATGTACTTTTACACAAAAGGGATCCCTGATTTCGTAGTAAAACTGTTTATACATGTCCAGTCAAAAGCCATTCTTAATGGCGGAGACGAAAAGATAACAATATCGCTTATCGAGAATGTTGCGAAGATTAGTTTTCGGTTGTTACTCCCGATATTCAACAAGATGGATTCGGGTGATGAAAGTGCTTATGGTGAGCTAGAGGATGTTAAGCCGGATTGGGTGCAATTGAATGAATATATTAAGGCAGCAGATCACCGCTTAGCCATTTTTGGAGGTCTAGCACAAGAACATTCGCGTGCTTTGCAACAGAAAAATAAAGATGAAATTCTTGAGAAATTGATGGAATTTACACTTCAACTTATTCAGTCTCCTACAGATGCAGAAGCATTAGTTAACCAGGTATATGATGCTTCTTTAGGCATGGCTGATATTGGATTAATGTATAACCAGCTGGCCCAAAAGATTGTGGAGAAGAATGGTCAGCCAGTTTCGGAGAGTAGCCCATCGACGACATCAACCAGTTTACCAAAACAAAAACCTGAAAAGAAAGTAAAGCCCAAAATGGAGGCAAATGATATCCGACTTGTTGTAGAACAGGGCTATAAGAGAGGAATGACAACGGAAGAAGCGCTAGAAGAGAAAGGATATATAAGGCACATGTATGAGCTACTCGATTTAATTGGGTAAAGGGGGATGTAAACAATGTCAATTGTTTCTTTTGTTGAGTTATTACCTGATGAAGACTTCCGCAGTGTTGTTTTTAGATATCATCGGAGATCGTTAAACAACAGTTTTTATCAGACTAAAAAGGAGTTGTTTGGACAAAGTAATCCAAATAACAACTTGATACCTGCAAATCTTCAGGTATTTTTGAACAACATGATGGGCCCAATCAGATTTGACATTTCAGAAGTGTTGAAACATACATGGATTAATTTGATAAAAGCATTTCTTCCTTCATGGAAACAACAAAAGTTACAGGATTTAATTTTATACAATAAATCTCCGAATTCAATATTTGCATTTACACCTAATGGAGTATTCTCAGAATCAATAAGTTACTGTCCGAAATGTATCATCGAAGATGAGCACAAATGGGGGAGTATTTATTTACATTTGTCTCATCAGATCGTTTTTATGGATTTTTGCCCAATTCATCAAATACGTTTAATCGATAAATGTGCATCCTGTAGTCATTCATTAAGTAATCGATTTACGAGCAACTTGCTAACTAGTTCAATGTGTCCCACATGTAACACCCCTCTTGAAAATGAAGTTCACTTTTATGAAGCCCCAATAACGAGTTTGAAAATAGACGTATTTAAAGAATTTACACAGATTAATAACAGCGGATGTAATTTATCTGGTGAATTATTTAAAAGCAAGTTTATGATGAGATTATGGGATTTGAATTATTTTAGTTTTAGTGGCCATTTCACAAAGGAAAAGTTTATTAATGACTTTATTGTTTATTATTCAGAAGAAGTACTCCAAGCCTTTGGCATCTCTTTAAAAATGATCAATACAACGTACTTTAAAGCAAACTTATTTTCTGTGAATCATTTCTTCATGCAGATTACTTTTTATGTGCTCTGCATACGAATGTTGTTTGGAAGTATTGATAATCTGATAGCGTATAATCAACCGTTTGCAAATGAAGTTCCTTTTGGAAATGGACCTTGGCCTTGTAGAAATAGATTTTGTGAACACTATCAAAGAAACGTAATCTCAAAATGCAAACGTGAATTAAAGCTTTCAGGTGGGACTACGCTTTCCCATTCCTTTGTCTGTCCGACGTGCGGATATACGTATTCTAGACGTTGGAAAAAAGGAATGAATGTTGACAGAAAGCCTGGTGTAATAGAATTAGGGCATATATGGAAGCAAAAGGTGCTAGAGTTGCACTTAAAAGGAGCATCAATAAGAACAATTGCTCGAAAGGCTGGTTGTGATAATGGAACGATCAGAAAACATTTAGAATGTATGCAACCATTATATATTGATTCGTTGCAAGCAATAAATACAAAGTCCTTAAATGAGATTTCCTCGATATTTAACGAAGTAGCAGCTTCAAAACCGATTGACGTAGGGTCGAGTGTTAAAGAAAAGATTATGTTGGTAGCAATCGAAAAAGGAATTGAGAGTAGAAATTTGCTAAGGCAACTTTGTCTGAATGAATATAGATGGATAAAAATTAATGATCCGAACTGGCTGGACATACATTTCCCAATGAGCAGGCGGGGCCAAACCATGCAGGATTATTCTGAATATGAGCTGGATTTAATATATAGAATTAAAAAAGTCAAACAAGAACTAATTGTTAGTCATCCTCGACAAATTAAGAAGTCGACAATTCTTAATAGGCTTAACTCAAAAGATAGAAATCGATTATCATACAGAAAGATGTATCAATTATGTAATGCCAGGGAAGCGTTACAACTTGCGGCAGAAACGATTGATGAATACCTGATAAGAAAGATAAATTTGAATAAAGAAAAGCTTTTTATAAAAGTGAGAAGAGAAATTGAAATTAAAGACATCGAACAGCTGTCACCATTATTTGATAGATGCGAGGTGACTACAAAAGAAATTATTAAGAAAATGGTTTCAAAGTTTAATGAGGAAAGAAAGCATCTGTTATAACGATTATTGTTAGAAAAATAAGGAGACACTGATGATATGATGAGAGTTGGAGGCGTTATATGATCAGCTTTCCTATATTACATGAGGATGAACTGTTCTATAGTTGTTGTGCACGATACCATCGGAACTCGGGCAATACAGGGACTAGAGCAACAGTGCTTGAGTTATTCAATTCTTCAAATGTGTGTGCAACGATATTATTTCCTTCACACCTACAACGATTTTGTAGTTTGCTTCCGATAGAAAACTCCATAGATCCAGAGTATTTAATAAATTATCATTCGCTTCTCCCTTATTTTAGCCCTTTTATACCAATGGAACGGTTTCTAAATGTAAAAGACCATATGGTTTTTGGATCAGGCACTGCAATAACGATGACAATGGGGATTGCAGCAAGTCATGTAAAAAGGAAGCCACATCTTTACTTTTGTCCGGTATGTGTTGTGGAAGATACTGAGAAGGTTGGCGAAGCCTATTGGCACCGCACTCACCAAGCATTTGGTGTAGATGTATGCTACAAACATTTTTGTGCCCTAGTACCTTCGCAAATTGATATACATCAAAGAAACAAACATGAATATATGACATTGTCCACATATCTTGTTAATAATCCTTTTCAAAGATCTAGTAATATAGCTGAGTGCAATGAAGTTGAGAAATATATTGCTGAACAAAGTTATATTTTATTAAAAAACACCTTTCACCCGATCGGGAAGGAGAAAATCCGTCAGTTTTACATCAATAGGCTTAAATTAATGGGGTATATAACCACAGAAAACCGAATTAGATGGCAACGTTTAATTTACGATTTTGTTCACCAAATCGGAGAAAGTTTTTTGGTGAGAAAAAAATCGCTTGTCACAACCGAAAGCCAATTTTCGTGGGTTCACAAACTGTTAAGAGAACCACGTCATGCTTGCCATCCATTGAGACATTTGTTTTTGTTGAAGTTTTTAAATGAAAGTGTTCAGTCCTTACTTACAGAAACCCTTGAACTGCAAATAGTAAAACAAACCAAATTCGTTAAAGACAGAACATATCAAACGAATAATAATAACAATAGAGTAAATTGGGCTTTCAGGGATGAAGAACTAGCTAAAATGGTTCCTCAAGTTGCACAAGAAATTAGGAGTCATGGTCCTCGGTATGTCCAGATAACGAAAACTGAAATTACTCGTAGATTAGGCGTACAAGCCCTAATTATTCGATCAATACATAAATTGCCTCTAACTAAAGCTGCGATAATTAATGAAGTCGAATCTGTTGAACAATTTCAATTTAGACGAATTGAAAAAGCGATTGAGAAATTAGAAGCAGATGGTATTGATGTTAAACGTTGGATTGTAATGAGAGGGGCCGGAATTAAAAAAAATACTGTGAGCATTTCCCGATATATTGACCAACGCATTGTTGGGGATGTGTATATTGTGAATTGAGTGATACACACGTAAAGTGAGGCTTAGCTGTAACAAGGGCTCATGAACCGCAGTGGCTGAAGAGTTGACTGTTTCAAAGCAGCCGGAATTTAAAATGCGACTCCTCATCCGGAATCTCCGGCAGGTGCCGCTTTTTTAATGTGCATTCTCTGGTTTGTTGCTATACTATCTTCAATATTCGAATTAAGAAAAATTACCTATTTATCATCTAATCTCGTTTTCAATAATATAATTCGAGGTGACCTATGGGGCAAAGTGAAATTACAAGACACATTCGATTGTTTCATTACTTCATCCTGATGCCTGATGAGATCCAGATGCAGGATTCAATTTTTAACCGCTTTAGTCGTAATCTTACTAATTCTATGTCGGTATTAAACTTTATTTCGCAGTTACCTGCATCAATTGATGAATACATTGGGGATTGGCCGATTTCCGGCTTATTCATGCCATATGACGTGAACTATCAAATTCATTATATTTATGAAAGCAATGTGGCGAAGGCAGTGTCTTCTTCTGAAATGTTTAAACTTACTCCATTTGGATGTGTCTTTGTAATGGAGAATGTTACGGAATCTTCAATAAATGCATTGCGGGAAGTAACCACATTGCCTTTTGTTTACTGTGAGGAGGATTGTGGTGAAAACTTTTCACTTTACGATTCAAATTTAATTGTAAAACTTCATAAGTTTTGGTCGGATAAGACAGATTATTGGTTGTCTTCTGTATCGATTACTCAAAGACCAAGATGGGTAAAGAATCAAACAAACTATCGTTCATTCTCCGCACCATCCGTGGCTTTTTTTGAACCCCTTGTTGCTACAGTTGATCGCGTGCGTGGTTTATACGAGGCAACACAACAAGGTGTTTTTGTCGTTCCCCCTTGTGAACCATCAAACTTCAAAGAAAAAGAGGAAGAGGCAGATACGCTAATTAATGATCTTATTCGTAGAATATTAGCAGAGAAGTTTGTGATGACGCACGTTGGTTACCTCCAAGAGGAGAGTTTTGATGAAGCTGATCGACGACGACTTTCACGTTTAGGTATTAATGAATCGGAACTTCGAATTGTATTAAGGAATAGAGATGATGTTCAATATTTAAAATTAGTAGAGTCGGTATTAGAGCAATGGGATAACGTAGACATGAAAAGTGAATTTGTCCTTTGTGTGCCGTCCGTCAATTTTTATATGCTCAACATGCTCAACGATCTACTAAAGAAAGAAAAGCTACCTAGAAAAATTTTGCGTCAGATTTATGATCATGCTAATTACTATCAAGTTTTTGAATCGAAAGTTTTTGATGCTGAGTCCGAGGAAAAGCGTTTGAAAAACTTCATGAATCTTCAAAATCTCATTATTGAACGCGGCAAAGAACTAAGATTTTTGAGTAGTATTCATGTTTTATACACGCTGGCGCGTCGTATTCCGTATATTAGAACTCGAAATGTTCCAGCATCAAATTTTTTCCGCCTTGCAGATGCTCTGTCAGCTTATTGTGATGATATGGAGGAACGAAATAAGATCCCTGATTTTGTAAAGGGGATGAAAGAAATTGCAACGCATATCAAATCATCATTCCACATAGATACGCTTAACCTGTTGCAGCGTCATGCGATAGACATAAAGGCGATATCGGACTTGCCAGTCGAATGGATTGAGCTGGATGGCCTACCGTTGTGCGTAGCATGTAACTATAGCCGAGTTCCAATTACTCCGGGTAATGGCCTTGTAGGTCATGCAAATATTATGAACCGTGAATACATACTTTCAGAAGAAAACGTAAATGTTCTGCTAATAAATACTTTAAAGAAAGATGATAAGTTATTCGGCTTAGGGAGAGCATTGAGAAATGAAATTAATCACTATTTTAAGTTGATCGGGAAAGAAATAACTTATGCCGAGATAACTAAAGGAGAGGAATTTTTAAACAAGATTGAGAAAGAAAAGCCGACCATTTTTATTTATTATGGTCACGGTAAATATGATGATAATGAGATGGTGGGTAGGCTAGAGATCGGAGACGAGTACGTAACTTCGCTAGATATCGAACAGCTATCATGGAAACCATTAATAACTTTACTTGGGGCCTGCGAAACGCAAGTCATGCACGGTACTCACTTAAATGTGGCCAACTTATTTTTGGGTGGTGGATGTGTTTCAGTATTAGGAACTTATTTTCCGGTTTATGGTCTACACGCCCTTACATTTATCACTAACATAATGAGACACTTGGTTAATTGTTTTGTACACGCTGCCCCAGACTCATTTGAACGATGGGATAATATTTTACTTCAAACATACCGAACGCAATATCTGTTAGATTCTATGCACGCCATGGATAGATATCTTGGAGTTAGAGGTAAAACGTTGAACTCTTATTCAATAAAGCCATTAAATATGTTGTGGGAACAAGGTGAGAAGAACGGATACCAGAACGCAATAGACTTCTATCGTAATAGAGACATTCTTTTCCAACAGGTGTTTGACACAGTTCCTGAATTGGGGGAAGCATATAGGAGGATTCTAGAAAATAATTTAATTTTACCGCAATGTTTGTATTATTCGTCTCTTGGTTCGCCTGAAAAAATCAAAATCAAACGTGGTAATAAGGTACATTCATTTGTTGATGTTACTAATCACTATCAATATTACGGCAGACTTCAAAGAACGTGAGGCATCAATTGGTTGATTGATTCTAGTTAGTTTATTTACAAGCACATCATGTCCGATGATGTGCTTGTTTATCTTGGCACTTGTGTAACGAGACGGGTCTAAATATTATTTACCAAAGTCCTTCATAAGAGCTGAAATTTCACTGATGATGTATTTTGTGAGCCGATTGCTGAGTTATGCCCGCATGGCTTCTCGTACTATACCGAAACGATCCTCATAACTACGGCATACGAATTTATGATACACGACCAATCTGCTTGTTCATCATCCAGGATTTTAATGTTTCGCCGGCACAGTTCACGTTTGACACAGTAGATATCCTTTGTCACACGATTTATAAGTAACTGCGTAAATTCCGCGAACACCCTTTTAATACATTGGATGAGCTCTGAACTTCGTCTAAGCAATTCTGAAATATTGTCAGGAAATGGGGGAGCAATACATAATCACGAATCATCGTCAGTTCTTCTGAAGTTACCGGTCCGACCAGCTGATGATTACGGGATTCGTATTGTTCCTGATGTTCGGTTAGTAACATTTTGATTGCCATTGTACGTTCCCCTCGAAATTACTCAACGATAGTGCCCCCCCCGATCTGTGATGCTCTTTCAAGTGCTACCTCTGATTGATTTGATTGGCCCCTTGGAGCTCCCCCCAATTTGTTATCAAATACAGAACGCACGTTCCCATATAAGAGTGTTTGGGATCCTACGTGCTGGAGCGTTTCCTAGAAAGTAAGTAAACCGGTTGAATCCGAGTTTTAATGAATAATTTACCATTTAAAAACCAAAAAAATGCTATAATTGTATAACTGAGTGGTAATATGTCGATTAATGTGGAGGGTCTGTGATGTTAAATAAAGATCAACTTCAAAATAATCTGTCGCCAATTGATCCTGCGGGTGCCCCTTCGAATGATCCAGGTGATGAGACCCAACTCAGATTTCGATATCAACACACGTTTACAGTTTTAGTAGCTTTAACGATGTATTCCGGACAAGTGCCATATAAAGAATTGTATTGTGAGCATCATGAGGATATTTTAGGAGTTGTGGAGCATGGTGGATACCACGGTATACAAATAAAAACAAGGCAATTAAAGGATGGTCCTTTTGAGTTAAGCGATAAAGCAATAAAGGGTAGTTTGTTAAGATTTATTAAGCATGAATTAAAATATCCTGGTTCGTTCACAAAATTTTTCATAGTTTCGAACTGCCCTTGCCTTGATGATGATACAGGGAAAAGTCTTATTAATTTACTAAATCAAGTGAAAGCAGACGTTAGAGATGACTTCAAGCCCAAAATCATGAAGAATTACATACAGAATCTGGCGATTGAAAGTGAAACAACAGAGGATGTAGTATTTGAGGTTTTAAAAAAGACAGAGTTTTTATTAGGCCCAGGAATAGATGATATTGATTCAAAAGTAATTAACGAACATCTCGGAAAACTACCTGAATGTAGTGGAGTAGGGATTGAAAAGTTAAGAGTCCTGCATCGCCGTCTTTGTGAGACAATGCACCTAGCCTCCTCGAGATATCTGGAGAATGCAATTTATGACTATGCAGCATTAGCTGGAGGGGAACTTAGAGTGAATGCAGAGGTAATAAACTCAAAAAGAATTTCAAAACAGTTGATTGGAAAAATGGTGTCAGAGAATATAAGTACAAACTTATTCTTGAGTTCAAGGTCGGGAATTTCTGACCTTTCTCCGGCAACATCAAACCAACTCATGAGATTTAAGATGGCTACGGGAATGATTGATAACGATGATATTGAAATGGTTGATGATCTTAGGGCGGATGCTGAGGAATATTTCCTTAATGGTAGTTATAAAAGCGAAAATAAAGAAAGTTACATATATGAGTTGAATCAGATCAGGAAGATAGTGGTGAATGAAGCCAGAGAATCAAAATCACGATTAAAAAAGGATGACGCCCCATATGGGGCGGATATGCTTCATGATATTGAGGATAGGTTGAGGAACATATCTGAGAGTAGACCCAATGATGTATTTCAATGTCCTTACGAAATACTTAAGGGTTTGGTCGGAATTCTCACTAATGAATGTAAGGTAGCATTTAGTAAAGAACCTCCGGGAGGGTGGTTTAGTCATGTCAACCTCCCTTCTTGAACAAGTGATTAGGCTAGAGAATCAGGATGAGCTACATTCTGTCAGATTGCTAATTTTAATAAACACATTAACAGGTAGAAAAAACGAGACATCAATTTTCATAACGACGCTAGCGAAGTTAGATTTTATTCTTCGTTATCCCGTAGTTCTTGAGAGAGCATTGAAATTAATAAACGTAGTTAAGAATGCTGCCATACATGAAGCTGAGAGAAATAGTATTGAATCAGAAATGCTGGCTTTTTCTTATAGTCCCTGGAGTTCTGATTTTAGAAGGCTCCTAGTACTTCTGTCCGCTAGATCATTAATTACATGGAGATTGGACGGTAGACAAATTGAGTTGAAATTGACTTCTCTCGGGATGAAGCTTAATGATGAATTGGCTTCACGTGTGGAGTTTAGTGAAATTTTACAGCAAAGCAAGATAATTAAGACAAATTTCTCTACGTTGTCAAATGCTAAACTTGACTCATTGCTAGTTTCAATAATCAAATATACAACGGTAAACACTAAAGGTGGAAAGTAGATGGACATAAAAATTGATAGTTTGACGGTTAGATGTAGAAGAGACCAATTCCATATAGATTTTTCGAAAGTGATATCTTATTTTTACGGGAAGATGGGAGCAGGGAAATCGACTATCCTGCATCTAATTGATTTTTGTTTGGGTAATGATCTTGTAGAAACTCCAGCACTTCAACAAGAACTTATTGGTGCAGATCTTCATTTAACTATTGCGGGGAAAGAAACAGTACTTTGCCGTAACAAGGGCTCAAATCAAGTGGATGTGACAACCATTAATCCTGATGGTGATGCAATAAATATTGTAGCTCCAACGAAAGCACTGGCTGACGCACCTCCATTATTGCCCAATTCAAAAATTCAAGTTCTTTCAGATCTTATATTCTATCTTACAGGTATGGAGCCCCCAAAAGTAAGGAAAAGTAAGTTGAAGGAAGATAGTGAATTAATTCGCTTGAGTTTCAGAGACATAATGTGGTATTGCTATCTGGATCAAGATGAAATCGATAGCTCATTTTTCTACCTAGGTAAAGAAGAACATGACTATAAGCGATTAAAAAGTAGAGATGTAATGAGACTAATTTTAGGATTTCATCAAGAGCAAGTAGCAATGTTAGAAAGTCAGCTATATGAAACCAGACTTAGAAAAAGCACTCTATTAGAGACAGCAGTACAAATTGAAAAGTTTTTAAAGGAAAATAAAATTGGAAATACACAAGAAATAGAGTTTGAAATTACGATGCTTCAGGACGAGTTAGCAAAGAAAAAATCAGAGGCAGCGACTCTGAGAGAGAGTATTCGAGGTAACCACGGTCATGTCATTGATCGATATAAAATTGAAGCTATGGAGTACTCAAAGAATATTGAAGAGTTTACTCTATTAGTACGGGATATAGGCGAACAAATCTCTAGACGTAGAAAATTGCAGAATGAATATGCGGTTGCTTCAGTTAAGGTCGGTAGATCGGCTGTTGCACAAGATTTATTACGCGGCATACAATTTTGTAATTGTCCTCAATGTGGACAAGAAATAAGCCGTGCTCCGCAAAGCGAAAATGCATGTTCATTATGTACACAACAAATTACTAGTGAATCCGGAAGTGTTGAAGAAGTTGAGTTGCTTAAAGCCGATTTGAAGATTAGACAGAACGAATTAAAGGATTCAATTGCACGTCTTGAAAAACAATTTGGTGCGGTGGGACATGAAAGAGATATGCTAGTTCAAAAGAAAAGTGAGCTTGATGCAAGAATTATTGATCTTGAAAAAGAATATGATTCAGCTTTTTTGGCGCAAGCACGAGAGTTAGAGAGACAGATAGGAGAATTTGAAGGACGAAGTAAGGAATTACATAATCTACTCCCGTTACCCCAAAGAGTCGAACAAGTTTTCTTGGAAGTAGCTGATCTTGCGAAAGAGGAAGAACGCTTAAAAAACGAATTATTGATTGCAAGACGAAATGCAGAGTTAGACGCTTCCAATCTAGAAGAATTGAAAGTGCTTTTCATGGAGAATCTTACGGTTGTCGGATTTCCTGGCATTAAAAATGACGATCATATTGAAATTAATACTACTGATTTTATTCCTCGCATTACGAGGTTTGGAGAGACTGAGTTGTTCACAACAGAGTTTTCTAACCTCGGAAGTGGTGGGAAAAAGACAATTTTCAAATGCTGCTTTATTCTCGCAATCCATAGGTTAATCGTAAGGAAAAACATACAGATGCCCTCGTTCTTATTGCTTGATACTCCTATGAAGAATATCAGTGAAAGGGAGAATAGAGATATTTTCGAAGGATTTTATAACTTAGTTTATCAACTCTACTCTGGTGAACTATCGAACAAGCAATTAATTATTGTTGATAAAGAATTTTTTAGCCCAGAGGAAACAGAGTACAAAGAGTTCTTCGAAGCGGGGGATCATCTCTTTGTTTCACATATGACTCCAGATGATCCAAATTATCCACCACTTATTCAGTACTATAGAGGGCATTAAAGTCGGAAAGTATCATGTTAAGCGGTACATTCAGTGTCGCTTTTTTGCCAAGCATAGTTGTTAAATGGTTGGTTCAACGTGAAGACAATTGTTTGGGATTCTACTTATTTGAATATAATGGAGCGAGTCGAGTGACGTGTGCATATTGTTCAAAGGAAAGTCAGTTAACAAAGGAACATATTATTCCTGAAGCGCTTTTGGATGTCTTTGCAGAATGTAAATTTACAATTCGGGGTGACAATTACTTTCAAGCAGATGCAACAGTCAAGGATGTATGTTTTGTTTGTAATAACGAGGTGTTAAGTCCCCTCGATGAATACGGATCAGAACTAATTAAGAGATATTTCGTTAAAGAGTATGATCCAACTGAGACATTGGAATTTGAATACGAATATTTAAAGTTAATTAGGTGGTTACTCAAACTTGCCTACAATAACGAACGCGCAATGAATAGAAATGGTCAGTTATTTGCAGATTACATTAAGTTTATCAATGGTGAAACTGATGAGTCGCCTAGGCTCTCCGTTTTTGCTGGGCTTGCAGTTGATACGTCACCGATGCCAGAGTTTTACCATGATAATTTGAAGCTACAAATAGTAACATCGCCTAAAGTTATATCGGGGAGTATCCTCGAACCAGCTGATGCATTAGGAACAACATTTAGAATAAATAAGGAATTGGAGAGTTTAAATATCCCGGAGCTAAAGGAGAGCTTTTTATTTAGATTCGGTTCTGCAATGTTTCTAGTTATGCTATGGCATGAGCCCACCAATGAAAAAATTAGTGCGTATGAATGGATTATGCAAAAGATGTATCCATACACTTTATTGAACAAAGAATCAACAACAAGTGAAATCAAAAGGGTAACACACGCATTCAATATACATTCAATAGTTTTGATTGACACTGATATAGGGATGGATTTCGCTGATAGATTTAATGGAGGACTACCTCATGAGATAAACCCAATAGAGGTTAGACGGTCTCAAAGTATCGAATGGGATAAACATGTAAGTAACACTAGAGCGCGGGCCCAGGAAGAAAGACTAAGAAAACAAGACCAGAGAAAAAAGAAGAAAAAGAAGAAAAAACAGGGCTGAACATTATTAAATATCTCAAAGAAGTCAGCAGCTTCAGTAAACATCATATTCATATATCTGGACGAAGTCAGAAGTGAATTCGGTAAGGCATTTCAGTTGCAGTGAAGCGGGATCAACCGGACATATCCGCACCACCTAACCGCATCGCGGCCGCCCTTTGGGCTTAGGTGGTGGGACGTCATAAATACAACAACGTTATGCGAAATCACTTAAAACCAGGGAGGAAATAAATGAATAAACAAGAAGAGAAAAAACAAGAAGAACAGTACGATCCTAAATTATTTGAAATTAGTTTGCAGATTCGTAATTTTGAGATTGAACTTTTCTGGAAACGTTCCTTGTTTTTTTGGGGTTTTATTGCTTCTGCATTTGTTGGTTTTGCAACTCTCTATGATAAGAATCCTTTTTATTCAATTGTTATTGCACATTTTGGCCTGATTTGTTCGTTGTGCTGGACCTTATTAAATCGAGGGTCAAAGTTTTGGCAAGAGAATTGGGAAAGAAAAGTGGCAGATATGAAGTTAAATAAATATCATGAATTGTTTACTACAATTGAACCTATTGAAAGTAAGTTTTTCATGTTACGAGCAAAAAAGTTCTCAGTTAGTAAACTCACAATAGGTTTAAGTGATTTTGTAGTTTTACTTTGGTTTGGAATCATTCTTAATGCAATATTACATGAGTTTGATATAGTTTTAATTAAGTCAAATGGAACATCAATATTTGTTATTCTTTTATTAACAATTCTATACGGAATTTATCTGATTATTTTTGGAAGAACTTCAGAGAAAAAGTAAATTTGCATAACACAATATTCACGCATCGGGCATTCGCCCTCGGTCTGGCAGTAGTAAGGAAGATCTTTTGTGAGAATGTTGGAGATAAAAACCCAAATTACTCTGCGAGAAATATGCTATGACCTCTTCGTAGAAGATAACGATACAGTCGAGACAGGTAAATGACGCCCTGAAAAAGCGGAAAAGCCTTGATAGCCTAATTTCAGAATGATTCATCGTAGTCCAATCCTCTCTTAGGAATATGGACTAATATTGATTTCAATATGACAAGACATGTTTACCTAGGCTAGCATGATCCTCCTGAAAACGAGATTCTACTAATTATAGTGGAAATGGTAATACCAAAAAGAAATGTACGTTTGTTAAATATTGTGATATTATGTAGAAAATCCGGAAGCGCCGGTAGAGAAAACTCCACACGGAGCACCGTGGTGGAGTTTTTTTTGTTTGCATCAAAAGTAGAACTGAAATCTTCATAATACATATTTCAGTTGAGGTGGTTTAAGTATGACAACTATTTCATCGCAAGTAGTTGACGTTGATGATTTTGTCACTGGTCATATATGGACAGTAGCTGGGATTCATGAGTTAGCCAAAGTCATTGCAGTAATTGCTCTTGGACAAGTTGAGCATGCAGCTGAAATAATTAACGAACTTGGTTCAGTTGTCCCTGTAGGTTCAAGATCTGAGTTTTATCAAGAGGCTAGGGAGCAATTGCGGATTCGTGGTACAACTGCTAATCAGATAGACGTATTACGATATCATCGCGACGGTTTTTTATTCGAATGTATGTCTTGGATCGCGGCTCGTCAAGTTGCAGACGAGAATACCTACCTTAAAGATCCCCACATCAGTTCGACGACCCAAGGACTTGATGGTTTAATCATTCAAATGGATCCTGAAGAGAAGGTCGTCCTTCATACAACAATTTGCGAGGATAAGTGCACACAAAACCCGAGGGAAACTTTTAGGGATAAAGTAATGGTTGCGTTTACCGAACATCATCAGAATAAGCGAGGCCGTGATTTGTTAGCAAATGCGGTTTCTCTTATCAAACAGAGTGGTTTGCGAGGTACAGCCGCAACCTTAGCTGCCGAAAGAGTTTATGATAAGACACATAGAACCTACCGGGCTGCGTTGACTGTTAACTCAGACATCACCACAGCTGAGGAACGCCAAAAGTTATTTAAAGGTTATGATGAGCTGACGGATATATCGCAAGCTCAACGTATTGGTGCAACGTTAATTGTAACTGGGAATTTGCGTGATTGGTTTCAAGAGCTAGCTGATCATGTTATGCAGGCTCTCGAAGAGTTTGAGGCAATGGAGGCTACCAATGTTTGATCCATATACTTCAGATTTACTTAGAGCGGCTCCAAGCCTGCCTACTCTAGATGCCAGCAATCTTCCTTCAGTACTAACCCGCCACTATGCAGAACTAGTTTCCGTTCGCTTAAAGAGTACAGACGGCACTGTGGAAAGAGGTTTTGATGAGCAATGGACACTGGAACGAATAGCCGATGTCTATGAAACGATTACAGCAATTGAAGAGGACCCAATACTTAGACGAGCCTCTGCTTTTGTGGCCGGTACGGCAAGAATTATTATCTCAAGGGGCCAGACTCGAGTACCCGGTGAGGAACGGTATTTTCCAATCGATAGGGATAGTTTAGCCCCCTCCACGGCAGCTGCTATTTTATTTTTGGCGGCAGAACAATATGCTGATGCACTTGAAGCCGTTAGTTTTATTGAGATGCCGAAAGGACCACATTCTGTAAGAATTTTAGGAGAGCATATTAAGGATCTCGCTACCGGAAGATTAACTGAAATTCTAGTACGGGCGAGTAGTTGGAGAAATGTTAAACCTGATGGTGGAAGTATACAAGATCGTGCGCTAAGCTCATTTGCTGCTGTATTAGCTGAAGGCATTGAACTACTAGCTGCGAATATGATGTCCGTGCCTATGCCTGATACGGTATCTAAGAAATATTCAAACGCACAAGAAGCTTTTTCTCATGTAATCGATTTATCTTACAAATCAACTGACTATAAAGACGTACATTTGAACATGATTTATGCTGGCCCAGCTCATTTAGCTTCACTACTGCTATCTACAGCAAATGCCATTGAACATGCAGCCTTGACGAAACTTCCTTCACCTGAAGGGGCAGATGAGGAGTTCTGGAATAGATGGTTACGTTTCCGAGCGGAAAACACCCCTTTTCTTTGGCAAAACCATCGATTAGCCATCGAGAAGAATTTTTACCAAACCGGACAATCTGCAGTTTTGGTTCTCCCAACAGGTGCAGGCAAAACGACCATTAGTGTTTTGAAAATAGCAGGTGCCCTTTCGAGAGGAAAGAAAGTGGTATTTTTAGTGCCAACCCATGCTCTTGTTGATCAACTAACTGAAGATTTGCAAGCTATATTCCCAAATAATCATTTCGGTCTCAATGTATCTGGCGACTTCGACTCACTCTTTGTCGAGGGTAAACAACTTCAAGCGATTGAGGTTATGACCCCTGAGAGATGTCTTGCGATGTTGTCTTTTACCCCGTCAACGTTTGAGAATGTAGGATTGTTGGTGTTTGACGAGTGCCATATATTAAGCCCTCAATCGGGGAAAATTGGACGTTCGTTGGATGGAATGCTTTGTCTTTTAGCTTTTTGTGCTGCTGCTCCTGAAGCAGATTTGTTGTTTTTATCGGCCATGTTGAGAAATGCCGAACAATTCGCGAATTGGATAACCGAACTGACCGGTCGACCATGCCAAGATATTGACCTTCTATGGAAACCTAGTCGTCAAGCCCGGGGTGTAATTGTCTATGATGTTGAGGAGATAAGTAGAGCGACAAGCCGAGCGAATACTGTACAACGTGATCTCAACAAATCAAGCGGTACAGTTGCAAAAACTCCGAGGGCTTCAGCACTGCGGGAACTTAAAGTAGTCCCTAATGTGGTTTGGGGATTGCAATATAATTGGTTGCCTACGAATTCAATAACTTTTACAAAGATTATGAATGAATCTGTGCAACTTGCAGGGACATTAGATAGATATGGCCGAATAAGGGTAACTCCTAATGTTAATCAGGTTGCTTCTCATATTGCAATCCATGCCAATAGGGCTAATCTTAAAACGATAGTTTTCGTTAATACGAGAGACGATTCCGTTAGCACTTCGCGAAAAATAGCTAGTACACTCGGTGGAACTGTAGACCTAAATGCTTTTGAAAATGAGTTGTGGGGAACTCTGAAGATTGAGTTAGGCGATCCTAAACATTCGATCTTTGGTGACGCTATTTTTTCTGCTGTTCCACATAATGCATCCATGCTTCAAACGGAGCGCATGTTGTCCGAGAGGCTTTTTCGCAGAAGCAACGGTGCTCAAGTAATTGTTGCTACTCCAACTCTTGCACAGGGATTAAATCTTCCTGCCCATCTTGCAATAATTGCAGGTGACAGACGTTCCGGAGAAGGACAGGAACGGGAGGACCTAGAAGCTCATGAATTACTAAACGCAGCAGCTAGAGCTGGTCGAGCAGGATATCTTGCAAACGGCGTTGTTGTATTAATCCCAGAGCCCATTGTGAGGTTCAGACGTGAATCTCCCCCTACGAATGAATTAAAGCAAAAATTATTGTCGGTTATGCCTGAGGATGATAGGTGTGTGACTATTACTGATCCGTTAGAGGTGGTCCTTGATAGAATCTCGGAAGGTAACTTAGAGGATAAAGAGGTTAGGTACACAGTTAACCGTCTTGCTGTCCTAGCTGAGACTGGTGAGGGAATGGCGGGCAGTTTTATATCACGGTCCTTCGGTATATTTATTGCGAAACATAGAGGACTAGAGGAAAGTTATCTGAAAAAAACCGAAAAATTGTGGAATGAAGCAAAAAAGGCACTTGATCGTAGGCCAGATCCAGCAGAGATCAAGATCGCATCCCAAAGTGGCATACCATTAGAACTGTTGGAACGACTAAGACTGAGATTAATTTCTTTAGTTGGACATTTACCTACTTCAATAAGCGGATGGGTAGATTGGACTATTAAGTGGCTAATCGAAGATGACGGAGCTAGGGAGCAATTACTTCAAGATGTTCATAAGTCAGCACTAATAGCAGCTGGCCGACCTTTGAGTTCGCTATTAGATGGGACTGTTTTGTCTAAAGTTCTTCCTGGGATTCAAGGGTGGATTAGTGGTAAGCCGCTTAACGAAATGGAGAGAATGCTGGGGGGAAATCCAGATGGATCAACATTTACTGCAAAAATGTGCCCGGGTGCACGCGCATTGATATCTACTTTTATACCAAGGGGACTTTCTTTTATTATGATGCTTGTTTCACGAATGATTGAAGAACTTGATCTATATACAATGCAAGATGACCTCGATAAAAGTTTGGTAAACAGCCTTTCAATAGCGGTGAGAAAGGGCTTTGATAGTATTGATAAATTGGAATTTGCAAACCACCACAAAAGTATTTATGGTCGAGTACACCTACACAAGCTTTATGAGAATGGTGATGTCGACTAAATATTCTTACCCGTAAAAATACTTTTAGGGAGGGTCAAAGGTGTCAATTGAGCGGGCATCACTACCCGAGAAGTTGCGAAGGTTTAGAGAGCTGTTTCAATTAAATCTTATTCAACTATCACAGGATACTGGGATTGAGTTGGAACGGTTGAATGCTTTTGAGGATAATCTTTTAGAACCTTCAGGTGACGAAATATTAATTCTTGCAGATTATTATAAATGTGATTTTCAATTCTTCATATCAAATAAAAAAGTCACTTCCTTTGAAGAAACTGATTATTTGTTTAGGAGATTCGGGAAGGAGCTTTCCAGTGCTGATCGATGGGCAATTCAAGAAGTTCTTTATTTAGCTGAAAATGAAGAGTTTTTATTAAGGAGCCATTCCTGTAATGAAGTAATTTGCACTTTGAAAATAAAAAGCGCCTCCTGTATGCTGGGTCTCGGAATGGTGGCCATTCACTGCCCTAATTGAAGGAGGACGCTCTACATGAAGTATAAGCT
>Ga0065721_10004334_pt1 | contig 31073 bp, 25 predicted proteins | sample Mesricmetagenome_FD_59108 | JGI IMG/M metagenome (GOLD analysis project Ga0065721, IMG submission 59108) | Mesophilic microbial community from rice straw/compost enrichment Sample: eDNA_1 v2 (version 2) | ecosystem: Engineered > Solid waste > Grass > Composting > Bioreactor | place: USA: Davis...
ACCTGACCTGCGTGGGTGCAAGCCGCGAAGAAGTGGATGAAGTGGTGCGTGGCTACAAGGCTGCTGGCGTCAATCACATCGTCGCCTTGCGCGGCGATCCGCCGGAAGGCGTGGGCCAGCCGTTTACACCGCATCCCGAGGGCTACCAGAATGCCGCGGACCTGGTGGCCGGCATTCGCCGGATAGGGAATTTCGACATTTCGGTCGCCGCTTATCCGGAAAAGCACCCCCAGAGCCCAGACTGGCAAACCGACATCGACAATCTCAAGCGCAAGATTGACGCGGGCGCCGATCGCGCCATCACGCAGATGTTCTTCTCGAACGCCGACTATCTTCGCTATGTCGAGCGTGCACGCAAGGCGGGTGTGACTGCGCCGATCGTGCCCGGCATCCAGCCGATCCATTCGTTCAAGCAGATTGCCGGATTTGCGGCGCGCTGTGGCGCTTCCATTCCCGACTGGCTGGTGGAGCGATTTGAAGGGCTCGAGGATGACCCGGAAACCCATGCCCTGGTTGCGGCAGCCGTTGCTGCCGAGCAAGTGACCGAGCTGCTCGACGAGGGCGTGACCGAGTTCCATTTCTACACGCTCAATCGCTCGAACCTGGTACTGGCTCTGGCGCGTCTGCTGGGTCGCCGGAGCTAGGGCAGGGCATTCATCGCTGGTTCAGGTGCCGGGCCGGACTATGTCAGTCCGGCCCTTCATATTGTGGCCACGAAAGAGCGCGATGACCCCGCCCCGGGCGGAGCATGCTGGAAGTTTACTTTTATGCCTATTGATCGCCGTATCACCAATGGACTGGCCTGGACCGGTGCCCTGTTGGTCATCGCCATTCCCGCCGCCGACATTGCCATGCGCCAGTTCAGGCCGGACGACACCGCACAAGCCGTCGTGGTGGAACCCGCAGTCACGCCAGGCGAAACGGAGGCAGTCGAGCCAAGCTTGCCCACTCCCACGGCACAGCGGCCGCAAACTGCGCCGCAGACGAAAACACCTGACTCTGCGACCGATTCCACTGCTGCCGCCCCCATGCCGGCGCCGCCTGCAGCCGAAGGCCGGCCCGCTCCCGACCGGGTGGCGACAGCGAGAGAGCAGGGCTCCGGCGATCCGGTCGACACGTTCCTCGAAAGCGGCCGACCATTGCCCAGCTACATTACTGACGGCGGCACCGCGTCTGCCGGTGCGACGGCGAACGAACCCGACAGCGGATCGACCAGTGCGCCGGTGATTGCCGCTCCTGCTGCCACAACCTCTGCCCCGTCCGTGACCACAGGCGCCCCGGCGACGCCGGCGCCTGAATCTGTGGCAAGCGCACCCCGCACGCGGATCGTCGCCTTCCCGACGCCTGTTTCCGAGCGGCCGCCCCCGGTGCCTCGCGAGCAGGTTGCTTCGCAGCCGCCGCTGATTATCGACCAGACGCCCCCGGTGCCCCCCGCGCCAATCAGTCAGGAGCCGATAATCACCGCCGATGACCTGGCGGATTGGGAGAGTGGGCCTCTCTCGGAGTTCCTTGCGCGTCGGCAGGGACAATCGGTAGACGTCACATCCGATTATGACCCGGATGGTTTCTTCCTTGATGAAGGCCCCAATTCCAGCGCCCGCTACCAGCGCTTCCCGCGCGCCTACGAGGATGGATACTATCCGTTTCGATAGTTAGCATGCCCCTAGCGCCCGTGCGGACATGGACCGGCGCGGCGGAAGCAGCTAGTTGTAGGCGCGACTGGCATAGGAAGTCCCAGATGCTGCACTGCGTTCGCAAGCGTGAAGAAAATCGCGATGTATGGCAGAAGCTGGCCCGGTTTCTCGGGTCGTTTTCTGCGCGCACAGGCGTTGCCGGGCGCGTGGCTAATATCCTTGATCCGGATACCTGGCTGCCAGGCGGGCGCGACGCCGCCTTTACCCTGGCGCTCATTGCCCTGTCCGCAAAGATGGCGGTGGCCGACGGCGCGGTGACCGCCTCGGAAGTGCGGGCCTTCAATGCCACGGTCGAGATTGCCAAGGGCAGCGAGCCACAGGTGGAGCGGCTGTTCAATCTCGCCAAGCAGGATGTGGCCGGTTACGACGCCTATGCCCGCAAGGTGGCGCGTTTCTTCCAGGATACTCCGGACACTCTCGAGCATGTGCTCGACAGCCTGTTCTTCATCGCCACGGCCGACGGGCTCGTGCATGAGGCGGAGCTGGAATACCTGCGCGATGTCAGCATCATTTTCGGCTTTGACGATGCACGGTTCGAGCAGATTGCCTCTCAGCATGTCGTGCTCGGCAGCGATGTCGATCCCTATACGGTGCTTGGCCTCAGTCACGACGCGCCCCCCGAAGAAGTGCGGCGTGTCTACCGCCTGCTGGTGGCCGAACATCACCCCGACCGGCTCATTGCCAAGGGCGTGCCGGAAGACCTCATCGATGTGGCCACGGCCCGCATGGCCGCCATCAATCTGGCCTATCAGGCCATCACCAAGCCGCGTCCGCAGCCGTTGCTGACTTGACGGCAAGGGCTTCCTCCCGCACATAGGCCGCGCCAGTTGACCGGGTGACCGCTGGCGGACGGGTAACTGTCCGCTGGAGGAAAGTCCGGGCTCCATCGAAACACGGTGGCGGCGAAATGCCGCCGGGGGTGACCCCAGGGAAAGTGCCACAGAAAGCAAACCGCCCCGGCCTGCCGGGGCAAGGGTGAAAGGGTGCGGTAAGAGCGCACCGGGCCGCTGGCGACAGAGGCCGCACGGTAAACCCCACCGGGAGCAAGACCAAATAGGGATGACGCGGGGAAACCCAGCCTGTTTCGAGGCCATGTCGTCCGGGTTGGTTGCAAGAGCGCGCTGGCGACAGCCGCCTCAGATGAATGGTCACCACGTCGCGGTAACGCGGCCCTACAGAACCCGGCTTACAGGTCAACTGGCGTCTGACCTGCCTTGCATGGCTCCTCTTTCGCAGCGAACTTGCGCCGCGCATCTATCGTCGCTAAACGATTGCCTTCTCCGCCGCACACCGGCGGGCACACGCTTTGTGGAGTTCGGCGCGATGCCCCTGGCTACACCCTATTATCTCATCGACGAGACTGCCTTGGCGCAGAATCTGGCCATCGTCGACCGGCTGCGGGCGGCGTCCCGCGCCAAGTGCCTGTTGGCGCTCAAGTGCTTTGCGACGTGGTCGACCTTCCCGCAGATCGCGCCGCATATGGACGGCACGACATCGTCCTCGCTGAACGAACTCAAGCTGGGACGGGAAAAGTTCGGCGGCGAGACGCATGCCTATTCAGTGGCCTGGTCGGACGGCGAGATCGACGAGGCCATCGCCAATGCCGACAAGATCATCTTCAATTCCGTCAGCCAGCTTGAACGCTTCGGCCAGAAGGCCAAACACCTGCCCGTGGGGCTGCGGGTCAATCCAGGTGTCAGCCACTCGCATTTCGACCTTGCCGACCCGGCCCGTCCCTTCAGCCGGCTGGGTGAGAGTGACCGCGCGAAGGTCGAGGCGGTCATGGACAGGGTGTCCGGCTTCATGCTGCACTGCAATTGCGAGAACGACTCGGTCGAGGCCTTTTCGGCCCTGCTGGATACCATCGAGCAGCGCATTGGCGACCTGCTTGCCCGACTCGACTGGGTGAGCCTTGGCGGCGGCATCCACTTTACCAGGCCCGGCTATGACGTTGAGGCGCTGGCGGCGAGATTACGGGCGTTTGCCGACAAATTCGGCGTGCAGGTCTATCTCGAACCGGGCGACGCTGTCGTGACCGGTACGGCCACGCTGGAAGTTTCCGTGCTCGACATTGTGGAAAACGGCAAGGCCATTGCCATTGTCGACAGCGCCGTGGAAGCCCATATGCTGGATTTGCTGGTCTATCGCGAAAGTGGCGCCGTTGCGCCCAATGCGGGCCCCTATCGCTATCAGATAGCCGGCAAGTCGTGCCTCGCCGGCGATGTTTTCGGGGAGTTCGATTTTCCCCAGCCCCTTGCCGTGGGCGACCGCATCTCGTTGCTCAATGCAGCGGGATACACAATGGTGAAGAAAAACTGGTTCAATGGCGTGGCAATGCCCGCTATAGCCATTCGCAGAAAAAGCGGTGCAATCGAACTTGTTAAGTCGTTCGATTATGCCGACTATGTCGCCAGCCTGTCGTAGAGACCGGCTTATCCGTTACCCCTCGAAAAAGGTGTTTCGTGCCAATTGAAAAAGAACCTGCTGATCATCGGCGCCGGAGGTGTCGCGCAAGTCGCTGCCTTTAAGGCAGCAATGCACAATGATGTGCTCGGAGACATTCACATTGCCTCCCGCACGCTGTCGAAATGCGAAGCCATTATCGGCTCCATTCTCGAGAAGAAGGCGCTCAAGCGCCCTGGTATTCTGGCTGCGCATCAACTTGATGCCATGGACATCGAGGCCACCAAGGCCCTCATTCGCCAGACCAAGAGCCAGATCGTTCTCAATGCCGGCTCGGCCTTCCTCAACATGAGCGTGTTGCGCGCCTGTATCGACACGGGCGTCGCTTATATCGACACGGCCATCCACGAAGATCCGGCCAAGGTGTGCGAGACGCCACCGTGGTATGGAAACTACGAGTGGAAGCACCGCGAGGAATGCGAGCGAAAGGGCGTGACAGCCGTTCTTGGCGCGGGTTTCGATCCGGGCGTGGTCAATGCCTACGCGGCACTGGCGGCCAATGCCTATTTCGACCGCATCGACAGCATCGACATCATCGATGTCAACGCAGGCAGCCATGGCCGCTATTTCGCGACCAACTTCGATCCGGAGATCAATTTCCGCGAATTCACCGGTACGGTGTGGAGCTGGCAGCAGAACCAATGGACCGCGAACAAGATGTTCGAGGTCAAGCGGACTGATGACCTGCCGATCGTGGGCACACAGACAACCTATCTGACCGGCCACGACGAAGTGCACTCGCTTTCGGCCAATCTGGGGGTTCCGGACATTCGTTTCTGGATGGGCTTCGGTGACCACTACATCAACGTCTTCACCGTGCTCAAGAATCTCGGCCTGCTGTCGGAAAAGCCGGTCGTGACGGCTGAAGGCCTTGAAGTGGTACCGCTCAAGGTGGTCAAGGCCGTGCTGCCAGACCCCATGTCGCTGGCGCCCGACTATAGCGGCAAAACCTTTATCGGCGACCTGGTCAAGGGCGTCCGGGACGGGGTGGAGCGGGAACTTCTGGTCTACAATATCTGCGACCACGAAGAGTCTTTTGCCGAGACCAACAGCCAGGCCATTTCCTATACGGCCGGCGTGCCTGCCGTTGCGGCGGCGATGCTCATCGCCCGGGGCGAGTGGGATTGCCACCGCATGGCCAATGTCGAGGAACTGCCGCCGCTGCCGTTCATCGACTTGCTGGGACAGATCGGCCTGACCACGCGCATTCGCGACGAGAATGGTGACCGAGCATTCGACCCGGCGGAGTTCCGCGAACGCGACGCAGAAAGCGCACCGCGCCTGCGGGGCGCATGACCAAACGAGAGTTGAGCGGCCGGGGATTACCCGGCCGCTTTGCTTTTGGGCTCCGGTAACATGTTCTCTACGCTGGAACCTTGCCGCCCGTGAGGGCTTGCTCTGGGCAAGGAGGTGCCACGATGGAACAGAGCACTCAGGAACGCGCGCCAGATGGCATGACCGAGCGCAGCCCCGCGCTCGGACCAGTCGTCTTCATACCGCTAATTGTGATCCTCGCCGGTGCCGCAATGCTCATCGGCTGGCTCATCAGCAGCGGCACCTAGGAGAAAGTCATGCACACAACTCAGACCAAGAGCGGGGAGGTGCAATTCCTCTCTTCTGAATTTGACATCTCGCCGCTGAAGGCAGCAGCGCTGGTTGCAGAGGATGAAGAGGAAGTCCTGCGCCTTGCAGCTGAGGAGCGGGAGCGCGAGCTGGCCGAGGACCCGCTTGGCGATTACCCGGTGCCGGTTTCACCGGAGGAACATCAGATTCCTGATGATGGCGGCCTGCAAAAGACAGTGCTGCGTCGGCGCAATGATCGCGGGCGGGCAGGGCCATAGTCCACGCATTGGGAACTTTGCGGCGGCAGGTGACCTCCTGTTTCCGGCCGACTGCTCCGGCTGGGTTCACGCCTCGAAGGTCACCATCACCCTGGTACCTGGCCCCTCGGCATAGGTTACGTTTGCGTTGAGGCTGATGGCCATGGCCTTTACTATGCGGGTGCCCAGACCGGTGCCTTGAGGCTTGCCGGTGCCTGTCCAGCCGACCCCGTCATCTTCCACCTGCAACTTCACCTCCGCGCCATGGCGGCGCATATAGACACGCACGTCGCCGGGATCACGGTCAACATAGGCGTATTTGAGCGCATTGGTGACCAGCTCGGTGACAATCACGCCAAGGGACGCCACCTTTTCGGTAGGCAGGCCGAAGTCTTCGACATCGACGCGGATGATGGCCGTGCGGTCTTCGGCCTGCAGTGTGTTTTCCAGCTCGCCGACCAGCGAGTTGAGATAGTCCCCCACATGCACGCTGCGCACGTCGTCGGATGTGTAGAGGTGGCGATGGACGCCTGCGATGGCCTGGATGCGCCCCTGTGTTTCACTCAGCGCCCGCTTGGCTTCTGGGTCTTCGACGGCATTGGCTTGCAGGCCAACCAAGGCCGCAACCATGGCCAGGGAGTTGGCCACACGGTGGTTGACCTCGCCAAGCAGCATTTCGGCGCGCTCACGGGCTTCGTGGACTTCCCGCTCGGCCTTGGCCTTTGCCCGCATGAGGCGGACATGATCGATCGCATGGTCAATGGCGGCCAGTAGCAGCGCCATGAATTCTTCAGACCCGGTCTTGGGCACGAAATCGGTCGCACCGGCCTTGAGCGCGTTGACGGCAACGGGCATTTCGGCGGAGGCGGTGACATAGACCACCGCCGGATGGTCCTCCATGCCCTCCAGGCCCGCCAGCACATCAAGCCCGGTGCCGGTGGGCAGGTTGTGGTCGAGAGCGACCACGTCGATGCCACCGGCGCGGATGATGTCGAGACCGGCCTCTCCGGTGCTGGCATGGGAGAAGATATAGCCGCGCCGCTGCATGGCCTTTTCGACCAGGCGCGTCAGCCCCGGGTCGTCATCGATATAAAGAACGTGCGGCGTACGGTTGGGCATGATGATCTATTCGGTCTCCGGGATCTGCATGACGGAGAAGAACAGACCGAGCTGCTTGATGGCATTGGCAAAGCCATCGTAGTCCACCGGCTTGGTGATATAGACGTTGGCGCCCAGGTCATAGCAGCGCTGGATTTCGCGCTGGTCGTCGGTGGTGGTCAGGACGACCACGGGAGAGCGGCGCGTATGTTCGTTGCCCTTGACCTTTTCAAGAATGTCAATGCCGGTCATGTCCGGCAGGTTGAGATCAAGCAGCACCAGAAGCTGGCGGCCCTTGTTCACCAGTCCTGAACCATCCCCGCCCAGGAGATAGTTCAGGGCATCGGTGCCATTGGTAAAGGCCACGATCTCATTGGCGACGCCTGCGCGCCGGATATTCTTCTCGATGAGGCGGGCATGCCCCTCGTCGTCCTCGACCATTACGATGGTCACGGGCCGTGCGTTGTTCATGCGCCGAAACTCCCAAGATAGCTGCGCGCGTCCCGCGGCAGATTGATGATGAATGTGGTGCCTTGGCCCAGCTTGGACGTCAATGTGACGTCTCCGCCAAGGCTGCGAACCATGGTGCGGACATGGGCAAGCCCGATGCCTTCGCCGGGTTTTGACTGCGTGCCCGAACGGCGAAAGAGTTCGAAGACCCGTTCATGGTCGGCATCGGCAATGCCGCGCCCGTTATCCTCGATCTCGATCACCACGCGATTGCCGGGAACATGGCGGGCCCGGATGGCGATGCGCAGGGACCGCGAGGGCTCCTGATACTTGATGGCATTGTCGAGCATGTTGCCCAAGATCTGCTCGATGGACATCTTGTCCGTGACCAGCTTGCCGACACGGATGTCCGTCACGATTTCGCCCTGGCTCTCGCTCACCTGGTGGTGGACCGATGCTGCGGTGGCCTCGGCCAGTTCTGCCAGGTCTACCGGTTCCGGATTCAGTCGGCGACGGCCCTCGCGCGAAATCTTGAGAATGGCATTGATCAGGCCGTCCATCTTGCGCGTGGCGGCGCGGATGAAGCTGATGGCCTCGGGAAGATCGGTAGTGGCGGCCGTACGCGCCTGTGCCGCGACCGGGTCATCTTCACCGACCTCCTGGCGCTCCATGAAGGTTTTCACATCGTCGACGCTGGTTTCCAGTTCCGCTGTGAAACCCATGATATTGACCAGGGGCGCGCGCAAGTCGTGCGTGACGATATAGGCGAAGCGCTGGATTTCCTCGTTGGCCTTGCCCAGGTCGGCGGTGCGTTCCTTCACACGGGCCTCGAGGTTGGCATTGGCGTCTTCGACTTCCCGTCGTGCACGCGCCAGCTCCTGGGTGTAGCTCAGCACCGCCCACATGGCGCCGGCAACAACGAGCAGGATCACGATACCGCCGATGATGGAAACCCATCGCATCATCGTGAGTGTGTCGCGCTGGTTCTGATCGCCCTCCGCCAGGCGCTGATCGATCCCGGAAAGCAGGGCTGAAAGGAAACTGCGGATACGGTCCATCGCTTCCTTGCCGGCGTCCGTTCTTATCCGCTCGACGGCACCAGTGCCGTTGCCTTCTCGCACCATCTCGACGGTTCGGGCCATTTCGTTGAGCTTGAACAGCACATCTTCCCGAAGCTGTACGACGCTGTCCGTTACGGTGGGAAAAGGGGCCAGAATGGCTTCCAGGGCCTCAAGCTGTTCTTCGACCTGTGGCTCGGAGTCGTTGTATGGGCCGAGATAGTTCTCGTCCTGGGTGATGATATAGCCTCGCTGGCTGGTCTCCATGTCCTGGAGCAGGCTGCGCAGGCTGATCGCGGCCACCCGGGCGCGACGCCCCTCGCTGATCTCGTTGAAATAGCCCTGCGAGCGCTCGACCAGCCAGACATTGGTGCCGACAATGGCCAACAGGGCAAGCAGGCCCACAAGCAGCAGCAGCGCGGTCGATCGCACGAAGGTCTTGCTGGTGATCGGCATTTTGCCCCCGCATTGGTTGGGTACTTCATGGCGTGAACCGTGCCAGAGGGCAATATACATTGATTAATACATGTGGGTTTATCCGCCCCCGCTCTGTCTGCGCACTCCTCTCGAATGGGAAACAGAATCTTAAGCGTCGCTATGCAAGATCGTGGACGAGTTTAAGTAGCCGGCCTGCCGGTCGGGAGTGGAGTAGAAGCGGATATGGGCAAGCCTTCCCTGCCCGAAACCGAGGTTCCCGGCGGTCCGCACGTGCCCGTCTTGCTGGAGGAAGTGCTGTCGGCTCTTTCTCCGGTGGCCGGTTGCCGCATTGTTGATGGTACATTCGGGGCAGGCGGGTATTCCCGTGCGCTGCTCCAGGCCGGTGCCAGGGTGATCGGCATTGACCGTGATCCGGCCGTGGCGCCTCACGTCGCAGCGCTCAAGTCCGAATACCCCGACACCTTCACCTTCGTGCCCGGCACCTTTTCTGAGCTCGACACCCTCGCCGCCGACCACGGACCGGTCGACGCCGTGGTGCTCGACATTGGCGTATCCTCGATGCAGCTCGATCAGGCAGAGCGCGGTTTCTCGTTCATGCGCGATGGTCCTCTGGACATGCGCATGAGCAGTTCGGGCACGAGTGCTGCCGATCTGGTCAACAGCCTTGATGCCGATGATCTTGCCAACCTGCTCTACGCCTATGGCGAGGAGCGCAAGTCGCGCCGCATTGCCCAGTTCATCGTCGCTGCCCGGCAGGACGCACCCATTGCCACCACGCTGGAACTGGCCCGCATCATCGAGAGGGCCATCGGCCGCAAGCCGGGCGATGCTCATCCGGCGACCCGCTCCTTCCAGGCGCTGCGCATTGCCGTCAACGGCGAGTTCGATCAGCTCGTCGAGGGCCTGTTCGCAGCCGAACGCCTGCTGAGTGAGGGTGGGCGTCTGGCGGTCGTGAGCTTTCATTCCCTTGAAGACCGCATCGTCAAGCGGTTCTTCGATCCGGACAAGGGCGGGCCTGCCGTTTCCCGGCACCTGCCGCAGACCGCCGCGGCCCCGTTGCGCTGGCGCCGGGCGGGCAAGGCCGTCAAGGCCGGCGCAGCGGAGCTTGCCCGCAATCCACGTGCCCGTTCGGCGGTTTTGCGCAGCGGCATTCGCAGCGCGGACCCGGCCCGGCCCGTAGACATGGCAGGCCTCGGCGTTCCAGAAGTCCGGGGTGCAGCATGATCCGCAGCATCAACATCTTCCTGCTCTGCACGTCAGTCGCAATGCTGGCCGGGGTCTATGCGCTCAAGTTCTCCATCGAAGGTACGGCAAACGAGCGGACCGCGCTCGCCGCGCACATTGCCGAGCAGGAGGGCGAGCTCTCGCTGCTCAAGGCCGACTGGGCCGTGCTCAACCAGCCGGGCCATATCGGGCCCATCGTGCAGCGCCATTCGGAAGAACTCGCGATCGAACCGGTCAAGCAGGAGCAGTTCGGTTCCTTTGCGGCCTTGCCGATGCGCCCGGCCAAGCCCGACACGGCGGCCATGGATGCCCTGTTTGCCGCCATTGCCGAAGGGGTGGACCCCATCGACGCCATCCTCCAGCTGGAGGGAGTTGAGTAATGACAATTGTTGCCGACGGCCTCGTTCCAACCATCTCGCTTGAAGGTGCGCGCAAGCAGCGCGGCGCCCTGACCCAGGCGCGCATCCGCTGGATGATCCTGGCCGTCATCCTGGGTCTGGCCTTGGTGGGCGGGCGACTGGTGCAATTGGGACTGCAGGAAACCGACCAGACCATCGAGGGGCAGACGCGGGATGTCATTACTGCGACCCGCCCTCCCATTCTCGACCGCAATGGGCTGGAGATGGCCGTCGATATCCGCGTGCCCTCGCTATTTGCCGAGCCGCGTCGCATCATCGACGTCGAAGAGGCTGTTCGGGCGCTGCGCACCGTGCTGCCCGAGCTTGAGGAAGAATGGCTGCGCAATCGCCTGTCCGGTGACCGCGGCTTCGTTTGGGTAAAGCGCGAGCTGACACCGGCCATCCAGGATGCCGTGATGCGGTTGGGCATTCCGGGCATCGACTTCATCACCGAGTCCAAGCGCTTCTATCCGGGCATGAACGAGGCGGCGCATATCCTGGGCTCCACCAATGTGGACAACCAGGGCATTGCCGGCATTGAGCGGCACATGGACGGCGAATCCGTGGCGCTGCTGCAGGAGCTGGGCCTGGCGCGCGGCAATGCGCTGACACCGGTGGAGCTATCGGTGGACATGCGCGTGCAGCACATCATGCATGAGCAACTGGTCGATGCCATGACCCGCTATCAGGCCGTCGCGGCGGCAGGCGTGATGATGGACGTCCATACCGGCGAGATCATTGCGCTGGCGTCCGTGCCCGACTTCAATCCCAACGAACCGGCATCGGCGCTGGTCAAGGACACGTTCAACCGCATCACGGCGGGTATTTTCGAGCCGGGCTCCATTTTCAAGACAGTGACCATTGCCGGGGCTCTCGACAGCGGTGCGGTGTCGATCACCGACGAATTCGATGCTCGCTACGGCATCCGCTTCGGCCGCTATACGATCGACGACTTCCACGGCAAGCACCGTATCCTGGCGCTGCCAGAGGTCTATAAATACTCCTCCAATATCGGCACGATCCGCATCATGCAGGCCATGGGCAAGGAGGCCTATCGCGCCTTCCTGAGCCGGATGAAGTTTGACCAGCGCGTCCAGTTCGAACTGCCCGAAATGCGCACCCCTACAGTGCCCAACAGCTTCTCGGAGGTCGGCGCGGCGACCGCTTCCTTCGGCCACGGTCTGTCGGTGTCACCCCTGCACATGGTCACGGCCTACGCCGCCTTTGTGAACGGCGGCAACTATATCGCCCCGACGCTTTACAAGCGCGACCTTTCCGAGGCCGAACGTCTGTACGAGCGCGTCATCAGCGCCGAGACCAGCGCCAATATGCGTTATCTCATGCGGCTCAACGCCATATCCTCGGGTGGCTCGGGCTCACAGATGAACAGGCAGGCGCTGGGCTATCGCGCCGGCGGCAAGACCGGCACGGCCGAAAAGGTTGTCGATGGCCGCTACTCCTCAAGCAAGGTCACGAACTTCTTCGCGTCGGCCTTCCCGCTCGACAATCCGCGCTATGCGATGGTCATCATGGTGGACGAGCCCAAGGCAGAAAATCCGCAGTCGGGCACGACGGCCGGTTGGAATGCCGGTCATATCACCGGGCGCGTCATCCAGCGCGTCGCCCCCATGCTCGGTATCGCTCCGGACTTCAGCGAATTACTAGACCAACAGATCGTCCCGCCTGCCGTCAGGCGTTTGTATCCAGAAGGATTCTGACCCGTGTCCATCAGCGTAACCCAACTGCTTGAAGGCTCTGGCGCTCGGCCCAAGAAGGGACTGGGTGCCGTTTTCGGCCTCAACTCCGACAGCCGCAGGATTGAGCCGGGTGACGTCTTTTTCGCACTGCCCGGCGCCAAGGTTCACGGCAACCAGTTCGTGGCAGACGCGGTGGCCCGGGGTGCGCTGGCGGTCGTGACCGATATCGCCCCGCCCGGTGACCCGGGCGTGCCCGTGATCATCGTCAAGGATGTGCGTGCCGCCTATGCCCGTGCCGCCAGCCGCGTGTTCGAGCCGCAGCCGGAAATTCTCGTGGCGGTGACGGGCACCAATGGCAAGACCTCGGTTGCCTCCTTCGTGCGGCAGATATGGGATTATGCGGGCGTCCCCGGCGCCAGCATCGGCACGCTGGGTATCCAGACCGCCAAGCGGACGATCGAAGGGGCACTGACGACGCCGGATTCGCGGACGCTGCATCAGGCCATGCGCGCGCTCAAGGCGCAGGGCATTGATCATGTCGCGCTGGAGGCATCGAGCCACGGTCTCGACCAGCACCGGCTGGACGGCATTCATTTCGAGGCCGTGGCCTTCACCAATCTCAGCCGCGACCACCTGGACTACCACAAGGACATGGACGAATACCGCAANGCCAAGCTGCGGTTGTTCACCGACCTGCTGGTNGANGGNGGNGCGGCCATCGTCAATGTCGACGATCCCGAGCANGAGCAATTCATGTTCGCCGCGCTNTCGGCCAGCGCCACGCTGCTCACCGTGGGCCGCGAGGGCGCCTATATCGAAATTCTTTCGATCAAGCCGGAAGGCTACGGTCAGCGCGTCGAGATCCGCCATATCGGGGAGAAGGTCAGTTTCCACCTCAGGATCCCGGGCGAATTTCAGGTCTCCAATGCACTGATTGCTGCTGCTCTGGCCATGTCGGCAGGCGTGGACAAGGCCGATGCCTTTGCGGCCCTGCCGGAACTGGTGGGGGCTCGCGGCCGGCTTGAACTGGTGGCGGAGCACAATGGTGCGGCCATATTCGTTGACTACTCGCACAAGCCCGAGGCGCTGCGCGTGGCACTGCAGACGCTGCGGCCCTATGCCACCAACAAGCTCCATGTCGTATTCGGCTGCGGTGGTGACCGTGACAAGGGCAAGCGCCCTCAAATGGGCGAAATTGCCAGCGAGCTTGCCGATGTTGTGATTGTCACTGACGACAATCCGCGTACCGAAGATGCTGCGGCGATCCGCGCCGAGGTGCTTGCCGGGGCCAAGGGAGCCATGGAAATTGCCGACCGCAAACAGGCCATTGAAACCGCGGTCAAGTCGCTCCAGCCCGGCGATGTGCTGCTGGTGGCCGGCAAGGGCCACGAGACCTACCAGATCATTGGCACAACCAAGACCCACTTCTCCGACCATGAAGCGGTCGAGGCTGCCATCCGGGGCTGATCGCTCTACTTCTTGTGCGACTCGGCGCTCTACTGACCGTGGAGCTTGGGTGGTGACCTCGCGCAAGTTTTCGGTGTACACGACCCCCGTTCCCAACCCTTCCCGCACGGGGAAGGGTGCGCTTTCGAGTTCGCGGCACCGNCCATGACCCCACCCCTGTTCACGCTCGACGCCATTCTNGCGGCCACTCAGGGCCGCGCCTCGGGTGTTACCGCCGGNGACATCAACTCNATTTCCATTGACTCGCGCGAGCTTGGGCCGGACGCGCTGTTTGTCGCCATCAAGGGTGGCCGTTTCGACGGACATGACTTCGTCGATACGGCCCTGGGCAACGGTGCGGTCGCTGCGCTGGTGAGCCGTGGCGAAGGAGCGGGGCGCATCCACGTTCACGATGCATTGGGCGGGTTGCGCGATCTTGCTCGCGCGGCGCGTCAGCGCAGCCGGGCCTTCATTGTCGGGGTTACCGGCAGCGTCGGCAAGACCACGACCAAGGAGGCGCTGCGCGTGGTGCTCGAGGCCGCGGGCGAAACGCATGCCTCGATCAAGAGCTTCAACAACCACTGGGGCGTACCGCTGATGCTGGCGCGCATGCCGGAAACGGCGCAGTTCGGCGTCTTTGAGATGGGCATGAATGCTCCCGACGAGATCCGCCCTTTAAGCCAATTGGTGCGGCCTCAGGTGGCTGTCATCACCAATATTGCGCCCGCCCATCTCGAACGGCTGGGCAGTCTTGAGAACATCGCCCGGGCCAAAGCAGAAATCTTTGAAGGTATCGAGCCGGGAGGCACGGCCGTGCTCAATGCCGATCATCCGCAGATCAACATCCTGCTCGAAGCCGCGGCGGCGGCAGGTGTCGCAAATGTTGTCACCTATGGCTTTGCGCGGGGTGTCGACTGGCAGATCACCGCGCCCGAAATGACAGCCGATCGCAGTTTTGCGACAATTGTTCATGGGGACCAGAACTTTGCCCTGGCACTGGGCGCATCGGGCCGTCACATGCTGACCAACGCCACGGCTGCGCTGGTCGTGGCGCATCTGGCAGGCATTGAGGCGGATGTGGCGCTTGGGGCGCTGGCCGGGTTTGGCGCCCAGCCGGGCAGGGGCCAGCGGATTGCGCTCGGCCCGAGCGATCAGCCGCTGCTCCTGATCGATGAGAGCTACAATGCCAACACCGCCTCCATGCGGGCGGCCCTTGAGGTCTTTTCAGCCATCGCAGCGCCTGCTGGTCGCAAGATCGTGGTGCTGGGTGACATGCTCGAGTTGGGCGATGTAGCCGACCTTCATCATGCCGGACTTGCCGATGCCGTGCAGGCCAGCGGCGCGGACAAGGTGCATCTGGTGGGGCGGCACATGCCGGCTTTGACTGCCGCTCTGCCATCTTCTCTGGTCGCCAGCCTTTCCCCCACCGTGGAACAAGCCATGGACGTCGTTATGGCCGATCTTGCCTATGGCGACGCAGTTATGGTCAAAGGGTCCAACGGTGTCGGGCTGTCGCGTATCGTCACTGAAATCAAGTCGCGCTTCTCGCAGAGCTGACACACNACAAGAGTAGCACCCAAGAATGCTCTATTTCCTCGGCCAGCTCGGTGAGCAACTCGCGGCCTTCAACGTCTTCCGTTACATCACCTTCCGTACTGCCGGTGCGGTGGTCACGGCCCTGTTCTTCGTGTTCCTGTTCGGCCCGGGCATGATCGCCCTNCTGCGCGTCAAGCAGGGGGGCGGGCAACCGATCCGCGAGGATGGCCCGGCAGGACATCTGCTNACCAAGAAGGGCACGCCAACCATGGGCGGCCTGATGATCCTTTCGGGCGCGGTGATTTCCACGCTGCTCTGGTCGAACCTCACCAACGGCTATGTCTGGGTGGTGCTGTTCGTCACCGTGGGCTTCGGCGCCATTGGCTTTTACGACGACTATCTCAAGGTCAAGCGGATGAGCCATGCCGGCTTTGGCTCCAAACAGCGCCTGCTGCTGGAGGCGCTGATCGGCGGCATTGCGGCCTTTGCGATTTCCCAGTTGGCCCAGGGTGCCTATGGCACGTCGCTGCAGTTCCCCTTCGTCAAGGACCTGGCGATCAACCTCGGCTATTTCTACATCCTGTTCGGCGGTTTCGTCGTTGTAGCGGCGGGCAATTCGGTCAACCTCACCGATGGTCTTGATGGCCTTGCCATCGTCCCGGTCATGGTGGCTGCAGCCTGTTTCGGCCTCATCGCCTACCTGGTCGGTTCTCAGAACTATGCAGACTACCTGCTGCTCAACAGCGTTCCGGGTACTGCCGAACTGGCAGTAGTCTGCGGTGCACTGATCGGGGCGGGGCTGGGCTTCCTCTGGTTCAACGCGCCCCCGGCCCAGATCTTCATGGGTGACACCGGTTCGTTGGCGCTGGGCGGGGCGCTCGGCACCATTGCCGTGGCCACCAAGCACGAAATCGTTCTGGCCATCATTGGCGGACTGTTCGTTCTCGAAACGGTGTCCGTGATCGTTCAAGTCGTGTCCTTCCGCCTCACGGGAAAGAGGGTGTTCCGCATGGCGCCGATCCACCACCATTTCGAGCATCTGGGCTGGACCGAGAGTCAGGTGGTAATCCGGTTCTGGATCATTTCCTTCGTCCTGGCCCTGATTGGCCTGTCGAGCCTCAAGCTGCGCTGAAACCTTTTCGCATCTGCGGCGTTCCTGTCGCACCTGTTGGACGCAGGAAGGGCCCTGGCAATGCCGGGGCCTTCGTCATTTGTTACCGCCGGATTCGCAAAACGCGAAACCTCTTGGCAATTCGGTAACCAAGGGACCGGTACAATTCGATGCAGTTGTGCCCCCGCGTATCCGGTCTGCTCTCATGATGTTCTCTCGCGCCGAAAAAACCCCGCTTGCCGAGTGGTGGTGGTCGATTGACCGCGAATTGCTGGGGGCGCTGATCATGCTGCTGGCCTGCGGCATGGTTCTCAGTTTCGGTGCCAGCCCTGCAGTGGCCGAGCGCATCGGGCTCGATGAATGGTACTTCGTCATTCGTCACGCCATGTTCTGCCTGCTGGCCATACCGGTCATGGTGGTCACATCGCTGCTGAACCAAAGACAGGTCCGGTTCGCCGCGCTCGGCGTACTGGCGGTGATGACGGTTCTGCTTTGGGCGACACTCCATTTCGGCACCGAGGTGAAGGGTGCGCGGCGGTGGATTTCCATCCTGGGCTGGTCGGTTCAGCCCACCGAGTTCGTCAAGCCTGCCTTCGCGGTGATCGGCGCATGGCTGTTTTCCGAGTATATGATCCACCGCAACGTGCCGGGACGCACGCTGGCAACGCTGCTGATGGCCAGCATCGTGGGCGCACTTGTGTTGCAGCCAGACCTTGGACAGACGGCGCTGGTCATGGCGACCTGGGCGGTACTCCTGTTCTTCTCGGGCATTTCCTGGTGGGTGATCATCGGGCTGGGCGGTGCGGCTGGCGCCCTGCTGCTGGGGGCCTATACCCTGTTCCCGCACTTTGCCAGCCGCATCGACTCCTTCATCAATCCCGAGGAGGGCAACAACTACCAGGTCCGGCGCGCCCTCGACTCCCTGGCCGAAGGCGGCTGGTTCGGGCGCGGTCCGGGTGAGGCCGTTGCAAACAGGCTCATTCCTGACGCCCATGCCGACTTCGTGTTTTCTGCGGCGGCCGGCGAATTCGGCATCCTGTTCTGCCTGGGGCTGGTCGGCCTGATCGGCTTCATAGCCATCCGGGCCCTCATCGCGGCGCAGCGGCAGACGAGCCTCTTCGCCCGGCTCGCGGCCTCGACCCTTGCCGTGCAGTTCGCCATGCAGTCTGGCATCAACCTCGCGGTCAACCTGAACCTCATGCCGGCCAAAGGCATGACTTTACCCTTTGTGTCCTACGGCGGCACGTCCATGCTGGCAGTGGCCTTCGGCATGGGGCTTATGCTGGCGCTGACCCGCACCAAGCCGGAGGAACGAATGGTGACCGGCCTTCCCACCTACCGCAGCGCCGTGGTAGCCCCCGCGGAATGAAAACTTTCGTCCTCATCGCGGGTGGCACTGGCGGCCACCTGTTTCCGGCCATGGCCCTGGCGCAGGAGTTGATCCGGCGCGGACATGCGGTCGAACTCATGACCGATCATCGCGTGGAAAGCTACGGCGCCGAGTTTCCGGCCCGTCAGATTCACATCGTGCCGGCCGCCACCCCCTCGGGCGGCAACCCGCTGAAGATCGTCACCGCCGGTGTCACCATCGTGCGGGGCATCCATGCCGCCTGGAACAAGCTGCGCAAGGTGCGGCCCGACGCCGTGATCGGCTTTGGCGGATACCCCACCTTTCCGCCCTTCATTGCTGCCAGCCTGCTCGGCATCCCCGGCATCCTGCACGAGCAGAACGCGGTCATGGGCCGCGCCAATCGCGCACTCGCGCGCTTTGCCGATATCCTGGCCATGAGCTTTCCGGCGACGCGCTTTGCCGATCAGCAGAACCTGGAAAAGGTTCTCACCGGTAATCCGGTGCGTGACCGTGTCCGGCCGCTTGCCGGCCGGCCCTATCCGCCGCTGGACAGCAAAGGTCCCATTCGGCTCGTGGTCACCGGTGGCAGCCAGGGTGCCCGGGCGCTGTCCGACATCGTGCCGGCCGCCATTGCGCTATTGCCCGATGGCTTGCGCAGCCGCTTGCAGATCGTGCAGCAGGCGCGGCCTGAAGACATCGACCGGGTCACCGAAAGCTATCGCCAGTCGCGCACCAGCGTCGAACTGGCAAGCTTCATTCCCGACCTTCCAGAACGCATTGCCGATGCGCATCTGGTCATTGGCCGGGCAGGGGCGTCGACTGTGTCTGAGCTCTGTGTCATCGGCCGTCCGGCCATCCTCATTCCGTTGCCCGGTTCGCTGGACTCGGATCAGAAGTACAATGGTCTCTTCATGCAGGAAGGCGGCGGCGGCTGGGTGGCCGAACAGGCCACGCTTTCACCGCAATCGCTTGCCACTCGGCTTCTGGACCTGCTGACCGATCAGGAGGGGCTGGCGCGCGCTGCGGCTGCCGCCCTCCGCCTGGGCCAGCCTCGCGCCGTCGAAAAACTGGCCGACCTGGCCGAGATGCTGGGCGGCAAACACACCCAGATCCAACGGAGACCCACACCATGAAGATGCCCCGCAATATCGGGCCGGTTCATTTCATCGGCATTGGCGGCATCGGCATGAGCGGCATCGCCGAGATCCTGCACAACCAGGGTTATGTGGTGCAAGGCTCCGACGCCGCCCTCAATCCCAATGTCCAGCGCCTGCGCGACATGGGCATCAGGGTCGAGATCGGCCAGAGCGCCGACAATCTTGGCAAGGCCGAGGTGGTAGTCGTGTCGTCTGCCATCAAGCGCGACAATCCCGAGCTTATGGCCGCGCGTGCCCGGGCCCTTCCAGTGGTGCGCCGCGCCGAGATGCTGGCCGAGATCATGCGTTTCAAGACCGCCATCGCCATTGGCGGTACGCATGGCAAGACCACCACGACCACGCTGGTGGCTACCCTGCTCGATGCGGGCAACCTCGATCCCACCGTCATCAATGGCGGCATTATCAATGCCTATGGCACCAATGCCCGCCTTGGCGGGGGCGAATGGATGGTTGTCGAGGCCGACGAGAGCGACGGGACATTCGTCAAGCTTCCTGCGGACGTGGCGGTCGTCACGAATATCGATCCCGAGCACCTCGACCACTATGGCGATTTCGACGGTGTGAAGCGGGCTTTCCACCAGTTCGTGGAGAACGTGCCCTTCTACGGCTTTGCCGTCATGTGCCTCGATCATCCCATCGTGCAGTCGCTGGTGGGCGAAATCCGGGACCGCCGGGTCATCACCTACGGGCAGAATCCCCAGGCCGATGTGCGCCTCATTGATCTGGAGAACCGCGACGGTGTGCAGCACTTCTCGGTCGAGATCCGTGATCGTATCCGCCAGACGCAGTTGCGCATAGACGGGCTCGAACTGCCCATGCCGGGCGTTCACAACGCCCTCAACGCTACTGCCGCCATTGCCGTGGCCGACCAACTGCATGTTCCGGCCGAGGCAATCCGCAAGGGCCTCAAGGGCTTTACCGGAGTCAAGCGCCGCTTCACCAAGACCGGAGAAGTCGCGGGCGTCACGATTATCGACGATTATGGCCACCATCCGGTTGAGATCGCCGCTGTGCTGAAGGCGGCGCGGCAGTCGGCGCGGCGCGACGTGGTGGCGGTGGTGCAGCCGCATCGCTATACCCGCGTACAGGACCTGTTCGACGACTTTGCGGCCTGTTTAAACGATGCCGACACGGTCATTGTTGCGCCCATCTATGCAGCCGGCGAACAGCCGTTGCCCGGCGTGACCCACGAGGAACTGGTCAACCGTATTCGTGCCCGCGGTCACCGCGATGCGCGCGTGCTCGGCAAGCCGGAGGATCTGGCGCAGCTGCTGGCCTCGCGCGTGGCCGAAGGCGACTTTGTCGTCTGCCTTGGCGCGGGCAACATCACCCAGTGGGCTGCAGCCCTGCCGGACGAACTTGCGGCACTGATCGGTGAGGCCAGCAAATGACCAAGCATGTTGCCGTCCTCATGGGGGGGGTGTCCAACGAGCGCCCGGTATCGCTGAGTTCGGGCCGGGGCTGTGCCGAGGCGCTGCGTCGTGCCGGCTACCAGGTTACCGAGGTTGATGTTGGCTATGACATTGCCGAGAAACTGCGCGAGCTGAAGCCGGACGTCGCCTTCAATGCCTTGCATGGCCGTTTCGGGGAAGATGGGACCATCCAGGGTGTCCTGGAGTTCCTGCGCATCCCCTACACCCATTCTGGCGTACTCGCCTCGGCGCTGGCGATGAACAAGCACCAGGCCAAGATCATGCTCAAGGCCGCTGGCGTTCCCGTTACCGATCACGTGATTGCAAGTCGCGCCGATGTGGGAAGCGCGCATGTCATGGCACCACCCTATGTGGTCAAACCGCTGTCGGACGGCTCGAGCTTCGGGGTCATCATCGTCAAGGCGGGGCAGTCGCATCCGCCGCAGGAAATCCTGGGCGAGGACTGGACCGGCGGGGAAGAGCTGATGGTGGAGCGCTACATTCCCGGCCGGGAGCTGACCTGCGCGGTCATGGGGGATGTCGCCCTGCCGGTGACCGAGATCGTCACCGACCTCAGTTTCTACAATTACGAAGCCAAGTATGCCGCCGGGGGATCACGTCATATCCTGCCCGCCGACATTAAACCTAAAATTTACGACAAAGTGCAAAAGCTTAGCCTGGCTGCACATGCAGCTCTCGGCTGCCGGGGCATTACGCGGACAGACTTCCGCTACAATGACGCGGTGGGCGAGGATGGCGAGCTGGTCTGTCTGGAGATCAATACCCAGCCGGGCATGACGCCGACCTCGCTGGCGCCGGAGCAGGCCGCCCATGTGGGCCACAGTTTTGAAGATCTGGTCTCCTGGTTGGTGGAGGACGCGAGTTGCAACAGGTAAAGAGCGAGGACTTTCTCGCCGGGGCGCGGCTGGTGTACCCCCGCGCACTGCCTGTACCGAACCGCACGCCGCGCCGGAAGCTGGCCAATCGCTTCAACCGCGCCTTCGTCCTGCATGGCAACATCATCCGGCGCGGCATGATGATCGCAGCCCTGCTGGCCGGTTGCGCAGGTCTTTATCAGGCCCGCGAACCGATCGGCCTCCTGGCTCAGGGACTTGTCGAGTTTGCCCAGGGCAACTCTGCCCAGGCCGGCCTGGCCATCGGTGAAATCGTCATCTCGGGCCAGACGCTCACGTCCGAACGCGAGATTTTCAACGCCTTGGGCATCGAGCCGCACACGCCTACGCTGGCATTTGACGTGGAAGCAGCGCGCCAGCGCATTGCCGAACTACCGGCTATCGCCTCGGTGTCGGTGCGCAAGACCTATCCGGGCGACGTCACCGTACTGGTCACTGAAAAGCAACCAGTGGCGCGTTGGGCCGTGGATGGCGTGACTTTCCTGATCGACGCCAAGGGCGACCAGATTGGAGAGGCTGGTGAGGACTATGCCAACCTGCCGCTGGTGATCGGGGACGGGGCTGCTGACGACGCGCTCATCATGATTCGCGCACTGAGCGGCTTCCCGTTGCTGCAGGATGGCCTCGTGGCGCTCTCCCGCATTGCCGACCGCCGCTGGGACCTCATCTACGATACCGGCCTGCGGGTGCAGCTGCCTGAACAGGGTGTAGCCCAGGCGATGGCCCGGCTCGTCTCCTATCAGAACGACTATCAACTGCTCGACCGTGAAGTGAGCATCATCGACCTGCGGATCGACAGCATCGTCGCGGTGCGTCCCAACAAGCCTGAAAACACCAAAGAATCCTGACATGATGACCGATGCGATGACATCCCGGCTGCGGCCGGTTCAGCCCGGCAAGACGACGCTGGTGGCGGTGCTCGACATCGGTTCGACCAAGATCTGCTGCGTCATCGCTCGCCTGGTCCCGCGGACCGAGGGCAGGGCGTTGAAGGGCCGCACGCATCAGGCCGAAGTGATCGGCTTTGGCTATGGGCCGGCGGCCGGGGTCAAAAGCGGCGTGGTTACCGATATCGAAAAGGCCGAACAGGCCATCCGCAGCGTTGTTGGCATGGCCGAGCGCGCCGCCGGGCTGACGCTCGAGAGCGTGCTGGTCAATGTCACCGCCGGCCGGCTTGGTTCCGAAACCTTCTCCGCAGCGGTCTCGCTCGACGGCCAGGAAGTCGAAAGGGCCGATATTTTCCGCGTGCTCAAGGCGGTCAACGCCCGTTCCGTGCGTCCGGAGCGATCCATCATTCATGCCCTGCCCATCGGTTACTCGCTGGACGGGCAGCGGGGCATTCACGACCCCAAGGGCATGGTGGGCGAAAAGCTGGGCGTCGATGTTGCAGTCGTCAGCGCCGAGACGTTGGCCATGCGCAATCTCGAACTGGTGCTGCATCGCTGCCACCTGCAGATCGAGGCATTGGTGGCCACCCCTTACGCTTCCGGTTTGGCCACGCTGGTCGATGATGAGGCCCAGCTTGGCGTCGCCTGTGTGGACTTTGGCGGAGCAACAACCACTGTCTCCGTCTTCAACGACGGGCATATGGTCTATGCCGATGCCATTGCCATTGGCGGCCACCACCTGACGCTCGACATCGCCCGTCAGCTCTCGGTGAGCGTTGCCGACGCCGAACGGCTCAAGACCCTGCATGGTTCGGTGCTGCCGGGCCAGGCGGACGAGCGTGAGATGATTGCTATCCAGCCCGTGGGCGCCAGCCATGACGAAGCTCCGGGCCAGATTCCGCGCGCCGTGCTGACCCGCATCATGCGCCCGCGCATCGAGGAAATCCTTACCGCCATTCGCGACCGGATGCAGGCAACCGGCATGATGGACGTGTGCGGCCGTCGCTTCGTGCTGACCGGTGGTGCCAGCGAAATGACCGGCCTGCCGGAAGTGGCCCGCCGCATCCTCGCCCGCAATGTGCGCAATGGGCGCCCCATGGGCATTGCCGGCCTGCCTGAAATTGCCAAGGGCGCCGCCTTCGCCACCGTGGCGGGCATGCTGGTGTATCCGCAGGTCTGTGCCCACGAGTATGTGGAGCCCCGTGGTTCGCGCAGACTCACCGGCACTGACGGATACATTGCCCGCGTCGGCAACTGGCTGCGCTCCAGCTTCTAGGTCGCCGTTCGCAGCGCTCCTTCGGGTGCGGACAAGCGGCGTTGAAAGACGTTACCTTTTCCTGCTTTTGAACCGATCACATTTTGATCGCCCGGAGCGCGGTGTCATGTCCGGCGCGTATCGGGAGCTGGCGCAAAAGCCCAGCAATTTCCATGGTTAACGAGGCTTGAACAGGCCGGCAGGCCGTCTCGCAATTTGCGCGAAAGTTAACCCGAACGACTCACTTGTTAGGCTGGAGTTAACGAATGGGCGGGTAAATCTTAACCAACCACGCCACTATGGGGCCACCTATGACCATCAATCTCACTATCCCGGATATTCAGGAACTCAAGCCCCGCATCACCGTGTTCGGTTGTGGCGGCGCCGGCGGCAACGCTGTCAACAACATGATCGAGTCCGGTTTGGACGGTGTCGATTTCGTTGTGGCAAATACCGACGCGCAGGCGCTGGCGCTGAGCAAGGCGCAGCGGATCATTCAGCTGGGTGTGGGGGTTACCGAAGGTCTTGGTGCTGGTTCGCACCCCGAAGTTGGCCGGGCTGCCGCTGAGGAGAGCTGGGACGAAATCAACGATCATCTGTCCGGCTCGCACATGGTTTTCATCACCGCAGGCATGGGTGGTGGTACGGGTACCGGCGCTGCGCCTGTGGTGGCGCGCGCGGCTCGCGAGCAGGGCATCCTGACGGTTGGCGTGGTCACCAAGCCGTTCAATTTCGAAGGCAATCGCCGCGCCCGTCTGGCTGAAGACGGCATCGATGAGCTTCATCGTCATGTCGATACGCTGATTGTCATTCCAAATCAGAATCTCTTCCGCGTCGCCAACGAGAAGACCACCTTCGCCGATGCCTTCGCCATGGCCGACCAGGTGCTGTTCTCCGGTGTTGCCTGCATCACCGACCTCATGGTCAAGGAAGGCCTGATCAACCTCGACTTTGCTGACGTGCGTGCCGTGATGCGCGGCATGGGCAAGGCAATGATGGGTACCGGCGAGGCATCGGGTGAAGATCGTGCCCGCCATGCTGCCGAGGCTGCCATTGCCAATCCGTTGCTGGACGATGTCTCCATGCAGGGTGCCCGTGGCCTGCTGATCTCCATCACCGGTGGCCCGGACCTGACCCTTTACGAAGTCGACGAGGCTGCAAGCCGCATTCGCGAGGAAGTCGACGCCGACGCCAATATCATCCTGGGTGCCACCTACGACCCGAACCTCAATGGCACCATCCGCGTGTCCGTGGTTGCCACCGGCACCGATGCCACCATGGTTCAGGCCATGGAGCCGGCACGTCCTCATGCCTCGCGCACGCCGCTCTCGGTCAAGCGCCATGTGCCGGCCGAGCGTTCGGTCATCCCGCAGGCTGCTGCCCCGGTGCAGGAGACGCATCCGGTTGAAGAAATCGGCCATCAGGTCGAGGCGGCTGTCGCTGAAGCCTTTGCGGCCCATCAGCCGGCCCAGTCCTATGGTCATGATGACGACGGCATCATCGTCGAGCCCTTCGTGCCTGCTGCAGAAGCCCTGGTGGAGCCCGAAGAGGCCGTGGTCGCCGAGGAGCAGCCGATTCCCAGCGTCTATGTGCCCTCCCACGCCGCCCGCCCCGAGGGTGCGCGTCGCATGCCGCGTACCGAGGAGCTGCCGATTGTTGCGCGCCGGACACAGGAAGCGCAGGAACGTCAGGATTCCGAGCCGCGCAATGCCCGGGCCCTGTTCAAGCGTCTCGCCTCAAATGTTGGCCTGAACCTGGGCCAGCAGCAGGCCGAGCAGCGCGCCGAACCACGCTCCGCAATGGCTGACGATGCAGCCGCCCGCAGCGCCATTGAGGCTGGTGGCGCAAGGGCTTCGCGCGTCCCCTCGCCGACTGAAGGTGCCCGTGGGCAGTTGGACAGTCTAGGGCGCGCTCCGGCGGCCCCGGCGCAGAAGGACCACCTGGAAATTCCAGCCTTCCTGCGCAAGCACGGTTGATTAACCGGTTGTCTTTTACGTAAAGCGAACTCGGTGCGGCTTCCGCGCCGAGTTTTTTTTGGCTAACGATATTCAGGCGTGAACGTCGGGGTGGAGCTATTCCAGGCATGAACAAACTATCCACGCGCCAGCGCACGCTTGCCGGCGAGGTCAGCTTCTCCGGTTATGGGGTGCACGGGGCGCAGCCGGTCACCCTGACCATGGGTCCCGCGGCGGCCGACAATGGCTACACGATCCGCCGCGATCTGGGCGACGGCCGGTTCACCAAGGCGGTCCCGGTTCACCATTCGCGCGTCACCCGCACCACGCTTTGCACAACGCTCGATTTGGGTGACAGCGTCAGCGTTGCCACCGTCGAGCATGTGGTTTCGGCCCTGAGCGGCATGGGTGTGGACAATGCGCTCATCACCGTAGACGGCCCCGAATGTCCGATCATGGATGGTTCGGCCTATCCATTCGCCAAGGCCATCCTGTCGGTGGGGCTGGAAGTCCAGCCGGCCCATAAGAAGTTTCTCAAGATCGTGCGCGCTGTCACCGTGCGCAACAACGATGCCTTTGCGGCGCTCGAGCCTTATAACGGCCGCGCCCTCGACCTCGAGATCGACTTCGATTCCAAGGTCATCGGCCGTCAGCGCATGATTTTCGACTGGACCCCCCGACGCTATTACGAGGATGTGTCCCAGGCGCGCACTTTCGGTTTCGTGCGCGATGCCAAGATCCTGCGCCAGGCCGGCTATGCCTTGGGGTCCAGCCTGGACAATTCGATCACTGTGCATGAGGATCGGGTGCTTAATCCGGGCGGTCTGCGCTATGAGGATGAGTTTGTCCGCCACAAACTGCTTGATGCCATCGGCGACCTGTCGCTGGGCGGATTGGCCATCTGGGGCAAGTTCCGTTCGTACAAGGGCGGTCACGCGCTCAATGCACATGTCCTGGCATCGCTCTTTTCCAGCGAGGCCAACTATGAAATAGTCGGCGCCGAAGATTTGCCGCTGGAATTCGAGAGTTTCGAGGACCAGCCGGAAGGTCTCGAAGTCCATCACTACTTGCGGTCGGTCCGCTAGGGGCCTTTGGTCCCCGAGGCTGCGCCACAGTTTTGATCCATTTGCCAAATAGGCCCGCAAAGGCGTTGCGGTATGATTTTGAACGGGGCAGTTCGTGAAGCTTGACGTTGTGAGCCAGTTTTCCAGCCGGGCCGTACGGTTCGCTGCCATGGGCCTTCTGGCCATCACTCTGACTGCCTGTTCCGGCATGAACCTGTTCGGCCCTCCCAAGATCAAGGAAGAGCCGATCGTTCCGGCTGCCGCGCTCTATCAGGGCGCGCTGGAAGACATGGATCGCCAGTATTTCCAGACTGCTATCCAGAAGCTCGAAAAGCTCGAACGCCAGCATCCGCGCGACCCGCTGAGCGAAAAGGGCAAGCTGATGCAGGTCTATGCCAATTATCGCGGCGGCAAGCTGGACGAAGCCATTCTTGCGGCAGACCGTTTTATGGCGCTCTATCCCAGAAGCCCGGAAATGGCCTATGTGCTCTGGCTCAAAGGCACGGCCTATTACGCCCAGATCAAGGACATCACCCGCGACCAGCAGTTGGCGCGCGATGCCATCGACACCTACAACTTGCTGATCAACAACTATCCGCGCTCCGAGCACGCTGCCGACGCCAAGGAAAAGCTGCTGGTGGCCTACGACCAGTTGGCCGGTAAGGAAATGTCGGTTGGCCGCTACTACCAGGGCAATGGCCAGTATGCGGCGGCCATCAACCGGTTCCGGGAAGTGGTGGAACGCTGGCAGACCTCGACCCATATCGAGGAAGCGCTCTATCGTCTGACCGAGACCTATCTGCTCCTGGGCCTGACCAATGAGGCCATGTCTGCCGCTGCGGTGCTTGGGCACAACTATCCCTCCAGCCAGTGGTACAAGCGGGCCTTCGAACTTCTCGGCAAGCAGGGGCTGGCGCCCCAACTCAATTCAGGCAGCTGGCTGGCTTCGGTTCGCAACTGATTTCACCCACAAGAATGTTGCTATTTTGTTCCGGGGCGCTATCATGCGCCCCGGTTCGTTTGTGGCGGGGTTTCTTGTGGATGCGAGTCCGGGGCGGACCAAGCATCTGCTCGGGAGGTGCTACAAGCGGCTGATCAGTGGTGCAGCCACGGGAAGTTTCGCGCATGCTCAACGCGCTGTCCGTCCGCAATATCGTTCTCATCGACCAGCTCGACCTGGCGCTGGGCGCCGGCATGACTGTGCTTACCGGCGAAACCGGCGCCGGCAAATCCATCCTGCTCGACGCCCTGACCCTGGCCCTTGGGGGCAGGGGGGACGCATCTCTGGTGCGCCAGGGCCAGGAGAGCGGTCAGGTCGTGGCCGTGCTCGAACTGGCGGCCGATCATCCGGCCCGCGCCCTGCTGCGCGACAATTCCATTCCCGATGACGAGGATGTCATTCTGCGCCGTGTGCAGTTTGCAGACGGGCGCACGCGGGCCTTCATCAACGATCAGCCGGTCTCGGCTTCGCTGCTGCAAAGGATCGGCAGCCAGATCGTGGAAATTCACGGCCAGCACGATGATCGTGCGCTGGTTGACGTGGCCACGCATCGCGCCGCACTCGATGCTTTTGGCGAACTGTCGGACCAGGTCGACGCCGTGCGCGAATGCTGGGCCCGGCTGGTGGAAGCCCAGCAGGCCGTTGCCGAACAGCGTGAGCTGGTCGCGGCGGCACTGGCGGCAGAGGACTATGCCCGCCATGCCGTGGACGAGCTGAGCAAGCTCAAACCGGTGGTGGGAGAAGAGGCGGAACTGGCGGAACGCCGCCAACAGCTGCAACAGGCCGAGAAGGCGTCATCGGACGTGGTGGAGATCGACGAGATCCTCAACGGTCCCAATGCCCCTGCGCCGGCCCTGGCGTCGTTGATGCGGCGGCTCATGCGCAAGATCGATGGTGGTGCCACGCTGTTCCAGCCCCTGGTCGATGCCCTCGATGCCTCGCTCGCCACGCTCGACCGCACCACTGATGCGCTCGAAGAGCTCAAGCGCGAAATGGCTTTCGATCCGGGCGAGCTGGAGGCGGTCGAGGAGCGTCTGTTCGCCTTGCGCGCCGCTGCCCGCAAGCATCAGACGACGCCGGACGAACTGGTTGCCGTGCTCGAAAAATATCAGGGCGATCTCGATACGCTGCAGAGCGGGGAGAGCCGGCTGAGGGCCCTTGAAGCGGAAGAGGCGTCGGCCAAGGCGCGGTATCGCGAAGTGGCCGAACGCCTCAGTGCCAGCCGTAGCAAGGCCGCCAAGGCGCTGAGCGCCGCCGTCGAGGCCGAACTGCCCGATCTCAAGTTGGGCGCTGCAAAGTTCATTGTCGATCACCAGGTGGATGCCGAACGGGTCTCCGCCACCGGCTTTGACCAGATCGCTTTCCACGTGCAGACCAATCCCGGCACGGCGGCCGGGCCGCTGCTCAAGGTTGCCTCGGGCGGTGAGCTGAGCCGTTTCCTTCTCGCCCTCAAGGTGGTGCTTGCCGATCGCGGTTCGGCACCGGTGCTGATCTTTGACGAAATCGATACCGGGGTTGGCGGCGCTGTGGCCGATGCCATCGGCCGACGGCTGGCAAGGCTGGCCGCAACCGTTCAGGTGCTCACGGTCACCCATGCCCCGCAGGTCGCTGCCCGCGCCAACCGGCATCTGCTCATCGAAAAGCAGATGGTGGAGGAGGGGGCGTTCATGCGCACCCATGTTCGCCCGCTCGACAAGCAGGCTCGGCAGGAAGAAGTCGCCCGTATGCTGGCCGGCGCCGAAATCACCAACGAGGCGCGCGCTGCTGCCAGAAAACTGCTCGGCGCGGTGGGATAAGGTTCCCCGCCAAGCTCCTCCTTACGGCCTCCCCTGAAANGGGGGGAGGCGCCTTTGGGTGTGCTGGNGTATCGTGGCAGCCCGGATCGATCCTTCCCCCTATCAGGGGGAGAGGCCGNGGGGGTATCCTGTAGCCAGAATCCTGTTCGAGTATTCCCATGTCCGATCTCTCCCTCAAAGACGTCCCCGATCTTTCCGAAGACGAAGCCCGCCTCGAGCTGGAGCGCCTGGCCAAGGCCATTGCAGCGGCTGACATTGCCTATCACCAGAAGGACGCGCCTGAGATCAGCGACGCCGAATACGACGCGCTCAAGCGCCGGAACGAGGCCATCGAAGAGGCCTTTCCGGAGTTGGTGCGCGCGGATACGCCGACCGGCAGGGTGGGCGCGGCACCCGCGGAAGGCTTTTCCAAGGTGCGCCATGCTGTGCCAATGCTCAGCCTCGCCAAGGCCTATACCGACGAGGACGTGGCCGATTTCATCGAACGGGGCCGGCGCTTCTTCCAGAAGGATGAAGGGCTGGAACTGGCCTTCACCGCCGAGCCCAAGATCGACGGACTCTCGGCCTCCCTGCGCTACGAGAACGGTGTCTTCGTGCAGGGGGCCACGCGCGGTGACGGCAGCGTGGGAGAGGATATAACCGCCAATCTGAGAACCATTGCCGACATCCCCGAGAAGCTCTCCGGGTCGGGTTGGCCCGAAGTGATCGAAATCCGCGGCGAAGTCTACATGACCTATGCCGAATTTCAGGCGCTCAAGGAACGTTCGGCGGCGACCGGCGGCCAGGACTATGTCAATCCGCGCAACACGGCGGCCGGTTCGCTGCGCCAGAAAGACCCTTCCATCACGGCAAGCCGGAACCTCAAGTTCTTCGCCTATGCCTGGGGCTACACCAGCGAGGATCCGGCCCCGACCCAGTATGAAGCCGTCCAGAAGTTTGCCGAATGGGGCTTCAAGACCAATCCCTTGATGGTCCGCGCCCGCTCCGTCGAGGAGCTTCTCGAGCATTATCACCGGATCGAGGAAAAGCGCTCCTCGCTGGGCTACGACATCGACGGCGTGGTCTACAAGGTTGACCAGCTCGAATTGCAGCGCCGCTGGGGCTTTGTCACCGGTGAACCGCGCTGGGCCATCGCCCACAAGTTCCCGGCCGAACGCGCCACGACGACGGTGCGGGACATCGAAATCCAGGTGGGCCGCACCGGCACGCTGGCGCCGGTGGCCCGGCTCGATCCGGTCAGCGTCGGGGGCGTCACGGTGGTGAACGTTACCCTCCACAATGAGGATTACATCGCCGGCAAGGACAGCAACGGCCTGCCCATCCGGGAGGGCAAGGATATCCGCGTCGGGGACACCGTGGTCATCCAGCGGGCCGGTGACGTCATCCCGCAGATTGTCGACGTGCTGGTGGAAAAGCGACCGGCCGAAGCCCAGCCCTATCAGATGCCGCACAGCTGCCCGGTCTGCGGCTCACCGGCTACCCGGGAGATCAATGAGAAGACCGGCAAGGAGGATTCGCGCCGCCGCTGCACGGGCGAACTGATCTGTCCGGCGCAAGCGGTGGAGAGCCTCAAGCATTTCGTTTCGCGCGGGGCGCTGGATATCGAGGGCCTCGGTGCTGAGAATATCGAGCTTTTCTTCACCAAGGGGCTGATCAAGACACCGGCCGACATTTTCCGGCTGAAGGATCGACGCGCCGAAGTACAGCAGGCTCTGGCGGAGCGGCGCGAGGAACAGGCCCGGGCCCGGGAGGCAGCCACCGGCAAGGCGCGCAAGAATGTGCGCAGCGTCGAGGAGCGCAATTACGAGGGCCTCGACAAGCTCTTTGCAGCAATCGACGCACGGCGCAA
>Ga0065721_10049583_pt1 | contig 31067 bp, 24 predicted proteins | sample Mesricmetagenome_FD_59108 | JGI IMG/M metagenome (GOLD analysis project Ga0065721, IMG submission 59108) | Mesophilic microbial community from rice straw/compost enrichment Sample: eDNA_1 v2 (version 2) | ecosystem: Engineered > Solid waste > Grass > Composting > Bioreactor | place: USA: Davis...
CACGCCGATTACCGCCGCCAACAGCAAAAAGCGCCGGCCGGTGTCGAGGGTGCGGCCGAGGCCGCGCTGATTGCCGCCCACATCCACCAGCTGCTGATGGGCGTTGAGACGGGACTCCAGCCAGGCCGCGAAGCCGTCCACCGCAGTGGCATCGCCGGCAAACAACCACTGATACTGCACTCGGCTGCCCGGTTGCACCACCTGCGTACGCGGCAGGTCAACCTCGTTCATCAGCAGGCGCGCGCCCATAAAACTAAAGGGGTTGCCGCTATCTGGCTCCCGGATCAGCACGCGGGTAATGCGCAGTTCGTATTCTCCCACCGCCACGGTATCGCCGAGCTGCAGATTCAACAGCGGCAGCAGGCGCGAATCCGCCCAGGCTTCACCAGGGGCGGGAATGCCATTGGCTACCTCGATCTGGCCGGGGTCCACCGCAAAGGGAATAGTGCTAATTTCCAGCTGGCCGCGCAGGGGATAGCCCTCGCCCACCGCTTTCACCGACGCCAGATGCATATGGTCGCCGGCGTAAACCATGGAGGCGAAATGGGTGGCGGTGGTGTGGTGCAGTCCGGCTTGCGCTGCCGCCGTGTTCCAGTCGGCCTCGTGGGGATGGGAGCCGCGCACGACTTTATCGGCGCCCAAAAGCGCATTGCTCTCCTGCACCAGCGTGTGTTGCAAACGGTCGGTGAAAATCGCAATTCCGCTCACCACCGCCACTGCCAAGAGCAGCGCTGCGGCCAGCAATTTCACCTCACCGCTGCGCCAGTTGCGCCATAACAGCCGGAACGCCAGCATCAGATGGGCGCTCCTGCAAAAACAAGGCGGCCGGCGTTCAGCTCGATGCGCCGCTGGCAGCGCTGCGCCAGGCGCTCTTCGTGAGTAATCAGCACCAGAGTAGTGCCGAGTTCGCGGTTGAGCTCGAAAAGCAGCTCGATGATTTTCGCTCCCGTGGTGCTATCGAGATTGCCGGTAGGTTCATCGGCGAACAGTACTCGCGGGCGGCTGGCAAAGGCCCGCGCAATTGCCACGCGCTGTTGCTCGCCGCCGGAGAGTTGTTGCGGATAGTGGTGCAGACGCCGGGACAGCCCAACGCGATCGAGAAAATCCGCCGCAGCGGTGCGGGCGTCGCTGGCGCCGTGCAATTCGAGGGGCAGAAGCACGTTCTCCAGTGCGGTCAAACCCGGCAGCAGTTGAAACGACTGGAAGATAAAACCGACATTTTCAGCGCGAACCTGCGCCCGCCCCTCCTCGTCCAGATTGGTGAGGATATGGCCGTTGAGCGATACGCTGCCGCTGGTGGGCAGGTCCAGGCCGGCGAGTATGCCCAACAGGGTCGATTTGCCCGAGCCGGAGGCGCCGACTATGGCTAGGCTTTCGCCTGCGGCCACTTCAAGGGAGATATCCTCCAGAATGGTGAGGGCACCTTCATAGGTGGTGACGGTCTTAACGAGGCCGCTGGCGGCGACCATTGGGGCTGATGACATGACAATCCTTGGTAATGCGAAAGTTGTGTTGGACGTGCCTAACTGATTTTTACTGCAATTGAGTTAACCCCGTGATGACGCGACTTTTTTCCTCTTACCGTTTTGCCATCTGGTTGAGCCTCTGGCTGATCGCGCCACTGTGCGCCGCCGACAACCCGCGCCTACTGGTGTTGGGCGACAGTCTCAGCGCCGCCTACGGCATTGAAGTGCAGCAGGGTTGGGTGAGCCTGTTAGAACAACGCGTCGCAGCAAAATATCCCCACAAGGTTATCAACGCCAGCGTCAGCGGCGAGACCACCGGTGGTGGCTTGGCGCGGCTGCCCGCGCTGCTGGATCAGCACAAGCCGGAATTGGTGATTGTGGAGCTGGGCGGCAATGACGGTCTGCGGGGTTATCCACTTAACACCATGAAGCAACAAATGGCCCGCATCATCGAAACCAGCCGCGCGGCCGGCGCTGAGGTGCTGCTGGTGGGCATGCAGATCCCCCCCAACTACGGCCCGCGCTACACCAACCAATTCCGCGATACCTATATGGAACTGGCGCAGCAGTACGATTTGCCCTTAGTGGAATTTCTGCTCGCCGAGGTGGCGTTGAATGCGAAGTTGATGCAAAAAGACGGCATCCACCCAACGGCGGAGGCGCAGGAAAAAATTCTGGATAATGTCTGGCCGGTTTTGCAGCCGCTGTTGGTGAGGGAATGAAAACTGTTAGCGGATAAATAGAAGCGATCGCAAAAATATCTGTATACCGGCATCGGCGTAGCCCAGCAATGTTTCGGTTCGCCAAGCGTGGCTAAGGGGAGAAAAAGAAAAGGCCGCGCGTGCGGCCTTTTGTTACGGAAGGTTTTAGAAGCTTATGGCAGGATCAGGATTTCGTCGGAATCAGGATCGAAATCTTCTACCGTGTAACCGACTCCGTTGTTGGCAACGTAAATTCGATCTTCTCCTACTCCAGTGAAAAATCCGTAATTGAAATCACGGTAAATTTCGATAATGTCGTCACCGCCTTTTAAGTCAATCGAAAATTCTTCGAAATCAGCAGAAATATCGATATCGGCAAACTCGCCAATGGTCAGCGTATTGGCTTCATCGGTTCCTTGCAGATTTAAATAAGATGAATAACTGCCGAGGCTGATAGAGCCGTTGAGCGTCAGGGATTTGGAGAAATTCGCCTGCAGTGCGCCGATATTACGCAAGGTGATGGACGATGTGCCCGCGGAACCGAGATCAATATTCGCCGCGTTAATCGCCAAAGTGCTATCGCCTCCGACAATATGAGTATTTTCCAATTGAGCCACAGTGGAATCTTCACCTAAAGAATGCAGAGTAATGCTGGCATCCTGCAAATCCCAATCACCAAGAGCAATATCGTTAGCATCGGTCAAATTGATGTAGGTGGCATAACCGGCTTCGATGGTGATGCTGTTGAAGTCATTTGCAGGATTTTCCAGTGTTATCTGCCCGCCAGCAGGTGTACGCAAAAATAAATTACCTGCCAAAGTAATTTTCCCTGTTTGGGTAATGGTATTGAGGGTGATGAGTTCGGCATTTTCCGCCTCCAGTACATCAATACGCAAATCGCCGTTATCGTCGAACAAACTCGCTTTCACACTCAGTGGCGTGCTTTGGGAAAGATAAATTTCATTACCACTGTTTTCCTCTTCCACGCCATTAACAATAATCGTGGAAAAATCAAATTCACCGCCAGTGCTGATGGCGTCGACCAGTTCAATTTCATTCTGGAAAAAAATCTCCAGGAAGCTGTTATTCAGCGTTATGCCACTGCCTTCATCCAGACGGCCGATGCGCACATCGCGGCCATCCAAGCGGAGAGCAGTGTCGCCGAGGCGAATAGCGGTCCCTGCTTCTTGAACTATGGCACCGCCGGCGCTGATGCTCACATTGGAGTCTCCGAGATCGAGATCCGCGAGAGTCAGAGAATCTGCGGTATGGAGATCCAGATTGCTGGTGTAAGCAGTAGTTGCAGACACTCTGTTCAATTGGTTGTCGTTGTGGATCAGCTGCACATCCGCTTCTGAAGCCAGGGTCAGATCCAGAGTGCCGGTCAATTCAATAGCGCCGGTCTGACGCACGCGGGCAATGGATGCCAACTGGGCATCTGTAGCGCGCAATTGATGGATATTGAGCTGGCCGTTAAGAGTAACGTTTAGCGCAAAATCACCGTGACCCTGTGCATCCAGGCGGGAAGTGCCGAAGTCGCCGCTGGTGAAGAAGGGCACAAATTCCGGCAATTCCTCGGGACTGTTGCTGGTGCCGTTGATGCGCGCTCCACGCCAGTAATTGGCGTACAGGTCGCTGAAGCCGTGTAGGCGCAGGGGCGTATTGGCCTTATCCCCCAGGTAGACGCGGGCGGCCGACACTTCCAAGGTGCTGTCGTAGAGGTCGATGCTGGCGCCTGCGAGTTGCGAAATCATCGAGTTGCTGCCCAGGCTGGTCAGGGTGACGCGCGAGTCCTGGATATTGAGGCTGTCCACCAGCAGATCATTCGCATCGGCAATTTCCACCACGGTGGTGTGGCCGAGTTGCAGGCTGATGCTGCGAAAATCATTGTCCTGATGGGTAAGAGTGGTATTGCTGCCAGCTGTAGCTGCCAGGATGAAGGCGCTCACTTCAATCGCGCCCGTCTGACTGACGTCGCCAATGGAGGCAAGGTTGGCGCTGTTGGCATTGAGTCGGCCGATCTGGATACCGGAATCATCCAGTGTGGCGCTCAAAGCGAACTGGCTTGGACCGTAATTGGTAGGCAGGTCGAACAGCGCTTGGCTGCGGGCGTTGATGCGGTTAACCCCATCGTAACCTTTTGCCGTCACCAGACTGGTATCAAATTCACTCGGCGAACTTATGCTGTTTACGGCATCAATACTGTGGGCGAAATTCAGATCCAGCCAGCCGTAGGCCATATACACACCGCTGCCATCGGCACGTTGGCCAAGCGCAATACTGTCGCCGGTCAAATGCAGGTCGCTGGCGTCGAGGGTAATACTCGTTCCATCGAGCTGGCGGATTGCGCCATCGGACTGGATATGCACGATGGAATCCAGCAAATTCAGTTCGCCCAAATCGATCCCGCCGATATCCGTCAGGCTGACAAAGCTGGTGTGGCCGGTGTCCATAGTGACACTGCCGAAATCGTTGGCCGCGTTGTTAAAGCGCAGGTCCGCGCCCGCGGTCAGATTCAGATGGGTATTGCCCGCGATCAAAAGGGAGCTGGCTTGGCGGACGGTTCCGATGCTGTTAATGGTGAGGTTCTGCGCACTGATATGTGGCAGGTTGGCAGAAAGATAAGCGGTGACTTCCACATCGCCGCTGGTAAGAATGGGGTTGCCTGTAGCGCCTATCACCTGATCGCCCTCAAGCACGATATGGCCGCTGCCTGAGTTGCCCTGGGCGTTCAAGCTGCCACCGCCGGTGAGGCGGACGGAATTGGTTGCCAACAGATGAATACCGCCGGCGTCACCGCCCTGATTATCGGCAGTGACGACTCCGCTTTGGGTCACATTACGGCCCGCCAAAACCACTTCACCAGGAGCGCCGCCGACGGTGGCGACATCCAAGGCGCCGGTGTTAAGCACATCGACAGCTGAACCCAGTGAGAAACTGCCGTCCTCGTGCAGAACAACTTGGGTGTCGCCGCCGAGCTCGCCCGAGTTGACCGCGCGTGAAAACAAATCCTCGCTCACACTCGCGGTCAGTAGAATTTTCCCGCCCGCAGCTTCGACAAAACCGGAGTTGTTGACCCCGACCTCCTGCTCCAGGGCCGCTTCATCCACGCGCACGCCGATCAAGCCCTGATCATCGAAAGTGACTACCGCCGCGTTGCCGGAAGCCAACACCACATGGCCGAGATCGGCGCTGATCAACCCGCTGTTGGTCACTTGTTTACCGATCAATGCGACGTTGCCGCCGGTTGCGGCATTAATTAGACCGCGGTTGATCACCGTGCCGGCGCCATCTTCAGTGGCGCGCAGCAGCAGGTCGCCATTCATAAAGTCACTGGTGTCGATGGCGAGGCCGGTAGCGACCAGACTGCCCACATTTACCGTGGCGTCGGCACCAAAGAAAACGCCATTGGGGTTCATCAGAATCACCTGGCCGTTCGCATCTATGCGGCCGAGGATCTGGCTACCGTTCATATCCAGAATGCGGTTAAGCGCAATGGCGCTTTCATTGGGCTGAACAAATTCCACCCGTTCGTTGGTGGCGACATTGAACGACGCCCAATCGACCGCCAGCCGGTCCGTCTCCTGGGTGATGGTGGTGTTCAGGCCGCTTTGCTCAATAGCGCCGCTGCCGCCTACTACGTTTCCTCCCGTAGGTGCTGCTGAGGCGCCACTGGTAAAAAACAATTGGCTGGCGATGGCGATAAAAAGTGGATTGAGTTTGAAAGCGGTGGAGCGGATTTGGACGGACACAGAGCTGACCATGGAGAGTCCTGATGAGTCGATTGTTAACATGGGAAATGCCGACTGCGCGGCGTTCGATCGTAAACAGCGGGAAGATTTTTATTATTGCTGCCGAGGTGATCAAATGTTGCGCTTCACCTGGTCAGTCTTACAGCGACCAGTTCCGGTCGCGCCCCGCAATTAGCTAACACATTAGCGAACCGTTTATGTGCAATTTATATACCTTGAGTGTGTTGGCGATTTTCTGCAGGTAACGAGAGTGGGAGCGCGTTACTGAATTGATACTTTTTTAGCGCTGGCCAAAAGATATGAGGAAGCTGCAAATGGCCGAAATATTGGCACCAATAAATACCGGACGAGAAAAAAGTGTAAGTTGGAAGCGCGGTTTTTGATCAGTAGAAAGGCAATGCGCGCCACGGCTTTTCAGCAGACGGCGCGTTACTCAAACGCATGTCATGTAAATAATTTCGACATGACAAGAAGCGGCTGTCAGTTCAAGTGGAACTGGCTTTTCAAACGGATATCGCGGGAAGAGCTGCCGACGAGGATTTCGAAATCCCCCGGCTCCACTAACCAGTTATCAATTGCTGTTGACCAGAAAGCGAACGCGGAGGAAGTCAGTTCGATTTGCACAATGGTGTGCTCGCCGGGTGCCAGAGTTACTTTGCGGAAACCTTTGAGTTCTTTGAATGGCCTCGGTTCGCTGCTGTGCAAGTCACGCACGTAAACCTGCGCGATTTCCTGGCCGGCAACATTGCCGGTATTGTTAACTTTAAAGCGCACTTCCACGTGGCTCTCGCCGCTCTTGGGCGGATTTACCGCCAGATCGGAGTAGCTGAATTGGGTGTAGGACAGGCCGAAACCAAAGGGATACAGCGGCTCGATATTGCGGCTGTCGTACCAGCGGTAGCCGACAAAAACGCCTTCTTTGTAAGGCACGTCATAAATCGGGTAGATCTTCTCCCACTCGTCGTTGGCGCCCTGATAGAGCACTTCGCCAGCGGGAATATAGCCGGAGCCCGGGCCGTCGGAAAATTCTCTCTCGATGGTAAAAGGCAACTTGCCTGATGGATTGACGTCGCCGGTCAGAATTTCCGCAATCGCCGTGTTGCCATTCTGGCCGTTGTAAAAACAATAAAGGATGGCTGCAGCCTGATACCAATCGGTCATGCGGATGCCGGAACCGGAATTCACCAGCACTATGACATTGGGGTTCAAACGCAAAACACGTTTGACATAGAGCTCCTCACCTATGTCGAGAGCAAAAGGCCGATCCCAACTTTCCGCGTCCTGCGTACCTATGGCGAGAATGATGCGCTTGGCATTTTTGATCATGTCATCCGTTGGTGAGGCTTCATAGCGCGCCCGTTCGCCGAAGACTTTATGCAGTGCCTGGTACAGTGTGATCTGGTTGTAGCCTTTTACCTCCGAAGAGCCGCCGCCCACTGCTTTTTTGTGGATGTAATTGCCGAGCAACAGAATGTCGTCCGGGGCGGATTTATCCAGCGGCAAAATCTGGTTTTGATTGCGCAACAGCACCACACCTTCGCGCGCGGTTTGCAGTGCGATTTTTTCGTGCTCGGGATATTTGTGGATCAATTCCGGGCGCGGCTTTTTGTCGTATAGGTCCATTGCCTTAAGGGTGGTGAGAATACTTTTCACCATACGATCCAAATCGGCTTCTTTGACTTCGCCGCGTTCAATTTTTTCTTCCAGACCGAGGGTTGCCAGATTGGCCGGCATTTCCAGGTCCTGACCGGATTCGACCACTTTGGCGCCATCGTAGACCGACCACCAATCGGTCATCACCAGCCAGCGAAAACCGAGTGAATTGCGCAGCAAATCGTGAATTACCGCTTTGCTCTGCCCAGTCCATTCACCATTTAACAGGTTATAGGATGTCATAACCGCCATGGCACCGGCGTCGATACCCGCTTTAAATGCTGGTAAATAAATCTCGCGCAGAGTGCGTTCATCGACGATGGAATTGCTTTTGCGGCGGAAAAAATCCGTATTGTTGGCGACAAAGTGTTTCAGTGTGGCAATGGTGCCGGTGTTTTGTACGCCCTGTACATAGCGTTCAATCATGCGCGAAATCAAAAATGGATCTTCGCCAAAATATTCAAAGTTTCGGCCGCACTGGGAAATTCGGTACAAATTAAAACCGGGGCCAAGCAAAATGCCGATGCCGTTGGCATTGCACTCTTCGCCTATAGCGGTGGCATAAGATTCTGTGAGATCGGTATTCCAAGTGGCGGCCAACATAATCGGCGCAGGAAATGCAACCGATGTCGATACTGCATTTTGATAAGTCACATCATAAAAACGTTCGCGCAGTGCGACTCCAGCGGTGGCGTCGGAGCACAGGATGGGCGGTAGGCCCAAGCGTGGAATTCCCCTGATATAAAAAACATCCACACCGCCGATATAAGCGCATTTTTCGCTGAGCGTCATTTGCGCGAGGATTTCTTCCGCCCAGGCGGCAGCATTTTCATAAGACTGTTTGGGGAACATGGGAACTCCGGAGGTCGGCTTGTCAGCGTGGGAACCGATGTGATGTCCGCCGTGTAATTGTGAAATGGCCGGCGAACGTGGCGGCTATTGTAAAGGATCTGCGACGGAAGAAAAAACGGCCTCTTACGAGGCCGGGGAAATGGATTCAAACCTTGAGGAGAAGGGCATTAATGCGAGGCAGACATAACCATCACAGTGAATTGGGCCGGTGTTGCCACCTGCCCGAGCCAACCGACCACGCCCCGATCGGCAAGCTCAAAAACTGGTGCAAGTGAGATGAGTGCGGGACCAACCGCAGAAGCAAGCACCACATCAGTACAACATAAACCTGAAAGATCGCTTCTTGGTCCGACACTCACCTCGCCTTGGTTCGTGCAAGCAACGTGACTGAGGAAAGTGCGACTACAAAGACTACTGCTAAATGCCTTACGCCCAGACCGATGTTTGTCGCCGTTGCTGATTTTATTGTAGGAAGGTTTTTATGCTTTCAGTGGAACACTTTCGCCTAGTTTTTGCGAAATTCCGAACAGAAAGAAATAACTGCTCAAGAACAAATCAGTGCAAGGACATTGGTCCGCAAAAACTCACGTTTATCCAGCGCTAATTAAGTGAAACAGAATTTTGGCGTTTCGTTATGCCGATTTTGTTGATGCGCGCCCGGATAAAATCCGTTATCGCGGGCGCGCCAGGCAATTTATTGGCACTGTACTCCGGCTTTATCACCCATGCCGGGCACCATGCGAACGTTGGTAACCTGCAACTCCAGCTTGCCGCTGGTTTCGAGGGCGAAGCCGCGGGTGATTTCGTGGAAGCGAATGCCCTGTTTGGCGAAACAGGCGAGGTCCACCGACAGTTCATTCCAGTCGTTGCGCGGCGATGCGTTCACCAGGGTGGTGAGATCGATTTCCGCCTCGCAGCCGGCGCCTAGACAGGCCATTTGCAGTTTCACCGGGGCGCTGGAGGCTTGCAGTAGGCGTATATCGAACACCAGCGCGCCTTTTTCTTCCAGCACTTGGGAAAGGTTGCGCATGGCGTTGGGAATGATGATTTGCAAGGTGCTGGTGCCGCGACCGTCCCAAGTGGCGTGAATGGCGTCGCCCTGGGTTTCCTTGTCGCCTTCGGTCAGCGTCAGGCTGGCATTTTTGGCGATACCGGAGAGGTAGCGCACCGGCGTTGTGTCCGGAGCCACCGCGTACACCTGCCAGGGCGCCTGTGCAGTGCCGACAAACAATTCCTCATCTGCGCCGCCTTTGACGTTTTCGAAGTTTTCTTTCGTGGGCAACGCCGGCACCGTGGTGTTATCGGCGTAGGTCAGGCCGTAACCAAATGGAAACAGCGGGTCGTAGTTGGCGTCGCCGATATTGACCTCGGCCTGATCGAGAGATTTGGGCCAGGAAAACGGCAGCTTGCCTTTAAAGTCATAACGCGCTTTGCCGCTCGCATCCGCAAACAACACGTCCGCGATGCCGGCGCCCTCAGAGCCCGGCAGCCAAGCGGCAACGAAGGCGTCAGATGCATTCAACGCGCGGTTGACCCACAGCGGTCGGCCGGAGATAAACACCGACACGGTTTTGATCCCCTCCGCTTTGAGTTTTTCCAGCAGCTTGGCATCCTGATGGCTGCCAGTCTGGTAGCCCAAGTGGCGGATATCGCCCTGCCACTCGGCATAGGGCGTCTCGCCGTACACCACTATGGCCACATCTGGTTTTTGTTTGTAGTTGCCCTGCGGGCTTAGTTCCACCTTGCCGCCGGCGGCTTCCACGGTCTGGCGGATGCCGTCGTAGATGCTGGTGCCGTTGGGGAAGTCCTCGTTGGTGATGTCGGTCGCCTGCCAGGAAATGGTCCAGCCACCGCTCTGTTGGGCGATGTTATGCGCGCCCTTACCCGCTACCAGGACATTTAGCTTGGGTTTCAGTGGCAGGGTTTGCCCGTTGTTCTTCAGCAGTACCAGGGATTCGCGTACCGCCTGGCGGGCCACTTCTTTGAATTCCGGGGAGGCCAACAACTCTGGTTTATTGGCGTGCAGACGTTCGGATGGCTTGCGGCCGTCCATCAAGCCGGCGCGGAATTTGGAGCGCAGAATACGGCGCACGGCGTCGTCGAGGCGCGCCATGGGGATATGACCTGCCTCGACATCCGCGATGGTGTTTTCGATAAATTCTTTCCAATCAAAGGGCACCATCAACATATCCACGCCGGCGTTGATCGATTGAGGGCAGCGGGTGTTGGTGCAGCCTTCGACGAGGCCGTGGGAGTTCCAGTCGCCCACGACAAAACCGTCAAAGCCGAGGCGGTTCTTCAGCACTTCCGTCAGCAGATACTGCTCGCCGTGCATCCGCGTGCCGTGCCAGCTGCTGTGGGAAGCCATAACGCTGAGAACGCCGGCTTCCACGGCGGCGAAATAGGGATAGGCGTGCAGACGGAGCAATTCTTCTTCCGACGAGAAATTATTGCCGCGATCGATGCCGTCTACGGTACCGCCGTCGGCCAGATAGTGTTTGGCGGTCGCCATAATGTGATTGGAGTCGATACGGCCGGTTTTACTCAAATCGCCCTGGTAGCCCAGGATCGCCTGGCGGCCGAGTTCTGACACCAGTTTGGGATCTTCCGAAAAACCCTCGTAAGTGCGTCCCCAACGGTCGTTACGCACCACGGAAAGCGAGGGCGAGAAAGTCCAGTCCATACCGCTGGCACGCACTTGTACAGCGGTGATCTCACCAATGCGGCGCACCAGCTCACCGTTGCGGGTCGCTCCCAGGCCTATGTTGTGAGGAAAGATGGTGGCGCCGACGATTTTGTTGTGGCCGTGTACCGCGTCTGTGCCCCAGGTGATGGGGATCGGCAGGCGACCGTCGCTGGTATCCATGGACGCTTCGTAGTAGGCGTCCAGTGCTTTTATCCAGTCCGGGATCGGCGCCTGTTTGTTGCCATCGAGAAAACCGCCGCCGCCGTTGAGGACGGAGCCGAGGTGATATTTCTTAACGTCGTCCGGGGTGGTGCGGCTGATCTCCGCCTGGGTGATCTGGCCAACTTTTTGCGCCAGCGTCATGCGCGCCAGCAGCTTTTCCACTTTGGCGTTGATGGCGGCGGTTTCCGCCGCTGGGAAGGGGGTTTTGACTTTGGGCCAGAGCTCCGGCTGGCGCTTTTGTTCGATCACCGGAGTGGTGGTTTGCGCGGTTTCCGGCGTGGAACAGGCGGTCAAGATCAGGGTAAGGCCGGCCGCCAGCAGGCTGCAGCGGACCAGGGGCTTGGCAATCGAAGTCACGGAAAAACCTCATTATTAGAATAATCTGGACCGACAACTCAGCTCGGGTGGTCGGACTATAAGTCGAACCATTCTAGCGATAATAACCGGGCAGTGCGACCGCAGCTCGACCAGGTGAATGCACAGAGGATCGGCTGCACAGGCGCAGCCCGACCTCGCTCCAATGTCTGCCAAACCGATAGCAATTTGCGCGGTTTACCTCGTTCTGACGCTTGTAAAGAAGTGTACCCACTCTGGTTTAGCGTCGGAGCATACCGCTAGAATTGCTTCACCGTTCCATAGCAGATAACCGATGTATAAAGGCATGCACTTGTGAAAACCCCAGCGTCGCCAGGATTTCCCGATGGAGATACCAGCCGCGGCACGCGGCCGTGGTCGGCGTTTTGGCAATGTTGTGTGTTTTTGGTGTTGCTCGCAATGACGTTTGATGCGGCGGCACAATCGGGCTGCCAGGAAAATTGTGTGGAAGTTGGCGACTGGCGGGTCAATGTCGGCTTGGGATTGGGCATGCGCAGCAACCCGCTTCACGGCGGTGAAGATATACCCCTGGTGCTGCTGCCCGAGGTGAGTTATTACGGCGAGCGTTTTTTCCTCAAAAACCTGGAAATGGGTTTTACGCTGTTCGAGGATGACCGCCACCAATTCAGCATGCTGGCTACCCCCGGTTACGATCAGATGTATTTCAATCGCTGGGATCCGTTTAATTTCTCCGACGCCGGCGGCTTCACTTCAGGCGGAGGTTTCGGCTCCAGTGGAGGTTTCGGTCCTGCCAGCTCCTATCAGGTGAATATTTCCGGCTCCATGACCGCAGCGGGTGAGGGGACGGTGCCGGCCAACCCCAATTTTGTCGCCAGCGGCGTTTATGTTTCGGCCGCCCAGGCCGTCAGCATCAACGAGCGTTTGATCGACCTCAGCAATGGTGATCAGTATCTGTTTGGCGTGGAAGGCAATCCGATCTCGGTGCTCGTAGTTGGCGATATGGTCAGTATATTGGGGGTGACCGAAGGCGATCGCGTCGAACTGCTCGGCGTCAATGCCGGCGGTCCCACAGATGTGAGTGGTCGCGGTGGTGCTGAAGTGGATTTTACCGGCGCGAGTGATGAGGCCGACCGTTTGCTGATCAGTCCCGATAGCGACGGCCGCTATCAAGTCACCGCCAATGCACCCGCCAGCGCATCCGCCGGTTCCGGCAAAGTCACCACCGATCAGGTGGCACATCGCAAAATGGCGGGGCTTGCCGGCTTTGAATACTCCTACACCTTTGCCTACGCCAGTCTGCATTTCCAGGCATTGACCGATTTCACCAGCGTGCACGACGGCCATGAACTGCGCGCGGCGGTGATCGTACCGTGGCAGATCAGCGAGCAAAAATGGGCAATTACGGTTGGCGGCAACTACAAGAGCCGCGAGATTCTCGATTACTACTACGGCGTTAGCGCCCGCGATACGGATATTCAGGATTTGCATTTTGTTCCGGCTTCTGGCGTCGAGCGCATGGTGCGCTTGGACTGGCAGCTGCCGCTGAGCGACCGCTGGTCGCTGCGCGCCATGATGCAATATTCACAGCTACCGGATAGCGTTGAAGGCAGTCCGCTGATATCCGAACGCGGTGTGGGCTCTGCATTTTTTGGAGGCGTTTATCATTTTTAGCGGACGGAAAGCCCGCTGGTTGGGGGGATGGATCACTCTGATGTCTGCTCCTTATGCTGCACAGTCGGCAGAGTTGCCTGCGCTCCAATTTTCCCTTAAGCCCCGTTTGTGTGTTCTGACGGAGGCGGAAGACACCTGCTACGATCAGTTGGATGTGCGCTGGAGCGCCGCGCAGAAAATGAGCCTCTGTCTTTACCAGAGCGATATCGATAAACCCTTGCAGTGTTGGGAAAACGCCAGCGAAGGTCAGCATAAATTTATTTTGTCGGCGACGCGCAACGTTACCTTCCAATTGCGCGAGCACAATCACAATACATTGGTCAGTGAAGCTTTTGAGGTTATTCACGATCAGAAAAAATACCGGCGCCAGCGCCGCAATCCCTGGAGCTTTTTCTAATGACGCATCGCATTTTATTGGCCGAGGACGATGTGCGCCTGGCGTCCCTGGTGAAGGATTATCTGGAATCCACCGGTGAATATTCTGTGACCGTGGAGAGCAACGGCGGCAAAGTCCAGCGCACGGTTTCCGATGTTCTGCCCGAGCTGTTGATTCTGGATGTCATGTTGCCGAATAAAGACGGCTTGAGCATCTGCCGCGAAATTCGCCCGACTTTTCCCGGCCCGATTTTGATGCTCACCGCCCGCAACGACGATGCGGACCAGATTCTCGGCTTGGAATGCGGTGCGGATGATTACGTGATCAAACCCGCCGAACCGCGTATTTTGCTCGCGCGTATTCGCGCCCTGCTGCGCCGCTATTCCCTGGAAGAAAAAGCCGACAAGGAAACTTTGCAATTTGGCGATTTGCACATCTGCTGCAATTCGCGCACGGTGACTTTCGCTGGCGAAGCGGTGGATATTTCCAGTCATGAATTCGATTTGTTGCTCACATTTGCGCGACAACCTGGCCAGATCATGAGCCGGGAATTTTTATTCAACACCATTTATTCCCGCCCCTACGACGGCCTGGACCGCACCATCGACGTGCGCATTTCGCAATTGCGCAAAAAACTCGGCGATAACGCGGAAAAACCCTTCCGTATTAAAACCATCTGGGGCCGCGGTTATATGTTTGTCGAAGACGCCTGGAAGGCCAGCTGAACCCCGGCATGCGCCGCGCGTTTTTATCGCTCTATAGTTTGATCGTCGTCGCCGTTGTTGCGGTTGGCTGGGGCCTCGACCGGGTGTGGCAGAGCCAAGTGCCTGGAGAAATTGTCCAGGCGGGTGAAAAACAACTGCTGGATGTTCTGGAATATCTGGTGCAGCAGACGCCTGCGGCACAACAGCAAGAAGCACTGGAAAAAATTGGCCGGGAAACCGGATTGGAAATATCCCTTCACACCGCGGCGGATTTCGCCAGCACCAAATTATTTGAGCGGATTGTTTCCGGCAATCCGGTGGTGATCGACACCGGTGACACTCGGCTTTTTTATCGCAAGCTGAAACATCAGGACCAGATTATTTCCGTGCGCCAAACCGTTGCGGATGTGCCGGACCCGCTGACTTACAATCTCTTGTTGTTGTTCTTTTACCTCGCTATCGCCCTGGTGATTTTTCTCTGGATCTGGCCGCTGTCGCGGGATCTCAGCAAGCTGGAAAAGCAGACAAAATTGCTGGGCTCGGAAGTGGTGCCGGATGAGCTGCGCATAGCGCCGACCTCCGCCGTTTACGATCTCGCCAGTGCCTTCAACCGTATGGCGCGCCGGGTGCGCGATCTACTCGCTTCCCATAAAGAAATGACCTACGCCGTATCCCATGAATTGCGCACACCGCTTGCGCGTATGAAATTCGGTTTGGAAATGGCCAATGATCTGTCGGACCCGGTCAAAATCAAACAACAATTAACTGGTGTGCGCGAAGATGTGACCGAGATGGATGCCCTGGTCAATCAGCTCTTTACCTACGCGGGTTTCGAGAACAGCGAGCAGACGTTGGATTTGCAACCGGGGGATATGGGTGGATTAATCCTGCAACTAATTCAGCGCGTCAAAGCCAATCCCGCGCATGCGCAATTGCAGTATGAATTCATAAACGAATTGCCGGAAGATACAGTGATATGCGAGTGGTATTTGATAGAGCGTGCAATTCTGAATCTATTGCACAACGCCCAGCGCTACGCCAAAAGCACTATCACCGTCACTCTGAGACGATTCGCCGGGCATTTTCAAATTATCGTCGACGATGATGGCCCAGGCATTCCGGCGAGCGATCGCCAGCGTATTTTTCAATCCTTTATTCGCCTTACCAATCACACCAACGCACAAGTCCGAGGGCTGGGTCTCGGCCTGGCGATTGTCAGCAAAATTATGCAATGGCACCGCGGCCGCGCCTTTGCGGAAGAAGCCCCGAGCGGCGGCGCGCGGCTGGTGTTAGAGTGGGGCGGAGAAAATGTCGAACTCCCTCAGGGAGCTTAGCAACGCGGTTTGCGTATGAAAAAGCGCCTTACACTGCCGGTGGTTCCTGTTTGATTTTAGGCGGAGCATCCTGCTGAAATTCGCGCATAAAAATACCCCAGAACGCGATAAATAAAGCGGCGATCAACGGCCCAATAACGAAGCCGTTAATACCAAAAAGAACCAACCCACCCAAGGTGGATAAGAGCACGAGATAGTCCGGCAGCTTGGTATCCCGACCGACCAGAATCGGGCGCAATATGTTGTCGATCAGGCCGATGCCAAAAGCGCCGACAATAATCAGAATGATTGCTTTGACGACTGCGCCGGTAGCAAACAAATAAATTGCCACGGGTATCCAAATCAAGGATGCGCCCACGGCCGGCAGCATGGAGAAAATGGCCATGACCACTCCCCACAGCAGCGCGCCACTGATGCCTAGCGCGGCGAAAGCGATGCCGCCAATGGAGCCCTGCACCACAGCCACCACTACATTGCCTTTCACCGTAGCGCGGGTGACCTCGGCAAATTTGGTGAACAGCAGGTGTTCACGCTCATCTCCCAATGGCAGGGCTCGATAGAGCAATTGCACAATGCGGTCGCCGTCGCGCAGCAGAAAAAATGCCACATAGAGCATCACCCCGGTACCCAGCGCAAAGCCAAACGCATTTTGGCCGATGTTGAGAGAGTGTTGCGCGATAAATTTGCCCGAGGCCATGGCCGCGTTTGCGGCGTTCTGTTTAACGCCATCGACGTCAATGCCGAAGCGGGTGAGCCAGCCCTGCAGGGTGGGAAATGCTTCTTGGACTTTTTGCACGTATTTGTTTAGATCGAATTTGCCGGATTCCACCAGCTTATAAAAATCGGCGATCTGTCCGACTACTGAGGTAATGGTGAAAATCACCGGAATCACCACCACAATAGAACATATAAGCAATGTCAGGGCGGCGTTCAAATTGCGTCGGCCCGGCAATTTGTTATTAAGCCAGTCCTGTACCGGGGCGAAGATAATGGCGATGGCAACGGCCCAGAAAATAGGGCCGAAGAATGGCTGCAGAACCCAGAAAAACGCCAGGGATACCAGCACCAGAAGAGCGAGAAACGATTGATTTTCGATTTTTTTGTACATGGACGCATCCCGTGTCGCGCGGACGGCTGATAAGGTGCGCTATCTTAACCTGCGCCACAGCTTTTTACAGGCGGTAGCACACTCAGGCGTCAGGGATGTTGTTCTTTGGGCAGGGAGCGCACGTTGATGTCCATCTGGGGAAATGGAATTTCTATTCCCACCTCATCGAAACGTTTTTTGATGTTTTCCAGCAGAGCAAAACGCACAACGCCGAACTCTGAGTTTTTGGCCCAGACGCGCAGCGCAAAATTCACGGAAGAATTGCCGAACGAGACTATGCCCACTTCCATGGGGCGGTCTTTCAACACGCGTTCGTCCGCTTGTGCCAACGCCAGTAACTCACGTTTAACCGCCTCCACATCGGCGCTATAGCTCACCCCGATCTCCAGATCGATACGCCGCTCAGCCTGCAGGGAATAGTTGACAATATTGCCGGTGAGGATACTGCTGTTGGGCACAGTGATGGTGCGGTTGTCTGGCGTCAGCAGTGTGGTGGAGAAAATCGAAATTTCTTTCACCACTCCGGCGGTTCCGGCGGCTTCGATGTAATTGCCGGAGCGGAAGGGGCGAAACAGAATCAATAAAACGCCGGCGGCGAAATTGGAGAGCGATCCCTGTAACGCAAGACCGACAGCAAGACCAGCGGCACCGATCACCGCGACAAAAGAGGCAGTCTGAACGCCTAATTGTCCGAGCGCGGCCACCACCACCACGACCAACATGCCGTAATAAGAAAGCTGGCGGAAAAAACTGGAAACGGCGTTATCGATTCCGCGATAGGCCAAGGCTTTGGCAATCATATGGGAGATGGAAGAGGCCAGCCTTTTGCCGACCAAAAAAACCACCAGCGCCAGCACTATGCGCAGGCCGTAGAGCGTGGTCAGTTCGGGAATTCTGTCGATGATTCCTTGAAGACTCTCTTGCACATCTACCTCGTGCCGATTGCAGTGGAGATATATTGGGAGGACCCGGGGCGAGCCCGGAAAGGTGGCGCGAACAGATGTTCGCGCCGGATCGGGATCAGCGCTGGATGGTTTCCACGTGGGCGCTGACTTTAGCGGTTACGCGACGGTTGGCGGCGCGGTTTTCCGCAGTGTCGTTGCTCACCAGCGGTCTGGACTCGCCGTAGCCGACGGAGCTGACGCGAGACTGGTTAATACCAAAACGCTCTACCAATACCTTCGCTACTGACGCGGCGCGGGTTTCGGAAAGTTTCTGGTTGTAGGCTTCAGCACCGCGATCATCAGTGTGGCCTTCGAGCACAACTTTAGTGAGCGGATATTCGCGCATGAATTGTGCGACTGTCTCGATTTCACCGTAGGAATCCGCAGTAATCTCGGATGAGTTGTTTTCGAAGTTGACGCGCAGCTGAACTTCTTTGGTTTCGGTGATGACGATGTAGCAGCCTTTCTCGTCGACCTTCGCACCGGCGGAAGTGCCAGGGCACTGGTCTTGAGCATCGGCCACGCCGTCGTTATCCGCATCCAACACCAGCTCGCAACCGTTGGCGTCGACCGGAGTGCCGATCGGAGTGCCGGGGCAGCGGTCCTGGGAATCCACTACGCCGTCTCTGTCGGAGTCCTGGGGTGCAGCTACTTTAGGAGCTGCAGGAGCAGCGGCGGTACCGCCCAACTGGAAGTTGAGGCCCAGGCCGAAAGCGAAATGGGTCAATTCGCGTTCCAGGTCATTAATCAAACGCAATTCCGGACGCAGGCTCAAATAATCCGTGATGGCGACTTTCAAACCACCACCCACATTCACAATGTCGTTTTCATATTCGCGGGAATTGCCGTAGTCGAAAATCTGCTTGCCGCCGCCGACCAACAAATAAGGCTGGACGCCTTCGTTATTGGCGAAATGATAGAGCGCGTCGAGACGATAGGTTTCCAGATCCACTTCGCCATTACCGGTGGTGCGGTCAGCGCTGCCATTGAGATAAGCCAATTCAAAACCCCAAGGCGAACTGGTTTTGTAGCCCAGACCGATGGACCACAGGAAGGGATTATCCAGAGGCAGGTCTTGATCCAGCATCTGATATTCGAATCCAGGGTTAATAGTAAAACCGCTGCTTTGTTCGGCAATCGCTTGGCTGGCAGTGGCGAGAGCGGCGCTACAAACGGCGAGACGCACGGCGTTAGAGAGATAGGACTTCTTCATGAGGCACTCCTTACTTTTTTGGTTGTTTTTTGGGAAGACAGAAAATCTGAAAACGGTGCGCAGCCTAGCGGCTGTTTTGTGAACGGATTATGAATTCCGCGCATTCTTGCAAATTTGCGACGCAGGTTAAAGACGTTGGATAAATTTGGCGGGATTTTAAATGAAATCGGCGCGCGCTTCTCTGGCTTCCAGAAAAATATCATATGCAGGTGTCAATGCGAACAATGCATCGGCAGCCAAAATAACCGCACCGGCCGTCCAGGTAGTTTTCTCCGCGGGCCAGATGGTGTTGTCGCGAAAGACATAGCCGGTCCAATAACCGCCGTCAAAATCGCGCCATTGATGTAGGGCTTCATAAAGCTGCCGCGCTTTGTCTTTTGCGTCGCTGGCCACCAATGCGATGACTAATTCACTGGTTTCCGCCATGGTGACCCAAGGTTCGTCGTTGACGCAGCGACAGCCGAGGCCGGGTTCGACAAACTCATGCCAGCGCGCAGCCAAGCGCGCACGCGCGCTTTCCCCCCGATAAATTCCGGCGAGAATTGGGTAATACCAATCCATGGAAAAACGCGCTTTGCTCTCCCAGGTGCGATCAAAGCGCTCGGGCCGCGCTTGCAGTGCATGCGCCAGTCGGTTGGCTGCGGCGCACCAATCTTCTCGTGGGTGATTTAACGTTTTGGCAATACGACAGGCGCAATCCAGGCTGCGCAGAATAGAACTGCAGGCAGTCACCAAGGCGTCGTTCTGGCCGCGCCCATCCGCGTCCACTGCCCAGGCAATTTCGCCATAATCGCTTTGGTAACGCAGAACAAATTCGATAGCGCGGCTGACGCAGGCAAACATATCGGCGAGAAAGCCGCGGTTGCGGGTAATCAGAAAGTGATGCCAGACGCCGGTGGCAATGTAGGCGACAAAGTTTGTCTCGCGCAGCTCCTGATGGGTGTTCTCACCGGTTGCCTCACCCGGAAAATAATTCGCGTACCAGCTGCCGTCGGCGAGCTGTTGCTGCGCCAGCCAGTGATAAGCGCGCTCCGCCGCCCGATACTCTCCGGCGATGCTGAGGGCCATAGCCGCTTCTGTGTGATCCCAAGGATCCAACTTGCCACCGGTGTACCAGGGAATAGCCCCGTTCGCCATCTGAGTGGCCAGAATATAGGCGGCGGTCGCTTGCAGATCTGCGGGCAAAGCGGCAACAGCGGGGGTCAGGGTAGAGGCAGTCACGTCGAATCCTTGATGAAATAGAACACCACGCTTTTGCCCATAAAAGGATTGAGCGCAGCGTCGAGAATACGGGTCAGGCGCGGCTGGCGGAGCAGGTCCCATACCAGCAGCTGATGGTACCAGCGCACCGGCGCGAAATTGGCGCCTCTATTCCAAAACAGGCAGCGCAGCCACCAGTAGGGCACATGCAAAGCGTGCGCGCCGTGTTGCAGAAAGTTGCGGAAACCCAGCTTTTCAATGTCGTTGCGCAGAGCGCCGGCCTGAAAGATTCGGATATGGCCACCCTCCACTTGGTGATAAGCGCTGCTCAACCACCAGCAGATGCGCTCCGGCCAAGCGCGTGGGACGCTTACTGCCAAAATGCCGTTGCCTTTCAATACCCTTTTGGCTTCTGCCAGCATGGCTTGGTAGTCCGGAACATGTTCGAGCACTTCAGAGCAGATCACCACATCAAAGCTGTTATCAGCGAAAGGCAATTTGAGGCCGTCACTGACGAAGATATGCAGATGCTTGTGCGGATCGTCCTGCGCGAAATCAGCGCGCCTGCTGCGGGCGGTCGTCACATCACGATGGCTCAAATCCACCGCCACCACATGGTGAGCCGCGCTGAACCAGTAGGCCGCGAGCGCATGGCGGCCTTCGCCGCAGCCCAGGTCCAGGACGCGGTGGTGTGGCTGCAGCCGCAGGCTGTCGAGGCGAATGGTCTGCACGGGCTCAGGCGCTCACAGCTTGGCGATTGAGAGGCAATACTTCCCGCCAGTAATACTCGGTAAGGCGTGCAGCGACCCGATTCCAACAGAATTCGCGCGTGATACGCTGCCGCCCCATCTGCATCAAAGCTTGCGCCAGTACGCGATTGCCCAGCACCTTGGCGATACCTTCTGCCAGCGCCGTCGCATTTCCCGCCGGCACCAGAATTCCCGCATCGCTCACGACCTCTGGCAGTGCACCGCCATCGGAGCTGACCAGCGGCACGCCGCAGCTCATGGCTTCCGCCGCCGGCAGGCCGAAGCCTTCGTAGAGTGAAGGGCACACCGCCACACTTGCTCGCGCATATTCCCGCACCAGCTCGAGATCACTGATACCGCTGCGAAAGCTCACACACTCTTCTAGTCCGAGCTGTTTAAGCAAACGCTGATTGCGCCCGTCCGGCTGTAATTTGCCAATCACCACCAAATGCGCGTCCGGTCGCTGCGCCCGCACCTGTTGCAGTGCTTCCAGCAAAACGCCAAAGCCTTTTAGTGGTTGATCTGAGGACGTGGTGGTGATGATGCGGCCGGGGACGCGGCTGATGTCCGGGCGTGGGCTGAACAAATCGGTATCGACTCCGTTGCCGATCACTTGGGTGCGAGTTTCGGCGCGGCCAAATTCCGCCGCTATATCGCGGCGGGAGCATTCGGAAACGGTCACCACATGATTCAGCTGGCGCACGACTTTCTTTTGCATCTTGAGAAAGCTGTACCAGCGGCGGATCAACAACCTGTGCCCCCAGCTAGTGGCTTCCTGCACAGCCAGATCGCGGTCGCGGGTGATGGGGTGATGCACGGTGGCGACAACCGTCAGGCCCAACTGCTGAAGTTCGAGCAGGCCGTAGCACAGGCTCTGGTTGTCGTGGACCACATCGTATTCGTCGCGGTGCTCGCGCAGATAGTGCACCACCCGCCGGCCGAAGGTGTAGGGCTCCGCGAATCCGCCGGTGGCCATGGACCACCATTCGAATAGATCGCTGAAGGAGCGCAGATGGCGCCAGCGCAGGGCGCGGATATGGTTGGGTGTGGCGTAAAGATCGAGGCTGGGAATTTTCACCAGCCGTATTTCTGGATCCAGTTCGGGATAAGGTGGGCCGGACAGCACATCCACCTGGTGCCCCATCTGCTGCAAGGCGCGGCTTAGGTACTTCAGGTAGATGCCCTGGCCGCCCACGTGGGGGTGGCTGCGATAACCCAGCAGGGCAATGCGCAGGGCGGGCGGGTTGTCTGCGGGCGCGGCTTCCGCCCGGGCAAGACAGTCCTGTTCCATGCGCACTTAGAGGCTCAGGAGAAACTGCTCTGGCTCAAACGCCAGAGGAATAAAACGAATAGGGTTGCCGTCCGCGTGAGCGACCAGCAAAGTCGGAAAGCCGTAGATGCCGTACGTGCTCATCAGCGGGCGGGTATCCGGATGTTCTGAGTCCAGACGCACAAATACATATTTCTCCTCGATCCGCGCCTTCACGCGCTCGTCAATCATCACTATGCGATCGAGCTTGCGGCAGACACCGCACCAATAAGCGGAGAAGTCGAGTAGCAGGGGTTTGTTCTGCTTTAGCGCCAGCTCTTGAGCTTCTGCCAAGGTCCGCTCCGGCAGCCTCGTGGCGGCAAAGGCGGCGCGGCCGAGCTGGTTAGGTGAAGTAAGCCAGAGCACCGCCAGGACAAGCACGCCAAACGTGCCCAGACCGAAGAGTGTGGCAAGGATTTTCTGTGTGCGGCCGAATGTCATGGAGGTCCTGGAAGCACAGATGCGGCTCGTGAATTGACGCCAATGTGGCTATAATCCCGGCCTCTTTCAAAAAGGGCGAACAGTATGGCCGAACGCAAGGCTTCCATCAATCGGGACACCCTGGAGACGCAGATCTCCGTGAGTGTGGATCTCGACGGCGCGGGCAAGGGCATCTTCAACACAGGTGTGCCGTTTCTCGAACATATGATGGATCAGATCGCCCGCCATGGCATGATCGATCTGGACGTCACCTGCAAAGGCGACACCCATATCGATGATCACCACAGCGTTGAAGATATCGGCATCACCATCGGCCAGGCCATCAACAAGGCCCTGGGCAGCAAAAAAGGCATCCGCCGCTACGGCCACGCCTATGTGCCCCTGGACGAAGCGCTTTCTCGCGTGGTGATCGACTTTTCCGGCCGCCCCGGTCTGGTGATGCAGGTGCCTTTTACCCAGAAGCGCATAGGCACTTTCGATACGGAGCTGTTCTATGAATTCTTCCAGGGCTTCGTCAATCACGCCCAGGTGACCCTGCATATCGACTGCCTGCGCGGCCACAACGCGCACCACCAGATCGAGACCGTCTTCAAGGCTTTCGGCCGCGCCCTGCGTATGGCGCTGGAGCGCGACGAGCGCCTCGGCGATGCCATGCCCTCCACCAAAGGGACGCTGTAAGGTTTTATGAGTACACACATAGCAGTCATCGACTACGGCATGGGCAACCTGCACTCGGTTGCTAGCGCCCTGCAGCATATAGCGCCGGATGCGCAGGTCGAGGTGACCTCTGATATCAACCGCGTCCGCGACGCCGATCGGGTGCTGTTTCCGGGCGTGGGTGCGATCCGCGATTGTATGGCGGAGATCCGCCGGCTGAACTTCGATAAAGCCATTGCCGACACCATCGCCTCCGGCAAACCCCTGCTGGCGATTTGCGTGGGTCTGCAGGCGTTGATGGACAGCAGCGAGGAAAACGGCGGCGTGCCCTGCCTCGGCCATTTCGCTGGCGAGGTGAAAGGCTTTGCCTCTAGCGCGGATTTCCAGGCGGCCCAGGCCAACACCGACGAGCGCCTCAAGGTGCCGCATATGGGCTGGAACCAGGTGCGCCAAACCCTGAACCACCCGCTCTGGCACGGCATCCCCGATAACAGCCGGTTTTACTTCGTACACAGCTACTGCGTGCAATCCCGCGATGCGGACGTGGTCGCCGGCACTTGCCATTACGGCATAGACTTCAGCGCCGCACTCGCCCGCGGCAATGTGTTCGCTGCGCAATTCCACCCGGAAAAAAGCGCGGAACACGGCCTGCAATTGCTGAAAAATTTTGTCGGCTGGAACGGCCAGCCCTGAGATAGAGATCCTCTCCATGCAAATCATCCCCGCCATCGACCTCAAAGACGGCCAGTGCGTGCGCCTGCGCAAAGGCGTGATGGAAGACTCCACCGTTTTCTCCAGCGACCCGGTTGCCGTCGCCCGCCAGTGGGTGGAACAGGGCGCGCGCCGCCTGCATCTGGTCGACCTCAACGGTGCTTTTGCCGGCAAGCCGGTCAATGGCGAAGTGGTCACCGCCATCGCCAAAGCCTTTCCTGAGCTGCCGATTCAAATTGGCGGCGGTATCCGCTCTGCGGAAACCATTCGCCATTATCTGGACGCGGGAGTCAGCTACGTCATTATCGGCACCAAGGCGGTAAAAGAACCGCAATTTGTGACCGACATGTGTCGCGAATTTCCAGGCACCATCATCGTCGGCCTGGATGCAAAAAACGGCTTTGTCGCCACCGACGGCTGGGCGGAAGTGTCATCGGTCAAAGCCACCGAGCTCGCCAAACGTTTTGAAGCCGATGGCGTCAGCTCCATCGTCTACACCGATATAGATCGTGACGGCATGATGCAGGGCGTCAACGTGGACGCCACGGTCGCCATGGCGAAGGCATCAAGCCTGCCGATTATTGCCTCCGGCGGCATTACCAATCTCGACGACATCAAAGCCCTGCTCGCCCGCGCCAACGAAGGTGCCGGTATTTGCGGCGCGATTACCGGCCGGGCAATTTACGAAGGCACCCTCGATCTGGCGGCGGCGCAGCAACTCTGCGACCAGGCGTAAAAGGAGAATTCCATGGCGCTGGCAAAACGCATTATTCCCTGTCTCGATGTCGACAACGGCCGGGTGGTCAAGGGCGTGCAGTTTGTCGATATCCGCGATGCGGGTGATCCGGTGGAAGTCTCGAAAAAATACAACCAGCAGGGCGCCGACGAGATTACTTTTCTCGATATCACCGCCACCCACGAAGCACGCGACACCACCGTGCATACGGTGGAAGCCATTGCTGCCGAAGTCTTTATCCCGTTAACGGTTGGCGGCGGCATTCGCACCCTGGATGATATCCGCCGCATGCTCAACGCTGGCGCCGACAAAGTCAGCATCAATTCCGCTGCGGTAAAAAATCCGGATTTTGTCGCCGAAGCCGCCGCGCGCTTTGGCTCTCAATGCATAGTCGTCGCCATAGACGCAAAAAAGGTCAGCGCCGAAGGGGAAACTCCGCGCTGGGAAATCTTCACCCACGGCGGCCGTAAACCCACCGGCATAGATGCGGTCGAGTGGGCGGTACGTATGGTTAATAACGGCGCGGGCGAAATTCTGTTGACCAGTATGGACCGCGATGGCACCAAAAACGGCTTCGATCTCGGTGTTACCCGCGCAATTGCCGATGCTGTGCCTGTGCCAGTTATCGCATCAGGTGGTGTGGGCAATCTTCAGCACTTGGTGGATGGTGTGACCAAAGGCGGCGCGGATGCGGTGCTGGCGGCCAGTATTTTTCACTTTGGCGAATACTCTGTTCCGCAAGCCAAGGCTTATATGCGGGAGCGGGGAATCGAAGTCCGCCTGTAAGGGGCAGAAGTGGTGTTGTTTGTGGAGCAGGTTTAGGGACTGGGAAGGGCCGCTGGACGGGACACCGTCCAGCGAAAGTCGGCTTGTCAGGCCGCTCGGTGGTAGCGGTTCAGACAAGCCATCACATGAGGCTCGGCGTGGAGGACAAAATCAATGAATGCGCTCGCGCCAGTCTCGGCCTCGTGCAAGCTATCAAACGGTCCTATATCAATACCTTCCCGGGTCGCATAGTAGAAATAGCCGTCGCGCTTGAAGAAACGTGGGTTGCGGGGTGGCAACGCACACTTTTCGCCGGTTCTGTTCATTTGCAAATCCTCTCGTCAGCGTTTCAATCGGAATCCTTGAGTCTGTTCGAGCCCTGTGCGTCAGCGTGAAGCCGCGCCAGTGCCCTGATCAATCCCTTTTTATTGGTCCCCGGAGGGGCGTCTGGGGACATTAACACAGATGAAATGGGATGGCAGCGAGCGATTTGTCACAAACCGTTCAGGTTTTTAGATCGATTTGGTAGGAAGCGTAGCGGGCTGTTGTTGGGTGTCCGCTGATAAGGATGGGATGGAGCGGTTGACGACGACGTCCCGTTTGGTCTGAGCTTCAGTCGAGATGTTTAACAAGTGAGATACCGGCACTAGGCGAACGTCATCCAAGTCCGCCAAAGCCTTTTCCAGAAAATTGAGCGTTTCGGGATAGGGATGACCTATGGCGATGGCTTGACCGCGCTCACGTGCCAGCCGTAGCAAGGCACGGAACTGCTGCGCGATTGCGTCTTCTGTGCGGACATTGTCGAGGAAAATATCGCGGCGGGCGCTCGGTATGGCGTGGGCTTGCGCCGCGTTTAGCGCCCGGCTCGCCGGAGTGGTGCGGCTGTCGATAAAGAACAGGCCGCGAGGCGCCAGCTCCGCCATCACCCAATCCATGGCTGCACGCTCCTGAGTAAGGGCGCTGCCCATATGGTTGTTCACACCGTGAATCGGCGGCAGGGCGTCCAGCATCCTATTGAGTTCCCGCCGCAGTTCCACTTCCGTCATGCCGCGCATTAAACCCTCGCGCCACGCGGGGTGGGACAGAGGTTCCATAGGCGCGTGCAACATCACTTCCCTGCCCTGCTGTAGCGCAATCTCCGCCAGGCTGCGGCCATGGGTGCTGAAGGGCAGTATGGCCAAAGTAATAGCGCCGGGCAGCTCGATGGTTCTTTTGCCCGCCTGCCACTGTTCTCCCAGGTCATCGATGATGATGGCGATTGCAGGATTTGGTGATACTGGTTCGGGTAAAGGGCTAAACGCCGGTTTTACCGTGGGAAATAACGCGACTTGACTCGGTGACGATGCAACTGGGCGCGGCTCACCCAATTGCTGATGCAGATGGTTGAAGCTCGCCAGGACTCCTATGCATAGCAGTCCCCACGACAGCAGTGCGAATCCTCTCCGCACTATTCAGCTTCTGCGGTGATTGCAGCAGCAGCTTTGACGGCGGGTGTTTGCTTGAAGAACGTGAGGCCCTTGAGCATGTTCAAGGCTTCGTAGAGCTGATTGTCCTTACCCTGCAGATCATCCAGCAGCTCATTGCGCTCGTCGTCGCGATCTTTGCTCTTGATGTCCTTGCCGCCTTGGGCATTGTCCAGGTGCCCGGCCAGCTGCGCTTCCGTAATGCGGCCGCGACCTTTAATGGCAGTGAGCTCGGCGCGTTCGATCACCAGATCCGGCTCTATCCCCTGCGCCTGAATGGAGCGCCCGTTGGGGGTGAAATACAGAGCGGTGGTGAGTTTGACGGCTTTTTCGTCGGTGATGGGGATGACGGTCTGCACAGAGCCTTTACCGAAACTGCGGGTGCCCATAACCAGGGCACGGCGGTGATCCTGCAACGCGCCAGCGACGATTTCGGAGGCGGAGGCGGAACCTTCATTGATTAGCACCACCAGGGGCAAACCATCAGTGCTGTCGCCGGGTTCGGCGTTGTAGTTGAAGTTGGACTGCGGCATGCGCCCTTCGGTGTAGACCACCACCCCGCCATCCAGAAAGATATCCGCCACTTCCACCGATGCCTGCAACACGCCGCCTGGGTTATTGCGCAGGTCGAGAATGACGCCCTGCAGTGATTTGTCTTTGCTGGCTTTGGCCAGCGCTTCGCGCACGTCTTTGCCGGTATTGATCTGGAATTGCGCGATGCGGACGTAGAGAAAGCGATCCTCCATGATTTCCGTGCGCACGCTGCGGACTTTGATGGTGTCGCGTACCAGGGTGACATCAAAGGGCTGATCGGTGCCTTCGCGCACTATGGTCAGTACGATCTTGCTGCCTTTGGGCCCGCGCATACGGGAGACAGCGTCGTTGAGGCTCAGTCCTTTAAGAGTGGTGTCGTCGATCTTGACGATCAGATCGCCGGCTTCAATGCCGGCGCGCGCCGCAGGGGTATCGTCGATGGGGGCAATGACTTTGACAAAGCCGTTCTCCATGCCGACTTCAATTCCGAGGCCGCCGAATTCGCCGGTGGTATGCACTTGCAGGTCATCAAAAGAAGAAGCGTCGAGATAACTGGAGTGGGGGTCGAGCTGGTCCAGCATGCCGCGGATAGCGTACTCCAGCAGGGTTTTGTCATCGATGTCTTTGATATAGGAATTGCGAATATGCTCGTAGGCTTTGGTGAACACACGCAAATCTTCCAGAGGCAGCACGCTCTTGCCGATGGGCTCTGCTGGCGCCGCTGGCGTGGCCGCCTGTCCCAGGGGGCTCCAACACAACAGAACCGCAAGCGTCAGTAGTGAGGGGCGCAGTGCCATGGGAGACTCCTGGGGGAAGAAAGGTGGAAGGCGCAGATTATGGTGATTTTTCACTCGCTTGGCGACAGTCGATCAACGGCATTGCAAGGTCCATCAGGCCGCTTTTCTCAGCCAGGGGCGCGGATCGGTGGGCTCACCTTTATAACGCAATTCGAAATATAGACCGAAGTTCGACTGACCGCCGCTTTGACCCACGGACGCCACCTTTTCGCCCGCGTTCACCCAGTCGCCGAGATTTTTGAACAGTGCTTGGTTGTGGGCGTACAACGTCATAAATCCCGCGCCGTGGTCGATGATCAGCAGCAGCCCTTGCCCGCGCAAATAATCGGCAAATACCACCCGGCCCTGATGCACGGCATAGACCGGATTGCCTTCGGGAGCGGAGATCAATACGCCCTGCCAGCGCACTTTGTTGGCGACCCGCGGCGAGCCGAAATTGCTCAACACCTTACCGTCGGTAGGCCAAGGCAACTGGCCCTTGAGTTTATTGAAGGGATGATTGCCCGGCGGCAGCTGCATTTTGGCGGTGACGCGCGCCACCTCCTGCAGCAGTCGCTCCAAATGCTGGCGATCTTCTTCGGTGGATTTCAGTTTGGCGTCAGTGTCGGCGATGGTGCGTTCGAGCTTGGCGAGGGTGCGTTTGCGCTCCGCCTGTGCCGCCACCAGTTGTTCGCGTTTGGCGAGCATGTCGGAATGGCTGCGGGAGATGGCTTCCGTTTCCGCCGCGATCACAGGTTCCAGCTCCTCAATGCGCTGAATGGTGCTGGTATAACGGCTGACCCGATCAGCTTGCGCTTGGGTGAAGTAGCGGTAGTAGTGGAGGTTGCGCGCAAGCAGACTCGGGTCCTCCTGGTTGAGCAGCATTTTCAGGCTGCTCTGCTGGCCCAGCCGGTAGGCGGCATCAAGATGCCGCGCGACTGAGCCCTGTTGCTGCTTTTTTGCGGCCAGCAGCTCCTCCTTCTCGCTGCTCAACTGCTTCAAATGACTTTGTTTATTGTCCAGTTGCTTGCGCAGCTCCTGCACTTTTTTGCTCAGTTCGCCGATTTTGGTTTCAGATGATTGCAGTTCGCCCACCAAGTCCTGGCGATTGGATTTGACCTTATCCAGTTCAATTTTGAGCTGTTCGATGGTTGAGCGCAGTTCCTTCAGGCGCGCTTGACGCTCCTGTTCCGACATCGTCTGCGCAGAGACATTCATAAACAGGGAGCTGAGTAGCAGTGTGGCACACAGGCTCCTTCCCACAGATGCGATTTTAATCATGGCTTGCCTTGTCCTCCTCATCGCGGCGCGGCTCGGGAAAGCCGCGCGTTATTATGTTTGTTGACCGCTATGACCAAGTTCCCGGCCGGCTGTTCTCAGGGCGCCGGCGGGTTTATTCAGTGTAGTTCAAGCAGACTGCGACCAGTCATGGCTGCGGGTTGTTCCACACCCATCAGCAACAGCATGGTGGGAGCGATATCCGCGAGGCTGCCGCCGTCGATAAAGCTGACCTTGCGCGCGCCGACGTAGACCAGCGGCACCGGCAAGGTGGTGTGCTGGGTGTGGGCCTGGCCGGAAGCTTCATCGAACATCTGCTCTACGTTGCCGTGGTCGGCTGTGATCAACACATCGCCGCCGACTTTGGCCGCTGCCGCCAGGACTTTCGCCAGGCACGCATCCACCGCTTCAACCGCTTTGACCGCCGCGTCGAACACACCGGTGTGGCCGACCTGATCGCAGTTGGCGTAGTTACAGATGATGGCGTCGTAGCGACGGTTCTCGATGGCATCCACCAATTTCTCCGTCACTTCCGGAGCACTCATTTCCGGCTGCAGGTCGTAGGTGGCGACTTTCGGGGAAGGCACAAGAATGCGGTCTTCACCGGGGAAGGTCGCTTCCTGGCCGCCGCTGAAGAAAAAGGTTACGTGGGCATATTTTTCCGTCTCGGCGATGCGCAGCTGGGTCATGCCGTTCTCGGCCACCACTTCGCCGAAGGTGTTGCTCAGATCTTCCGGCGGATAGGCGCAGCTGGCGTTGAGTCCGGCTTCGTATTCGGTGGTCATGACAAAATCCCCCAACGCCGGGACGCGCTTGCGGGCGAAGCCGTCGAAGCTGTCGCTAACGAAGGCGTGAGTGATCTGACGCGCGCGGTCCGGGCGGAAATTCATAAAGATGACGCTGTCGCCGTCTTCGATAGTGACAGGTGCGGCGCCGGCCTCGTGGATGCTGGTGGCTTTGACGAATTCGTCGTCTTCGCCGCGCTCATAGGCGGCGAGCAAACCATCCACTGCGGTAGTTGCGCTGTAATCCGCCTTGCCGTCGACGAACAATTCAAACGCGGCCTGCTGGCGGTCCCAGCGTTTGTCGCGGTCGAGAGCGAAAAAGCGTCCGATGATCGAAGCGATGCGACCAGTGCCCAGTTCGGTCAGCAGATCCTGGGCTTTTTTCAGCGAGAGTTCGGCGCTGCGCGGCGGGGTGTCGCGGCCGTCGAGCATGGCGTGCAGGTAGAGCTTTTTCGCGCCGCGGCCTGCCGCCAATTTCATCATGGCGAGAATGTGATCTTCATGGCTGTGGACGCCGCCGGAAGACAAGAGTCCGAGCACATGCACCGCTTTATCATTTTTTACCGCTTTGTCGATGGCAGCCAGGTAGACCGGATTGGTAAAGAAGTCGCCGTCGCTGATGGCTTTATTGATGCGGGTAAAGCT
>Ga0065721_10004499_pt1 | contig 31066 bp, 24 predicted proteins | sample Mesricmetagenome_FD_59108 | JGI IMG/M metagenome (GOLD analysis project Ga0065721, IMG submission 59108) | Mesophilic microbial community from rice straw/compost enrichment Sample: eDNA_1 v2 (version 2) | ecosystem: Engineered > Solid waste > Grass > Composting > Bioreactor | place: USA: Davis...
CGCCGGTTCGTAATCCAGACTTTCGCTGACCTCCGCGCCGATCCGCCGCCATTCCTGCGGAGCGGCTTTGACCTCCTCGGGATCGAGCACTTCCTCGATGACGGGCAGGTCCCGTAAAACTCAGCATCTCCCAAGCTGCCTCAGCACTTCCGCCGCCAGCGCCGCTCCGGCCCGGTCCGCCACTTCTATCCTCGCTCCGCACCCAAGCTCGATCTTCAGCCCTCTGCCGACTTCCCGTTCTCCATCTCCGGCTACCTCCGCCTCCACCCAACGCACCGGCATCGGTTCCGCTCCGCCACTTCGCTCCCGCGCTCGCCGCCGCTCCTGCAGCCACCACGCAAACGTTGCGTATTTGATCCCTGCCCATTCCGCGAACCCCTTCGCGCTCATCCCTCCTCGGTCATACTCCGCCAGCAACGCTTCCCTTCGCTCACGGCTCACACGAACCCGTCCCTTCGCATCCACCCTCAGCAGCTCCACCGATCCATTTTCTTCCATACCTTCCATATCCTCTCGATATGACAGGTATGGATATGCCTCGGCTACTGGCGCTCCGCGTGACGCTTACGCTTCAATCCCTTCCATTCCGGTGCAAGGTCACTGCCGAAGGGCCGTTCCAACGAAATTTTTTTGAACGCGGGCGGCGAATATGGTGTCGGTTTAAGCCGAAAACCAACCATTCCAAAAACTTCGTTCGTAGCATGCAGGTTTCTCCTTCGGGGCAAACCCCCATGGTAGAAGTGAAGGATCTTCGGAAGGAGTTTGGGCCGAAGGTCGCGGTTGACGGAATTTCCTTTTCCGTCGCAAAGGGCGAGGTGCTCGGGTTTCTCGGGCCCAATGGCGCCGGCAAATCCACCACGATGCGCATGATCACCGGGTTCATCCCGCCATCGGATGGGCGGGTGACGGTCGGTGGGTTCGACATGGCGGAGCAGCCGGTCGATGCGAAGCGCCTCATCGGCTATCTGCCGGAAAACGCACCCGCCTACACGGACATGACCGTCCATGGCTTTCTGACCTTTGCCGCCGAGTTGCGCGGGCTTTCCGGCGACGCCAAGCGGAAGGCGGTCGATCGCGTGGTCGAGATGTGCTTCCTCGAGGCGGTGCTCCACCAAAGCGTGGAGACGCTTTCAAAGGGCTACCGACACCGCACGTGTTTCGCGCAATCGATCCTGCACGACCCTCCGGTGCTCATCCTCGACGAGCCGACGGACGGCCTCGATCCCAACCAGAAGCACGAGGTGCGCACGCTCATCCGTCGCATGGGCGAGTCGAAGGCGATCATCTTCTCGACGCACATTCTCGAAGAAGTGGAGGCCGTGTGCTCGCGCGCGATCGTGATCGATCGCGGCCGCATCGTCGCAAACGGCACCCCGGCCGAGCTGAAGCGCCGCTCGCCGCGTGCGGGCGTGGTCATCGTGCGCTTCGCCGCACCCACGGATGCAGCGGCAAAACTCCGGACAATCTCCGGCGTCGAATCGGTGGATCCGCTCGATGGCGAGCCCGCCTTCACTGTGAAGGGAAGGAACGGTGACCTCGGAACGGCCATCTACGATCTCGCGGTCTCGGAGCGATGGAAGATTGCGGATCTCCACGCCGAGGAAGGCCGGCTCGACGATGTCTTCCGCAGCATCACGCAACCCGACACGAAGGAGGTGACGGCCAGGTGAAGGACTCGCTGCGCAACATCGGTGCCGTCGTGCGACGGGAGACGATCGGGTTCTTCGCGTCGCCCGTGGCCTACGTGTTCATCATCATCTTTCTGCTGCTGGCGGGCTTTTTCACCTTCATGGTGAGCGGCTTTTTCCAGCGCGGGCAGGCGAATCTCGAGCCGTTCTTCGTCTGGCAGCCGTGGCTCTACCTCTTCCTTGTGCCCGCGGTGGCCATGCGGATGTGGTCGGAGGAACGGCGGCTCGGCACGCTCGAGCTGCTCTTCACGATGCCAATCACGCCGTGGCAGGCGATCGTCGGGAAATTCCTTGCCGCGTGGCTCGTCGTGGCCGTGTCGCTGGCGCTCACGTTCCCGCTCGTCATCACGGTCAATTACCTCGGCAACCCAGACAACGGCGTGATCCTCGCCGGCTACGCGGGCAGTCTGCTGCTCGCCGGCGCGTATCTCGCCATCGGCGCGATGATGTCCGCGCTCACGCGCAACCAGGTCGTGAGCTTCATCCTCGCGGTTGTTGTCTGTCTGTTCCTCGTGCTCGCGGGCTGGCCGCCCGTGACCGACCTCCTCGGTCGCTACGCGGCTCCGTGGCTCGTGGACGCCGTGGCGTCGTTCAGCGTGATGACTCACTTCCAGAGCATCCTCAAGGGCGTGCTCGATTCACGCGACCTGCTGTTCTTCGCCTCGGTCATCGTGTTCTCGCTTTTCACCACCAGCGTCATCCTTCGCACCTATCGCGCGGGCTGACCTCTCGTCGTTCGTCATGAAAAAATCCTCCAAGACATTTCTGTTCTCGGCGGGCGGAGTGGCGGCGGTCTTCCTCATTCTCGTCTCCCTCAACGTCATCGCCGGTTTCTTCAAAGCTCGAGCCGATCTCACCGCCGAGCGCGCATTCACGCTCACGGCCGGCACGCGCGCGGTGCTGAAAAAAATCGACGCCCCCATCCAGGTGCGGCTCTACGTCACGCGCGGGCCGGAAATGCCCGTCGAGCTCCGCAACTACGCCGCACAGGTCGAGGACATGCTCGAGGAATACCGGCAGCTGAATCCGGAAATCCGCATCGAAAAACTCGACCCCGAACCGGATTCCGACGCCGAGGATTCCGCGAACCTTGACGGCATCGAGCCGCGACTCCTGCCGAACGGCGAGCAGGTCTATCTCGGCGTGAGCGTGAGCCGGCTCGACCGCAAGTCGGCCGTGTCGTTCCTCTCGCCCGAGCGCGAGCGGTTGCTCGAATACGACCTCACCCGCGCCATCGCCGAGGTGCTCACCGACAAAAAACCGGTGGTCGGCATATTGAGCCCGCTGCCCGTCATGGGAATGAGCCCATCACTGATGTTCATGGGCGGCAACATGCAGCCGCCGTGGGCGTTTGTCTCGGAGCTTCAGCGGCAGTTCGAGGTGCGTGAAATTCCGTTCGCCTCGGAGTCGATTCCCGAGGACGTGAACGTCCTGCTCGTGATTCACCCGGAGGGCATCAGCGACGGAACGCAATACGCGATCGACCAGTTCGTCCTTCGCGGCGGCAAGCTCGTCGCCTTCCTCGATCCCTACTGCGTGCTGGGCGGTTCCAGCCCGATGGGCGGCCCTGGTTCGTCCACGCTCGACAAGCTCCTGCCCGCCTGGGGCGTGGAATTTTCAACCGCGGTCGCGGTCGCCGACCTCGATTACATGACGCAGACCACGCGCGGTCGTCAGCCCGGCGTGCTCCAGCTCTCGGAGCAGGCTTTCGATCGCAGCGATGTCATCACGGGCGACATCGACAACATGCTGCTCGTTTTCGCCGGTGCCTTCCAGGGCTCGCCGGCCGAGAGCCTGCAGCGCACCGTGCTCGCGAAATCCTCCAAGCATTCGCAACTCGTTCCGCCGGCGCAGGCGGACTCCTCGCCGCAGACGATCCTCGATTCGTTCGAGGATTCCGGAATCGAATACCCGCTCGCAATCCGGCTCACCGGCAAATTCAAGACCGCGTTCCCGAACGGCAAACCCGGCGCCGCCAGCTCCGACAACGGGGAGAAGGACGAGGCAGACAAGGACGAAGCGAAGACGGAGGAGAACAAGGAGCAGGCCGCCGATTCCCTCAAGGAATCCACGGCCGACGGCGTGGTGATTCTCGTGGCCGACGCGGACTGCATCCAGGATCGCGCCGCCATTGCCGAATTGCCGAATCCCTTCGGCCAGCCCGTCCTGGTTCCCTCGAACGGCAACCTCTACTTCGGGTGGAACGCCGTCGAGCAGCTCGCCGGCGACGAAAACCTCATCTCCGTGCGCGGCCGTGCGAGCCGCGAGCGGCCGTTCACCGTCGTTCGTGAGATGCAGGCCGAGGCCCGGCAGAAATACCAGAGCACGATTCAACGCCTCGAGGACGAGCTCCAGCAAACCGAGGCGAAACTCAACCAGCTCCAGCAGGCGAAGTCCGATCAGCAGCAGCTCATCCTCTCGCCTGAGCAGCAACAGGAGCTCGAAAACTTCCGGAAGAAGCAGGCCGAGGTGCGCCAGCAGCTCAAGGAGGTGCGCCGTGACCTCGCCCGCGGCATCGACTCGCTCGAGACCCGGTTGAAGTGGATCAACATCGGTCTCATGCCCCTGATCGTCGCGATCGCCGGCCTCACCTTCTTCTTCATCAAACGTCAACGCGCTGTTCGTCGATGAAATCGAAGCAACTTTTCGTTCTCGCTGTTCTTGTCGTTGTTCTCGGAATCGCCAGCATTCTTCTGCTCCGGAGCGAGCACTCTTCGTGGCAGGCTCCGTCAGCCGCCGGCACCCGCGTGCTGGCGGAGTTCGACCCGAATGCCGTGGCGCGCGTCGAAATCAAAAACAAGGACGGCTCGGTCGTCCTCACGCGTCGCGAGGACAAATGGACCGTCGAGCAAAGCTCGGGCTATCCGGCGAACTTCGAGCGGATCAGCGGCCTCATCCGGCGCCTTTGGGACCTGAAGTCGGTGCAGGAGGTCGCCGCGGGGCCCTCGCAGTTTGCCCAGCTCGAGCTCGTCGAGCCCGCGGAAGGAAAATCCGACACAGGCACCGTAATCTCGCTTGAGGATGCGTCGGGCAAACGCCTCACGGCATTGCTCGCCGGCAAGACGCACATGCAGGCTCCTCCCGGTTTCCCCGGAGACGGCTATGCGGCCGGCCGTTACCTGATGGCGCTAGACGGAAAGAACCGCGTCGTTCTCGTGAGCGACCTGTTCGATGAAACCCGCCAGCCGGCGAAGGACTGGCTGGAGCGCGACTTCCTCCGTATTGCGAATCCAAAATCGATCACGCTCAAGGGCCCCAATCGCGAGTGGTCCCTTACGCGTGAGAATCCCAGCGAACCGTGGAAGCTCGCCAACGGCGTGGTCCCCGAGGCCGGGAAGGCCGGAAGCATTGTCGCCGCGCTGGGCGTGCCGTCCTTCGACGACGTGAGCGCGGACGAGTCGGCGTTCGATTTCAGCGAGCCGGACACGCTCACCGTGCAAACGACTGATGGCTTCACCTACACATGGACGATCGGCAGGCAGAAGGACGACACCTACCCGGTAAAGATCGCAATCAACGGCGACTTCCCGAAGGAGCGCACGCCCGCCGAGGACGAGAAGCCGGAGGACAAGGAGAAGCTCGACGAGGCCTTCGCGAAGGAACGCGAGGCTCTCGAAAAGCGCCTCGCCGAGGAGAAGCGCTTCGAGAAATGGATCTATCGCATTCCCGCCACGACGCTCTCGTCGATTCTCGTCAGTGAGAAGGATCTTCAGCCTCCAACCCCTACGCAGGATCAAACATCCGAGAAAACCCCGGAACAGGCACCTGACCCAATCCCGGACACTCCGTAAATTGGGTCAAGGCCTATGAAAACCACTTCCGAACTTCGCCGCGTCGCGTTTCTCGGAGACTATGTTCCGCGCCAGTGCGGCATCGCCACATTCACCGCCGATCTGCGCAACGCGATCGCCACGCAATATCCCTCGCTTCAATGCCCGGTCGTCTCCGTGAGCGACCGACCGGGCGGCTACGATTATCCGCCCGAGGTGCGTTTCGAGATCGCCGAGCGCGACCTGCCCGCGTATCGACGCGCGGCGGATTTTCTGAACCTCGGCAACACGGACATTCTCTGCGTCCAGCACGAGTTTGGCATCTTCGGCGGGCCGGCGGGCAGCCATCTGCTCGCAACGCTCGGCGCCCTGCGCATGCCCGTCGTCACCACGCTGCACACGGTGCTGCGCGAACCAAACCCGGATCAGCTCCGCGTCTTCAATGAACTCACGCGTCTCTCCGCGCGACTCGTGGTGATGACCGATAAGGGCGCGGAATTCCTGCGCGAGATCTACAACATCCCGTCGGACAAAATCGACGTGATCCCGCACGGCATCCCCGATGTGCCGTTCGTCGATCCGAATTTCTACAAGGATCAATTCGGCGTGGAGGGCCGGCAGGTGCTGCTGACCTTCGGCCTGCTCTCGCCGAGCAAGGGCATCGAAAACGTTCTCAACGCCCTGCCCGAGATTGTCTCCGAGTTTCCGGATGTCGTTTACATCGTCCTCGGCGCGACGCATCCGAGCCTCATCCGCGATCAGGGCGAAAGCTACCGCCTCAGTCTCGAGCGTCTCGCGCAGAAAAACGGCGTGAGCCGCAACGTCATTTTCTTCAATCGCTTCGTCGAACTCGAGGAACTCACGGAATTCATCGGCGCCGCCGACATTTACATCACGCCCTATCTCAGCGAGGCGCAGATCACCAGCGGCACGCTTTCCTACAGCTTCGGAGCCGGCAAGGCGGTCATTTCCACACCCTACTGGCACGCGGCGGAATTACTCGCCGACGACCGCGGCGTGCTCGTGCCATTCGGCGATCCCTCCGCAATCGCCACCGCGGTGAAGGATCTTCTTCGCAGCGAGACACGGCGCCACGCGATGCGCAAGGCCGCCTACAAGCTCGGTCGCGAGATGACTTGGTCGAACGTCGCCCACCAGTATGTCGCAAGCTTTGAACGCGCACGCCAGGAGCGCCGCGTCGCGGTTCGCGCGGGCTTCCGCGCACAAACGCTGGACCGTCGTCGCGACGATCTTCCGGCCGCGCGATTCGATCACCTTCTGCGCATGACGGATGGCACCGGCATGCTCCAGCACGCGACGTTCACCGTGCCCAACTTCCAGCACGGATACTGCACGGACGACAACGCCCGCGCGCTCATGCTCATGATGCTCCTGGACGAAGCCGAGGAGGAGGTTCCACGCGGTTACGAGATCACAGGCGCCTACGCGGGATTTCTCCAGGATGCGTTCGATCCGAAGCTCCGGCGCTTCCGGAACTTCATGGCGTTCGACCGCACCTGGCTAGAGGAAGTTGGCTCCGAGGACAGCCACGGTCGCGCGCTCTGGGCGCTCGGCACCTGCGTCGGCCGCGCACGCAACAACAGCATCCGGCAATGGGCGGCCCAGATTTTCGAGGCGGCTGTCGAAACCGTGGAGACGTTCACCTCGCCACGGGCGTGGGCGTTTACGATCCTCGGCCTTCACGAATATCTCCGCGCGCTCAGCGGCGATCTGCTCGCCAACCGGCTGCGCGAAAGCCTCAGCGACCGTCTGCTCGCGCTGTTCCGGGAGACCGCCGACAAGGACTGGCTGTGGTTCGAGAACGTCGTCGCCTACGACAACGCGCGCATCTCACAGGCGCTGATTCTCAGCGGCCGCTGGACCGGGCATGAGGAAATGCTGCGCGTCGGCCTCGACACCCTCCGTTGGCTCGCGAAGAACCAGACCGGCGAACACGGACAGTTCCGGCCGATCGGATCAAACGGCTTCTGGGTTCGCGGTCAGGCACCGGCACGCTTCGATCAGCAGCCGATCGAGGCGAATGCCATGCTCAGCGCGTGCCTCGAGGCCCATGGCGCCACCGGCGACGAGTTCTGGCTGCGCGAGGCGCGCAAGGCATTCGACTGGTTCCTCGGTGGAAACGATCTCGGTATTTCGCTCTACGACGCGCAGACCGGCGGCTGCCGCGACGGGCTTCACATCGACCGCGCCAACCAGAACCAGGGCGCGGAATCCACCCTGGCCTTCCTGCTCTCGCTCTCCGAGATGCGGCTTGCGCAGAACATTCTCACCCCGTTCGAACCCCAAAAGACCGTATGATGCACCGTCTTCCACTGCAGATTCGACCGGATCCCACGCGTGTGCTCGTGCGCCCGTTCGTGCCTGCCGCCGAGCCGCGTGCGCTCAATCCCACCGACGCGCCACGCGCGTTGAAGATTCTCACGCGCATTCTCTCGCTGGGCGACGACGAAGTTCACCGGCTGCTCGACGAAGTGATGCGCGACTTTGAGAACCGGCACTCCGACATCCGGCGCATCTTTCTGGACCACTTCGAGCGGGTTCGTGAATACCTGCCCACCGACCGGCCGCTCTCCGAGGAGCGCCGCCTGCTCATCGGCGCCTATTTCACGAACGAATACTCGCTCGAGTGCGTCGCCGTCTTCAATCCGAGCATCGTTCCGCACCCCGACCAAAGCGGCGTCGACTCGGATTCCGTTCGCATCATTCTCAGTCTGCGCGCCACTGGTGAAGGTCACATTTCGTCCATCACCTTCCGCTCCGGCATCGTTCACGGAAACGGCGGGATCGAAATCGATCCGCCGTCGCGGTTCGTCGCCGAGCCGCGGCCCATTCCCTCCGCCGAATACGACCGGGAAACCTTCACTCGAAAACTCGCCGAGCTCGGCCTCGACAACGCGTTCGCGCGCCACGTGCTCGACACGCTGGGCGATCGCTTCACGCTCGCGCAGTTGCGGTCCGCGGTGGACGTCCAGCGGCGCTATCACAAGCACCCCGACACCGACGGCATCGGAGCCCGGATGGTCCTGCTCGCCCGCTCCAACTACGAGGTCGAGTTCGACCCCTCGCAAAGCATCTCCGAGCGCATCATCTTCCCGTTCTCGCCGAGCCAGAGCAATGGCATCGAGGACGCGCGATTCGTCTGTTTCCGCGACGACGACGGCTCCGTCACCTACGTCGCGACCTACACCGCCTACGACGGCCGCATCGTCCTGCCGCAGCTTCTCGAAACGCGCGACTTCCTGCGTTTCCGCGTCTGCACGCTCAACGGCCCCGCGGTTCAAAACAAGGGCATGGCGCTCTTCCCGCGCCGCATCGGCGGGCACTACTGCATGCTCTCCCGGCAGGACAACGAGAACATCCACGTCATGTTCTCCGACCATCTCCATTTCTGGTTCGAGTCGCGTGTCATTCTGCGACCCACGGAGCCCTGGGAGTTCGTCCAGCTCGGCAACTGCGGCTCACCGATCGAAACCGAGGCCGGCTGGCTCGTGCTCACCCACGGCGTCGGCCCGATGCGCAAATACTGCATCGGCGCGATCCTGCTCGATCTCGAGGACCCGACGCGTGTGATTGGCCGTCTGCGCGAACCCCTTCTCAAACCCGCACCCGACGAACGCGAAGGCTACGTCCCCAACGTCGTCTACACTTGCGGGGCGATGGTTCACCGCGGTCGGCTCATGGTCCCCTACGCGATCTCCGACACCGCAACCACCTTCGCCACGGCGTCGCTGGACGACATCCTCTCGGCGATGACAAAGTAATCGATCGCGCCATCCTCGCGCACGCGGATCTCGCGGAGTCAGAATTCATCATCCGGGACCCTTCCCCATTCGCTATTCGCGAATGGCGAATACGTTCGCCGTAGAGATTTGCTTCCATGGAACCCGGCGCCCCGGCTCTCCGAGTCGCGCCTTTGAGAGAAAACAGGCGACTGCCTCAGCGCTCTTCGGTGGCCAGCGAGTAGCTGGTGCTTCGGCCCCCGCCCTTGTCCTGACGGAGGACGCCCGGTCCAGGAGTTCCTTGATATCTCGAAACGCCGTGTCCGGGGAGCCCTCTTTGCGGGAACGTGACATAGACTGCGGTCAAAGGCTGTCAGCGCCAGCACCAAAATTCTCGACAAATCACGACTGTTGATATCGTATATTCGCATGGCCCGCTTTAACATCTCCAACGCAGAGTGGGAGGTCATGCGCGTGGTTTGGAGAAAACCATCCATCACGGCGCAGCAGGTCATCGACGATCTTCAAACGAACAGGAGCTGGTCGGCATCCACCATCAAGACCCTGCTAAACCGTCTCGTAAAAAAGCAGGTCCTCAAGTTCGAAAAAAACGGCCGACAGTATGTCTATGCGCCGCTGGTTTCGGAGGAGGAATGCCGTACCTCCGAGATCAAGTCCTTCCTGGATCGCGTTTTCGACGGAACCCTTTCTCCGATGCTCGCGCATTACGTGCGGAACGAGCCGTTGGCTGAACAAGAAATCGAGGAGCTGGAGCGCATCCTGAAACAACGAACGCTGTGACCACGGCAAGCCACGCGATGAGCTTTCTGCTCGATTCGACCCTGGTCGGAAGCGGGCTGGTTCTTGCCGTGCTCGTCTTTCAGTCGCTGGGAAAACGCCGCCTCGCCCCCAAGTGGCTCGCCTTGGCGTGGGTGCTCATTTCGATCCGGTTCCTGCTGCCCGTTCCGGCTGACTTGCCGGGGGCGATCCCCGTCGTTCCTGCCGGTCAAACGCTGACGGAACGCCTGGGAGGTGCGCAAACCGAAGAAGCCGCGGTGCATGGGAATGACATACCCGGTTCGGGGGGGAAACGTGGACTTTCCAGCGGACTGTTCATTCTCTGGGCCGCAGGGGCTGCGGTCTCGGCGAGCGTGCTCCTTGCGCAAGCGGCGCGTTTACGACGGATCCTGCGCGAACGTCAGTCCACGGATCACGACCTTCTCGAACTCCTTGAATCAGCGAAGACGCGGCTGCGCATCCATTCTCCGATCGGGCTGATCCTCAGTGAGCAGGCGAATGCGCCTATGATTGTGGGCTGGTTGCGCCCGCGGATCGTTCTCCCGGCCTCATTCCCCCGGGGTTTGTCCGATCCGGAGATCACGCGCATTCTGGTGCACGAGCTCTCCCATTTTAAATCGGCCGACGTGCTCGCGCTGTGGCTCGCCGCGATCGTGCGGGTCGTGCACTGGTATAATCCACTCGCCTATGTGGTCGTGAACCAGTTGCGCGCGCGCCAGGAGGAAGCGTGCGACGCACGCGCGATGGCGGCACTGCAAGAGTCGGGTCAGGCCTACGGGAAGGGACTGCTGGATGCCCTGCGAATGGTTCGCGCCGATCGCGGACCTTCCGTGGGCGCGCTGGCAGCCGTCTCATCGTTTCGAGATATGCAGGGCCGAATCCGGCTCCTCGCCTCGCGACGGCGATTTTCCAGCTCTCTCTCCGCGGCTATGATCCTTTTTCTGGCCGCCCTGAGTCTTGTGACCACCACGGCCCGCGCCTCGTTTCTGCCGGGAGCGGCTGCCCGGATGGCCCTCCGTGACACCGAGACCTGGCTGATGCTTCTGGACCAGGGCCAGTTCGCGGAAAGCTGGGAGACGGCGTCGCCGAGGTTTAAGGGCCCGATTCCCGAGCGGGGCTGGGTATCCAATATCGCCCGCGTGCGCAGTCCGCTCGGACAGTTGCGCAACCGCCGCCTGCACAACCAGACCTTTCTTCCGGTGAATCCGGAGGGACTTCGCGGCCCATTCATCGTCACGGTCTTCGACAGCGAGTTCGAACGAATGCCCTTCGCGTTGGAAACCGTGACTTCCGTCCTCGATGAGGACGGTCAGTGGCGGACATCCGCCTATTTTATCCGCCCTGGTCAGTGAGCGCCTGCTGACTGCTCGCCCGTCGACAGATTCCATCGTTTACATGTGTAAACAAAATCCCTTGACGCAGGTCTATATACGACTTATTTGGTCGTTGTAATTCACAGAACACTTCAAAAATTTCAGCCTTCGAAAAAAACAATGAATCCGAAAACCTCGAACAACTCCCTTGTGGGTCTCCGCGGGCGCGCGGGCCGGCTTTTCATCATCGCGGCGATGGCTTTTGGCCCCGCGGCCGCCCGGGCGGCGGTCTATACTTGGTCGGGCGCCAACGCTTCCAACCACGGCTGGCTGCAACAAACCAACTACGTGGACGGCACGTCCGGCACCTACACATTCACCGCCGACGACACGATCTACTTTTCGAATCTCTCGGGTGCCTCGTGGACCGCGCCAGTCTTCGGCGCAGGTGGAACGATCGGCACGCTGCATTTCGGCGCCGAGACCGGCTCGAACCCAATCACAATCACCCGTGCAAATGCCGCCGTGGTCACCGTCGCCTCGGGGATTCTCGTGGATGCCGGAGCGGGTGCGAACACCATCACCGCCGCCATCTCGCTCTCCGGACCAACGACCACGTTCACGAACAACTCGTCGAACGTCCTCGTTGTTTCCCTCCCAACCGGGTCCAACGAGCTTTCCATCAACGGAGGCGCCTTCCACTTCCAGGCACAGCAGGCCGGATCGTTCACCGGCTCAACAACCGTGAACACGGGCGCCACGCTCCGGGTTCTCAATACGGCCACGCTGGCCGGTGACGTAACCGTAAAGGCCGGCGGCACTCTCGGAGGTCGCGGCACGATCGGAGCGACCGCAATCGAGAGCGGAGGGATCCTGGCGCCGGGCGTGCCCGCGGTTCCCGCCAGTTCCATCTCGTTCTCGGGTTCTCTTACGCTGGCCGATGGAAGCCTCACGCTCCTCGATTTGAACAACACGACCTTCGACTCGATCAATGTCGGTGGAGAAATCACCTTCGGTGGCGAGCTGAGGCTCACGCTTTCGGATGACTTTTTCACCACCGGGGACTACGCGTTGTTCAACTTCGCCGCGGGATCGAGTGCCGGGAGTTTCTCTGCGTTCAACCTCTACGATCCCAACGGCAAGATCGGAGAGCTGACCCTGGCCGATGGACTCTGGACCGGCGAGGTCAACGGCCTGTCCTACAGCTTTGACGAATCCACCGGTGGACTCGCCGTGACGGCTGTGCCCGAGCCGGGCACCACGGCTCTGGCGATCACCGGTCTGCTTGCAGGGGTCCTCCTTCGGCTCCGGAAGCGCCGATCCACCACGACTTCCCCGATCGCAGCGATCGGAACGAGATGACGAAGCCTCGCCACGGCAGTTTCAGAGTTCGAGCGCTTTGCCGGTCAAGGCGCTCGGGCTTCTCACTCATCGAGGTCGCGCTTGCGGTGGGCCTGATCGGTTTCTGCCTCGTGGCGCTCCTGGGCCTGCTGCAGGTCGGATTGCAGCAAGAGCGCGCGTCCATTGATCAAACACAGGCGACCCACGTGCTGGATGCGGTGAAGGACTCCCTTCGCGGCCGGCTGCGCCTCCCTGAGGGTGAGGCTCCCGTGGAGGATCGATTCGGACTGCAGATCCCGGCATCACCCGGCGCGGCACCAGTGACTCAAATCTTTGTGGTGAACGAAAGTGGTGAGCCGGTCTCCGTCGACGAACCCAACGCCTACGTCGTCCGTTGCGAAGTCAGGGCGTCAAATGGTGCGGAAGGCGTCTTCAAACCCTGGCACGCGCGTATCACCGTAGCGTGGCCCGGCGCAGCGGAGTTTCAAGGCTCCGGCCCGGACCTTCGGTTGCGGAAGGCCCAGGGACACATTGACACGACGCTGGAGGTAAACCGCGGATGACGCATCGCCCTTGCCATTCCCATTCGCGTGCACGCGGCGCATTCACGCTCGTCGAGATGCTTGTCGCGTGCGCTGTCTTCGCGATTCTCGCCGCGCTGATGCTTCACGTGCTCGGGACCGTGATGGCTTCCACCAACTCGTCCCGCGCGCGCTCCGAGGTTTTGCGCCAGGCCATCGGCGCGCTGGAGCGCGTCCACCGCGACCTTTCCGGCCTTGTGCAATCGGGCAAGTGGAGGCTGCTCGTTGTGAAGGGAACCGGCTCCGCCGGCGACGACGCCATCGTCTTCCTCGCCCCCCTCAACGCCGCAAGGAAACCCACGGACCCGCGACAACTTTCCCTCGTGCGCTATGGCATCGAGCCTCGCCCCGCGAACGCTCCGTCGTTCGGCGAATGGCCTGAGGTGCCGGCGTTTTCCCGCACCGCGCGGGCGTTTTCCTGGGGCGATGACCTCGGGGCATATCTCCCGTTTACCGAGTCGACGGCGAAGGCTGCACTTTCCAACGCGGAGCCCCAGCAAATCGCGCCTGGCGTCATCCGCTACGAAGTCTGCTTCCAGCTGCGCGACGGCTCCATTGTCCCTGACGAGCCTGCCGACCGCGCCAGCATCCGCGCCCTGATCTGTGGCATCGTGGCGGTGGATCGGCAATCCCTTGCCAGACTGCCAGCCTCCGAACGCGATGGAGTGGCGAACCGCTTTCCCAAGGCAAAGTCCAATCAGCGCCCTCTGGAAGCCTGGCGCGGCTCCATCGAGCAACTCCCTCCAGCCGTGCGCCAAACCATTCACGTCTATGAGCAAACGATTCCGATCTGACCGCGCATTCTCCCTCACCGAGCTGACCGTTGTCGTTGCGGTTCTGGCGATTCTTTCCTCCGTCGTCGGCCCCGCGTTCTCCAGCCTCGTCGGCTCCAACGGTCCCGCGCGTGCGCTCACGGAGACCTCCGTGCTGCTCGAACAGGCCCGCCAGTCCGCCATGCGCCTCGGCACTTGGGTCTGGGTCGGCGTCGCGGACACGACAGCCCTCTCCGACGGCGAGCAGCAGCTTACGCTTGTGTCGGTCGCAAGTCGCGATGGCTCCGACGATCTGTCGGAGGCGAATCTGATGCCTCTCTTCCGGGCCACGCGGGTGTCTCGCGCCAAAACCATCGTGGCACCCCAGGACGGCGCTCTCTCCATCGGCGCGGAGGAGGGCGGATTTTCGTTCACATGGAAGGTGCCGGCCTCTTCGGGAGCGCGGGACGTGGATTTTTCGGGCACCGTCGTCGGTTTCTCCCCCCGGGGCGAGGCCGTCGCCGGACCCGGGCAATCGCCGCAGTGGCTCAAACTCTCCTTCGCTTCGTCGACCAATCCAAAGGACGTGCTGGAGCTGCTGGTGGACGGTCCCTCGGGTCAGGTCGTCGTCGCGCGCTGACGTCCTTCACCGCGAAAACCGCCGACGGAATGTCCGTGCCGCATCGCCGTTTCCCGCTGCCCGCTTCGAACCACCACGGGAGCGCGCTCATGATCACGCTCGCGTTCATCGTGCTCGCGACCGTCGTCATCCTTGCGTTCTTTTCGCAGACGCGCGGCACGCTCTCGATCTCCGCCTCCGTGCCCACGCGCGCGGCCCTTGACGCCCTGGCCGAGAGCGCGATCGAGACGACCATCAGTGATCTCCGCCTGGAAATGCTCGCCGGTGCGGAAGCGGATTCAAGCCGCACCGACTTCGCGTCCTTGGATCCCATGACCGTGCGCCGCCGCTGGGCGATGGTTCCGGCCCGCGTCGTCTCGCCCAAGATCCCGGCATCCGGCTTCGAGAAGCTCCTGAAACAGAGCCTCCACGGACAGGCTTTCTACCCCGGCACGAATCCTGCAACGGCCTACACCGCTCAAGGCCCCGCCGCCGCCACCGGATCCCGACGGGCCAGCAATGTGAATACCGCGACTGATTCGCCAAACGGTCGCAAGCTCTCCGCGAAGCGCTGGGACGCCGTTGCCCTCACCACGAGCGCGCTCCCCGCTGACGCCTTGCCCGACTGGATCTACGTCACCCGGGGAGGCATTCCCGAGGACGCCCAGTCCCTCGCTGGCGCGGCCGTCTCCGATTCCTCCCTCGGCAACCCCGGTTACGTCATCGGCCGCTTCGCCTACAACATTTACGACGTCGGCGGGCTTCTGAACGCAAACGCCGCGGGCGCGCCGCAATCGAAGGCCTCCGAGGGCAGCCGGAAAGGCAGTCTTGCGTGGGCCGATCTCAGCGCCGTCGGTCTCACGTCGGACCAGGTCGTGCAGCTTGTGAATTTCCGCAACATCCACTCGAAGGATCTTCCCGACTACGCGCGCCGCATCCGCGACGACGCCGAGCGCAAGGGCTTCCTCGAGCCGCTGGAGACGGCCTCGGGCTACGACGGATTCTTCCACACGCGCAACGATCTCATACGCTTTTTCCTCCGCGTCTTCGGTCGCAATTCCGTGGAGGATTGCACGGTCGCAGAGCGCGAAATCCTCGCCAACTTCGCGCACGATTTGCGCTTTCTCTCCGCACCCTCGTGGAATCCCGACCCGACCCGGCCGAAGATTCGCCCCGCAAACGCGGGTGGCAACGACTCGCGGGGCAGGGACGACGAGATCAACCCATCCATCACTCCGCTCGTGGTGAAAAAGGAATTCACCCGCGTCCGCTTCGATGATCACGGGAATCCGACCCGGGAAGTTCCCGCCCGGCTCGGCGAACCGTTCCTGAACAGCCGATTCCCGCTGAGTCGCCTCGCGCTGCTCACGCTCACGGCAACCGCGGCGAAGGGGAGCGCCATCGAGCGATACTTCGGCCTCACGCGCACGTCGGCCGGAGATCCGTGGGTCTACGAGCACGGTGGAAATGGCACGATCCTGACACTCAATGAAGTCCAATCGCTCCCCAATCCACGCGAGCCGGACATGGTTGAACTCCTCAAGGCTGCGATTGTCGCGGGTTCGCTCGGCAAAAGCGCCGGCAACATGACCGCGGGCAGCACCGCAGCGGACGAGCGGGATCAAAACCTCGACGCGCAGGTCATTCAGATCTTCGCCAACCTCATCGACCAGGCCGACACGGACGGCTACCCGACCGCGATTCAGTTCGGCGACAACACGATCCATGGTGTCGAAAACCTCCCGTATCTCACACGCATCAAGAGCTTCCTAGTGCGCCTGCTGCCCGACACAGCGCCGTTCGCTGCAAACCAGCCCTACTCGATTGCCTTTCTGCCGGAGGTGTGGAATCCCCACGATCTCGAGCCACCCGCGGATTCGCCCACCGAGGTGCGTGTCGTTGCTGACAGCCGCATCCCCGGTCTCGACGAGCCGACCCTTTATCCCGTGCGCATTCTGCAGAACAACAGCGGCAATACCTGGGAGATCACCTTGAACGCGGGCTTCACGCCCGAGACGAGCCACGTCGAGTTGAGCGCAAGCGAACTCCGCTCGAAGGAACCGGTCGTCTTGAAATCCGGTTTCCCCGACAGTGCGTCGGTCGCTCCGAACCTCAAGGGAATCCACACGCCGACGTTCGCGGTGCCCTACGCGAGCGGGCCCATCGGCTTCCAGATCTTTGCCGACAACACCTACCCCGGTATTGCCTTCGCCCTGGAATACCGCGGCCCCGATGGCAAGTGGCACCGCTATATTGAACGCCGCGTCGTCCGCTCCGCCGACGCGACCGCCGGAGGAAGCGCAGCGCCCCGCGGCCGTTCCTCTCCCGAGTATTATCCGCTGCAGAACAACAGCCGCACCATCGCGCCCGATCCGCGCACCGACCGCTTCTCGTCCTTTCGCCTTCAGGAACAGGACACCGCCCCCAATGCCTACCTCGATGGGGCCGCGCTTCGTCCCGACCAGCGAGCCGGCTACGGATTCATTTACACGAGCGGTCGCCCGTTGCGCCCGGATCCCAACCGCGGGTGGGTGCTCGGCACCGCCGATCCCGCCTCGAACTCCGCCGCGCAGGCGATTGGCACCATTCTGCAAAACACGTCGAGCTCCCCCACCCGCTACCTCGATCCGGACGGCGTGCTGCGCCCCGGCGACGGCGCCCTCGCCACCGGCAGCGGGAAGGAGGGCCAGATGTATTGGCCGGGAAACCTCTCCAGTCGGCCCATCGTGCTGAACCGTCCATTCCGCTCCGTCGGCGAAATGGGCCACGCCTTTCGCGGCACGCCGTGCCGCAGCCTGGATTTCTTCAGCACCGCGAGCGGAGACGCGCCGTTGCTCGACTTCTTCACCGCCAGCGAGGAACCCGACGATGGCGTTACGGGCGGCCGCATTGCGATCAACTCCGCGAGCCCGCTAGTCCTCGCCGCCCTCCTGAGCGGCGCGCTTCTCGACGAAGCAAACCTCTCCTCCACCTTGAAGGATGCCCGTGCCCTTGAGGCCGCCCAATCGCTGGCCGCCCTCGTGCGGGATGCAGGCGACGGCGGCGGCCCGCTTCTCAACCGCACGGAACTCGTCACCCGATGGCTCGGCAATCAGGGCAGGCTGCCCATTGGCTCGGACTCCGAACGCATCAAGCGGCAGCGGGAGGTCTTCATTCGCGCGCTGGGCGACGTGGCCGAGACGCGCACGTGGAATCTTCTGATCGACCTTTTCGCCCAAACCGGTCGCATTCCAAACGGCAAGGAGTCGCTCGATCAATTCCTCGTCGAATCCGAGCGTCACGTCTGGGTCCACCTTTCCATCGACCGGCTCACGGGCCGGATTCTTCACCTCAGCCAGGAACCCGCTGATGATTAAACACGCCCTTTTCCTCCTTGGCATCGCTCTGATGTCCGCGAACGCCGCCGAAGACCCCACACCCGAGCAGTTGCTCGCCATCGCCGAGAAGGCGGTGAAGCTGCCCGAACGTGGCGCGTGGAGGATCACGTTTTCCCGCGACGGAGCGTCGGCTGGTTCCCCCGCTCCGGCAAACCTGGCCGCCTCGCTCGAGGCCACCCGCGTCGGCCGCATTCAGCGTGACGTCATCACGTGGCCCGACGGAAAAACCTCCGAGGCCTGGTGGCTCGGCAAGGCCTGGCTCGCCGATGACCCGAAGGCCGACGGTCTTTTATTCAACGTCATTCGCTGGCCAGGCCGCATCAATCTCGCCGGGTGGATCGACCGTGACTCGCTCAAGGGCATCGGAAGTCTCAACGGAAAAAAGGTCATCGTCTTCGAATCGGAGGCTCCGCTCATCCTGTTCTGGCCCGGTTACGCGATTCCCGATCCGGACCGCGCGGCGAAGCTCAAGGCGCAGGCGTTCATCGCCCTCGAAGAACCCCGCCTGCTCCGCGTGAAGCTCGGCGACATCGTCGCGGATTTCGCGTGGAAGACTCCCCCGGTCGGAGACCTCGCCGTGCCGCCGCGGTTCGTCAAGCGTTACGCCGCCATTGAAAAGGCGCTGGGCCCGGAATTGAAAGGAGCGCGGAATTGAGAAGGGAACGGTCCAACGTGGGTGCTCGAATCGCCGCCGGTCTCTGCGTCCTGATTCAGGCCACAACATTTGCCGCCACCGAAGCGCCTGACGACCTCACTCAGGCGTTGGAGGCCATTCGTAAAAAACACGACCTTCCCGCGCTCGCGGCGGCGATTGTCACGCCCGACGGCGCGACGCAAATCGTCGCGACCGGCGTTCGCAAGGCCGGCCGCCCCACTCGCGTGACCACCCAGGATCGTTGGCATCTCGGTTCCGACACGAAGGTCATGACCGCCACTCTCGCGGGCACCTTCGTCGCCGAGGGCAAACTCTCGTGGGACACGAAGTTACCCGCGCTTTTTCCGGAACTCGCATCAAGAATCACGCCGGAGCTCCGCGACGTCACCTTCGCCGATCTGCTCACGCATCGCGCCGGTCTCATCGAAAACCTTCCCTGGTCCGATATCGCCGCGCAGGGCGGATCCCTGCAGAAACAGCGCGCTCGCGCCGCAAGGATGCTGCTCACAACCCGCCCGGAGCATTCGGTCGGCACTCATAATTATTCCAATGCCGGTTACGTTCTCGCCGGCGAAATCCTCGAGCGCATCGGGGGTAAATCGTGGGAGGAGCTCATCACCGAACGCGTCTTTCGTCCCCTGGGAATGAAGACCGCCGGGTTCGGCGGCGTCGGCACACCGGGCCGAGTTGACCAACCCTGGGGCCACGAGAAGGACGGTCGCCCCGTTCTCCACAACGGCCCGCTCGCCGACAACCCCGCCGTCATGGGCCCCGCCGGCACCGTCCACGCTTCGATCGAGGACTGGGCGAAATTCCTCGCTGACCAGCTGCGCGGTGCGAGCGGGCAAAAAGCACTGCTGCCGCCGGCCGTTTACGCCGCGATCCAGACGCCGCCAGCCGGCGAGACCTATGCCTTCGGTTGGGGCGTCCAACGCCGCCCGTGGGCTGGAGGAAAAGTCCTCACCCACGCTGGCTCGAACACGATGAACCTCGCCATCTGCTGGCTGGCTCCACGCCGGCAGTTCGGCGTGCTCGCCTGCGCAAACCAGGCCGGACCCGCCGCCTCCGCCGCCTGCGACGAAGCTGTCCAGCTCATGATCCGCCGCCAATCCAGTCTCGCATCGACCGGTTCCGTCACGTCCACGCCATGAAAATCCGACCTGTTCTTGCCTCCATCCTTTTCGCGGTCACCACATCCGCAGTTGCCGCCGGTGGACGGCCAAACATCATCTACATTCTCGCCGACGACCTCGGTTACGGCGACCTCGAGTGCTACAACCCCCGGTCAAAAATCCGGACGCCGAATCTCGATCGACTGGCGAAGGAAGGGGTTCGCTTTACCGACGCCCACGCACCCACCGCCATCTGCTCGCCCACGCGCTACGCCCTGCTCACCGGCCGCTACGCCTGGCGTTCGCAGCTCCAGCGCGGCGTGGTGGGCCAATGGGGTGCGCCGATCATTGCCCCCGACCGCCTCACCATCGGCGAACTCCTCCGCCGCCAGGGCTACTCCACCGCGTGCATCGGCAAGTGGCATCTCGGATTTGACTGGCCGACCAAGGACGGCCAGCCGCCCCGCAGCGGTCCTCGTCTCCCGCTAAGCAACGTGGATTTCACGAAACCCATCCAAAACGGCCCGACCACGCGCGGCTTCGACCGCTACTTCGGCGTCGATATCGCGTGCTACGCGCCGTTCTGCTTCATCGAGAACGATCACACCGTCGGCATCCCATCCGTGCCGAACACCCCGAACATCAACCGCATCGGTCCCATGCTGCCCGGATGGAAGTTCGAAGAGATCATGCCCACGATCACGGAGCGCGCGGTCGACTACATTACCAACGCCGCGAAGACCGAGCCGCGCAAACCGTTTTTCCTCTTCTTCTCGCTCACCGCGCCGCATTACCCCGTCGTGCCCCGGCCGCGGTTCAAAGGGAAAAGCGGCGCGGGAAATTATGGCGACTTCGTCCTGGAAATTGACTGGAGCGTCGGCGAGGTGCTCGACGCGCTCCAACGCGCCGGGATCGACGACAACACGCTCGTCATCTTCACGAGCGACAACGGGCCGGAGATCACCGGCGAGGTGCGCATCGGCGCCTACGATCGCGCGCAGAAATACGGTCACGAGAGCATGGGAGACCTGCGCGGCATCAAACGCGACACCTACGAGGGCGGCCATCGCGTTCCGTTTCTCGCCCGTTGGCCGGGAAAAATTCCGGCCGACACGGTGAACAACGAGCCCATCTCGCAGGTGGACTTCTTTGCCACCGCCGCCGCGCTCGCCGGAGCGAAGATTCCCGCCAACGCCGCCGAGGACAGTTTCAATATCCTTCCCGCGCTCGTCGGTCAGTCGCATCCGAAGCCGATTCGCCCGCCACTCATTCTCACCAGTGGCTCGGGTCACTTCGCGATTCGTGACGGCAAATGGATCCTCATCGATGCACCCAGCGGCGACACCAATGCGCTTCTTTCCGGAGGCCACGGCGAAACCGAGTGGTTTCAGCGGCAGCGCGGCTACGTCGGGAACGACCAACCCGGAGAGCTCTACGACCTGGAGAAGGATCCCGCGCAACGTCACAACCTTTTCGGCGAGCAACTGGAAAAAGTCCGCGAGCTGCGGGCATTCCTTGAAAAGGCCATCACCGACGGCCGCACGACGCCCGGCCCGAAGGTGGAGAACGACGTCGTGGTTCACCGGGTGGGCTATGAGACCGGCGGGACGGACTGAGCTCCAATGAAACGCCTTCTCGTCTTTTGCTTCGCCGCCCTCGCCGCGCACGCGGAGACACCGCCGAATTTTCTCCTTCTCATCACCGACGACCAACGGTGGGACGCGCTCGGCGTCGTTCAGGAGGAACAGGGCGAGCGCGCCCGATTTCCGTGGTTCGAGACGCCGAATCTCGATCGCCTCGCCCGCGAAGGCGTCCGCTTTCGCAACGCCTTCGTTACCGATCCGCTCTGCGCGCCCAGCCGTGCGAGCATTCTCACCGGTCGCCATCCGCACGCCGCCGGCGTTACCGACAACTTCACGCCCTTTTCGCCTGCCACGCCAACCTTCGCCAGCGCGCTGCGCAAAGCCGGCTACGTCACGAGTTACATAGGCAAATGGCACATGGGCACTCAGGCCGAGCGGCCCGGATTCGACGAGACCGCGAGCTACATCGGCTTCGGCCGCTACTTCGGCGCGGAGTTTCTCGTGAATGGTCGAAAGGAGATCAGAGACGAGTGGATTGACGACGCGGCCACGGACTACGCCATCACGTTTATAAAGAAGAACCGCGAACGTCCGTTTGCCCTCGTCGTCGGATTCAAAGCGCCCCACGATCCGCAAACGCCGGCCGAGCGTCACCGCCATCTCTTCGACGGCGCCGAGGCCCGCACGGCCGTCAGCGAGAACGTTCCCACGCCCTACCGAAATCTCTTCCGCCTCCCGGTGATGGTGGGCACGCCCGAAAAATTCCTGAACTACTTCCGCTGCCTTGTCGGCGTGGATGAAAACGTCGGGCGCCTGCTCGACACGCTCGACGAACTGAAACTCGCCGAAAACACCGTCGTCATTTTCATGAGCGACAACGGCTACTACCTCGGCGAGCGCCACCTTCTCGACAAGCGCACCGCCTACGAGGAAAGCCTTCGCATTCCGCTCCTCATTCGCGCGCCATCGCTCTTCGGTGGCAGCCGGGTCGAGGATCGCGTCGCTCTCAACATCGACCTCGCCCCCACCATTCTCGACCTCGCCGGACTGTCCGTGCCGGAGTCCGTCCAGGGGCGCAGCCTCCGTCCGCTCCTCGAAAACCGTCCGCCCGAAACCTGGCGCGACGGATTTTTCTTCCGCTACTACTACGACCGAACCTACCCCTACGCGCCCGGCGTGGCCGGGGTGCGGACCTCGCAAGGGAAGCTCATTCGCTATCCCGGCCGCGAGGACTGGACCGAAGTTTTTGATCTTCGCGCTGACCCTTACGAACTCAACAACCTCGCGCGCGATCCGCACGCCACCGACCTTCGCGATAAACTCGAAGCGGAGTTTGTGCGGCTTGGCACGGAAGCCGGTATCGACCTTTCCTCGCTGAATGATCCCGCGGAAACCGGCCGCGCCACCTCGGGCGAGATGGTGTTCGACCTCGACCTGTCCCGCGAGGATGGTGCAGGGCGTTTCGACGGAAAGACATTTCGCGAAGTGGCCAACGCTCCGCAGCTGGACCCTTCGAACGGTCCGTGGACGGTTGAGGCCCTCATCCGCCCCACCGCGCCCGACGGCGTCATCGTCGCACGCGGCGGAAAGTTTCAAGGCTACGCCCTCTCGGTCGAACGGGGATGCCCCGTGTTCAGCGTCCGCTCCGAAGGAAAACTCGTCCGCGTAGCGGGGCCCAGTTCGATCACCGACCGCTGGACGCACCTCGCCGGCATTCTCACCGACAGCGGCGAGCTGCGTCTTTACATCGACGGCCAGCGGGTTGCCTCCGTCGCCGGTCAGTTCATCACGGCAACGCCAAACGAACCCATGCAGATCGCCGCCGATGAAGGCACTGCCGTCGCAGCGAGCCAACCGCGATTCACCGGCGAGATCGCGCGCATTCGCCTTTTCAACGGCGCACGCGACGAAGCCGCCCTCCGCAACGACGCCCTCAAATCCAATCACCCATGAGATTTCTCATTCTCTTCCTCGCCGCGATCCCGCTCGCATTTGCCCAGAAAGCCCCTGCCCCGCGCCCCAACATCGTCGTCATCCTCGCGGACGATCTTGGCTCGCAGGATGTTGGCTGGCGCGGCAGCGAGATTCGCACACCGAACCTCGACGCGCTCGCGAAGAACGGGGCGCGTCTTGAGCAATTCTACGTGCAGCCGCTCTGCTCACCCACGCGGGCCGCATTGCTCACCGGTCGCTACCCGTTCCGCTACGGACTGCAGGTCGGTGTCGTCCGGGCGTTTTCCCAATACGGCCTGCCACTTACCGAACGCACGCTTCCGCAGGCCTTGAAGGAAGCGGGCTACGAAACCGCGATCACCGGCAAGTGGCACCTCGGCGCGTTTGATCCCGCCTATCTGCCGACGCGCCGCGGGTTCGACCACCAATACGGCTGCTATCAGGGGCTCATCGACTATTTCACGCACCTCCACAACGGTGGATTCGACTGGCATCGCAACGATCGCGAGAACCACGACGTCGGCTACTCCACGCACCTCATCGCAAACGAAGCCGTCCAGCGCATCGAGCAACGCAACCCATCGAAGCCGCTCTTTCTCTACGTCGCATTCAATGGAGTTCACTCGCCCTACGAGGCACCGCAGAAATACGTCAAGCCCTACACCCAGCTTACCGGCAAACGTAAAATCTATGCCGGCATGACGACCGCCCTGGATGAAGCCGTCGGCAAGATCGTCGACACGCTCCGCAGGCAGAACCTTCTCAAGAACACGATCATTCTGTTTGCCAGCGACAACGGCGGTCCCGCCCCCGGTCGCATTACAAGCAACGCGCCATTCCGCGGCGGCAAAGGCGCACTCTACGAAGGCGGCGTTCGGTCGCCCGGCTTCATCTTTTGGGAAGGCCGCGTCAAGCCCGGCACCGTCGTAAATGCCCCGCTCCACATCGTCGACTGGTATCCCACGCTCCTCGGGCTCGCTGGAGCAAATCTCGAGCAAAAACTTCCGCTCGACGGTCGCGATGCCTGGCCCGCGATTACGCAGGGCGCTTCCTCGCCGCACGACGTAATCGTCCTCAATTCCGCTCCCAACAGCGGCGCGATCCGCGTCGGCGACTGGAAACTCGTTTACAACCCCCAGCGCAGCGGTGATTTCGAGGACCGAGAACTACCGACGGACGACGCGGCGCCCGGCTCCGCCGAGCGCATCGAGCTCTACAACGTTGTCACCGACCCCGGCGAGGAGCACGACCTCGCGGCGGAAAAACCCGGGATCGTCAAAGAGCTGCGCGCCCGCTACGCCGCCATTGCGCGCACCGCCGCACCGCCGCTGCTCGACAACAAACCGACCGGCTTCAAAGTTCCGCGCGTATGGGGGCAGCCGGATTGACCCGCCTCGTTTTTGCGGCGTTGTTCGGCGCGCTGGCGCTTTCGAGCGAAGCGACCGAAGGCCCCGTTGCGGCCTGGAGCTTCGACGGTGGTCTGGACGCCGAAACAAAAGCCACGGGCCCCGTCACCTTCGTTCCCGGCGTCTCCGGGCAGGCGCTGAAATGCGACGGCCTTTCGACCTTCCTCGCGCGCAGTTCCGCCGGGCTGCCGTCAGTGGCGGAAGGCTTTACCATCGAAGCCTGGATCGCGCCGCAGGAATACTCGTGGAACCGCACCGCCGTCCTCAACGGCCCGGGCTACCTCCTCGGCATCGACGACGTCGGACGTGTCTTTCTTCGCGTCCACTCCGACGGCAGGTGGCTCGAATGCGTTTCGCCCGACTCCATCCCGCTCCTCCGATGGTCGCACATCGCCGGCACCTTCGACGTCCGCAACGGCCTCGCTGTTTTCGTGAACGGCCGGCAAGTCGCCGCGACTCCGGCCACGGGCGGACTGGACACGCCGCCGCAATCGCTCGACCTCCTCCTCGGCATGACGCGCGAACGCATGAGCCCGAGCCACACCGAGCGTCAACCAAGCGCTGAACGCAAAAGCCGCATGATCTTCGACGGCCTCGTCGACGAAGTGCGACTCTACGACCGCGCCCTTTCCGTCGAAGAAATTGCGCGTTCCTTCCAGGCCGTCCGCGTTCCTGACGAAGCGCCGCTGAGACTTCGCCGCCTTCCCGCAATTCCGCCCGGCCCCGGCGGCTTCGGCGCGTTTCCAACGCGTCTGAAATACTGCGACGAGTGGGATCGACTCTGGCGCAACGCCGGCGATCCCGACATTGTCGTGCGCTTCGACGACTCGCCGCTGAAAGTTGTTTTCTGGCGCGGCGCCAATTACGGCATGTCGTGGGTCAACGGCGCCGACCTGTGGCGCAGCGACCAGAGTCTCGAGACCTGGAACGCGAACGGTTGCTGCGAGCACATGTCCGACAAACAGTGCCGCTACTCGCACGCGAGCATCGTCGAGAACACGGCCGCCCGCGTCGTCATCCACTGGCGCTACGCGCTCGCCGACATCGACTACGCGATCAACCATCGGAATCCCACCGGATGGGGCGATTGGGCCGACGAATTCATCACCATCTATCCCGACGCGGTGGCCGCGCGACGGCAGGTCGTGTGGAGCGACCAGAATCGCTATCAATTCCTCGAAACCATTGTTTTCAACCAGCCTGGAAGCCGTCCGCAGGATACGCTCCGTCTCGACGCGCTCACGCTCGCGAACCTTCGCGGTGAATCCCGCACCTATTCCTGGGAGCGCGGCTACCCCCGATTCGACCGCGGCCCGGCCGATGCCACCATCCAGATCGTAAACTTCCGGGAAGGCGAAAGATCCTTCTCCGTCGTCGAGAACGGCTCGGAGCCAATCCGGCCCTTCACCGCTGGCGCCCTGGAGGGCTTCTCCACCTTCCCGTGCTGGAACCACTGGCCGGTTGCACAACTTCCCAACGACGGCCGCGTCGCCCCCGTCGCCGATCGCCCGAGCCACACCAGCCTCACCGCCACAAGCCCGCGTCGTCACCCGCAACCTGACGGTTCGGTGGTTGCCCACACGCTCTTCGGCATGACCGACGCCGGCGTGGAAGAGATCGTCGGGATCGCCAGATCCTGGGCCCAGCCTCCGCCGCTGAAGATCGTTCAAGGCGAGGGAGTCAAAAATCTCGGCTACGATCCCGGCCAGCGCGCCTACGTCCTTGAATGGTCGCCAGACGCCGCACCGCCGTCGTTTACCCTCGAACTGCAGGCGAGCGACGATTCCCCCTCCATCAATCCGGCCTTCGTCATCCGAAACTGGCCGGTAAAGACGGCGGCCATCCAGGTCGGTGGTTTGGACGAGGCAAAGATAAAAGACATTCGCCAGGGCTTCATCCCCACCGACCACTCACGAAACCTGGTGGCCTGGATAAAACTTGGGGCCCACAATCCGACTAGTATCTCTTTCAGCACTTCCGAATCTCCCCGCGCCACCGAGCAGGGAGCGAAATGATCGACTTGGCACATGATCAATCGCTACCTGGGTAAGGATAGGCTTTTATCTAGCCGCCGAGCTCTCCTGCGTGCCGCGCCGCGATCACCTGAAACGGGGTAACGAGTGCGTTTCCAGACACCCGCTTTCAGAAATCCCCCGCCAGCTCCTTGGCTCGTAACACAGTGGAACTATCCTCGAGGTTCGGCAGCTCAAGGCGGGTCGGCAAGGTTCCGTCAACCGCGGGACGATAGGCCAGGGGCAGCATGTCGTAGGATGGAGCCAACCTGAGCGAACAGCGTTCCCGCAAACCAGGCTCACATTGCCCTAGTGCATATCCGTATTGGCAATGAACTGCGCAAAAGCCGCAGGCAGCCGAAGCGCGTCGTCATTTTTGGTCTTTGCCCGCTCGTTAAGATCGAGCCCCTCGCAGTATCTTCGCGGCTACTGACTCAGCCAATGCTCAATGGCATCGCCGATGCACCGGGCAGCCTCACCCATTCGATCGTAGTCGAGCTTTTCCGGAGTATCGCTGGGGAGGTGGTAGTGCGCGTTTCGAAAGAGTGCGGTGTCGGTGATCATGATCGCGGGAAAACCGCATTCCCAAAAACTCAGGTGGTCCGAGAGTTCCATTTCAGGAAGTTCCAGGGCGATGGCCGGGACGCACCCGTCAAAGCGTTCCGCGAATCGACGAGCCCACGGCATGGATGGTCCATTGCCGACAACGGCGAGGAAATTGCCGACCGTCGGATCGAAAGTTTCCGGAAGGTTCAATCGAGACACATCGACCGGTAGCGACTGTGTCCCTGGCTCATCGAAGAAAACGCCGAGGCTCTCGAGACAGATCATCGCCGAGATCGCTTCCTTCCGAGCTGAACAATCGTGCGCGAAAACGCGGCTTCCCATCGTCGACGTCAGGAAGTGCGGAGGTTCCTCATTGGTGAAGGCGACAAAGCGCAGGCGAGCGAGGCCCTTGTGATTTGAAAACCTCCGGGCGAGCGCCAACATCATCGCGACCGCCGAGGCATTGTCGTCCGCACCGGGAGTTCCAGGCGCGGAGTCGTAATGCGCTCCGAGGAGTAGGTGCGGAACGCCGGGATCGAACCCCTTGCTTGTGGCGTCCAGGTTCCGGCACGGGACTCCCGCCGCATGGAAAGTCTGCTCGCGCACAGAAAGTCCCAGAGCCGTGAGCCCTGCCCGGATGTAATCGGCCGCTGCTTGCAGCGCGAGCGGTTTGAGCGTGCTGCGCTCGCCGAGGTTTGTGAGTTCACGGACGTGGCGTTCGAGTTCGCGTATGGGATCCGGCATGAATGGAATATGCACGCGTAAGGAGACAACCATAGTCACCTGTCCCACCCGTCAGACTCCTGCGACAGAGCGATCCCGTCGGATCCCGCATCCGTCGGTTGCCGGGTCGGCTGTTTGCCCGGAAAGGCGCGACTGGCGGGCATCCGCTTTTCGAAAAGCGGAGCCTCGATTGCTTGCGCACCAATTCTGAGCGGCGCGGGCACCGATCACGTCACCGTTCTCACGACCATTGCCGGCCACCGGACGAGAGACACCGCGCGGCAGCGGTATCATTTCGCCCTCCTCATTCTCACGGCACTGGAAGCAGCTGCCGTATGGCACAAGGGGCGCAAACTGGCGATGTGACCCCCCCAGAGAGGCTCGATGGGCTCGTAGGGCTTCCCCATCTTGCGGCTCTATAGGCCTGTTTAGCACAATGGTTTTAGCACAGTCTCCAAAATCAGAACAGAGCTCCCGCATGGAAGCTCTGCTTCTTTGACCAATGAAATGGTGGAGCCTAGGGGATTCGAACCCCTGACCTCCTCAATGCCATTGAGGCGCTCTACCAACTGAGCTAAGACCCCTGAAAAGGATTCTCATCGAAATTTCGATGAAGGAACAACGCGGATGTCGCGACCATTCCGGCCCGGTCCGCCAGTTTCCTCCACCAGATCCGGTGAGTGGGAAACCCTATGGGGTTGAAAAGCACCCGGCAAGCGAAAAGACGCTGCTCTTACCATCCCCATACCAGGACGGGGAGTCACGCGGCATCCGATGGAAGCTCACTCAACAACGCGTGGAGATCGAGGGACTTCGTAAACATCGCGAGATCCCCATCGGGCGTGCGCGGCCATTCCGACCGGGGACGGTCCCAATACAACTCGACGCCGTTCTGATCGGGATCGCGAAGGTAGATAGCCTCGCTCACTCCGTGGTCGCTCGCTCCCTCGAGCGGGATTCGGGCATCCACACAACGACGCAACGCATCGGCCAGTCCCGCTCGCGACGGATAAAGAATGGCCAGATGGTAAAGCCCCGTGGTCCCTGCGGAAGGAGGGGAGCCACCAAGGCTTTCCCATGTATTGAGCCCGATGTGATGGTGATAACCGCCGGCCGATAGGAAGGCCGCTCCCGTCCCGTAACGCTGGGTCAGCGAGAACCCAAGGACATCGCAATAGAACCGCAGTGCGCGATCGAGATCCGCCACCTTGAGATGCACATGACCGATGGAAACCTTCGGATCGATGGGTCGAGGATTCATGATCGACGCATCGCGCCTCGCCTGCGCCGAATCAACAGGAAACGCCGGTGCAGGTCGCAACCCTGAGAATTCCGGGTTTGGAACGCGGCTTCCGCCAACAATCGCAGGGACGTTGTGCCGGCGTTCCGCACCCGTCCCGCGCAATCCCGCCACTCGCACTCCCCAGAGATTACGCCCGCGTCGATCTTCCGGCTTCACCGGAGCGAAAGGATGTCCTGTTCGGAAATCCTTCGAAACGAGAGCTTGTAGCCTTCGTAGATCGCGATTCCGTAAAAGAGGAGATCGATGGGCGAGAAGGTATCCGCCATTGCACCGGGAACCAGCGAGTAATCGATATCAGGGATCAACTCGAACACTGAAATTCCCTCTTCCTTGCTCACAAATCCCAGGAGCGAAAAAAAGTTTCCGAGAAGGCATCCCATTAGCGAAAGCACGGCTCCCACGATCCCGTAAATGGTATCGATGCCTTTCCCAAGGCGAACGGCAAATCCCACCGCGAACCCGACACCAACCGCCATCCAACCGATCTGGTATTCTGTCGCAACCGTGATGGCCGCCCAAATGATCGCGGAAATCAGGGCCGCTCCCACGCCCGCGAGAATGGCAATCAACAAATTCTGCTTCAGCCGCAACCGGGCTAGAATTTCCATTTGTTCGTGAGGCTGCAGGGTGGGGTCTTGTGGTGGGTTTTCCATAAATTTTCACGGTCGATCCCTTGGGCGGACAACGATCCCGTGGGCAGAAATCGAGACCTTCATTCCGCTCTGCCAAGGGTCGGAAAAGACAGGCCCGGAAGGTGGTTATTGTTACCGATTGAGAATTGCGTCCCGGTGGCCGGTGCACGCGGAGATGTCAAACCCCGAAAAAGATGGCGGTGCTGCACCCTTTGTTTCCGAAAGCATCCAATCCTGAGACCGGAGGACATGGGCGCCGGGAACGTGCCGGACGTCCCGGTTCAACCGCCGCTTCGTTTCGGGGTGATCTGCCAAAGGAGGATTTTCCAGTCCGCTCCCTTGCGAATGAAGTGGGACGCTACATGAAACTCTCCGTCAACCTGCCGGCCATCCACGACGATGCTCTCGAAGCAGGAGTAACTCAGAATTGGCGACTCCGGGTTCCCGTGAAGGCGGGCATCCTTCATTTCGAATTTCCTGAGATGGAGGCGCTCAAAGAGATCCTCGAGAACGTCCTCTTTCGACAACCTCCCGAAATAATTGATCTCCACAAACGCCTCATCGAGGAGAACGGCGAGATCCTCCTTCCTCCGGGAAAGCCACGCCTCACAGCGCCGTTTCTCGATCGCGATAAGAACCTCCAACAAGTCCATCCTTCTCGAACGCCGGATCAAAGGCCCGGATGCTGGATACTAATCGATATCCCAGAAAGACCTCGATCAACAGCGCTCCGGCAATCAGAAACGGCAAGCCTCTGCGAAGATCTCTCCCGAGCTTTTGGGAAGCCACCGACAGGGCGACGACTCCCAGGGTAACCCCAGCCAGCAGAAACGAGGTATCGAGGAGACCCATTGACCATCAATCTCGAAGCCGTCCATTCGGAAAGCCAGCCTCCGTGGAAGGGGCACAAAGAGACGCGAAATGCCGCGATGTCATCTGGCTGCCGCGGTTGTTCCCGCGCGCTCGTTCGTTAGAAGGAGACTCCAAACGAACGAAACCGGCTCTTCGCTGAATCGAGTGGGTAGTTGGGAGGTGAACTGAATCGAGGCGCCGGAGGCGCGGGGAGGTTGGACGGGGGAACCACGTTTCCCCCGACCCCCCTCCTCTTGGGGGAACATCTGGAAAGGATGCCCCCGGTGGCGGTAGAAGCTTGGGGATGGAA